>Ga0209211_10005361_pt1 | contig 19262 bp, 21 predicted proteins | sample RifGroA2_FD_183992 | JGI IMG/M metagenome (GOLD analysis project Ga0209211, IMG submission 183992) | Groundwater microbial communities from Rifle, Colorado, USA - Groundwater A2 (SPAdes) (version 2) | ecosystem: Environmental > Aquatic > Deep subsurface > Groundwater | place: Rifle, Colorado...
TATTGACTTGCTAAAACAACCGGATACGGTGTATGTAAAAAGAGAAGAACTGCCAAAGAAGCAACTTGAGGGAGAAGCGATCGAAACAGAAAGAGAATCCGCACCAGGACAACAACGACAAGAACCGCAGAAACCCTACCTCTCCCGCGTCGTTATTGTGGGGGGATATCGACGTGCTGATTATAAAAGACGACTTGCACCTCATTTTAATATCGGAAGCCTTACTGTTATCGGAAGCAATGCAAAGGCACGGCTTGCCTATGTGGGGAGTGATACCGTGTACCTCCATATTACCGGAAATACATCGCATGCTGTAACAGAGCGCTTGGCAAAAAAAGAACCAGAAAAGTATGTAAAAGTTCCTACTTCTGGCACGAGAACGCTAGTTGAAGCACTCATGCCGTATGCGCATTAACCGTATAATTCTATAAGGTTGAACGATAGAACATCCCCCTTAAGGAAGGAATTGCTTATAAACGGCATGATAAATTTATATAGAGATTATTCATCGCCAACGTGAGGAGTTTAAGCAGGGGGATCGGATGATTGAAACCACCAATACAACCACCAATAACAGTGTAAATAAAAGCAACAAAAGCGCAACGCTCACAAGCGTAACACTCACTGAATTTTTAGACCGACAGAAGAAAGATCCTGCACTGCAAAAAATTATCATTACCATCGCCGAAGCGTGCAAAAAAATCAGGGCACAGATTACCCTCAAAAGTGCAGCATCTACGCAGCAAACGAATCCTTCGGGAGAACAACAATTAGGTTTAGATGATACTGCAGATCAGATTCTTACCGCAAGCCTCAAAGAAACAGGACTTGTCCGGCATTGTGCATCAGAGGAACAGAAAGAGCTGATGCTTTTTTCTCCAACAGCACCGTACTCCGTTGTCTTTGATCCTCTTGACGGCTCGTCATTGATTGATGTGAATCTTTCTATCGGAACCATTGTCGGCATCCATAAAGGCGATCTTGTCATGCATGGAGAACGCAGCCTCATTGCCGCACTGTATGTGGTGTATGGACCGCTTACCACGCTAGTCTTCAGCGTTGGAAATGGGGTTCATCAATTTTGTTTGGAAGGTGAAGATTTTGTCTTAGAAAAAGAAAATATCAAACTGAAACAGAAAGGCAGTTTATATGCCATCGGTGGCTTAAGAAAAGACTGGCTTCCAGAACATGGCCAATTCATTGAGTCACTAGAAGGAGAGGGATACAAACTGCGCTATAGCGGAGGACTTGTTCCTGATGTGCATCAGATTCTTCTCAAAGGAGGCGGACTCTTTACCTATCCCCGATTGCATGGCGCACAGGATGGAAAACTGCGCCTGTTGTTTGAAGTTGAACCCTTTTCTTTTATTCTCCAGCAGGCAGGAGGACGAGGTTCAACCGGAGAGATTCCTGTTCTTGATGTTGTTGCAAAAGACCTTCATCAGCGTGTTCCTGCTTATCTGGGAAGCGTGTATGAGGTTGAAAAAGCTGAAACAATGGTAAAACAAGGAAGAGTAGTAGAACAAGGAACGATGAAAGAGATGCCAGTAAACAAGCAGGTAAATGAAGTGCACATTCCAGCAGATGTTCCGCCCCAACTGCACCAAGAATATCTCAAAAATTATCTGACCATGACCCACAACACCGGCAGACTCATGCTGTTTGCAGGAGACCAAAAAATCGAGCATCTCAACGACGATTTCTATGGAAAAATAAAAGTGGGTGATACAGAAGTTCCGATTCCCCTAGACGATGCTGATCCTGAGCACCTCTTCAAAGTTGCAAGCAGTGCACGCATTGGCGTGTTTGCGGCCCAGCTGGGTTTGATAGCAAAATATGGGCCGGATTATAAAAATGTGCCGTACCTTGTAAAATTAAATTCAAAATCTCATTTAGTAAAGACCACACAAAAAGATCCGCAAAGCCAGGCGATGACAACGGTTGAACATATTGTAAAATTCAAAAAAGATTCTGGCCTTAATATTGTTGCAGTGGGGTATACGGTGTATACAGGAAGTGAATTTGAAAGTGAAATGATCAAAGAAGCTGCACAAGCATCCTTTGAAGCACACCAAAATGGATTGCTTGCAGTATTCTGGATGTATCCGCGGGGAAAAGCAGTTCTTGATGAGAAAGATCCTCATCTGATTGCAGGTGCAGCAGGAATGGGCGCTTGTTTAGGTGCAGATTTTGTCAAAGTCAATTATCCAAAACCCAAAGAAGGAAAATCTGCTGAAGCATTCAAAGAAGCAATCTTGGCTGCTGGCAAGAGAACAGGAGTCATCACAGCGGGTGGGGGATCAAAAGGGGTGCGGGACTTTTTACAAGAAACCTGGGACCAAATCAACATCAGCGGCTGCAGAGGGAATGCAACAGGAAGGAACATTCATCAGAAACCGCTTGCTGAAGCCATCCGTCTTGCAAATGCTATTTCTGCGATAACGCTGGATTTGAAGTCCGTTGATGAAGCGATGAAGATGTATACGGGATAGAGAAATTAGGGTTGAGATCGCAGCAAACCGCTGAGTTTCCTGTGCTGTCTCTGAGCATGGCGGTAAAGTCCTGTTAATTGCCGTTCCGAAGCAAGATCAAAGAATTCTAAAAACCCATTATAATTTTCAACGCTGCGGCTCAGCCAACTTCGCTGATGAGTGGTGTTCCATAGTTTTTCTGAAATCTCTCCTGCGTGCAGATAAGCAAAAGCTTTGTGGCGTTGGTCACTTGCATAGACAACGACCAACCAATTTGATTGATAACAACGGACAGCCCAATTAACGTCTTTTGTTTTGTTCCAGAGTTCACGCGCATATTCCGCAGCAAACGAATAGGAATGAGAAGCATGGAAAGATTCAACGCTCTGAGTTTTATGTCCTGCTTGAAGACGATGAGTATATGCCGCTTCAAGGTATTGCTGTCTGCCCGTTATATCGTAAAGAAGTTTTGCCGTATCCGCAGCATAGGTGTGCAAATGCGCCTCTAACACAACACCATGATGATCTTGGTGTTCGCGGGTTCTGTCGCTCCGTGTTGCACCGTCTACATTCGCAGCATAAAGTTTGGTGAGAAGAGGAACCGTAAAACGTTCACGTACAGCAGAGAGTGCATGATGACCAACTTTTGTCAGTTTCTTAATATCTGTCGGACTCCATCCCTGAAAATCAGCTGTCGTTTCGAGTATCTCAAAAAGAAGATCAATAACGTGATCACGTTCATGGCTATCGGCAGGAAGACCGTCATAGCATCTCTCAATACACTCATCAAGACCCATGGGAAGAAGGAAAAAGAAGTCCTATTTAAACCTGTTTGCTTTTATTTGCTTTTTAGGGCCCTATTTTTTTATGGTTTACTTAATGGAGTTTACTCAATACCCAGCCAGCGAATCCACTTCATTCACTGCATACGAAACTCTTCTGACACTTGTTTTACTGCAGTATGGACAGCGCAGCGTTGTCTGGGTTTGCTCATGTTTTGAAAAAGAATAAGAACAGTTTGCACAGCGATATTGAATGGACTTGCCGGCAGGTCGTTGCTGACGCTGTGATTGCGAAACTGGCGAAGATCGTGAAACGTCATTGACCAGATTGCTTGGACCAACAACCGGCCAGTCTGGCGAAGACAGAGATGGTTTCCCCCTGCCCAATGAAAAAGACGAACCCGATGAAGTCTTACTTTTTCCCTCTAAACAAGAAAAACAAGTGAGTGCATCAGAACCCCGGGAGCATTTCAGATTGCCCATAGGATATTTCTGTTTGCATGCTGAACAGGGAAGATGAATATCGGGCATAAACGTCAGAAAGACAGAGGTATTATTTAAAGTTGATTTTTAGTTAAGTTCGCATGGAACCGTCCAGATTTAGCGATCGAAATAAATGCCTTGGTGCTCTCGTACTTCAGCTTCACAACCAGTATTCCAAGTTCCATCACTATTCGACCATCCTGCATCGCAGGTGCATCGATCAGTTGGGAATGTCGCATGCTGGCCACAGGGTGTAGCATCATTTGCATTTGCAGTGCCATCCCCATCTCTATCGTTAGGATTACTTGCAGGATTGTTCGGATCGGTCTCAAAAGCTCGTTCGTCATCATCAATAACCCCATCACCATCCGTATCCCTCTTGCACTCAGAAAATCCTGGCCAGACTTCATAACAGACAAGACCTGCGGCGCAATCGCCTTGTCTTGAACAGGCTTGTCCTTCACGAGCAAGATCCTGCTGGCGTTGTTGAGGAGCCGGTTGTTGCTCTTGCTGAGGTTGTTCTTGTTGCTGGCCTTGTTGCGGTTGCTCCTGTTGGGGAGCTTGCTGTTGTTGATTTCCAGCACAGACAACGCCGGGAATATCTTCCCACACCCAGCGGCCATCCAACGTACAAATCTGCCAGCGGTAAATGGTTCCTGTTTCAGGACAGCGCTGTTCATTTCGCGTGGTAAATGATTCTTCATAGCGACATGTGTCGGGTTGAGGTGCAGGTCGTTGCTGCGCTTCGGCTATCGGTGGTTGAGCTTCCTGTGGTTGTTCTGCTGGTTGTTCTTGTCCTGCTTGCTCTTGTGCTCCAGGTTCTTCAGGCGCCGGTGCTTGTTCAGGTTGAGGGCATTGCTCAGCAGGAAGAACGGTTTCCCATGTCCATCGCCCATTGGTGCAGATATTTCTTCGCGTTACGGTCTGGCCATCAGGACAGTATTCAGTGTTACGAACAGCGCCTTGCTGGCATCGTGGCTGTAAAGAAGGAACTTTACATCGCAAGGTTTTAAGGGTGTTCAGTTCAGCATCACACGAATCAGGTGTGAAGACAGGTTGAGCATCCATGCATCGTTTGTAATTTCCCTGCGTAGTTTTGCAGTTCAAAACTGCTTTGCTCAACTTTTTGAGTTTTTGTTTTTCTTTGGTAGCATTTCCCGTTATGTTCGCATTTGAAGTTACTAAAATGATACCTACGACTGCGACAATGAGAACAATCAAAACCGTGTAGCGTGCAGTTCCACGTCGACAAAATAGCATGGTAAACCTCTTTTGGGGAGTTCATAGTCATCTGAGTTTAAAAAGATTTGTATGGGATTTCAGGTATATACATTCGCCGGAAACTGCCGTTCTTTCTTCAGCAGGTATTTTTCAAGAACCGTTGTGGTAAGATAAACCAGTGCAAAGATTCCTGCAATAACGACGATATAAACAAAAATACTTGCCTGTTTCCCGCTGTTGTAATTCGTTGCGATAAGAAAAAAAGATAGGATGATCGTGATAACCACACTAAACAAACGCTTGGTGATTTTAACGATGACGGATTCTTCTTGAATAGAAAACAATTCCAAAAATGCTTCCCACGGTTCTTGAGCAAGCGCAAGACCGCCTGCCATGCCAAGCTCAAGCTGTCGATCGCTAGGAGCGACTATTTCCTGAGCCATACGTTTTTGTTCTTCACGCTCCAGAAAACGGCTGAACAAAAAAATGACACCCACAATTCCTGTTGCAACAGCAAGCAATGATACATTTAATACTGCTCCTTTTTCAAAGACATGGCTGAAGAAATCGCCGAAGACATTGAGGATAAAGAGGTTAAACATGATCATCGTAGGACCATTCATCAAAACAAGGCTGATGTCAAGTACTAAAGCGCCAGGATTAATCAGCAGTGAAATGACCATGGGAAGGGTGTAACGAACAAAAGTAAAAGAAAACATCGTAATCGTAAGATTGCCGTTGGTAATGTAATAGACAACAGGAGCAGTAAACGATCCAACAAAAAAGCAGATGCTCTCTTTGATCGTATAATCCAACGGTTCGGTAGGTCCAAAGAGCCGAGTAAACAAAATAATGCCTGAACCAAACAAGGCGCCGACCCAAGAGCTGTAATATACAGCAGTCATAACCGTAAAGATATCCACTACCTCTACATCTTTGGTAAATAAGGTCATAAGAGCAGGAACACGGCTCCACACCGCAATCAGGGCAAAAAGAGCTAAGATAGAAAGCTGGGGTGCTGGCAGGGCTAAGAGAAAGATCGACACATACAGTACCACGGTGGTCTTATACAGGGGTTTCCAGAGGATCAACTCAGATGCCATAACCAGTAGAGAGGCATACCGACTTATATAAACTAGTTGTCGGTTAACAGACAACAATAGGAATATTTAAATACTAGAGGCTATAAAGATGGTTTATGGCTTCGACAAAGATTGAACAGACCCTCCAAGAACTGGGACTTACTCCGGGAGAGACCAAGGTCTATCTTGCACTTCTCAAGCTTGGGAGGGGCAATGTGCACCAGCTCAAGCGGGAAACCAACATTCACCGAACCACCATTTATGACTTTCTGGAAAGCCTTTCGAACAAAGGGCTGGTGAGCAGCGTTGTAGAGAAAGGGATGCACATGTACAGCGCAAGCCATCCACGGCAACTTTTTGAATTGCTTGAAAACAAAAAAGATTATCTTTCAGAGATTTTTGAAGATCTTGTTCAGATCACGAAAACCGAACGCGATGAAATTAAAATTGAAGTATATCGAGGAAAAGAAGGATTTCGAAGAAGCATTGCTGAATTGCTGAAGCGCCGAGAGGAAGTTCTGGGTTTCGGCGTTGACGAATCAGTTTTTGAAGAAAAAGTAGGGCTTGAACTTCGGCAATATTTCAAAAAAGGAAAGATACAGGATCTTAAAGAGAGAATTATTACCTGGGAAGGTGCTCCTTTTGTCTATGATTTACCCCACATCATGTATCGTTGTGTTCCCAAAGAATTCTTTGGACCAACGCCCCACCTTATTGCAGGTGATTTAGTGTGGATTCAAATCTGGGAGCCCTTAACGATTATTTTGATTAACAGCAAAACGCTTGCTGATGCGTATCGAAAACATTTTGAGTTATTGTGGCAGACTGCGAAACCGATGGGAAAGGAGAAGATGAGGGCGCTGAACAAAAAAGAAGGAGGGTAAAAAACCCAGGACACAAAAATTGTGCCTGGGATTTAAAACCACAGTACGATGCCCCGGCCGGGATTCGAACCCAGGTCTTCGGATGTTTTTGCTGTCAAGCCATCAAGCAAGGGATTCTCTTGTTCTTTTCAAGACTGTAACATCTCGAAAATCCGAAATGATTGGCCGGACTACACTACCGGGGCATACAACACATAAAACTCAAGATAGCAAGTTTGTGGCGTCTTTATAAAGATTATTATTCAGGAAGAACGAGTTTAAATAGACGATCCCCAAAACCGAAAAAGACTCAACCCAGCGGTATCCATTCCTCAAGCTTGGCACGAACAGTTTTTTTATCATCAGTGCCGTAGACTAAACGTTCAAGATCTTCGACAGGTACTTTTGCTGGGTCAATAGAACCCAATCCGTTTGCATTCTTGGTCAATGCCCTCATTAATACATTGAGTAGAGCCTGGTTATATTCAACTTCAAGAGCTCTTTTGTTGTGACGACCTAGATCTTTACGAGAAAGTTCCGCATTAGAATACGCTAGCGCACGGAAAAGAGGGTTGCTTTTACTGGTGTTCAAACAATAAACTCCTGTTGAGGTGAGTACTGCTTCGGTACCATAAGCTAAACCCTGTGGTAACAACTGCCAGAAAAGTTCATCAGGATACTGAAAAATGGTGGTGAAGGATTCCACTTTGCGTTTCAGTCTTGTAGGAAGTTTATCAGCAGCAAGATGAAGTTCACCGGCAAGCACAAAGATTTGCTCACCACCATGAAAGTATTGTTCCACTTGTTCTGCAATACCCCGAGTACGCATCGCAAGTGGATCAATACGCTTATCATCCCCCTTTGCAACATCAATACCATACAATTGAGTATCATGCTCTTTTTCTTTTGCGTAGTCAAGGATACTCAGCACACCACCCCAGCTTCCATTGCGATCGTATCTCCAAGCTTTGCTTCGCAGTCCGTTAACGTCCAGGGCTCCACTAAGATACGCTTTAAGATATCTATTAAATTTTGCAAGAAACTCTTCGAGAAGAACGATGCGCCGACTCCCAGGATGAGCACCTTCTTCAACAATGTGAAGGAACATGTCTTTGGTAGTACGCAACGGATGAAAGTCACCCACATAGACCACTTGGGATCTCCGTGCAACATCCATTACTTCAGCAAAAGAAACAGGATAGGGACAAGAACCAAGTTTTTTTCCAAATTTTTTTTGATAAGAGATGAGCGTCTCACTTGGATCATCTCCCAAGTGATGAGGATCATCAGGGTTGACTGCAAGACAAGCTTGTCGATATGCTTCGTGGACTGCTGCACGAAAGGGAGTTTGTGAAAGTGTGGAATCTTGAAACGACATAAAGTACCTCTCAACACCCCTTAACAACGCATTCAAATTACTCCTTTAAATAACCATCGAAAACAGTGAAACAAGATGAGAAAAAAAGTGGGCCCATCGAGACTCTCAGTGGGTTGGAGACAAGCTCTAACCCATTTTGAACTCAAGACCGCTGGTGATCTTAGGTTCGCCTTGTTTCTTGTATAAAGCAATGCCGTATAAGACCAGTGCTCTACCAGGCTAAGCTATGGGCCCGTTCTCTTTTCGGGCGCCAAGGCTTTTAAATGTTGCGTGCAGTAAAAGAAAAACAATACGCCAGCCGGGATTCCCACATAAGAACCTAGGTTCTTATCATCTCCTAACTGGGATTTTCTCGCTCTGCTCGAAAATCAACACGAACTAAGAGGGCATACACTCCGTGTAGCCTACCGAACAATACGCCAGCCGGTATCAAAAATGTTCCATTTTTGGGACCGTCTGTCGCATCTCACTTCGTTCGATACGCCAGCCGGGATTCGAACCCGGATCAGAGCCTCTTTGCGCAAAGCATCAGCAAAGCGTGGCAAGGCCCTATCCTAACCATTAGACTACTGGCGTGTAAGTTGCTTATGAAGTTCCAGGGCAGGCAGTTTCTTTTTATAGTTTGTGGTCAAGGCCTCCTCAAAGATGCGTAAATATTTATAAAAAGGCGTATCACTCCCTGGAGTATGGTTCCTACGAAAGCAATACATGCAACACAGCAGGCAACACAATTGTTCAGCGAACTCCAGCACAAGGCTGAACAGCTGAGACATGAAATGATAACACAAGAGCTTCTGGTAGACAATGATTTTGCAGAAGACCGGGAGGAGCTGAACGCACTGCAAGAAACGCAGGAAGAGCGGACAGGAAAGAACAGGGAAAAGGTAGTGGAAGAAAATGCAGAACCGGTGTTCTCAGACAAACTCAAAGACCGCCTGCGAAAACAGCAGTACCGTATTATCGGCAGTCATTCTGCTGTGAAAACCTGCGGCTGGACAAAAAGCTCGTTGACAGGAAAAGGCGGATGCTACAAGCAAAAATTCTACGGCATCCAAAGCCACCAATGTGTGCAGATGACCACGTATCTGACTTGCGCAAATTTCTGCACCTTCTGCTGGAGAGACATGACAGCAAAAGCGCACAACGAATTTAAAGGAACACCTGATGATCCTAAAATGATTCTCGACAACGCAGTTGAAGGGCAGAAAAAATTATTGATTGGATACAAAGGCCATCAGCATATTGACAAACAAAAATATGAAGAATCACAATTTCCCAAACACTTTGCAATTTCACTAACCGGAGAGCCGATTCTCTATCCAAGACTTCAAGAGATGATTACGTACGCACACAGCAAGGATTCAACAACGTTTGTTGTCTGCTCAGGACAATTTCCCGAACAGATGGATGCGATTACCCCAACGCAACTGTACCTTTCTTTGGATGCACCAACCAAGAATCTTTTCATTAAGATTGACAAGTCCATCAATAAAGATTCTTGGGAGCGACTCCTGGGAAGTCTTGATGCTCTCAAGAGAGCACGCGAGCGATGCAGAACCGTAGTGCGGATTACCTGCGTCAAAGAACAAAATATGGTTGATCCACAGGAATATGCCAAACTCATTGAACGAGCAAATCCGATGTTTCTGGAAGTGAAGGGATATATGTTTGTAGGAAGCAGCAGACAGCGTTTGAGTTTGAAGAATAGTCCGTTTCATGAAGATGTGAAGGCGTTTGCTGAAGAGATTGCCAGATACTGCGACTATAAAGTTATTGATGAATCAGCGTGCTCGCGAGTGGTGCTGATGATGAAAGAGGATGTGGCGGAACGATTCTTGGAGCGTTAATTCCGATCAGCATCATGCTCATGCCTGCCCTTTCTACCCAGCAAAAGGAGAATGAACAACAAAAAGGTGCAGAACAGCCACAAGGTCCAGATGGACTGGAGATTGGGAATTAGTCTTGAGCATACCGCACTGTCCACCTTGTCGATGCAAAAAGAAAGCGCAATAACAGACACTAAAGCTAAGAAAGGATAGCCTAAACCAATCAAAACAAACAGCTTCGTTCTCCCACTGAATTTGAAAAGTTCCACATCCTTCTTAGAGGTAAGTTTATTTATAAAGATTGTTAGAATTTTTGGAAAGGGGTATGAAACCGAAAATCTTCCGGTTGTACCGTGATTTTTCCGATTTTTTCTTGCAAAGGCTTATAAAAAGTAAAAACAACGAGAAGGACATGGACGAACAGCAACTGCTGAAGATCTCATTGGTGTGCAGTATCTTGGGAGTTGGCATCCTCTTTTTCTTTACCCAAAGCTTCAATCCTCAAACATGGGCATCAACAGACGAACAAGGTATTGAAGGTCTCGTGAAAATGACAGGGGATATTATAAGCGTGAATGCTCACGATAAGGTTACTTTTGTAACCATAAAAACGATGCAAGATGTTCCTCTCATCTTGTTTGGTGCATCAAAGAATAACCTTACGAAAGGAATGCACATTGAAGTGCTGGGAAAAAGGGATGAACAACAAGGAAAGCAGGGCCTGATTGTAGAAGAGTTAAAGATCAGAAAGAAGGATTAAAACTCAAAGTCGTCTAAGATTTCTGAAGCAGCTTTTTCTCCCAAGCGAATGAGCTCAGCAGTACGGGAAAAATCATTTACGGCAACATCAACATTCTGGCAGCTAATCAAGATAATACGGCGATCGTGGCAGCGTGCAATCTCATTGAGCAAGCTTTTCCGAAACATAATGTGGAATGCGTGGCGTGTAACATCAAAAATCCCCTCAAAATTGAACATGCGCTTCGTGTTGGAAGAATCAAGCACAATAATCGTGTCGCAGCCGAGGTCAACAGCTTTTTTGACCCCGTTTGAAGTACTTACTCCACCGTCAAGGTAATGGATATTATCAATAACATACGGCGGATAGAGGGGAGGAATGGCGCAGCTTGCCATGACCGCATCGATGATATTTCCCTTGTTAAAGAAGATAGAGTCTCCATCAGACAATCGCGTTGCATTTATGTACAAGGGGATGGCACAGTCTTCAAAATGTTCCTTTTTCATGACCCGCTGTAAAATTTCTTTTAGATTAATGTTTTTAGACATTGACTCTGCCTTAAAGAGCTTAAAAAAGAGAGAGAAATTTCGAGGAAACAACAGACGCCGTGAAACATGAAGCCAGATTTCTTCCAGCTCATCAGCGGTGCCTCCTGCAGCAACAAACGCACCATTGATAGAACCAATACTCGTGCCGATAATAAGATCAGGCATTATTTTTTTGAGGATAACCTTCATAGCTCCGACTTCAAGAGCACCCCGAGCACCGCCCCCTGAGAGCACCATTCCAATTTTATGTGCACCCGGTTGCTGAGAAGATTGCTCCCGGGGAAGAAGATTGGAGTAGAGGGATGCTGATGAAGAAAAGATGCCTTCAAGTGGTGAATCTATACTATCTGCAACCTCTTTTTCCATCACCATCTTGAGTCATCGCTTCGAAATAGATTTGGTAATATGTGAATGATAAGTATATAAATCAATGAATCGCACTTAATTGCACTTTTTCTGGAGTTTTTCAAGTTCTGTGTTGAGTTCCTCGATTTCACGGTCTAACTTCAATACTTTAAACCGCTGAACACGCAACTGCGTTTCGCCTACTTTTCCAACTTCGCCAATGAGTTGCTTGTTTTCTGCTTCAAGGCGCTCGTTTTTGAGTACAATTTTTCTCTCTAAGGCTACAAGATCTCTGCAGGTGTAAGGAAGGTTAGCAACGGAGTTTCCTGTTATGCCTTTTGTTCCCGAGGGCGCCGAAACCGTGTTTCCTGAACTGTCAGAAACTTCGGTGTCTTGAGAACCACAGCCAACCAGAAAAATCAAGACTACAATAAAAAGAGTGTATACGACGAGATTTTTGATACCGTTATGACTCATAGATACTCACCCTGCCTCTTCTGTTTTGCTAACCTCTCTTAAGCCATGAAAAGGCAGTTCTTGTTTAAAAAGTTTACGTTGCGCTCAGGAAGAACAGGGGTAAAAAGCAAGGTCTTTATAGAGGGGGCCTTGGAGGGTCAAGGTAGACTGTTTGAGCACAAAGCCAGGAACTGAAAGACAGTTATGAGGGCCAGGAATGGCTTTAATGGTTTTAAGAAACACCATCAGTGCTTTTTTGTCTTTTGCCTTCTTCACCCGCACTAAAGTTATGTGGCTCATGAAGCGTTCTTCTTTGGGAAACAGCCCCTTCAATGAGCCATCGATCGCCTGTTGGAGCTCGCCTACTCCCTGCCCGGCAAGTTGGATCCAAATAATACGAATATGATCCCCCGAATCCTCTGAAAAAATACCCACGTCTCCCAGATGAACATCAAAACGCTTGAACGCTAGGGTTTTCAGTTTTTCTTGTACTGCTTGAACTTGCTCAGGACTAATTTCACCAAGAAACTTCAGCGTCAGATGCAGATGTTCAGGAGCAGTGTATTTGCCCCCTACAAGATTCTGTTTTTTGATGAGTGTTTGGATGCGCTGGATTTCTTCGATTGATTCTTGGGGAAGATCGATGGCAATGAAGCAACGGATTTTTTGGATCTTTTCAGTCATAAAGAAAAAGGAAGCCGCTGACTTTAAAAAATTTGTTAAGAAAGAGTTGAGAAAGACAACCTTTAATAACAAAGAAAAAATTTGAGGACATATGCACGAAAAACGTCATCGCAGTATTGCAAAAGCAGTCAGCTGGAGAATTGTTGGAACGATTATCACGATGCTTCTGGTGCTGATTATGACAGGAAAATGGCAGCTTTCTGTGGGCATTGGATTTTTTGAACTGATCAGCAAATCACTCATTTATTATATCCATGAACGTGCATGGAATAGGATTCATTGGGGGAAAGAAGCAACAAAGACTGAAAAGGACCAAGAAAAGAAATGATCAAAGATGGCGATACATCTCCACCATAACACAGCGTATACTGCTGCAAAACAAGAGTATGAAAAACGACAAGAATTACGAAAAGAATTCCCTCAAGAAAAAGTGTAATGTGAAAACAGATACGAAAAAACAGAAAAGAAAAAAAGAAAAATGAATAAGCAAGTAGAAACTTGGTTTCTCCTAAAGAATCAGAACTTCTGTCTTAGAACTTCTTTCTTTTTGAGTAACAATCTCTACAATACACTGGCTTTCCGTCTGCTGGTTTAAAAGGAACTTCGCATTCCTTTCCACAGTCAGAGCAGGTAGCCTTAAACATTTGGCGTGGGCCGAAATCTCTTCGAAATCCACCACCGCCACCGCGGTTAAAGTCTCCCATTGTTATTTCCTCCTAACTGATATAACAGAAAACATCAAGCGAAAACGTCAAAGTTTTTGGCTTTTCAGTTTTGCACTTTTCAGCTTTCTGTAATCTTTTGCCTCTAAGGGGGCACGGTCCCTTTATAAAACTTGCGGTTTGTTGGCAAATTGCCGACCCTTGGGACTGTATCAGGATTTCATCAAAGGCGAGCGTATGACGTTCACAAACCAAAGGGTGTTTGAGACAATTAAGAAGATCCCTATCCCGTACACAAACGTAAGATTACCGATGTACGGAACAAGATACTCTCCAATAAGGGGGATATTCAGCTCAAAAAAGAAGTCAATAAATCCAAGCATCAGAATTGCATCAACGATATTGTGCACAATGGCAAGCAAGGTAAAAGCGATGTGCTCATCAGGGTCTTTGATTTCATTCACAATATCAAAGAGGATGAAGAGTAAAAAGAGGATTGAACCAATTTCAAGGAGAAACTCGGCATAGGGGATAGCAAGTGTTCCTTCATAGCCAAGAACAAGCACGCCCATAAGAATTCCAACAATACAATCTTCGTATTCTAAGAGTGCTTTCATGCATCCTCTTTTGGGCGTTCGCATTTAAAAAGATTGTTGAGATATAAGCTGTATAAATGTGCACCGAAATTTTTCCGAATCAACCGTGATATTTCCGAAAAGAGTATATCAAATCCGGAAAAACTACTAACTCAACCGGAAATCTTCCGATTGCGTCGTGATTTCTCCGATTTTTTCTTGTGAAGGTTTATGAATTCTGATTTTCAAAGAAGAATGAAGAGGGATATCATGTTCATCGAAATTCTTATTGCATTGGTCATCGGAATCTGCTGCGGTATCGTCACGGGTCTTGTTCCCGGTGTCCACATCAATCTCGTAGCGACCATGCTTGTTTCAGTCTCACCGTTCTTGTTGAAATATACGAATCCTCTTGTCTTGTGTGTCTTCATTATCAGCATGAGTGTCACTCACACCTTCCTTGATGCCCTTCCTTCCATCTTTCTTGGTGCTCCAGAAAGTGCCAACGCACTCGGTGTTCTTCCCGGCCATCGCTATCTCCTTAAAGGGTTAGGATTCATGGCAGTAAAACTAACCATCATCGGAAGCTTTGGAGCAGTACTCTCGAGCATCATCCTCTTTCCGTTGTTCATTCCTGTCGTCGAATATGGCTATGTATATCTTGAAAAAATGATGGCCTGGATTTTGATCAGTGTTATTCTATTTATGATCCTCCGCGACAAGCATAAAATCTGGGCAGTGCTAGTCTTTCTCTTGTCAGGAGTTTTTGGTCTCGTCGTATTCAGCATGCCCAAACTCAAAGATCCGATGTTGCCTATGCTTTCTGGACTATTTGGTGTTGCAACACTGTTGATGAGTTTGAATGACAAGAACACTATTCCTGAACAGCAGATGTCAACCGATATTCAGCTCAAGAAAGGGATGATGCTTCGTGCGCTCAGTTCAGGAACGATCTCAGGATTTATTACTGCAACCATGCCAGGACTGGGAGCTTCAACAGCTGCAGTCATCAGCATGCAACTCCCGGGCTCACGCAAGTTAGGAGATCATGGTTTTATGATTTTGATGGGGAGTATCGGCACAGCTAATTTTATTTTGAGTATGGTCACGTTGTGGGTTTTGAACCGGGCAAGAAATGGAAGCATTATTGCGGTGCAGAAATTATTGCCGGAGGTCAACGGCATGACGATTCTGATATTTCTGTGCACCACGCTCATTGCAGGATGTGCAGGAGTGATGCTGACGCTCTATTTTGGAAGATTGTTTACCCAGCTGATCAACAAAATCAATTACCGACTGCTCGTTTGGGGTGTCATCGGTTTTGTCGTGGTGCTGGTTTTTGTATTGACAAAATGGCTGGGCCTGCTGGTGTTAATAACGAGCACGGCGATAGGATTGATACCTGCAATAACAAAGGTAACGAGAACGCATGCAATGGGATGCTTATTGTTGCCGGTGGTGCTGTATTTTTTGATGGGCTAATTTCAACCCATCTTCTTCCGCATCTTGGTTAATGCAATATAATCTTCTTTTGTTCCGGATCCACCCTTACACTTCGCTTCTAAGGCTTCTAATTCTGTTCTCTGTTCTTTGTATCTTCGTTCCAATTCTTTTTTACTTTGTGCCATACAGATCCCTAATCATTTTTAGTATATAAAATTAACGACATTTATGAGAAGGGCGGGAAATTCATTTCGCCTTATTCCTTCCCCTCGTTCTCACTTTCTCGTATCGCTCAAAAACGAGTTGATGCTGGGGATTTATCTCTGCATACGCAATCTTCACGTTTTCAAAACATTCCTTGAAGATTTTGTGGTGCTTGGATTCCAGCGCACGCTCCAATAAGTGAAGATCAACAGCTTTATCTTCAACCTTATCTGAAATTTTGCTCAATCCAAAATCAATAAAATGGATCTTCTGCGTTTCTTTGCATCGAATCATATTCGACGTCGTTAAATCGCCGTGGATAATATCTTTCATGTGCAGTTCTGCAACACGTCTGCCGATTTCACGGCTGTACAGCACATGGTTTTCTTCCAGAATATCTTTTACCTTATCGCCTTCAATGTACTGCATGTGAATTTCAGTCTCTCGATCGTTCAGATGCTGAAGGTTCGGAGCAGGAAAACCAAGGGTTTGCAGGGTTTGCAGAATTTTTGCTTCTCTCCGGGTTCTGAATTGACGCAGGGATTTGTCGAGCATCGGGTGGCGGTAGGTTTTTTCAACACGCTTTTTGACAATGAACGAGCCGGCGCTACCATCTTTATGCGGGTGTTTTTCAATGACTGCTTCTGCACCGGTGTCGAGGATCGTAACTGCCATGAAATAAGAAGAAGAACAAAGAACTATAAATCTTTATCGAAAATGCTTTGCATTTGTGTTATCGTAAAATTGCACCAAGTGCATCTTCACTGCAGCTCTACTTTCGTCCCAATCGCCTGTCCGGGCATACCGCGTTCAAACAGCACACGCAAGGCTCCTTTGTTGCCGTGAGGCGATCTCACTTCACCCGTAATCAGCTTTGCTTCTTTACCCGGACTTTTCCAGGTAACCTTTTTGCCCACCCATTTTTGGGCCTTTTCTCGGTTGTCCACACCTACAACAAGGACAATCATCTGATTATCGTCCTGGGTGCTTTTTCCACGCTTGTAGTTTGCAATAAGACCTTCCATACCCCTGCACACAAAAGCAGGTATTTATATAGTTTCTCATCGGGTCCTCTTGTTTCGTAGAAATGACCAAAAGTATATACTAACTACCTAGATCCCTATATCAATATATCTTTCCGTAAGATTTATATACCCCTAAAGAGGTGGAATGGAGAGAGGTGTTGTGATGAAAAGAATCTTGACCGTCTCTACGCTGGCAGTACTTATCCTTCTCATGTTTATTCTCAGTGCTTGCACACAAACGATCGTTGAACCATCGGATAATCAATCAGGAGAGAAAACCAAGAAGTTCATCAAAGATAAGGATGGTTTTGAAATTAAAGATCAGGGAGCGGAGGAAGAGCAGGAAACTGAAGAACAAGAAGCAGAAGACGAAACCGAAGAACAGGAAACGACAACTGAGGAGCAGACAAAAACAACAGAAGAACAAGCTGAAGAAGCGAAAGACGAAGAGATTGAAGAAACCAACGAGACTGTTGAAGAGGAAAATGTTGAAACTGAAGAAGCAGTTGAAGAACAAGTTGAAGTTTTAGAAAATACAACAGAAAATATGACTGAGAATCAAACTGCACCCACTAATTCTTCATAAACTTTATATAGCCTCTATCCTAAGAAAAATCTATGCATACTCACCCTTATTCACATCCGTTTATGCACCAACACCAGCAGTATGATCATCCTAAAAAATCCGTGTTCTGGTGGTACCCGCCCCTTGTTATTCTGTATGCCATTTTCAATTTAGGTCTGGGCGTCGCAGTAACCATCCCGAAATATGGGGATATTCTCGCAGGCGCTGCTGTCGATATTACGATGGCTTGGCTCATATTCAATCTGGTTCTGCTCATTATCTTCATTGCAAAACACTACGAAGCCATTGCCTTGGTGCTTCCGATTTATTACTTGGTAGATTATGTGTTTTCAATGGGAATTGGAATGATTCTGAAAGTCGTCTATGGACTCAACTCGCTTGCAGGACAAACCTGGTTTATCGGTTTCACAGCAGTCTTTGCCATGTTTGAAATCGGATTTGCTCTGTATTTGATTTTTAGGAATGTGGGAAAAGAATAGGGAATGAGTAAAATAAGAATTAATAAGATAAAAGAATAGGAGAAAAAAGAGGTGTATTTATTTCAACTGAACGTGCTCAAAGGAGATTGAGTAATCGTGTATTCTTTAGTCTGACGTTTGCGCTACTGGTTCTTCTTTTGGTGCTGGGAAAATATGAGTCTCCCCCAACAGGGCTTGTGGTCATTCAAATTGGAGAAAAGGTCAGCGAAGAATTAGGCGTCATCAGCGAACAAAACAACGACGCGCTGAGAAGCTCAACGCTCCATACGGGTTTAGGAAAAACAACCGTACGGCAATTCCTCAACACCCAAACGCTTGCCGACGGCACGGCACTGCAAGGAGGACAGATCGTCCATGAAAGCAATGAACAAGGAGAAACAGGAACCTATCTCAAATATCAACAAAGCAATGTGATTTTTGAATACATGCTTCTTCCTGATGAAGGCATGAAAATTGAAGCAGATGGAAGAGGTCTTGAAGGAAAACGCCTGCAGATTCTTGGCCAGGATTTTGAGTTTACGCAAGCAAAATTTGACAAAGATGGAAATACGGTGCAGCTTGAACTCATTGCAGTTCCAACAAAAATTGAGCTCAGAGAGGGAGAAACAAAAATCTTTGAAACAGGAGCAGGTTCTGATGCGTTATCATGCAGTTTGACACCGCAGATTATTGCAGAAACCAATGTGGGAGATGCAAAAAAACCGGTCGTGCGTTTTGGAATTAAATGCCTCAAAAAAGCAACACAGGAAGTGATGTATGAGGGAATCTCTCCCATTGTTGAAGAAGACAAGATCTTTACACTTGGAGAAAACAAAGAACTCAAATTTGCAGCAACTGATATTCTGATTGATGAAGACGGAAAAGACTTAGTATATCTTGCAGTAGGAGCAAAAACAAACAGAATAAAACTCAAGGATTCCAACTATGAATCAAGCACATTCGAACGCGGTGTTGATGTCAACGGAGAAGATATCAGAAACGGACTGTTGGAAATCGGCGGAACAGAGGAAGACAACGGCAATATTCTGAATATCCACACCATCAGGTACCGTGTAGAAGCACAAGGACCACGAGGAGATGTCTATGTTCCGCAAGGACAAGGCCTCCGGAGTGCACTGAAACAACCGGACAGCATGCTTTCTCCTGCATGGGACATCCGCTTTGAAGGGCTTGAACCGAAGTCAAAACAACCAAGACTCAACGGAACAACAAGTGTACACTTCAACGCAAAAAACAGCAGATACAATCTTGAGTTTACCAACACCAAGGGTTCGTTCTATGAACTTCCCTTCTTGTATGTGGAAAGTGGAACCGTAGGATTGGGAAAAAGCAATGACCATAAACTCGTGCTTACCGAAGGCAGCGCATCGAATGACTTTGTGATCCGTGAAGGAGATTATTTTGCTGTGA
>Ga0209211_10005365_pt1 | contig 19253 bp, 14 predicted proteins | sample RifGroA2_FD_183992 | JGI IMG/M metagenome (GOLD analysis project Ga0209211, IMG submission 183992) | Groundwater microbial communities from Rifle, Colorado, USA - Groundwater A2 (SPAdes) (version 2) | ecosystem: Environmental > Aquatic > Deep subsurface > Groundwater | place: Rifle, Colorado...
AAATTATATAATATCAAAATTATATCTAAATTAATTAATAAATTATTTCCAAACTTATTTTTTAATTTTTTTCACAAAAAAAAAGCGCGCTTGCTTAAATTATCTTCTCCAATATACATATTATCCTTTGATATAGATTATAGCGAAGATGTTTTATTAATTCCAAAAATTTTAAAAACATTAAAAAAATACTCTATTATTTCTTCATTTGCGTGCATTGGTAAATTAATAGAAAAATACCCGCAAATACACAAAGAGATTATTACGCAAGGACATGAAATTTTAAATCATACATATACTCACCCAAACAATAAAGAACTAAACCCTAATAATTTTTTTTATAATTTATCATTAAAAGAAATAAAAAAAGAAATCAAAAAATGTCATATTATATGCAAAAAAATATTAAATTACGAACCAATTGGTTTTAGAACTCCTCACTTTGGCAAACAACATAATTATTTAGTATATAAAATCTTATCTGAATTAAATTATAAATACTCTTCTTCTACAATAGATTATATGTTGCAAAATTATGGCATTCCATTTAAAACAGATACTGGTATTTTAGAAATATCAATGAGTTGTTCTTATAATTTTCCTTTTACATTGTTTGATTCATACAATACCCGCGTTGGCGCAAAAGCGCTATTTAAAAATGACAATGAATTTATAAAAGAATTTGAAAACACGATAATAGTTCTTAAAAATACTAAATCTTTTATAACGCACTATTTTGACCCTCGCGATATTATACAAAATAATAAACTTGAAAATATGTGCGGAATATTGCAAGACAACAAAATAAAAACTTTATCTTACAAACAAATATATGGAGAATATAGTGGATAAAAAAAAGTTTTTTAATGAAACAGGACTTGTATTTATAGCAAGATTTTTAGCTAAATTAAAAGGATTTATTGTTTTTCCCATTATTGTTAAATTATTTGGCACGCAAACTTACGGGATTTGGGCGCAAATTTTAGCTATCATAGGATTTGCAACGCCTATGGCATTAATTGGTATCAATGTTGCCATTAAAAGGTTTTTACCAAGCGAGAAAGACATAAACATTATTTCTAAAAATTTTTGGAGTATATTCTATTTTGTTATAGTTGTTAGCATTTTTATAATGTTTGTAATTTATTTATTGTCAGATTATATAGCGCTGCGATTATTTCACTTGCCAGAAATTTCTAATACGCTTTTACTTGTTACTCTTATTATACCCTTAAATGCTATCAATATTATTTTTTCAGATCTTTTTTTAGCTTTTAATAAGGTAAAAAAATGGATATTGATAAGTTCTTTACGAGATATTATTGAAGTAGCGCTAATCTTAATTATTTTATATGTAACAATAAAAGATAGCATTATATTTTTGATAACAATCACTATCGCAAGTTTGTTGTTAACAAACATAATAGCGTTTATTTTAAGCTATAAAATTGCACCTTTAAAAAAACCTGATTTTTCTAATATAAAATCGTATTTAACTGTTGGTTTTCCTTTATTCTTATCTGGCTTGACTTATACTTTCATTCATATTGGAGATAGATATATAATAGGTTATTATAAAGACATTACTCAAGTTGGCATTTACTCTGGAATTTATACACTTGCAACAGTAGCATTTTTAGGCATAGCAGAAGCTATTTTTATTACGCTTTTGCCAACGCTAAGTAAATTTTGGAAAAAAAATAAAATACAAGAAGCGTCTTTTTATACTTCGTACCTTTTAAAATACTACTTTATATTAGGTATTCCTATGGTATTTGGTTTAATCGCTATATCAAAAAATCTGCTTTTGGTTTTATCAAATCAAGACTTTGTTGAATTTTGGTACATTATGCCTATTATTGCTTTTGGCATTTTTATATTTCAAGGATTTGGTATTTCAGATTATGTTTTTATTTTAACGAAAAAAACCACCACAATATTTTATTTAACGCTTATAGCAGTGTCAGAAAATATTGTTTTGAATATTATTTTAATTCCTTTTATAGGAATATTAGGCGCGGCTATAGCAAGCCTCATAACATATTTAACTTATAGCATTATAATTTTTATTTTAGCAAGAAAAAAAATAAAAATTACCCTAGAGACAAACTCTATATTAAAAAGTTTATTTGCGTCAATACTAATGTATATTGTATTATATATATTTAACTTCACTGGAATATTAGGATTGGTTTTATCAATTATTACTGGAATAATAACCTACTTATTAGTATTTTTTATAATAAATTTAAATAATGTAAAAGAAATAATAAATCCTTTAAGTTTCATTAAAAATAAATTAAAATTATGAGTGGTAATAATAAAACATTTAGTCGATATCAAGAATCGCATTTTGATAAAAAAATAATATCTGAAATATATGAATATGAAAATAATGATTTTTGGAATTGGACAAGAAATGATTTTGTTAAATTTATTCTCAAATACGTTAAAAAAGATTCTTATGTTTTAGATATTGGTTGCGGAGACGGATACTATGCTTATCAAATATCTAAAAATAAAAAAATAAAAAAAGTTATCGCCTTAGATATATCAAAAAACTCTATAGAGTATGCAAAGAAAAAATATCCACATCCAAATATTGATTTCATTGTTGGTGAATTTGAAAAAATAAATTTTAATGAGAAAAAATTTGACGCGGTTTATATGTGTGAAATTATAGAACACTTTGATAATCCTGATAAAGTATTAAAAAAAATATCTAAAGTTTTAAAACCGGAAGGATTGCTGTTCATTAGCACTCCTAATTTTTTAAGATTAGAAAATAGAATCAGAAAAATATTCAGAAAAAAACCTATTTTTGTTGATAAAAGCCATTTTAAAGAATTTACCTTTGCAGATATGGAAGATATAGCAAAAAAATATGGATATAAACTTATAAAAAAAAGAGGCGTTAACCTTTGGGCAGAATGGATTTTTTACCCATTGTTTTATTTTAGAAAAATTCTTATAATAAATAAATTTTTAAAAAGTAATATTATTACAGGAAATAATAAATTTAACTTTTATTTAGGAATATTTTTACGACCAATTTCTCAAAAAGTACAAGTAGCTCTAAAAAAATATTAAAAAGATTACTTTTTCGGAATTTTTAATAAAAAATATTAATATGAAAAATAATAAATTATCGATACTTCAATGCCCTATTTGTGAAAATGAACTTAATACTCATAATAAAAGTTCTTTTAAATGCGCGCGCTGTAATAAAATATATCCTAAAAAAAGCGGGATTCCTATTATTTTAAAAAATTCTAAAAAATCAATATCTTTTATTAAAGATAAAATTAATGAAAATCCTACTTGGTACACAGACGACCAAATGACTTATAATGATAGTGGACCATATAAACATCATACTAAAAAAAGAGTTGATTATCTTGATAGTGTTTTTAAAAAATATAATTTATTAAAAAAAATGCAAATTTTAGACGCTGGTTGCGGCGATGGCATAAATTTACGATTTTTAACAAAGATACCGGATTCTATAATCACAGGAGTTGATTATAATTTTATTAGAATGAAGCGCGCACAAAAAAATATTGGCAATAAAATGAATTTTGTAGTTGGTGATTTATTGGAGCATGTATTTAAAAACAGTTCATTTGATATGATATTTTGCAGTCATGTCTTAGAACATATTACAAAAGACTTGGAAGCTTTAAAAAATTTTTATAGAATGTTAAAACCAAAAGGATTTTTAATTTTAGGTGTGCCTAATGAAGGAGCTATATTGTGGAAACTGCATTATAAATATATTCAACCAAAAATTTTAAAACGAATAGATCATGTAAATTTTTATACTGATAAATCTATGATAAAAAAATTACAAAAAGCAAAATTTAATATATTAGAAATTAAACATATTGGATGGGGGGTGCCTCATACTGGAATAGACGAGGCTCTTAGGCAATATAAATTTATAGACGATTTATTTGCATTTATGGGAAATAAACTACTAAAAAATCAGTCTACTTCGCTTTATTTCATTTGCCAAAAAGCATGAAAATTATTCCTATAACTGAAAAATATTAAAAAGATTACTTTTTCGGAATTTTTTAATAAAGATACCAGATTCTATGAAAATTATTTCTATAAATGAAAAATATAAAAAAGACTGGGATAATATTGTATATAACTCTGATGATGCATGGTTATTTCATTTATATGATTGGAATACTTTAGTTAATGCAAATGTGTGGAAATATAAACAACTCAGCTTTTTAATACAAGATCAAAACAACATAATAGGAATTTGTCCTTTATTTTTAAAAGAGTATAAAAAATTTCGTTTTTTGCGTATAAAGGTTTTATCAAATGGCTTTGGTCCTTCAGGATTAGCATTGGATAATAAATTAAATCAAATTCAAAAAAATAATGCGCAAGATATAATATTAAAATATATCAGCAATATAAATAAAATTTATGCAATAGATAAATTAGAAATATCATTGTCGCCACTTGCTCTTAAAAACTTTTATTATTATAAAAATAATCTAAACCCCATTAAACAATTTGGCTTAGACGATATATCTACTAAAACATATCTTATAAACCTGCAAAACAAAAGCAATGATGATTTATGGAATAATATGGAAAAAAGAAGCAGAACAGCAATAAGAAAAGCAAAAAAAAATAATATTAGCATAAAACAAATACATACACTCTATGATTTAAAAGAATATTATAAATTGCATTGTGAAACTTATAAAAGAACAAAAGCAAAGCCACATCCTTTTTCTTATTTTAAAATCATTTACGAAAAAAAATGGGCGAATATATTTTTTGCTTACTTAGAAGATAAACTAATAGCAACCCTTAATGTTTCTATATTTAAAAATAACGCTCTTTATTGGACAAGCGCTTCTGATCATAAATTTAGTTCGCTTGGAGCAAATAATTTATTGCAATGGCATGCTATTAAATGGGCAAAAAGCAAAGGCTGTAAATGGTATGATTCTGGAGAGGCAATTTTAAATACTGATAATTCAAAATTTGCTGGCTTAACTAAATTTAAAAAAAGCTTTGGCGGAGAGCTTTATCCATTTTATAAAGGAAAAAAAATATACAGTGCTAAATTAAAATTTTTAAATATTTTTAAAAATACAAAATGAAAAATATTAATTGGGACGAACATAATAGAAAAATATACGACAAAAACTATTCTAATGTTAATATGGCGCATTCTTTTCGCTATAAATACGATTCTGAAATGGCTAATATACGATTTAAAATATTAGAAATGTATTGCAAAGATAAAAAAGTTGTTGATTTTGGTTGCGGCACAGGAGAATATTTTATACCTATTGCTAAAATAGCAAAAAAAATTGTAGGGGTGGATTTTAGCGAAAATATGATCAATATACTAAAATTAAATTTAAAAAAATATACTATTCAAAATGTAAAAATACTGCGTGAAAATATAAAACATACCTCTCTTGATTCTAATTACTTTGACACTGTTTATTCTCTATCTACATTATATCAGATACCAGAAGTAGAAAAAGTAATTTTTGAAATGAACAGAATCTTAAAACAACACGGCATAGCTATATTTGAACTTGGCAATTTTTTCAGCTTAAACACACTAACTACTTTAAAAGCTTCTACTGGGGCAAGGTCATTTTATATTAGCGTTAATAAAATGAAAAAGATAATTAGACAAGCGAAGTTTAAAATTTTAACTCACCGCTCTTTCCAAATTCTCCCTATGCACGGAGAACCTTTATATTTATTTCCATTAACAACTCCTAAATGGAAAATATTAGTAGCAAAAAAAATTAAAAACAAAATGATAGATGAAATTATATCTTCTTTTTTTCCGCTAAATTATATTTCTTTTCGTCATATGTTTGTATGCGAGAAAATATATTAAAAAATTTATGAAAAAACTTGTTGTTTTCCCAAATGATCCTTTATTAGCGTATTATAAAAAAGGAGAGATAAAAACTCGTTATTTTAATCCTAAAAACTTTTTTAATGAAGTGCATATTATATCTCTGACAGATAAAGAAATAGACTCGGGAAAAGTACAGGTTATGGCTGGTAGCGCTAAATTAAAGATTTATCCTGTTGGAAGAGTTTTATCTATAAAAAATCCATTTCTTTTTTTTAAAAAATACAAACAAATTTTAGAAATTATAAAAAACATTAACCCTTGCGCTATCCGCGCATATAATCCAGAAATAAACGGATTTATCGCCACAAAATGCGCTAAAACGCTTAATATTCCTATAATAATATCTTTGCATGGCGATTTTAGTGAAATGAGAAATTTCCCTTTGCGTTATAGATTTATAAAACTAAAGGAACTGAAAAACCACTTATCTTTTATAATAATAAGCAAATTAACTGAAAAATATTGTTTACAAAATGCTAATTTAGTTATTTGCGTTTCTAAATTTTTAACTAAATACGCCCAAAAATATGGAGCAAAAAAAACAGAAGTTATTTATAATAGAGTTTATTTTGAGCAGTTTAAAAAATCATTTATAAGCACTAACAATAAAAAACTTAATATATTAACAGTAGGAAGATTAGAGCCGCAAAAAAATCAACAAACCCTTATTCGCGCTATGCAAAATATAAATGGGGAATTAACTATACTTGGCAATGGGCGTAGCAAAGAAGCATTAAAAAAATTATCAATGACTCTTTGTATAGAAAATAAAATTAAATTTATATCCTCTGTAAATAATAACGAAATACAGAAATTTTATTGGAAAGCGGATATATTTGCCATAGCTTCGCTTTGGGAAGGATTTTGCATACCAGTTTTAGAGGCAATGGCAACTGGCTTGCCAATAGTAGTTAGCAATAAAGAACCATTAGTAGAGGTATTGGGCAATACTGGAATTGTTGTGGAAAATAATCCCAAGGATTTTACAGAAGCTTTTTTAAAATTACAAAAAAATCCTAAACTACGAAAAGAATTAGGGGAAAAAGCAAAAGAAAGGGCTATAAAGTTAGACGGAGAAATTATGGAGGAACGCGAATTAAATGTTTATAAAAAACTGATAGAAAAAAAATGATTATGAAAAAATTCCTATTTATAACTTATGCATTTCCTCCCCAGCTTTCTCCAGCTTCTATTTCTATTGCTAAAATATTAAAATATATTTACAAAAGCGATTGGCGAGCTACTGTTATCTGCGCTAAAAACGAAACAACCCTTGACTTAAAAGACCACGCTCTTTTAAATTTTATACCAAAAAAAGAAATTTATATAAAAGAAGTTCCTTCTCCAGAAAAAAACTTTTTTTTAAGAATATTTTTATATTTTATTACGCCTTTAAAACAATTACCTGATTTAAAATCTGTGTGGTATTTTCCTGCTTCGCGCGCAGTTAAAAATATTTTTAAGGAACAAAATTTTAATCTTCTTTTTTCTTGGTCTTCTTATATTGTTAGCCATATTGTAGGTTTATATGTTAAAAAAAATACAAATTTACCATGGATTGCTTATTTTAGCGATCCATGGACAGATAACCCATATAAAAAATTTAACAAATTAGCAAAAATAATAAACTTAAAAATAGAAAAAAAAGTGGTGGAAAACGCTGATAAGCTAATTTTTAACAGCGCTGGAGTTAGAGACTTGATGATGCAAAAATATACAAAAAAATACTTATATAAAACTGTTATATTACCGCATTATTTTAACCCTTGTTTGTATCCTAAAATTAAAAACAAAAAAAACACAAAATGTATTTTTACTCACACTGGAAATTTTTACGGATTAAGAACTCCTGTTCCTTTATTTTTGGCTATTAAAAAATTAATTGAGGAAAAATCTGATTATGTAAAAAATATAGAATTTATTTTTATAGGCGCTATGCCTATGGAACATAAAAAAATAATAAAAAAATTAGGCATTGAAAATATTGTTAAAACTATAAACATTGTTTCCTATCTTAAAAGCTTAGAATATATGAAAAAAAGCGATTATTTATTAATTATTGACGCTCCATCTAAAAAACCCAGTGTTTTCCAACCAGCTAAAACAATAGATTATTTAGGCGCTAAAAAACCCATTTTAGCTATCACTACAAAAACCGGTCAAACAGCGGAAAGAATTTTAAGCTTACAAGTCGGAGAAATAGCTGATATAGAAAACATAGAAAATATAAAAAATAAAATTATTAAAATGTATAAAAACTGGCAAAACAATGATAATAAATATATAATAAATAATTCTAAGATTGAACCATATAATGTAAAAAATGTTTCAAAACAATTAATAGAAATTTTTAATCAAACCATCAAATAAATTATGTGCGGAATAGCTGGAATTTGGGATTTTAATGGTAAAAATGAAAATATGGAAAATACCATAAAATCTATGACTAATACGCTTGCTCATCGCGGACCTGATGATGCTGGTTTTTACACTAATGTAAAAAACAATATCGCGCTCGGTCATAGACGTTTATCTATTATTGATTTATCAACACATGGACATCAACCAATGTCAAATGATAATAAAAATATATGGATAACTTATAATGGAGAAATTTATAATTTTATAGAAATAAAAAAAGAACTTGAAAGTTTGGGATATGTATTTAAAAGTCACTCTGATACAGAAGTTATTTTAAAATCTTATGAGGAGTGGGGGCTTAGAGCGGTACATAAATTTAGAGGAATGTTTGCTTTAGCTATTTGGGACAGCGCTAAAAAAACTTTATTTTTATTGCGGGACCGCGCTGGAGTTAAACCTTTGTATTATTATTTTAATAAGGGATTGATTTTATTCGCTTCGGAATTAAAAGCCTTACATAAACATCCGCGATTTAAAAAAGAGATAAACTATGAAAGACTAAATTTATTCTTGCAACTTGGATATATTCCCGCGCCATACACTATTTTTAAAAATACTCACAAAGTAAAATCAGGGCACTATTTAAAAATTAATAATGGGAAAATACAAGAGAAAAAATACTGGGATATTAATAATTTTTATTTAGCAAAACCTATTCAAAAAAGTGATATTGAGATTGAAAATGAATTAGAAAATATTTTAACTGAATCTTTTTCTTTAAGATTAATTTCCGATGTTCCTGTTGGCATTTTTTTAAGCGGTGGCATAGATTCAACCCTTGTAACAGCATTATTGCAAAAAAAATCTATAAATCCGTTAAAAACTTTTACTATTGGTTTTAAAGAAAAAAATTATGATGAGGCGCCTTACGCGAAAATTATTGCTAAACATTTAAAAACAGATCATTATGAGCTTTATTGTACGCCCAAAGAGTCGTTTAATATTATTAAAAACTTTTCAGAACTTTATGACGAACCTTTTGGCGATAGCTCTGGAATTCCTAATTTTTTAGTGTCTAAATTAGCGCGAGGAAAAGTTAAAGTGGCGCTATCTGCTGATGGAGCAGATGAATTATTTTGCGGCTACGCATACTATAATAAAATTGAAAATTTATGGAATAAAATACAAAATTCCACTCCTTTGTCTTTAAAAATTCTTACTATGTCGCCAAAAACTCTAATTTCATTTTTAGGAAAAAATATTGGTGCTATATGGCCAGAATTAAAACAAAAAAACATTATAGATAAAACAGAAAAAATAAAACAAATATTAAAAGACCGAAGTTTATCTAATGTTTTTTTAACTTCTAATAGTTTTTGGGTTTCTTCTCAAATAAAAGATTTAATTTCTAAACAAATAAAAAATAATGTATTTTCTTCTGATTTTAAAAAACTAGAACGCTTAGACGCTATTTCTCAAATGCAAGCTATAGATTTTAAATATTATCTTTCAGACGATATTTTAACAAAAGTTGATAGAGCTGCTATGACTGTGTCTTTAGAAAATAGAGAACCTTTTCTTGATCAAAATATTATTGAATACGCTGCAAAACTGCCAATACATTTTAAATACCGTAATAGCGTAAATAAATATATATTAAAAAAAATATTATATAAATATGTGCCTAAAAAAATGATGGAACGCCCTAAACAAGGATTTGCAGTTCCTATATTTGAATGGTTTAAAAAAGACTTGCATTTACTTTTTAGCGAGTACTTAGAAAAAAATAGATTAAAAAGAGAAGGTATATTTAACGCGGAATATGTTGGTAAAAATTTAGAACAATATTATAAAGGCAATGTTAATAATATAAATAAACTTTGGCTTTTACTTGTTTTTCAAATGTGGCGCGAAAAATGGATGAAATAAAATAAGATTTATGAAAAAACCAATAATATCAATTATTCTTAGTACTTATAATTACGCAAACTCTCTATCTAAGACTATTGAAAGCGTTTTAAATCAAAGTTTCACTAATTTTGAATTTATTATTATTAATGATAATTCGCAAGATCATACAAGAGAAATATTAAAAAAATATTCTACAAAATATAAAAAAATAATAATTATAAATAATAAATCAAATTTAGGTTTAACGAAAAATTTAAACAAAGGTATAAAAAAATCAAAAGGGAAATATATCGCCAGAATAGATAATGGCGACTATTGGCAAGATAAAGAAAAACTGCAAACGCAAATTAATTTTTTAGAAAAAAATAAAGATTATATTTTATGCGGCACACAAGTAAAATATATAGATAATAAAAATAATAATTTAGGCGTATCTAATTTTTCTATCACAGACGAAAAAATTCGTAAACGGCTTTTTACCGGGCAAGGTGTTTTTTCTCATCCAACAATAATGTTTAGAAACAAAATTTTGTATCGCGAATTTTTTCAATATTCACAAGACTTAGATTTATATATAAGACTTTCTTTTTTAGGCAAACTTTATTGCTTGCAAAAAAAATCAGTTTCTTGCATGATAAATGAACAAGGACTAACAATGAAAAAAAAATATTATCAAAGACAATACCAAAATATCGCCTACTCTTTTTTTATTGACAGATTAAAAAATGGGGAAGATAGCTTAGATAAAAATAAAATTCCAAAAATTAGAAAAAATAAAATAGAGCTATTTTTATTTAACATTTCCATAAAATTTTTTATAAAATACGCTAAACAAAAAACTTCTAAAAAAAATGTTTTTTTATGGATAGCGCCATTAATAGTATCGTTTATTTTTTATCCGTTATTACTTATTGATTATATAAAAAAAATAAAAAGATTAATATTTATCAATATATATAAAAAAAAATACAATAAATACTTTAATGTATGAAAAAATTATTAATAATAGCAGATTTTATATATCCTCATTATATTGGCGGATCTTCGCGCGAAGTTTATGATTTTATTCTATGGCTTTATAAAAAAAATATTGATTTTACTTTAATTACTAGATCGCCTAATAGTATATATAAAATTAATGAAACTGACAATATTATAAACAAATTGATTAAACAAAAAAAAATAATAGTAATAAATAAATCTTTATCAGGAATAATAAAATTATTATTCACTGTTTTAAAATTTATAAAATATAAAGGCTCTATAAACATACATTATCCTATACTTGCTCTTATTTTTGTTATTCTGCTTCGTAAAGCAAAAATTATCTATCATTTTCATGGCCCATTTGCAGAAGAATATAATATAAAAACTGGAAAAAAGGGATTTTTATTTTGGCTTAGATATAAAATTGAAAAATATATTATAAAAAGATCTAATACACTTATTACGCATTCACTTTATATGAGTAATAAACTATCAACTATAAACAAGGAAAGCAATAATATTATTATTATTGCTCCTTCAGTAGATATAAATAAATTTAAAATTCATCATAACAAAAATGCGCTTCGTTCAAAACTAAATTTGCCAACAGATAAAATAATTTTATTTACTAGCAGAAGACTAACAAATAGAACAGGCGTATTAGAATTAATTAAAAATTTCAATACTATAAACGAAAAATTAGGAAAAAAATTATTTTTAATAGTTTCTGGCAAAGGAGAATTAGAAAAAAAAATAAAAAATATAAGCAATTCAAATTCAAATATTTTATTTTTATCTTATATACAAGAAAAAACTTTTCCTTTATACTATCAAAGTTCTAATATTTACATACTGCCAAGTTTAGATTTAGAAGGATTTGGATTAGTAATACTTGAAGCATTTGCTTGTGGCATACCTGTTATTGTTTCTAATAAAAGCGGAGGAGGAACAGAATTTATAAAAACAATAGATGAAAAACTTATTTTCCAAGTAGAAAATTTTTCACAATCAATAAGTGAAGCAATAAAATATTCTATGCAAAAATATACTAATAATTCTTTATATTTTAGAAAAATAGCTGAAAAATTTAAACCTGACGCTATTTTTTCTAAATACTATAATATACTAATAAAATGAACTTATTAAAAATAAATTTTAACAAATATTATATATATTTACTCGCTCCAATAATAAGTTTTATTATAATATATTATAATTTTTTATTTGATGGGCATTTCTTTGGTTTTGAATTTATAATTTTTTATGTAATAATTTCTGTTTTAATTTTCTTTTTCAGTTTATACGCGCTAAAATTAAAAAAATTAACTAAACTTATTGTATTAGCTTATATATTTAAACTTATAGTAGCTGTATTGTTTACTTATATAATAATTAATAGATACGGGTATGGCGATTTTAGATTATATTATAATTTACCTATTTCGCTTTCAGGAGATTTGTGGAACTTTAATGATAAAATACAAGGCGCATTAACATATATTAATGTTCTTAGTGTTCCTTTTAAAGGCACTACGATAATTTCATGGCTACACGCCATATTATTTAAAATATTACCTCCTTCTATTTATGGGCTTGGAATAATTCACGCTACAATTTCTTTTATAGCTTATCTTATATTTTATAAAAGTTTTTATTTATACACTAAACATAAAAAATTATTATTCTTGCTGATATTTTTTATACCTTCTATTGCTATGCAATCTAGTTTTATTGGCAAAGATTCTATTATTCTTTTATTATTATCTTTTATTTTCTTATTTTTACAAAAATTTAGAAAAAATAAAATAATTAAAATTATTATATTAAGCGTTATCAGTTTTTTTATTTATCAAATTCGTTTTTATCAAGGCTTATTTTTAGCAATTAGTTTTACATCGGCTTTTACAAAATTTAGTATTAAAAGAATTGTCGCGTTAACCCCGTTTCTTTTATTAGCGGGGTTTGGAGCATATAAAATAATAGAATCGCATATAGGCAGAGAAATCTTATCTTTTAATCTTATTGAAACATTTTCAGCTGTTTATGCTGGCGGGTCCCATATGTTTGATCCGTACCCTATCCCTTTTACTTTTTTACAAATATTTAGACCATTTTTCTGGGAAGCAAAAAACGCGTTTGCATTAGGAGCATCCATAGAATCTTTTTTATTATTATTGCTCTTTATATTTTTAATACTCAAAAATTGGAGGTCAATAAAACATAATATACAAAATAATTATTTATTTACTTTTTTAAGTATTTGGATACTTATTAATATAATAGTATTTTCCTTTGACCCTAATTTAGGCGATTTAGCAAGAAGAAAAATTTATATAATACCTTTCTTAATGCCATTATTACTCGTTACCTATGAAAAATACAATAAAAATTTTACAAATAAATAAATTATATTATCCTTGGATTGGCGGAATTGAAACAGTTGTTAAAAATATAGCAGAAGGCTTGCAAGGAAAAGAATACATAGAGGTTATAGCTTGCGAATCTAAGGGTATGGGCAATATAAACATCATAAACAATATAAAAGTGACCAAAGCGTCTTCCTTAGGAATTTTTTTTAGCACGCCTATTTCTATTTCATTTCCTTTTTTATTGCGAAAAAAAATACAAAAATTTGATATATTGCATTTTCATTTGCCTTTTCCATTGGGAGTAATGTCTTATTTGTTTTTTTGCCTAAAAATAAAAAATCAAAAAATTATTGTTACTTGGCATAGCGACATTGTAAAACAAAAATTTCTCTTGTTCTTTTATAATCCTTTTTCAATATTATTTTTAAAGAGAGCTGATAAAATTTTAGTTACCTCGCATAATTTTTTAAAAAATTCGCCTTTTTTAAAAAAATTCCAAAATAAATGTTCTGTTATTTCATTAGGCATTGATATAAAAAAATTTCAGAAAATACAAGAAAGAAAAATAAAAATTAATAATCCTGAAAACAGAAAAATAATTCTTTTTGTTGGCAGATTGTCTTATTATAAAGGCTTAGAATATTTAATTAACGCAATGAAAAATATTAACGCGATACTTTTAATAATTGGTAATGGAAAATTAGAACAAAAATTAAAAAAACAAACAAAAAAATTAAAATTAAATGAAAAAATTATATTCTTGTCGCATTTACAAAATCAAGAATTAAAATACTGCTATAAAATTTCTAATATATTTGTATTGCCATCAATAGAAAAAACAGAAACATTTGGATTAGTACAGTTAGAAGCTATGCTTTCAGAATTACCTGTTATAAATACTTATTTGCCAACAGGCGCGCAATTTGTAAGTATACACAATAAAACAGGTTTAACTGTTCAGCCAAAAAATTCTCAAGCAATAGCAAATGCTATTAATCGCTTATTGCAAAATCCAAGCTTATCAAAAAAAATGGGGCAAAATGGCAAAAAGCGCGTTGAAAAATATTTTTCTTTAAATAAAATGTTGCGAGAAACAGAAAAAGTATACAAAAAAGTTTTAAAAATTTAATTTATGTTTAAAAAATTTATTTTACTTACAACTTACTTTATTATTTTTTACGCTTCGCTTTGGCTTGCAATAAGCGTTAGGCATTTTGATTTGCGCGGATGGGAGTTTTATAAACTGCATCTGCTTGATTTTAGCTTTATATTTTTAATTTGGATTTTTACGATTTATTCTGTTCGACTATTTGATTTGCATATTATAAGAAACAGGAAAAAAATATTTAATTTTATAATTAAAGCAATGATTCTGAATTTCTTAACTGGCGCAACGTTTTTTTACTTTTTCCCTGTTATTTTTGAAAATATCAATATTTCTCCTCGAACTATTCTTTTTTTAACTTCTTTTATCAGTAGTGTTCTTATTTATATATTTTTACTAATTTTGAGTAAAGTAAGTAAATATAAACCTACTGACGCAAGACTTATTAACATAAAAATTACTGGAAAAACTCGCTATGATACGGAAAAAAAAATTAAAAGAATTAAAAAGCCTGTTATTTACTATTTAATAAAAAATATTATTGATAAATTAACAGGCTTTTGCGCTCTTTTAATTCTTATTGTTTTATTTATTCCTATTGCGATTTCCATTAAATTAAATGACAGCGGAGCTGTGTTTTATAAACAATCGCGAATTGGTAAAAACGGAAAAATTTTTCAATTACTTAAATTTCGCAGTATGCGATGGGAAAATAAAAAAACATTATGGACAAAAAAAAATGATAACCGTATTACGCTAATAGGTAAATTTTTACGAAAAACTCATTTAGATGAACTTCCACAATGCGTAAATATCTTGCGCGGAGAAATGAGTATTGTTGGTCCGCGCCCTGAACAGCCAAAATTTGTAAACATAATAAAAAAAGAACAACCTCTATATTATTTGCGCCACATTGTTAAACCAGGTATTACTGGATGGGCGCAGTTGCATTATTTATACGGAGACAGCATTGAAAATAACTTAGAAAAATTGCGTTATGATTTATGGTATGTAAAAAACCGCTCTGTGTTTTTAGATTTAATAATAATAGTAAAAACAATCAGCGTTGTGCTTGATCATACTGGCAGATAAATAATGAAAAAAATTAAAAACTAAAAAATTTTAATTAAATGTCAGAGAAAAACTTAAATTTCCAAAAGGAGGATAATCCTCTATATCGCTATTCGGTTGCCTTGGACTGCCTAAAATTTTATTATTACCAGCATCTTTAATAAATGTATTATTATCAACATTTAAATAATATCCATCTGCTCCATATTCATTTGTTTCTCCAAAAGTAATCCATGTTAAGTCTGCTTTGCGCTCCATTGTTTGTTTAATAGTATTATTTCCTTTTTCCCAGTTAGAAATAGCGCTAACAGAATCAATTACATTTCCAGACGGATCTTTTAATTTAATTGTAAAATCGCTATTATTTAAAGCTCCTGTATAAATTAAATCCGCGACTACATTAGACACGATATTGTCATTGCTTCGCTCCATTAAAAAGTAAGGTTCTGTTGAAGTCGCGTTTCCAGTTTGTATGACTGTTTCAAAAGCATTGCTTAGCGCGATAATTGTTGTGCTCGCGTTATCAGGTATTAACTCTATTGTCCAACCTGTTAAATCAATATTTTCTGTTGCGGTATTTCTAAGCTCTATCCATTCATCAGAACTTGAAGCAATTGTGCCTGCCCATGAAAGTTCATTTATAATCACATCTCCTGAATTATATGATAGCGTAGGCAGAGGCAAAACACTTAAATCATTTATAGCTTTCGGAGTTCCTGTGTTTGTAATCCAGTTTGTTGAAAGAGTTCCAGACAATGTAGAACTAATTCTTTGCATTGTTTTTTTATTTGTATTATCTCCCGCGTGCCACATATCAACTCTGTCAATTTCTTGATTATTGCTGTCTTTTAAAATTAAAACTTCACCTGTGTTATTTAAAGCTCCTGTATAGATTAAATCCGCAACTACATTAGGCGCTGAATTATCATTGGTTCGCTCAAGTAAAAAATACGCTCCTGATGATATTGTGCCGCTTAAAAAAATATCAGGACTGCCGTCTTGCGCTTCTAATTTCCAATCAAATAAATTAATATCAGTAGTTGTCGCGTTATAAAGTTCAATCCATTCATTATTAGCATCGCTACTATCCCCCATCCAAGCAATTTCATTAATAACAATATCTCTTGCATTATATGTTATAGCATCTGGTTCTGTTATTTCTTCGATTATTTCTTGTTCTTCTGGAACTATATATGCAGTATTAACTGCTTTTGGAGTTTCTATTCCCACTGCCCATATATTGTTTATTTTAGACATTGTGCGCGAATAATCATTACTATTATCTTGCCAGCCATTCAAATAATTTATCTCATCAATAATATTTCCATTAGCGTCTTTTAAAAATAAATGCTCGCCTGAATTTCCAAGCTCTCCATCATATCTTTTATCTGATGCTATACTTGTCGCAAACTCATTGCGCTCTAATAAAAAATACGAGCCAGAAGAAATAATGTGAGTATTATTAAAATTATCTCCGCTATCTCCAATTAAAAAACTAAAAACGCCTTCACTGTTCTTTTTTTCAATAGTCCATCCCTCCAAATTAATCGCGCTCGCGCCATTGCCATACAATTCAATCCATTCATAACTACTATTGCCAACTGCTCCTTTCCAATCAATTTCAGAAAAAATCACATCGCCCTGATTATAACTTATATATTCTTTTGCTCCGCCAATATCTTTATCCATGTAATTGTTATTATCGTATTTTTCATCAAAATCAATTTCTTTATCATTATATTCATCTTGTTTATTATTTTGAGAATTATCTTTATTATTCTTTGATTCAACAATAAATCTATATTCATTTTCTAAATTACGTGCTTCAACTTTATACTTTTCCAATAATTTTTCAATCTCTAAAATTTTTTCATAAACCTCGTCTTCATTATAAATTTTATAACTAGTATTCTCAAGGCTTATTCTCAGTAATTCTGATTGCAAATTATTTTCATATTCTTCATCATTATTGTCATCAATTTCATTTACATTATTGTTCTGTGATATGTCCATTGAACGAAATAAATCATCATTCGAAAATAAAAAACCACTGGCAATTTTGTTTAAATTGCTATACGCTTTTTTATAAATAAAAAGAGTTTTGTCTTTAACAAAAACAACTCCTAATTCTATTTTTTCTGAAATTTTTTGTATTGCGTTAGCAGGAGAAAAAGCGATATTTTTGTTTAAAACATTATCAACAATAGAAACTCGCTCTTGTTTTTCCATTTGCTTTATTAATTCCTTATTTTGTTTAAGAGCTTCTCCTTCTCTTAAAAAAAGTTCAATTACTCCAGCGCCGTGCAAAACTGCTTCGCGTGATAAATTCTCCCAGTAAGCGGACATTATTATATCATCATCTATTCCTAGAATAACTTTATTTTTATTATACGCTAATATGGGAATATCATACTTATTATATCCATAAAAAAATTCTCCCTGATTCTTAACTATAGTTATATATGGCGATGTTTGTATTTTATCAAAAATCGTATCTTTGCTAAAAAAATTATAATGTGAATATTTTGCCAAATTCTCTAAATATTCTTCATAAGAATTATATTTATAGGGCTTTAAATTTTTATTAAAAAATTCTTTGGCTATATTAATTCCCTTGGCATTGTTTTTTTCTCCCCATATTTCATAAGGTGAACCTTTATCTCCGGTGCCAGCTATGTCTGCGTGCGAATCTGACCTTGTATGGTCGGGCACTGACGCATCCTCAATCAAATGAAGCAAATTGCCTAAAGATATAAACGCGTCTTTTTTATTTTCTTTAGCGTATTCAGAAAGCGCTTTTTGCCAGGTATGATTGCCGCCGTATAAAACATAAGACTGCTGAAGCGCCTGATTGCGCGCCCAATTTTTGCTGGACACTGGCTCTTTAGTTGAAACAAAAATACTAATTCCTTTTTCTGTTATTACATCTGGAATCCAACCCAAATTCTCTCCTTTTAATCCTTGCTCTGTTTCTGGATTGTAATAATGATTAAGCCACCTTGGAGTAATATCCTCATCAACCGCTCCTTTTGCGAGCCACTCTATTTCCTGACTGGATAATTTATTATCTTTGCCTAAGGTTAAGTTATAAAATTTAGCTATTTCCCGAGTTAAGTCTGGATGGGTAACAACCGCGTCATAAGCAAATACAAAAAAAGGAATAGCAACAATAGCTATCCCAATAAAAAATAAATAAATTAAAAACCGCTGCTTATTTTCCATAGACCACTTAAATCATTAAAACGAAAAATTATAGTAAAATCTGCATAATTTCCAGCTGGAATTTCTGTTTTAATTGTATCACCTCGACCATCAGGGAAATATTCTAAAGACGCATTAAAATACTTAGTATGAATATATTCTTTTACATCATTCCCGAGTCTTTCCCTTTCATCCAATTCTTCCCAAGCTGGCAAATTAGCTATATATTCTTCTAATTCTCCTTTTTCTTTTTTCTCTTCAAATTCCAACTTTTTTTTATCCCAATCGCTTAAAAAAAAGTATTTGCTCGCAAGTTCTGTGTCGTTGTTTT
>Ga0209211_10005366_pt1 | contig 19252 bp, 17 predicted proteins | sample RifGroA2_FD_183992 | JGI IMG/M metagenome (GOLD analysis project Ga0209211, IMG submission 183992) | Groundwater microbial communities from Rifle, Colorado, USA - Groundwater A2 (SPAdes) (version 2) | ecosystem: Environmental > Aquatic > Deep subsurface > Groundwater | place: Rifle, Colorado...
ATGCCGGAACATCCAAAACAATCATACGCTCCGGAATAGCATTCAAAACAGTAGGACATATTAAAACACCCAATAGAACCGGCAGAAAACAATACATTACTGGCGCCTTGCATACCAACGGTTACTGAATAATAGTTAAAAGCCCCGCCGCTCATACCATAACAATCATAACAATTATTGCTCTTTTCGGCATGTGTTGTGTAATGGCAATCTTGCGAATCGTAGAGATCAAATACGTGTTGCGAATTTTTGCAGCGTATTAAATTAACACCGCTGACATTTTCACAATCAACAATATAATTGTATTTGTAGGGGTGTTGTAAAAAGAAATCACGTACTTGTTTTTTGATCACCTCGCGCGCTGAATAAGAGCCGACGTTAAATTGTTTTAGTTTTTCAAAATATTCTTCCTTGGTGTATTGTTTATTGAATATACAATATGATTTTTGTCGTAGGTTTTTACAACCAAAACAATTTGAGCAGCCTTTGCAATCTTCAAGAAAATATGAGTCAATGCAATTTTCAATGCGTGTGCTATATAAGCAATTATACGAATGTCCCGCGTCAACATCATCATAGCCCTTTTGCGTTTCCTCACAATAACTTATGTCAACGGAATCCTTACAGTGCATGGTGAAATGTGTGTGATACAAATTTTCCGGCTCACGGAGCGCAATAAAAGAAAGATAATTGTTTTTACCGTCGTAGATACGGTTGCAATATTCAGAATTTTCTGTTTTGGTGTTGATGAGTGCAATACGTGGAGCTTCTTGCATCAACTGTGCAAATTGTTCAAAAAATGGACGGCTGAAATCAAAATCGCGACCTGAAACAAAAGGATCCCAGTTGTCCGACCAATAACAGGCCTGACAATATATGGTATTGCCGCGCGTCGGGTCATACATGGTAATGATTGATTTTTTGCACAGTGCACAGGCGGTATTATAGAGTGTCCGCTCATTGCGCCAGGCCATGAGCTGCTGCCTTCTACAATCAAAACATTCCGCGGGTTCGGGTACGCCTATTTTTTTATAAAACGCGCGGTCGGTGGCTGTGATTTCAAATTGTGTGGTACATTGTTTGCACTGCATACAAAGATATTCAAATTAATCACTCAAAAAATGCATAATAAGTGATACCATTGTATCTTTTTGTTTAGGGTTACTCTGTGCAACTAAAAGAACAAGAGCGGCAAGCGCAACATCACTCAACTTGCGCTCACCATTTTTCTTGAATAAATAATCATTTTTTGCTAAAAACGTAAGAAAAAGTAAAGAAGCAATACGTTTATTCCCGTCCACAAACGGATGGTCTTTGACAATAAAATAAAGCAAATGCGCTGCTTTTGCCTCAACACTTGGGTACAGCGCCGTACCGCCGAAAGATTGATTGATGCTCTTTAAAATTCCATCCAAGCTCCCGCGTTCTTTGCCAAACAACTCACCGGTTTGTTTTTTGTTTATCAAGGCCTGCTTGAGTTCGCCAATTGCTTTAGCCGCCTCTTCGTACAGAATAGTTTTGCTGGTCTTTTTTGTTTTGGCCGGCGTTAATCGCCCCTCGTCATATTTTTGCAAAGTGATCCATGCGTGCGCATAATCAGCTATAATATTCAAAAGGCCAAGCGATTCGTCGCTGTTCAACTGTTTTTTCCCTAACGCCTGCTTAATTAAGAGAACCGTTTGTTCAAACCGGTCGAGCCCGAGCTCTTGTAATCTTTTTTGATTGAATGTAGCGCCCTTGATAAGATGGTCTCTTAAAACAGAAGTGGCCCATACGCGGAATTGGGTTGCACGACGTGAATTTATCCTATACCCCACTGAAATAATTATATCTAGATTATAAAGTTCCAATGTTCTTTTTACTGCTCTACCACCCTCACGACGAACTGTTTCCATTTTGGAAATAGTTGCTCTTTCTACTAATTCACCTTCTTGATAAATATTTTTTATGTGTTTTGAAATGGCTGGTGTATTAACAACAAATAGCCGGGCTATTTGTTTCTGCGTCAGCCACACCGTATCCTCTTCTAATCTCACATCAATAGCAAAATGGCCGTCTTTAGCACGATACAAAATAATTTCACCTTTATTTTGATTTTGGTCCTGCATATTTAAACAACTTCTTTTTGATAACATTGTTCGCAAAATACTTTCTCCGGCCGCTCTGGTGAGTATGTTGTTTCAAATTCACGCGTGCACTGCCCTGTGTGATCATGCCCGGACAAAGAACACATACACTGTCGATGATATAGTTCCAAAGAATTTTTCATGTGCAATCTTCCACGTATTCTGCACTGCGGACACATTCGTGGCAACGCAAAATTTTCTTTCCTATAAAAAGTCAGCTCCTGTTTTATAATTTTATAGTTCCGATTACATTCAATACAAGCCAAAACTTCATTCGTAATTGAATCTTCAACTGCATCAATACAATCAGGCATATCCTCTTGCGCGATAGTTTCCTTGCCTTTTGTACCCGGCAAATTATCACGCCATTGAAAACCATTGATGCGGGCATCTTCTTTAGTCAATGGGTAGTAATCCTGAGCGATTGACTCATTATATGCGTGCGGACTTGCCCATGCAGGAAAGAAAAAACCATATTCCCCTGCTTCTTTTAAACTTTCTACAATAGTTTGTCTAAGTTTTTCATATTCCTCCTTGGTATATGTTTTATTTAAAATACAGTATTGATTTTTTTTAAGGCCAACACACCCAAAGATATCTTCTGAATGATGACAGTTGTCACAGTACTCGGCCCTCGCGCAACTCCAACACGTTGAACAACACTTTACATCATAGGCGTTAACACATCCGCTAATATTATTATAAACAAGTTCCCCCGGCCAACCAGCAATATCGCACGATAATGCATCTTTTATATCTTCGCCTGAATAGACGTCAAAACAATTCCAACCCTTAACTATGCTAAAACAATTGTTCACATCTTTACAGTGCGAAAGCGTATCTCCTGTGCACACTTCACAGTTATTATTATTTCCATATTTTCTTGAAAATTTTAATGAAAAACTATGAAATTCTCTCTTGATTTTTTGCAGTTCCTTAAAACTGCTCAAATCATACTGTTTTATTTTTTGTGCATACTCTTCTTTTGAATATTGTTTATTAAAGATACAGCAACTTTTTCTGGTAAGATTCACACACCCAAAGCAATCGCTGCAACTCACACAATTTAACAGGAAAAAACTTTCATTACAATTTATTGCATTGCGTGAAAAATGTACACGGTAACATTTTTCACAATCAATTGATTCAAAGCAGTATTCTGAATTAGTCAGCTGTGAAGAATCAACACAGTCATTGCAGTGCTCCGTACGCCATGAATACAAACAACCGTTTGCTTCTTTACAACCAAATGTAAAATACGAACCATTTGAATAGTTTGTATAGTTTACATATGCGCAATTTGTGTTGTTTGAAACTGTCAATCCTGGGCGTGGAACTGCTTTTAAGAGTTCATGAAATTGCTTAAAAAATGGCACGTCTTGTTTGAAATCCATACCATAATCCTCAGCGCTCCAGATATCGCTCCACCAGCAATCTTCACAATAAACAGGAAAGACCGAATCTTTTGGATATACCGCAACAATATCTTTATGGCAAAGTGAGCATGTGTTATTGTATAACACGATCTCGTTGCGCCACTGCATCCGGGCTTTGCGCCTGCAGGTATGGCACTGCGGAATAAGAGGAACACCACATGCGGTTGCTAATTTTTTTTCTTGCTCTCCCACTTCAAATTGTGCTTTGCATTGTTTGCACGTACTCATATACCAAACAATTCTTTTGTATTTTTTTCTGTCTGTGCTGCGACTTTTTCAACGGGCAAACCTTTTAGCTCTGCTATTTTTTTAATCACCTCTTCTGCCATCCAGGGCTCGGCACGCTTGCCACGATACGGAATGGGTGCCAAATACGGCGCATCGGTCTCTACCAGTATGCGCTCAAGCGGCATATTGCGGACAACATCCAACAAGGCCTCCTGCCGTCCTGGCTCGGATGCCTTTGGTTTGTAGGTTATAATTCCAGTAAACCCTATATTAAACCCCATGTCAAGAAAACGCTTGGCCTCTTCCCAAACACCGGTAAAACAATGCACGGTCCCCCGTTTTCCCGCAGGCCGCGTAATCAACTCCGGGTGTGCTTGCATCAAATCAGCCAAATCATGCAACGCATCACGGCAGTGCAACACAAGCGGCTTATCAACCTCATGCGCCAAACGTAATTGCTCTAAAAACACTTCTTTTTGTTTTGCAATTTCTTTTTCACGTTCGCTTGCTTTTTCAATATGAAAGTAATCAAGTCCGGTCTCACCTATTGCCACCACTTCGGGCTGTCGCGCCAATTCCAAAAAACCGTCATAATCAAATTTATCAGACCGCGAGGTAAATGCATCACCTTCAAGTTCATCAACGTATGAAGAAAACAAGTGCACCGGATGCAAACCAACGGTTGCATATACTATGCCCGCGTGCACACGGGCACACTCAACTGCGCTCGCTGACGTGGCAAGATTGGTTCCGATCGTGATCATTTGCCAACCCTTAACGCGCGAGGCCTCAATAATGGCATCAGAATCCTCTTGAAACGCTTTAAAATGCACGTGGCAGTGTGAATCAATAGGCATACTTAGGAAAGTTCAAATTCCGTGACAAGCGGCATGTGGTCTGAAACATCAACATCAGGCATGTGATGTTCAAGCACGTGCACGTCAGAACTAACAAACATCATATCAACCGCGAGCGTGGCGTAATAAGGGTCATCGCGACGCCGCATGTTCATGGTATTTTGTAATTCTTGTTTAAAAATACTCTGCAACGTATTCCCAATATGTGCAGCAGCTTGCGTGTCCGGACGCATATTAAAATCACCGGCCAACACCACATGCGGCTTACCACCGAGCGCGCCAACAATTTTGTTTGCCATAACGGTGCGGCGTTCATGATCAATCGCGTTGGGCTCCCAAATACCATGTACGTTCCCCACCGTTGTTACTATACCGCCGAGATCAACTTCAACCATCTGCAGCAACATGGTGCAGGTAAAACCTTGCCCTGGCAAATCCTTGCGCGCCGGATCATACGGCAGATCAAAAAAAACTGTAGGCAACGCACGTAAAGGAAATTTGGAACACACAGCGTTACCACGCTCTATGGGTTCTGGTACATTATTAACTTGTTTAAATGCCGCAGCAAATTCTGCATACTCAAAACCACATTCTTTTTTGACAACATCCAAAGTTCTAAAACGTTCTTCAAATGATTTATCGTGCCCATTAAATACTTCTTGCAAACACAAAATATCCGGATTCTCTGCACGAATAAAATCAAGCGCTTGTTGCATCAAGCGCCCGCCATGCCACATGTTAAGCGTGATAATTTTGTATTTCATTATCGCAGACCTCTAATTTTTTTCAGCACATCAGTTACACCGAGTTTTTCAAAAAAACTTCTGTTTTGTTTGACCTGTTTAATATAATCACGCACCAAAACATCATGCTTAAAACCAATTTTACGCGGCAGTTTAAATGGGTCAAACCATTTTAATTGCGAAGATTCTTGGTTTTTTTTCAAACGCCCACCTTTTACTTCAAGCGCATAGCACGTTGAAACCACATGGCCGCGCGGGTCGCGATCCTTACCCGGTTCCGAGTAAACACCCACCATCCACAGGGGTTGCGCATCAAGACCTGTCTCTTCTTTCACTTCCCGCACCACAGCTTTTTTAAGCGTTTCATTATATTCCACATGCCCGCCCGGCAATACCCAACAACCTTTGAACGGCTCAATCTGCCGTTTTTCCATTAAGATTTCTTTTTTGCGATTGACCACAATGCCATCAACCGTAATACGCGTCTTCTGACCTTCATGCTGTTGCCATAAAAGATTGCGCGCCATAAACCACGCAGAGACCGACGGCGCATTCCAATACACACGACCGCGCATGAGTGCATCAACCTCTTCTTTATCTTTCACCACAACTTCTATACCGCGCTCAAGCGGTTCGCGTTGTACACCAACGGCCTCACCCATATATGCCAAAAATAAATGACATATTTCATCAGACACGCCGGCCCAACTGGCGATACTACCCAAGCTAATCAATTTTTTAACTTCATACCCAATTTCTTCACAGACCTCTGCACAGGCTGCGTCTTCCGGCGCTTGCCCTTCTTTCATACCACCGCCGGGAAATTCCCAAAAATTTTTCTGCAATAAATAACGCGGATGCTTCATGATAATGATTTTACCTTCTTCAGTTACTGGCACCACGCATACGGCCCCCGGCGTGTGCACATAATGATACTCCATGGTTTCTTCACCAACACTCAATATATCCTTGCGGTATTCCCACCACGGATTTTTGCAGACAACTTCTGACGAAATTTTTTTCCAGGGGAATTTTTCGGGCATATTTACATAACCATGCGCTGTGCTTTTTTAATAATGGGCATGATGTCAATAGAACTATACATAGTTAATGTATCCAGTTTTGAAAAATCTACCCACTGCGCCACATCAGCATATTGTTTTTCATATTCATCAAAAAATTCTTTTGATAATTCACCACCAGTAATAGCGCACAAATAAACCCCTCCCTGCGCCAAGAGCGCAGGGTATTAGGTAATGAGAGCACAGGAAGCATTCCCACCACCGTGGCAAGACCACGGGGTATTTTATCGTCGCTTGCTCGGAAGAGCAAACAAGTTTGCTCTTCACTCGCTTCGCTAGATAATAAAGCGCGATAGCATTCCAGCCCCCTCTATCAAACGCAGGCACAAAAAACGATGTTGTGGCCCACACAAGCTCGCCAACCGCAACTTCAAAACCTGTCTCTTCTTTCACCTCCCGCGTGACTGCCTGTTCAAGTGTTTCATAAATTTCCACACCACCGCCAGGAAGATCAAAACCGTGAAAGTGTTCCTGATGTTGTGGAACCATCAAAATAGTATTTTCTTGGATGATCAAACCATACGCAGAAGGTCTGAATTTCATTTCATGTTCTGGTATAGAATGCTTCTGTCCTTTTACGTCTTTACAAATAATTGTTTTTGACATAACCAATCACAAGCAAACTTTTTTAGCGATTTCTTCAACCGTCAGTCCGGTTGCTTTAACGATTGAATGCATAGAACCGCCGCCGTCACCTGTGTTACGTGGAATAATATGCACATGCCAATGATTAATGGCCTGTCCGGCAAAACGACCGTGGTTCCAACCAATGTTAAAACCTACGGGCCCTAATTTTTCTTTAAGCACAGCCGATGCTTTTTGCACGGCCTGCATTACACCAACAGCAACTTCCGGAGCAGCATCTAATTCTGTTTCAGAATGTTTTTTTGGAATAACCACGGTATGCCCGGGCGCGCACGGATGAATATCTAAAAACGCAAGCGCTTGTTCACTTTCATATACTTTGTATGCCGGAATTTCACCAGCCGCAATTTTACAAAAAATACAGTCCATAATCAAATACGTTATGTTCCTATTTTATCCCAATCCTTGGCTTGCTTCACCAATTCATCAAATTTTTTTAATGCCTCCGCCCGATTGCCCAAACCAAATTTTACTTCTTCTTTAATAGTTCCATTAGGCATGATAAAACGAACGGCAATGTCGGCATGCCCGCCCCATGCCATCTGATAAACCACTAGTTTTTGATCAAAAGTAACCTCAAACCCTTTTTGAGAAACAAATCTTTCCGGTACTCTATCTGGTGTTTCTCCTTCTTTCTTAATTGCGCCACCTTCTTTTGCCTCTCGTGCCATCCGTGCCGCTACGAGTTGCTCTGGAGTTAATTTCATACATTTTTTTGTTTTACCAACGTAAATAAATAAATTACGCCACTCATTACCACAAAAACAACCAACCATTTAGTATTAATCCAATTCACCACAAACCCCTGGCGCACGTGTTCCAAAATCCAGGCAAACGCAAACCAAACACATCCCCATACCACAAATACCCCCCACACAGATTGTTGTTTATTTTTAAGCATAATTATTCTGTGAACTCACGCGGATATGCTGTAGCGAGGAACATGCCGCAGTCAAAGCGAGCACCCGACTTAGTCGGGGGCGAAGCGACGCGAGGACGTTCCGAACTATAGCGTATCCGCGTGAGTTCAAGCATAATCATCTTCTCAACAATTCCCAAAAATCACCCAACGTAACGCGTGGGCTTACAAAACGTACAGACATTTTTTGCATTTTTGCTGCGGTTCCGGTTTTTTGAAGCCCCGGTACCCGTACTTTCATAGTATACCTTTTTTGAGGATTGCGCCACTGTGAGTCTAAAACAAACGTTGCTTGATAAACACGTAACGCCCCACCGCTATCCGGCAAAATCGACTGCCAAGAAATGGCCTGCCATGCTTCTTTGCCCGGCTCGGTTTGTATCAAAAACTCGGGTTTAAGCTTATCACTATGTTCCATGTACATTTGCAGCTGTGCACGCTCAAACTCCCGCGGCGGACGAATAAAAAAAGTCACTTCGTCCTTTATAAAAGGACGCCCATTTTTCTCAACAGGTTGAAGTGCCTCGGGTGGCCATAAGTCGGAAATAAAAGGATTACGATGCTTAAAATCTTGGACATACGTGACATCACCACCCGGCACAAGATTCAACCAAAAAAGCCACCCCAAAACGAGAATGGTAATACCACCCAAAAAAATATGTAATAATTTTACCACACTTCTTCACCACACTTCTTCCCCGACCGTCACAACAACATTTTTAATGCCGGGAAATTCCTTAAGCGTATTTACAATTTGCGCACGGCGCTGTTCTTTGCCGCACCTGCTTACGTTGACGTTGAGTTTTTCATTAAAGTCAGCGGTGGCAGTACCCTCATTAGAAACGCGCACGTTCATTAAACGCGTGCCCGGTTCAAAAGCAGAAGCGTATCCTTGGTCAATAAATGTCTGCGGGAGCGGCTTGCTTAATTCCACAAGCGTCGCGACAGCTGCAAACTCATATTTTTCATCCAACGCACGTTCAAGCGCCACGGTATCACGAGCGCACAATTCTAAATTACCCTTAGTAAAATAATGAATCTTGGCTTTTTTTATTTCTGCCGTGCGAGGCAAAGCACCCGTGGCGCTGATTGAGTTTTCCATTGCTGCCGGAGCCGGCGCTTCTGCCGGTTCTGCCGCTGCCGGTTCTATCGGTTCTACCGGAACGATTTCCACTGGCTTTACTTCTGCGGGTTCTGCCGGAGTCGGTTGTTCATTGGTTGGCGTTTCACCCGTTACTTCCCCCACCGTGTTTGGCGTGGCAGGTGTTTCAGGCGCTGGCTGCTCTTGCCCGCGGCGATCAAAGAGCCACAAGGCAATAACTACAATAACTGCGATCACAAGGATCTTTTTCATGTTCATAACTGCTTTGTTAATATTAGATATTCCTATTGTAACAGATGCAAAAAATATAGCAAGTCAGATAACCACGGCATGGAAGCACTGTTCGCAATAGAGCTTTTCTTGCCTATCCGGTGAGTAGGCGGTTTCAAAAATCTGCGAACACTGCGTACCGGCCGCATGATTACTATGGGATGCCTCAACGCAAACACATTGCCGCTTCCACAACTGAAATGGATTGCGCCTGAACATGCGCGCCTTTAAACGACACTCAAAACAGCGGCGTGGAAGCGGAATAGAAAACCGCTTATAAAACAGCAATTCTTGTTTGATAATTTTATAATTTTTTGTGCACTCGGTACAAGCGAAAACTTCTTTCGTAATGCTTTCATCTGTATCTTTAATGTTGGGAGAAACATCGTCCCATGATTTTGTTTGGCTACCATACGTACCGGGTAATTGATCTTTCCAGTGGAAGCCCGTCCGGAGTGCCGCTTCTTTGGTGAGTGGATAATATTCATGCGCAAGTGTTTCATTATATCCAAACGGCGAAAGCGCGGCTGGAAAAAATTGTCCATACTCTCCCCGCTCGCGCATTGCAGCCACCAATTCTGCACGTACACGATGAAATTCTTCTTTGCTGTATTGTTTGTTCAAAATGCAATACTGCTTATGGCTTAATCCGGTGCACCCAAAACAATCAGCGCATTGCTTACAATTATCAACATACTCACAATCGCGATTTGATGAACTATACATGGAAAACCTTATATTATGGCTGTAATTTGAAGCAAGCGAGTTGTACAACAGTTCTGAATCCAACCCGCCATAGGAAAACGAATGTGCGTCTTTTGCCCCCAGTAATCGTATGCTATCCTTACAGTTTTCTGATTCATGGCCATCAAAACAATTAACACAATTTTTGCAGTTCGTGAGATATTCACCGGTGCTGTCTTCGCAGCGCACAACACTCGCAAATTTTTTAATGGCACGGCTGTGGTGTACGCGCGCTTCTTGTATAAGTTGTTCACGCGCCATTGCGTCGCCTTGTTGCCATGTTAGCCATTTTTTCTGCCACTCCTCTTTTGAAAGTTGTTTGTCAAACCAATAATATTGTTTATGACGGAGATTGGCACAACCAAAACAATACGCACAGTCATGACAATCAACACACAGCGCTGACTCGCGCACTTTTACGCATCGTTCAAGATATTGGCTCTGATAACAATTTTCACAATTAATACATTCATACAACAACTCCGCATCAAGACAATTCAAACAATCAACGCAGTCGCGCGAACGGTCAACCGTGCGGCTGTAAAAAATATTTTCCGTTTCAACAGATGAAAATGCAAGATACGCGGAAAATGCTTTGTGCAAAAAATTGGCATACTGTGAATTTTCATTTTCGCCCACATGAAACAACGCCATGCGCGGCACGACGTGCATGAGCGCGTTCATGTGTTCAAAAAACGGTTCTGTAGGACGGACATCCCTGCCATATTCAAGTGCTTCCCAACCGTCACTGTTCCAGCAACGGACGCAATAAACGTGGTAAGACGCGTCGGGCGCATACATTGAAAGGGTGTTTTTCTTACACAGCTCACACACCCTCATATACAACGTTTTTTCATTGCGAAATGCCAAATGTAGCTGCCAACGGCACGGCGGGCATAGCATGGGTTCCGGCACGTCAAGACGCGCGAAAAAAACCCGATCCGCATCAGTAATTTCAAAAAATTGTGTACATTGAGCGCATGTATTCATAACTGTTTGTTAAGCCAAAAAATTCTGAAACGATTATGACCAAAAATTAGAATGTGTAGTAGAAATGGCATTTGGCGACAGTCCCATACCACAAAAAACGCCTACTTATACGCAATATACACATCATACAACCGCTCGCCCGGGAGCGCAATTTTTTCAACCTTTTCAAACCCCACATCCGTGAGTATTTCCACCAGCTCTTCATGTTTGAGAAGAAAACCAGAGTACTCATGGGTGTAGGCTATGCCGTCAATGGTCCGCAGTGACTTAACCGCACGGACACGTTTATCCCAATCGTGCGTTATATCCCATGTCAGATGTACTTTTTCACCATCAAATACACGTTCGCCAAAATCTTCATGGATGCGAGGCCCCGCAGCATATTCACGGGAGCTTGAAATATCAACGTATAAAAAACCGCCTTCATTCAGAAGGCAATACATTTTTTGAAGTGAAAAACGAATATGATTTAAAACCGTCTCAATGCTCGGATCCAATACATGCGTCCACGAATCAACATAAATGATTGAATTGCCTCGGCATAACACAATATCAAACGTACGATATAATGTATAGAGTTGACTCCAAGTTAAATGTTTAACCGGTATGGTGACGCCGGCATCCTGACAATTTTTTTGAAAACGTTCAAGCATGTCCGCATAACCGTCTGAACAGATAACGTCAAAACCGGCTTTGCTCACCTGAATTGAGGGAAAACCAATACCGCACGCACAGTCAAGCACGGTTGAAATTTTTTTATCTTTCAAAAATTCAATCAGATGCTCGGCGTAATCTTCACTATACAAAAAAGCAATGGTTGATTCCCATAGAAGCGGCAGATAATCTGCCTGTATATGTGCATCATTATTCATTTCATTGCTCTACACTATATACTACATGTGGCGCTCTAAAATATTTCTCTTCCAAGCGCAGGCCATACTGTGCAAGCTCTGCCTGCTCCTCTATAAAGCGCTTTTGGTTGTTATCATTAACATACCATACTCCGTGTCCCTCCACAAGTAACCTGTGGATAGAATCATAATCCCATCGCCGACTTACCCAAAATTGAGGAAATATGAATTTATCTTCCCTGTCCACAAGAATCAAATCGTCGTGCTTTGCACGCTCTTCCAGCACTGTTTGCAGATGTTCGCCTTGTTTAAGCGATGCCAGAACGCCACTCAAACCATCCTGGCCTTGCCACACAATCAGGACGGAAAAAAATATGATCATTGCGCCTGCGATAACCGCAACCACGATGTGTGCACGCCTCACAAACCAATGTGTTAACGTATCCAAGCAAAATACCATCCACGGTACGGATAAAACAAATAACGGCAGCCAATAACGCACATGAGCGTTGGTGATGCTCACGACTGCAGGGTTTGGATTATCATAGGTCATCCAGTTACCATAGATAATGACCGTAAGCCCAAGCCCGGTTATAAGAGTAAACCAAAAAAATGCTTTGCGTGTGTGGTTTTCATGTTTCCATCGGCCGACGGCCAATGCTAAACCGCATAGGGCAGGCAACGTAATCCACCAAAACATTCTGACATAATAATGATACACATTAAAGACGATAGCGGATGGATGAAAACCAAATGGCACGAGGAATTTCAAAAAGTTTTGACCGTTTGCGGCCGCCTCCACACCATAACCGCCTGGCAACCACGCACCTAGGAGTGCTCGCTGAGCCACAAAATATAACGCACCGAGTGTTCCCATAATTACCAGTGTTACTGCAGCGTGCCACGGCTTTATACTTCTACGGAGGACGAACCAGACGGCCGCTATGGCAACAATTAACCATACGGCTTCACTGGGGCGTACCCAAAGCCCCAAACCCAGTATGATGCCGGCTGCTGCACAATATAATAAGACACAGACGCGATGTGCAAACCCGCTGTGGGTGCCCTGCGCGCCGCGCATAAAAAAATACAGACCCCAGATAATAAATACAGTAAACAAAACATTGTGAAACATGCCGCGTGTTGCGTAATACCACACAGCCGGTGTTACCAGATAAACAAAAAAAGAAAACAGAGCGATGCGCGTGTGGAACGCTGTTTTGGTTAAAAAATACAAGCCCCAGGCCCCGAGTATCGCAAACAACGGCGTGAGATACCACCCCGCGTGCGCCTGCCGCACCGCGCGCCCTATGAGGCCATAAAGGAGCGGCATACCCAGAAAACCGCTTTGGACCACCTCGGGGCCGCGGAGAAAGGTGGCGCGCGGATCAATAAATTGATACTCTCGCAAATATTCCGGAATCGTGATGCCCAGTTTGAAGCCACGCGCCAGTTGCTCTACCGCGAGTGCGTTCATGGATTCGTCAGGTGAGTTGAAAATACCGGGTGCTTGAAAAGTTAAATAGGAATACACATAAAAAAAACCCACGCTCGCCACTATCATGAGCGAAGACATCTTCCATCCTACCCGTGTATGACTATATTCCATGGCTAAATAAACTCACAATCGCAAATCCAATGGCCAAACCAAAAATCCATTGCGCCGCTGCCAAAAAAAGCGGCATTTCAAACACAAGCGCAATCAATACCAAAAATACGGCAATACACTGTGAGAGCATTTTAATTTTCCCCCACAAGTTTGCCCCGCGAATTTTATGAAATCTGCGCCACTGCAAAAATCCGGCAACAATAAATGCAATTTCCAAACCTAAAATCGCAATGACAAGCCAGAACGATAAATATTTAAATGCAAGAATGATAACAAGGGAACCAATGAGCAATTTATCCGCAACCGGGTCAAACATTTTCCCCCACTCTGTGATTTGATTGCGCGTACGGGCAAGCGAACCGTCAATAACATCTGTAAATGCGGTCAATAAAAAAAGCGGAATCCCCACTTGATATTCTTCATACAAAATAAGAAAAAAAACAACAGGCGTCAGCACAATGCGCGCCAAAGTAAAATGGTTTGGCAGAACCCACCGGGGCACCGCCCACAAAAATATTTTTTCCACAATGCGGTCATGCGAAAAAACATGGGGTTGCCCACCCCTGTTTGCTTCTGTCATACAATGGCTGTACAATTGAGATACCTATGTATTACTATAGCATGTTGCGGGCATTTTTTCTACTAATTTTGTGCACAACCGTGCTTGGCGCGATTTTTTATCTGTTCAATGGACTAACCCTTGGCAGCGTGGCCGCGGTTTTATTGTTGAGTGTTGGCGGATTGGTATGCTTTGAACATTATTTTCCCCCTGATACGAGTCAGACCGAAAGCCATACGGGCAGACCTTTTTTTGTACTGCTTAATAGTATACTTGTAATTTTTTGTGCCATTCTTATCTATTATCTTGTGCGTCATGCCGGCGATGCCGCCGTGCGAACACCATGGACTGCCGTAGGACCAAAATTTTATTTTGGCCTGTTTTTGACGCTTGGGCTGACCATGGGTTTAGTTGTACGCAAAGCACTGCACCCCCTTGCATTGAGTGCCGTGCTCTTTGTGGTTTTTGGTGTTGCTCTGCTTATATTTCCTTATGGTCTTGGGTATGATCCGCATGTGCACCAAGCTGCTGAAAAAAATATTGCGCTTGAAGGTTCAATTTCTCCTTTGCATCTTTATTACAGCGGGCAGTACGCGCTCGTGGTTATCGCGCAAAAACTATTTGACGGTTCCGGATTTGCATTGATTGGCACGATTGATTCTTTTTTGGTGCCCTTACTGGCCGCTTTGTTTATACCGTTTATTTTTTTCTGGCGCTTTAGGCGCGCTTCAGCAAGTATGGCACTCTTATTTACGCCTTTAGTGGGGCTCTTTATTCTTACCACGCCGCAAGCGCTTTCCTATCTATTCTTTTTGTTTCTGGCAGTGCTTTTATTTACGTTTGATGATTCACGTATGTGCTTGTCTGATGTCGTGTTGTGCGGGCTGCTTGCACTTGCCGCATTTTTTGTTCACCCTTTAACCGGCATACCGGCTTTTGGGCTTTTGGCTTTGTTCTCTGTTGCGCGCGTCAATTTAAAAACAAATACTAAAAAAATACTTACGATTTTGTTTTCTCTTGGTACGACACTAGCGCTGCCTGCTGCTTTTTTATTTAATGAATATAGGGCGGTTGGCGCATTTCCCGGTGCAGAAGAACTTTTGCGTCGTGCAGCAGATATATCTTTTGTGACTGATATCTCACGATTCTTGCACAATTATTTTTCTTTTACGTTTAATGCTGTGTACGGTGTGCAACTCGTCCTGTGGCCTGTGTTTTTTGCTTGCGTGTTTGTTGGTTGGCGTACTTATCGCCGCCACAATATCCATGGACTGTTTGCGATGTTGATGCTCGCAAGCGGCGTGCTGCTCTTTTTATTTAATCGCCACCCACTTGTTATTGAATATGAACAATTTGATTATGCGGGACGACTGTTTATACTTGCAACACTGTCCTTATTGCCGTTTTTTGCTGCAACGTTTGTAAAAATTTTTGAGATAACGCGGCAACAATTTTTAACATGCAAGCTATTCTTTGTAACGCTTTCTGCACTCTTTGCGCTGTCTGTTGCGTACCTTGCCTACCCGCGTGTTGACCGTGCTGTTTCAACGCATGCATACGCAACACGCTCTGCTGATGTTGCAACGGTGCAAGCTATTGCCCAAAATGCCAGTGAAATTCCTTATGCCGTGCTTGCCAATCAACAAGTGTCTGCGGCAGCGCTTGATATACATGGATTTCGTGCGCCGAATGTTACAACCTATTTTGAAACATCAGAAGGGCAATCATATTTTTACCCCATTCCCACCGGCGGGCAGTTATATTCATACTATTTAAGCATGGTTAATGACGTTCCATCGCGTGATACCGTACAGGCAGCCATAAATTTTATGAAGATTGACCGTTTGTATTTTGTAGTGTCTGATTACTGGTGGCGCGCCGGCGACCTGCGTGCTGCGGCCGCGCGCATTGCTGATGAGAGTTTTGTGGTAGATGGTGGAAAGAATGAGGTTTTTGTGTTTGAACGATAACAATATTATCCCAAAAAATCCTCAATCGCCGCCTTCAGCCCATCCTTATCCCCTGCTTCAACCAACACATCATGCTCGTTAACAATCTCCGGAATACCACCGGCACGCGTTGCAATCACCGGCACGCCATAGCTGTGTGCTTCAAAAATAACAGTAGGCGCATTTTCATATACGAGTGACGGTACCACCACCACATCGGCCTGCTTGTATAATCGAGACAAACGGTCGCGCGTGGTATACCCATGCAGTTCCACTGATGTATACCCTTCCCACTGTACAGCCATTTGATTTGCGAGCAATCCATCACCGGCAATAGCCAGATGCAAACGTTTTTCACCATGCTCGCTGATAAGCTCTTTCCATACATTCATTAAAAACAATATCCCTTTGTGTTTTTGAAGTTGGCCAACAAATAAAACATTCAAACAATCGCCTCTTTCTTTATGCCCCTGCGCAGCGCCGACCGCGTGCGCCTCTGCAGGCCGTGTTACCTGCTTTTGAGAGTTTGGAAAAAATCCGCGATCACCGTAAAATCGTAATAACCACTCTGACGGTGCACGTACCACGGCGGGAGAACCAAAAAGTTTTCGCGTGACGCGCGTATATAAACGTGCCAGCCGTCCTTCAGTGCCGCCCACTGTCAGCAAACCACTTGGCACCACTAAGTGCACATCATGCAAAGTATGGATGTGCTTCACACTCAACGCGTGTAATGCATGTGGCACCAAAAAACCAAAACCTTTCAAGTTGTGTGTTATCACAACGTCTGGTTGTTCCGCTTGTACGATTTTTTTGACCACGCGTGCTGCAGACAGATTAAACATATCGCGCAGATGCCACAACGCCCGCCATAAAAATACATGCTGACCTATACGATAGTAAGAAAAAATATTTAAAGAAAAAAAACGGTACACGCGTACCCCCTCCTCCTCGGTCATGCGCGGCCTAAAGCTGCCCCACCCCTGCCAGGGCTCTGTGGTAATTACAAAAACATCCGCACCCGCGTCTTTTAAGCTCCTGGCCTCATCAGCTGCTACCCATTCAGCGCCTCCACGCGTATAGGGCGGATATAAACCGGAAATAACTCCTATTTTCATAATCAAGTGAGCGAGTAAGAATTGAGCTCTCAAGCTCAATTCTTTGAGCGAACACAGATTATATGGGCTTTTGCCATATAGGTGTCCCCCTTGTCCACATTCTATCATCATATTGTCCCCGTGCAAACCCTTTGCATCCTTGAAACAAGCAAGGTTGTGCTGTACTATACGTATACACTATGCCAACAGAAGAACACCAACAAGAGCCCCACAATCGCATACCACCACAAAGTATTGAAACAGAGATGTCTGTGCTTGGTTGTATTTTGGTTGATCAAAATACCATGCTCGCTATTGCCGATCATCTTGAAAGCCAAGATTTTTACAGACAAGCACATCGTTCCATTTATGAAACGTGTCTTGAACTCTACAACAAAAGTGAGCCCATTGACATGCTCACGGTTGGTACGCGCCTTGAAGAAAGAGGGGAACTGGAAAAAATAGGCGGCAATGCGTACTTGGCGGAACTTGCTAACAGCGTTACCACCACCACGCACGCGCCACACTATGCTGAAACGCTTCATAAAAAAGCAACTTTGCGCCGTTTACTTGATGCTGCGCGTTCCATTGATAAACTGGGTTATGAAGAAGCAATTGATCTTGAACAAGTTTTAGATGAAGCACATAAACATCTGTTTGGCGTTTCAGAACGTTATCTTAAGCAAACATTTATTCCCATCCGCAGTATTTTGGCTGAAGCGTTTGACCGTATTGATGAACTACACCGCGAGCGCGGCAAACTGCGTGGCATATCCACGGGCTTTCCTGGACTTGACGCCTTGCTTGCCGGTCTTCAAAAATCGGACTTGGTTATTTTAGCGGCCCGGCCATCAGTGGGTAAAACGTCATTGGCTCTTGATATTGCACGACATGTGGCGGCCAAGGAAAAAATCCCTGTTGGAATTTTCAGCTTGGAAATGAGCAAAGAACAACTGGTTGACCGTTTTATTTGCGCTGAAGCAAGAGTTGACTTGTGGAAATTGCGCACCGGCCGCTTGTCTGACAGCCCGGATCACGATGATTTTCCGCGCATTGGCCAGGCCATGGGCGTGTTGTCTGAAGCGCCGTTGTTTATTGACGATTCGGCCAACGTGAGTGTGAGTCAAATCCGTACAAAAGCGCGGCGCATGATGTCAGAACACGGGCTTGGGCTTATTGTGGTTGACTATTTGCAACTCATGGAATCAAAAACGCAAATTGAAAACCGTGTCTTGGAAATTGCGGCAATCACACGCGCCTTAAAAGGTATTGCACGTGAACTTAATGTGCCGGTTTTAGCTCTTTCACAGTTATCACGCGCGGTTGAACAGAGCAAGCCCGCCATTCCAAAATTGGCGCACCTGCGTGATAGCGGCAGCATTGAACAAGACGCTGATGTGGTCATGTTTATTTACCGCAAAGCTGCGGATCGCAACTATCGGATGGAAGACATTCCGCCGGATGAACGTATGATAGCGGAAATTCACATAGCTAAACATCGTAATGGCCCCACCGGTATTGTGAAGCTGTTTTTTGCGGAAGAAACCGCCAGTTTTAGAACACTGGATAGACGGCATGGCGCAACGGTCGGGCCACGACCGTCCGGCGGAAGCCAAACCGTGGCCGCAACGCCTCATTTTTAACCATTTTTATGCCCCAAAACGCCATACCTCCAACCGCACCGGTGCCCACACCCGGAGGTCCGCCAAAACCAATACCGCCCCAAGGCGTTCACCCAACCCACAGTCGACTCACTGAACATTTTGAACAATTCCATCGTCAAAGTAAAATAGGGGCCCGCAAAGTGCTTATTGCCAGTGGCCTTACCGCGTTTTTAATCTGGGCCATGATGGAGTTTGGGTGGATTGACACACCATGGCACATTATGACACCGCTTGTGTGGATTGGTTCAATGTATGTTGTATACAAAATATAGGTCCCCACGCCAAGAGCGCATGGTAATAGTGGTATTCGCTTCGCTCACTGTAGTGCGTGGCAAGACCACGCGGTATTGACCTATAACTTGAGCAAAGCGAGCACCATAG
>Ga0209211_10005370_pt1 | contig 19237 bp, 16 predicted proteins | sample RifGroA2_FD_183992 | JGI IMG/M metagenome (GOLD analysis project Ga0209211, IMG submission 183992) | Groundwater microbial communities from Rifle, Colorado, USA - Groundwater A2 (SPAdes) (version 2) | ecosystem: Environmental > Aquatic > Deep subsurface > Groundwater | place: Rifle, Colorado...
TCAATACGCACGCAAGTGGGATAAATATCACAAACTTGAATATCGTATGCAACGGCGCTGGGTATGGCAGGGATTCCTCCAAAAGCTCATTGAAGCCGTTATGCGCGCAGTTTTACTGCTCGCGGGAGTTATTGCCATTCAGAAAAATGCTTTAACATTAGGAGAAGTGGTTCTCCTCGTTAGTTTTCAACAAGTCAGTTTTACTCCTCTTGAGCAGCTCGGCCAGCTTTTTACTCGTCTGCGCAGAGTCACTAAAAGAGCTTCTCATCTCTTCACTATCGCTGCTGAGCAAGATCAGCTCGCTGATTTGCCAAGAGCAAAAGAAGTAAGTGATCTCAAAAAAGAAATTACGTTTAATCGTGTCACGTTTGCCTATTCAAAAAAGTTAGCCGCTCTTCGTGATGTTTCTTTTACGCTCAAATCTGGAACGACAACAGCGATCGTTGGTAGAAGCGGTGCCGGGAAAAGTACTATTGCCATGCTCCTGCTTCGCTTTTACGATCCAGATCAAGGTCGAATTATGTGGGATGGACAAGATCTTCGTGCTATCCAGCGTCCATCTCTCCGCAAACATAGCACTCTTATCTTACAGGATACCACTTTGTTTAACAGAACGATTGCTGAAAATATTAAATATGGTCGACCAGAAGCATCAGAGCAAGAAATGATTAAAGCCGCTCAGCTCGCCCATGCCCATGCTTTTATTCTCAAACTCCCTAAAAGCTACAATTCAATTGTCGGCGAACGAGGAGTACGTTTATCGGGTGGTCAACGGCAAAGAATTGCTATTGCTCGTGCTCTGCTCACAAAATCATCATTGATTGTCATGGATGAAGCAACCAGTCATCTCGATAGTGAGACGGAGAAAGCGATTAAAGAGGCAACTCAATATTACCAAGGGAAGCAAACACAGGTTATCATTGCTCATCGTCTCTCGACAGTGCAGCATGCCGACAATATTATTCTTCTTGACAAAGGGCAAATTCTTGCTCAGGGTAAGCACACTGAACTCTTAAAACATTCATTGTATCAAAAACTCTGTGCTCTTCAACTCAAATAAATACTTACCTTTCTATCCCCAAACTATATGCCTGATTATCTTTTACTGTTACTAATCTAAAATTCAAGCCCAATTCCAAAACGGCTTCTAATACTGCCATGTGTTCTTTTCCCGTTCCCGATGCCAGGTTTAACGCCACTTCAAAATCCTGAATTTTACCCTGAAGTTTTTTTTTGATCTCTTTAATCACTGCCATTGTCTCGAGAGAGAAATCAATCACCACCAATGACGTTTGCTCGCTTCTGGAGGTAAAATTTTCCTCTCCAAATCTATTGGTAATCAAGAAAACATGAGTCCACGGCTGGCTCTGCATGATCTTATTCACTTCTGACCAAGTCCCTTTTCCTGTGGATAAGAGTGCAAGTAGTGTAGGCATAACTGCGTCGCCATTGGCTGACTATAAAAAGATATCCTGCGGGTCATCCAAAAATTTATAAATCTTTTAAGTTTAATAGCTATATTAAAACCTATAAAAGGAGGAATCTTTATGGCAGAAAAATATGCTAAAGCAGTAGCAAACAAAGTAATCGCGTACGCTTTTACCGCAGGTGTTGTCGTCGCGTTGGTCTTAGGGCTTGTTGCCACCGCTTTGCCGGCAACAGTAGTTCCGTACCTGACAAGTTTATTGATCTTGGCTGGTGTCGTTGTTGGGTTCTTTAACATCCAACCGCAGGAACGCAAAGATTACGTGTTGTACGTCACGGCTCTGGTTATCGTTTTAAGTCTGAGCCAAACAACTTTTGCGCAAGTCCAATACATTGGAGTACACATTCAACGTGTTCTCTCCATGATGATGGCGTTCATCTTACCATCTGTGGTTATTGTTGGAATTAAAGCCGTAATCTCTTTAGCACGGGATTAAAAATTTCTTATTTTTTTTTCTTTTCTTTTATGAAAATTCATTTTTTTGAAGAGTTTCCCACTACATCTAATCTTAGCAAACTTCGCTTTGTTTCTTGGCCTTGCACACTGTTTCTTGCTGCTACATCACTCTCACAGTTCCAATCATTGTCTAAAAATTTTTCTCGACGTCATCATCATATCCATTGCGTCTATTGGCCAGTTCTGAGCAGGAAAGAAGGGTATTGGTTTTCTCCTTTTTCTAACCATAATTCCCTTCGTCGCATTTTCGATGAACTTCAAGATCATTCTGTACCGACGATGATTGATGCTGAACTCCCCACTCGTCAAAATCTACTGCTTTATTTCACCCAGCTTATTTATTTCTTCCACAATCGTCAATGCTTGCGTGATTTCGTACAACGTCATCCACACGTATGGGTCGCCGAATATTACCCTCAATCCACAATACTGCAAACAACTCTTACCTTCCTCGGTTTGCATTATGATCCAAAGACCTATCAAAAACCAATCATTAAAATGTTGTACTCCTCTCTTCATCATTTTTCTCCACAGGAATTTCTCACTCTTCTCAACAAAGGGAAACAACGCTACGGCAGCAAATTTATCCCTGCTTTAGGCACAATCTCTCCGGGGATTCAGGGTAATGAACCCAAACTTTCTCCTGAACAATTAGAACAAGATCTCAGTCTTGCCAAGAAAGCGGGTCTCAACGAAGTCATCATTTTTCGTTTAGGTGGATTAAATGAAGATTATCTCTCTCGGATCAAAAAGTATGTTTCTCACTAACTGAACAGGTACTTGCTAAAATAGAGAAACCGTGGTTCTTTTAATAATGTTTTTATCAATAACGGCAGTGGATTGTCACGCGTATATTGTTCAAACACGTGTTGAATCTTCGGCTGTTTTACATAGCGTACTAATCTATCCCAATCTGCATCGGTAAAACGATTAAAAATATCATGAACTTTTAAATGCAGTTTCATCTGCTTACGCACAGGAGCAATTTCTGCCTCAATTTTCTTATCCTTAAGAATGCACTCCGCCACGAGCTTCGCTTGACGCAGTGCCGGGACTAGTCCTCCCAAAGTTGTTGCTTTCACGTACCCCGATGCATCACCGATTACATAGCAATTATCTTTATGGAGTTGTTGTTTTGAATTATATACTGGAATTGCTCCTGCTTGGATTTCCAATGACGTAAAATTGTGCTCTTTCATAAACGTATCAAAATACTTTTTTGTATTACGAAGCGTTGCTAATCCTACCCTCGCTCGCGTTGCTGATTCTGGAACAACCCAAGCAAAGAGTCCAGGGCAGACAATGTTTCCAAAATACGTCTTGATTGTATGTGGCTCAAATTTTCCCTCCACAACTGCTTGAATTCCAAAATAGTTTTCTCGTTTTGGATGAAAGAAACCATATGCTTTCGCTGTTGGTGAAAGTGGACCATCAGCAGCAATAACAATATCGGGAGTGATTTTAATTTCTGTATTATTAATCGTATCTTTAATGATGAGCTCATTACCTTCCTTTCGTGTAAATGAATGATTGACAAGAATCGTCGCTCCCGCATCTCGCGCCATTGTTGCGAAAAAATTATCAAACTTTGTTCTACAGACAATGTAATCTTTTTGTGTAATAGCAACATTTTCTTGAGGGGAATACACTTCAATTGTATCAATCGTATTTACAAGATATGATTCCATTGGCAACTGAAATTGATCAAAATCAGAAGTTAAAATTCCCGTACATTGAATTGGACAACCAACCTGCGCATGGTTCTCATAGATTGTTACGGTATGTCCTGCTTTTGCTAAGAAATAGCCCGCATAACACCCAATTGGTCCAGCTCCGATAATGGTAATGTTCATGAAAATTTGCTCCTAACCTTAAGACTGATTAATTTATCTATCATAAGACGACTTCCAAGGTACAACTTGATAACCTTTCTCACGGAGTGGTTCAAGATAAGAAAGAAGAGCGTCTTGTAATTGTCGAGCATCTGGATCTGATAGAGGGAACGTTGGTTCTCTACATCTTAGAAATTGTCTTGCCATGGGTAAAGCATATCCTGAGAAATTGACACTTAAAGCCGGACTTTCTGCTGACCAAACCCGTATCGCTTCGATACTAAAATAACCCCTCGTTACTCGGTTCCCTGAATCATCTTGCCAATGTTCTACTTTGTTCAGATTTTCAAAAGAATAAACAATTTGCGTCCGTTCAGGCGGCAACTCTTCCCTTACCATATTTCTCCATTGTTCTAACGATTTTCTCATTGAAGAGCCATCACTTTCTAATACACTAAACCCATATCCATCAACCTCAAATCGTATCTTGGCCATGTCACTCTCTGGACCACCATATCGAGATTCTCCCTCATTGAAAGAAATGACTCCCGCAATAATCGGAACTTCTCTCCCTTGGGCAAGAGACATAATGCCTTCGACAGTTTCTGCAATTACTCTTCCTCTTTCAGCTGGGTAAGGTAAACCGGCACCCGTGCTAACCAAAACGTGATTATGTGCAGAATATGGCTTATTTGGGTCAATGAACTCTAAACCTGTTGGATCGGAAGGAAGTACTCGCTTTCCTTGAACGGTTATTGGTTCATATCGTGCAAATATCCTCTTCGGTCGTCTTATCGCAAATGCGTTCCGAAATGCTTCTAATCTTTCTACTGCAAGCCGAAAAATATTATCATTTTCATAATGACGTAATTCCCAAGAATCTCTATTAACTGTTTCTTCAGTCACTATACTTTGCCATCCTGTATCGTTTTAAAAGATTATGTAAGATTAGCCTATAACTCTGATTTTGAATTAATGTAAAAAAGAACAAACAAAAGATCGTAAGAAAAAATATATATAAAAAAAAGAAAAAAAAGTGGAGGAAAGATAACTCACGTACTTAGTAGTACGTTTGTCCTTCTTCGTCTCCGTCTTTGCGAAGTCGGCTAAAGCCAACGATCAAGCCAATGATCACAAGCAAGACAACTAAGACAATCAAAGCAATTTCCAATCCATTACGGAGGCTGAAATTTGCTCCAACACTAGGTTGTGAAGCTGCGCTCACAGCGGCTTTAAACGTGACAGTTTCCAATACTTCGTTACCGGACTTCACTTCTACAGAAGCAATGTGCTCACCAGCAGTTGCATCCATAGCAGGGGTAACTTCAACGTAGACCACTTTATTCTTGCCAGGTTCGAGTACAACTAAGTTGTCACTCAAGACAGCAGTTGCCCAATCTCCTACAACGGAGCTAAGAACATATGCTTTTGAGGTTGCGCCAGCATTGGTAAGAGCAATAGCGTACGTTGCGGTTTTACCTGCAACAACAGCTTGGTTCTCTGGACCAACAGCAAGCACCAACTTATCGGTTGCCTGGAAGATTTCATTTGCTACAACATGAATCATAGACTTTTTAGTTACAGTTTCGCGCATGTTATCATAACTTGCGGTAACCACAACTTCATAGTCGCCTTCTGTTGCTGTAGCTGGTATAGCCAAGAACATTTCCGGAACATCTTCGAAATCGAAGTTATTACGGTATGTTTCTCGGTCAGTATCAACACGGTCAACAAATTCTGTTGCGCTAACGCCTAATTGAGGGATAGCAACAGTAACTTTAACATCCCGTTGATTTCTGTCACCAAAATTCTCTAAGAGAACAGTGGTTAAAAGAGAGCGGCCTGCTTTAACGCTGGATCCTGGGGAGAATGCAACATCAGCAATATCAACCGCATGGCGGGATGGTTCAACATGAAGCTCAACCACTTGCTCAACACTAACAGAGTGTCTGTTCATCACGCGAACGCGAAGCCAGTACACATCTTTGTCAAGCTGGGAAGGCAAGGATACTTCCAAGTTAACATACTTGGTCGTGTTTGAAGACATATCAAATAAGTGGGTTGCATCTTCCAAATTTTCGTAATCGGAGTATTCATACCCGCTGATTTTTGCTTCAACTTCAATATCATCAACATTGTTAAAAGCTTCTAAACCAACTTTAACATCAAGGGCTTCCCCTTCTTCAACAGCAAGAACTTCACCAGTTCTTACATCATTTCCATTTACTTCAACTGAAACAACAGACAAACTTGAAACCAAGTCTAATGCCTCAGCTCTACTTTCGTCAACATCACTATATCCATTATGACCTGCAGTAACTGCAGAAACCATTAGGAGACTCATGATGAACACTGCTAAAATTTGTAGCACATTTCTCATTTTATCTTTCCTCCACATTGTTAGATTTTTTGAGTATTATTGAATAAACCGAAACGTCGCCTATATATAAATGTTTCGGAGTTTTTAGCATTTTATAGTAATTACAAGCAGTAGTCACTATTTAGTTACTTCCAAAATAAATCTCTCGGTGGCCGAGGTCATGAAAGAGATCATTTCCAACCGAAACATGGACTGTATACGCGCCTTCTTCGACGACAACGTCCGGAAGATGCAATTGTAATGTTTCGCTCATTTCTTCTCTGGAATCAAGATCAAAGATCTTGCCTGCTCTTCGAATCCCCAGTTCGGGAATTGTCACTCTGATTTGGAGATTTTCTAGATCTACATTGCCTTCGTTGTCAACAACAACTTGAATGGGGATTACTTGCCCTGGAGCAACATCTTCCTGGATGTGGATAGCCGCAATATCGAGATGCTGATATCCTCCACGTACGACAATAACATACTTTTGGGTTACTATGAACTCACCATCACTCACCGCAATAACAACTTGTTCGCGGCGGGTAATATCTGGCGTCCAGGTAATTTTTCCGGTTGGACTAATTTTCATCCCTTCTGGGGATGTCAGAAGTTCATACGTTAATGGATCTTGATCGGGATCAACCGCAATAACAGTATAGACATACTCTTTCCCCTGTTCCGCAGTTAAGACTGGCTGGGAGATAATCCGCGGTGGTCGGTTAGTATTTGTGACTGTAATAAGAACAGTTTCTTCAACCGTAACACTGCCATCAGTTACGGTAAATGTAACTTCATATGTCCCTGCCTGTTCAAAGTCTGGAGTCCACGTAAACGTTCTTGATACCGGCTCAAATGTTGCGCCAGCAGGAAGATTATCAGCACCGAATGTTAATGGATCACCATCATTATCAGTAGCCTCAACAATAATCGTTGCTGTTTCTCCTTCACCAATAGTTTGGTCAGGGATATCAGCTATTGTTGGTCCTTGATTTGTGTTTCCAACATGGATTAATAGTACTTCTTGATCTCCGGCAGTACCATCGGTTACAAAGAATGTGATCTCATAATCACCTGCTTGATCTAAATCTGGTGTCCAGGTGAATGTCTTCATTTCTGGGTCAAATGTTGCTCCATTAGGAAGATCGCCAGTTGAATACACTAAACTATCTCCATCAGGATCAACGGCATTCACAATAACTTTTATTGTATCTTGTTCTGCAATAGTTTGTTCTGGAATTTGGTCAAATACTGGCGGTCGATTGACATTATTGATCGTGATATGAACATCCATCGTGTCAGTATGGCGTCCGTCACTGACCGTGAACGTTACATCATATTCTCCTGCTTGGTCAAAGTCTGGAGTCCAGGTGAATGTTTGTGTTTCTAGGTCAAATATTGCGCCAGCGGGAAGATCATCGGCGGAATAAGTTAAGATGTCTTCAGCATCTTGATCGGTTGCTGTAACGGCGAATGTTAGTTCTTGTCCTTCGTCTCCTTCTTGATCTGGAATCTCATCAAAGATTGGTGGATAATCTCCGCCAGTCCCATCGACAACAGTAATGCGGACTGTCATGGTATCACTGCCACCAAAAGCATCACTAACGATAAATGTCATTTCATATGTTCCCACTTGATCTATTTGAGGCGTCCAGGTGAATCCCTGATCTGCTCCTTGGCCAAATGTTCCACCAGGTGGAAGATCCTCTACTGTGTATCGTAAACGCAAGTCATCGCCATCTAGATCATCTGCTTGTACTTCAAATTCTACATTGTCGCCAGCATTAACAATAATATCATTCACTTCTCTGAATTCTGGATTTCGATTAACATCTTGAACTTTAACTCGCATTTCGACAGTTTCTTCTAATGGTTGACTGCCATCCGCTGGTTGATCGGTCGCTTTAAATTCAATAGTGAATTCTTTGTCAAGGGCAGGGTGATCAACAAAATCGAACGACGGTGAAAGTGTAATTACTTTTGTTCGCGGATTAAAGTCAAGAACAGCCAGAACATCTTGTCTTTCTTCATCGGTTAAACCAACAACATCTGTCAGTGTCAGCGTAACGCGATCATTATCAGTATCACTTGCTGACACTAATAATTGTCGTGTTTCTTCTTCATTCATAACAACATCATTACTTGAGATATGGATTGTTGGTTTTTGGTTGACATTCGTTACAGTGACGGGAATAATCTCTACATCCTCTAAATGTTCCTCGTCGTTCCAAGGCCGATCAAAGACTGTAAATTCAAAATCATGCACTCCGGCGCTCTCTAAATCTGTTTGCCAAGTTAGGGACACTTCATTATCTCCGCTAATTTCCACCGCAGGGACATCTCCTGGGAGATCATTTGCCCAATTAAAAGAAAAGAACAAATGGTCTTGATCCGGATCAGAGAATGTTACGGTAATCGTAACTTTTTGTTCTTCCGCAGCTGGATTTGGAATAACTCTAACTGTATCAACGTGAGGTGCTCTATTGACATTAAAGACGCGCACGGTGAAATTCTTCTCACTTTCTTGACCATCAGCATCAACAGCGTGAATGATAATATTTTCATACATTGTTGGATCATTATTACCTTGGGTGAAATCGGGCGTCCATGTAAATGAAGCGGTGTTGTCTCCATTATCCATAAAGACTGCTCCGCGCGGCAGATTGTCTGCAGTTAATACTATTGCCTCACCTTGTGGGTCTGCAGCACTGATTGGAATTTGAAGTAATTCTCCTTCATCAATATCATATTGTTCTTGAGGGATAGTAATTACAGGATCGGAGGGAACATCATTGACTCTAATTGTTACAACTTCAGGTTCACTTTCACCACCATTGCTATTGGTGGCAGTAAATGTTACGGGATACTCTGTCGGATCATCATCGCCTTGGGTAAAATCTGGTGTCCAAGAGAATGTAACGGTCCCATCGGGATTTCCTTGCACATGAGCTCCTTGTGGTAATTCATCAACCTGAAATATAATCACTGCATCCGCAGGATCAGTAGCGCGCACAGTGAATGTTAATTCATTTCCTTCATCAACTTCTTGATCTGGTATCTCACCAATTGTTGGGTTTCCATCGTAGACCGAAATAATAACTGTTACGGGGTCGCTTTCTTCACCCATCCGATCTGTTGCTGTAAATGTTATGGTATAATCTGTTGGATCATTATCACCTTGTGTGAACGTAGGCGTCCACAAAAATTCTCCTGTTTGTAGACTAAGTGTTGCTCCTGGCGGCAGATTGTCTGCAGAGTATGTGATTGTGTCATCTGCATCCTGATCTTCCGCATGAAGTGTAAACTGTACTTCAACACCTTCGAAAGTGTCTTGATTTTCAACAGGTTCAAGTTCAGGAGGATAATTTATTGCTGATTTAACGACTACAGTAATATGTCTAACCACTGGGTCACAGTTTCCATCGCTTGCTTCGAAGAAAACATGATAAGAACCATGCTGTCCAAAATCTGGAGTCCAGGTGAACATTCCTGTTCCATCACCATTGTCAGTAAATGTAGCACCTTCTGGAATTGTCACTACACTTTCATCAATAGATAATACAATAATATCTCCGTCTGCGTCTGTAGCACGGACTGGAATTTGAATTTCTTCGTTTTCGAGTACCTCATAGCTGTTTTCCATCGGATCAAAAACAGGGCAACTATTGCCATTACCACGATCAACAACTGTAATTGTAATTGTCTCTGCATCAGTAGCACCGTGTTCATCTGCAACTGTAATTGTTACGGTGTATTCTCCTGCTTGGGTGAAGTCCGGTGTCCAAATTAAACTTGCCGTGCCATTATTCTGATCAGCAAATGTTGCTCCTGACGGCAGTCCCGCAACGGTAAAATTTAAACGATCACCATCTTGGTCAGTCGCCGTAATTCGCAGTTGTACTTGTTCTCCTTCATTCACGGTTTGATCACCAATTGGATTCAATACGGGTGGATGATTTCCATTGCCATTCTCTGTAACAATAATTGTAATCGTTTCACTATCTGCTCCGCCGTTGCCATCTGTTACGCGGAACGTTACTCTATATGTTCCCGCTTGATCAAAATCGGGTGTCCAAGAGAATGTTTTTGATACTGGATCAAAAGTTGCACCTGCTGGCAATTGTCCTGTAGAAAAAGTTAATCGATCTCCATCAGGATCAGAACCACTCACTGTAAACGTGAGCGTTTGTCCTTCCGGAACAGTTTTATCTCCGATAGGATTGAGAACGGGATTTCGATTGACATTGAAAACATTGATTCTTACGTCGGCAGTAACTGTTGCTCCTGCACTATCTCGTGCGGTAAAACGAACAGTGTACACGGTAGGGTCATTGTTTCCTTGCGTAAAATCAGGAGTCCAGGATAATTCTCCACTTTGTGGAGTAAACTGTGCTCCGCGTGGAAGATTTTGCGCTGATAATGTAATTGTGTTTCCGTTAGGATCAGTTGCGCGAACTCTAAATCGTAATAATTCCCATTCGTTAATATTCTTATCTTGGGTGGTTGTTCGATCAAATACCGGTGGATCATTTCGTCCTTGTTCAACATGAAGAATCAAATCATCTGTTGCTGTTCTGCCACTTGTTTCACCGGTGACAACAGTTCTAATGGTATATGTTCCCGGTTCATGATAATCTGTTGGAGTTACATCGACGTGCTCATACAGTGCATCTCCTGTCGTGCGTCCTTCAAACAATGTTACGAGAACACGACCATTTTGGAGCAAGGTTGTTTCAATACGCATTGCGCGTTCTTGAAAAGATTCTCCTCCGACGGTCAGGCCAATACCGTCTCCATTATTGATTGTTTTTTCTGATTGTAACGCATCTTGCGCTGTTCCATCCCAGAATGCGAGACTGTCAACTTGAGCAAGAACTAAAAATGAACCGAGGGTTAAAAATAATATAAACATAAATCCAAACATTATTTTTTTATTGTGATTGTTCATCATTATTTAACCTCAAAAACGATAGTTCAATAGAACTCTCGCTTCATCTCTCGCATCTCGGAGTCGTCGGTCGTATTCAACATTAACCGCAAATCGATCATCACCTGATCCAACTTTCCAAGAATATCCTGCTCCACCGCCAATAAGAGCACTACCATCAAGTCCTTGGCGACGCGAACGTCTGGTTTCTCGAGGTTGAGTGAATTGTGAACCATCGATCCATACGAGACTTCCATCATTTTCTTCACGGAAAATATCAACAACTTTATTTCCGGATACTGTCCCATATTCTCTCCGTGTTCGTTCTACAAGAGCAAATCCACCATATAATCGTAAATCTATTCTTTCAGAATCATTTAATGGAACAGTAGGATTAATTCCACCAACAATTCTTCCTAATTCAGTCAATACGGTATTTCCACCTGTTGTTTGATCCGTTCGTTCACTCACTGATCGTATATCACTTTCTTGGCATCCTGTACAAGGCAATCTCGTTCGTGATTGTCGTGTGGTTGTTTTAGTTCGCTGGTGTCGTTGGCGATTTTGATCATAGCCACTTCCAACTGCTGCAAATAAACCAAAGCCCGGTGCAACTTCTTGCGTATAACCTACTTCGGCAGCAGCTCCTAATGCATCAAATCCTTTTCTCATCATTCTTGTTTCAAGAGAATACAATGGTCCTACGCGAAAGAATAGTCCTGATTCTAAGTCTGTTGGATCAACATCGGGAAGATCATAATGGAACGTCGTTCCTGTATCTCCCTGAAATGATCTTTGAGCATCGTTCCATAATGAACTCTCTCGAGTAGAATCGCGTAATCGTAATTCCAAACCCAAAGGAGTATCAGCGTCTCGCACTCCCATATCTTGAGCGTATGCTTTTCCTGTTACTATACAACGTCCATAAGAAGAATCAGGAGCGTCTCTAACAAATTTTACCGTAAACTTTTTTTCTTCACTTGCTGGGCGGTAAGGTCTTCCCCCAACTAAAATATCTGCTTCACAGACAACATTGTCATCAGCAATATCTTGACTAACACGAACAGGAACTTCCCACGTAACTTCATCTCCATCTTTAACGGGGGGTAATGTATATCCATCTGGAATTTGAACTTTGTTAAATGTTCCACTTTGTGCTTGTGCTTCCGCAACTGTCTGCGTTCCAAAGAACATATCTGCAGCAACTTGAGCTGCACTCACAACAGGGCCCGCAGCAACGCCAGTAGCAATAGCTCTCGCTACCATTCGCGCTTCGTACATATTTCGTAAACGTTGTATTAATTCCATGGTTATGTTTTTACTTTTAAGTAGTTTTATTTAAAGTTTTGTTATTTATCTGCCTCGAAATACTCGATCATTAAGATCGCTTCTTGCTGTTCTTGCATCTTCCGAAAATAAACGCCGATACATTAGAGTAGCTTCAACATCATTTTCAAGAGTAGGACACACATAGCTCAAAACTTGGGGGATACCATATTCTCCTCCTACTTGTGTATCTCGGACATGAATCGGAATTTCTCCTCCTACAGATCTAAAATAACTTTGAATTGTTGTTCTGAAAAGGCCATCATTTTCTTCACGCACTGCTCTTTCAATATCTATACAATATTGTGCATGACGTAATTGACGCAACGTTTGTGCTAATTGCGCATCCTGTGCACTGCAATCTCCTGGTCTGTCTACATATACTGTTTTTGCTTTAGGAGTTGCTCCAGGAACTGGAGTTGCGCACGGTGTATGTTCTTGACATGGTGACGGTGATGCACAGATCGCACATGGTGATGGTGTAGGACTTCGTCCTGCTGCGGCTAGTTGTCCTTCCAAATCGCGAATTCTTGCATCGTAAGTTGAGCAATCTCCTTGTCTATACTCAACACGTGGTGTTGCGCAGGATCCAGGATTTACAGCTAGAAGACGTTGTAATTCCCCTTCTAAACGTTGATTCTTGGTTTGATAACTTGAACAGTTGTTATTTTCTCTCGCAGAAAGATTATCTTCTCCAGAGTCTGGACCACATTGTTTGTAAAGAAGAGCAATCAAAAGTCCCACTGCTGCAACCGTGGCAATCCCTGAATAACTCCATAGTCCTCGATTTTCTTTTTTAATATCTTCAACATAAACACGCGCTACATCGGCATTTTCAGTTCCTAAAGTGGCTTGAAACGCTTTAAGCTCAGCAGTCAAATCATTAATGGTCTCTTGAGTTTGTCCATGGACTTCTTTGTTAATTTCTTCTCGTTGCCGTTCTGCTAAGTGAGCCAAAGCCGGATTATAATCTTCTCTCTCAATCTTTGTTAATATTAAATTATATGCTGCTTTTGCATCACCAAGTTCATGGCGTAATTGTTGAGCTCCATTTTCATAATCACGCGCAAAATCGCTACTAATTTCACGAACCAAAGCTTCTAATTCTCTAACTCTTTCTTTAAGTTCTGCTTCGACGACAGAATCATCAATAAGTTGTACTTCTAGTTCTTTTGGATTATCGTCCTCTGGAATTGGTGGTGGGTCACTCATAGTATTGGAATATCATCTATTTTTACGATTTAACTTACCAGAATCACTCTATTTTATAAATCTTTTGTAAATTGTAATTCACAAGTAGTAATAAAAATTTATTACCTATCAATTACTATTCTATCCCAACTGCATCCACAACTGGTGAATCATCCCCGTTGCAAACAAGATTATAAGCAGCCCGCCCACAACATAATGTGGTTTCAATGAATACTCCGGCACACGATCACCTCGCTTCTTTGCCCGCCAGAACATTAATAGTACTAATGTTCCATCCAATCCTCCGGCAATCGCTCCTGTAACGCCCAAAACGCGGATAAAATGAGTTACATCAAGCAGAACAATAAACAACGGCAGCAGTACCGTCATTAAAAAAGCCCCTCTGCGCGGAAATTTGTAATCATAATGAAACATTTCCATTAGTGCGGTGCCTAATACTAAGTAAGATGTAAACATTGTCAACACCGCAAGTACATTTGCTAAAATTCCCAGCAGAGAAGAAGAATACAAGCTCAATGCCACCGTCGCAATTCGCTCATTTGGGCTTAACGCTTCAAAGTTATCGAGACCAACAATTCCAACGATGATAAAAGTAAATACAAGATACAGTATGATCGGAATAATCGAACCGATAATGATTGCTCTTTTCATCTTCTCTTTGGATCTTCCTAACTCCTCCTGTACCTCTGGAATTCCCGGTGATGCCATAAACGCAAAAATGACAACGCCATAAGGAAGAAAGAAAAACGCCGGATTGAATGTGCTTAAATTATCGACACTTATTTTGTTCAGCGAAAAAACACCAATGAGGATCACTACAACAAAGAGCAATCCGATCAGAAAGAATTCCATTCTTCCTGTTGCTTTAATTCCATTATAGACAATCCACGATCCAGCAATGAAGAAAAGCAACGAATAGAGCAGAGGACTTCCCCATCCTAAAATCGTATGCAGTGTTTTCCCTTCTCCAATAAGATACGCGGTTAATGCTCCATAGATATTAACGACCATTGCACAGAACATGAGTATCTTTCCCTTTTTGCCAAGATACTTCTCTGCATATCCGGTCAGTTGATGTTGTTCTCGTGTGCGGAGAACAACTTCCCCAAGAGACAAATTCAAAAATAAAAATGCTAATCCAATGCCGATAATAAGCAGCGATCCATACAATAATCCTGCTTTAGCAATAACATAAGGAATACCTAAAATTCCCGCCCCTACAATTGTTCCTACGAGTGTGGTAATCCCAATTAGTAACTTTTTTTCAGCCCAAAGTCCTCTATACTCTCCCGGTGCACCTCTTTTTTTAAACATAAGCTTTAGAACATCTTTTCTGCTTTATAATGATTTGGTCGGCTCTTTTCTTAAAGAGCTACAACCTTCAATGTTCCATCTCTGCTCTAACTCTATCTGGCAATCCATACAGAATCATTTTTATTTTAGCCAAAGTACTTTCAGCTTGTTCCAACCCTTTTCTTTCTAACGTTACCCAACTATCTAATGTTATCTGTGGGTCTTTCGGATTTGCAACATTCAAAAAAGTATTTTGAGTTCTCAATTCAAGATGTAAATTGTTCAGACTTCTGTTTAACAAAGCCATCTCCACTTTTTCTTTGATGATCAGAAGTTCTAAAATTGCCGCTGCATCTGCTCCAATGCCTCCTTCCGATCTAAAGTCTTTATGCAAGCCTCGGAATGAGGTGAGTTCTGAAAAAAGTCCTTTACCTTTTTCAATAGTTACCCATTCTTCTAGTTCAATGAGTTTTAATTGATCCTCAATAATCCTCTTCAATTTTCTTTTATTTGAATCCCAATTCTGGAGTGTCAGTTGACTAACAATCTCTTGTTTATTCGTAAAAAAAGCTCTATATTTCACTAAATTATCTGTAAGTGGTTGAAATAATTGATTAAAATACTTTGTAAAAGATGCTTCATCTTCTGCTTGATGAACTTTTCCGTCTAAACCTCTCCACTGTAACACCATTTATCTAATAAATAATACTAACATTATAAACATTCTCGTCTCTCAAATGTCTATAATAAGAAATATTGTGTTGCTCTAACCATTTTTTTAATAAAAGTGGGGCTGCTGGGATTTGAATTTCTGAGCAACAAGAATCTGCTTGCTGCTTCCCAGATCCGAAGCTAACTTCAGGAAGAGTATTTGTCATTGCTTTGCAGCTCAACCCTCCAATACTGGAGGCTCCTATTCTAACCAAGTTATACTACAGCCCCCCACTCACGAACAAAGCAATAGCTGTTTTATTAACATTTTGTTTTTATTAAAGAGTATTTCTAAACAAAAACCAAAATATAGTGAGCGCATTAAATAATCGAACGATAGGATCATGCGATAAGCGAACTATATATAATAGCATATTCGGTTATTAAATGCCGTCAGTATAAGTCAAAAGAACAAAGCTCTAAACAGAACCTTCTTGAACGACACCCATCTAGAAACTAAACTCTTCAATCAAATTGATTGGAGCAATGCGATTGCTTTTGGAATCTCTTGGTGAATTGTTTTCATTAAATTATCTATGGAGGGCTTAGTCTTAGCCAACACTGATATTACCCCCTCTCGGTCTCGGGTAGCAGTCCAAGTAGCAAACTGATTTGCAATCGGTTGAGCGACTTTATCAACGAAATATTTTTGGGCTTTTTTGAATGCTTGTGCCGCCGGAGAATCGATGTAATTCATTTTTCCTCTGTCGTAGTAACCCAAAGTAACTGCAACTTCACTAAAGACACCTTGGTGAATTCCACTTATCGTACTTATTTCTTCGGATACACCTTTTGAAGAGTTAATGAATCAAACTGTCTATCAAACGCCTGTAAAACAGCCACTAAAGTTCTTATGTCACTCATGCTCTCACTTTTTTCTAGTTGATATTAAAAATAATGAAAGAATTAATATATAAACATTATTGTCATCATTAATACCATGCTCACTTTAGACGGCACTCATTTGGAAGGTGGCGGCTCGTTAGTTCGCGTTGCTCTTGCTCTCTCTGCGTTAACTGGAAAACCGTTTAAAATCACAAACATTCGCGCCAATCGTTCCGAACCAGGATTAAAAGCACAACATCTTCATGCCATTAAAGCGCTCACGCAGTTGTGCCAGGCTGAAACAAATTATATTGATATCGGCACACGGGAACTTACGTTCACGCCAGGGAAAATAAAATCTGGGATTTATACTATCGATATTGGCACCGCTGGCAGTATCACTCTCCTGTTGCAGGCTTTGATTCTTCCCGCGTTATTCGCTCCCCGCAAAGTTACTTTCATTGTCCGTGGAGGAACGTGCGGGAAATGGCAGGCATCAGCTGATTATCTTCAAAATATTCTCCTTCCTTACCTTCAGCGCTTTGTCGAAAAAATAGAACTTAAGATCATTAAGCGCGGTTATTTTCCTCAAGGCGGCGGAGAAGTCAAACTTGAAATAACGCCGCGATTTCCGTTATCATCATCTCCAGACTTCTTAACATGGTGGACTAATGTCCAAGAGCATTGTTCTCCATATTCATTTTCATCACAAAGAATTCTTCAACAGATCAAAGGCGTTGTTAATGTATCTGCTGATCTTCAAGAAAAGAATGTTGCCGAACGTGTGGCCAGAGCAGCTGAGGATCATCTTCGTCAGCAATACGCCGTTCCAATAAGCATTCGTCTTGAGTATGCATCAACACTTAGTTCCGGCGGTGAAATTCTTCTGTGGGCAGTCTATGATTCTTTTGATCAAGACCGCCGTGCGGTCATCGGGAGTGATGTGCTTCTCGAATCAAACAAACGTTCGGAGGATGTCGGCAAAGAAGCAGCGCAGAAGTTGACCAAAGAAATCAAAAGTGGTGCTGCTGTCGATCATTTTCTTGCTGATCAGCTCGTCCAGTTCATGTCTCTTCTTCCTAGTTCGTCGTTGACCACAAGCAATATTAGTGATCACACCAAAACCAATTGTCATGTTGTCGAGCAATTTCTCCCGGTTCATTTCACCCATACTGCCGAAACAATGTCAGTCACAAAGAAATGATTGTTCAAGACGAAACAAAGATTTATAAATAAATCATTGTTCAGCTCGTTCTATGGATAAACTTTGTACTTCCTGTAAAAGAAAAGTGGTTAATGACAAAGGCAGTGTTTCTTTTCGTTGTCCGCAATGCACAAACTACGATTTTGTCCGTTGTGCTAGTTGTCGAACAATCGCAGTCAAATTTGCCTGCCCTAATTGCAGCTTTATAGGACCTAATTAACCATGGCTCGCGCAATAATTACTTTTCGCTTAATGCCTGAATCTCCTGATGTAGATCTTTCTCCCATCAAGAAAAAAGCTGAAGAGATCGTCAAAGAAAATGGTGCTCTTGGCGCAACCCAGGTGAAAGAAGATCCTATTGCTTTTGGCTTGAAAGCAGTGTTGGTGATGGGCATGTTTACGGTTGAAGATAAAGATTTTGATGCTATTGCCGCTGCGATGAACAAAATTCCTGGTGTTCAAAGTGCTGAAGTTTCTAAAATGGATTTAGCATTGGGATAAATTTATTAATAATCTTTCTTGTTAACCAGATATGAGATTATTCTCTAAAAAGAATCCATTTGAAAAGCTTAAAGAGGAAATTGAAACTGTGGGCAAAGGATGGTTTGGTAGTGTTCGAACCCCTCAGCAGCAATTTGAACAACTTATTATTCTGGAATATAAAGTTGGAAAAGACAAAAATCTATCGCCTGTTGAAAGATTCACTCTTGAAAGAAAGATAAGAGAAAAACGTCTTCAAATTGAACTTGCCCAAAGAAGATAATTACTAGTTTCCCTCCTTTTGTATATACAAAGGCAATTTGATATGTTCGGAAATTAATTGTCTTTGGTATACATCGGTCGTGCAGGGATTGAAAATAATTCCTCCTTCTTTGTAATGTTTTCCCACTGTGGCATTGTTTTTCTCTTTTCCTTCATTTCCATAACAACCGAGAAAGAACATTCCTTCTCGTTCCATAGGACTATCAGGATTCTCCAGCGGAGAGAATAATCCCAACTCAAAATAGAGGGGAAATAATCCAACTTCTAATAGCTCCTCTAGACCATCAACAAAAGATGTTGGTATCTCTCTTTTTCGCTCTGTTGCTCTTCCTCCTTCCAAACGCCATTGAGCTGCTCGGTTAAACGCATAAACTATATTTACAATAAGTGGCTGTCCTTCGTAGCCTCTCCAAACATAGTTTAACAACGTCCCTTGTCCCAAAAATATACATCTCCCTGTTGTGCTGGAATCCCTGTTTTCATTTCCGTTGAAAGCCCGCCGCTGGTAGTCCCATTGTATCTCGACATGGCGCAAGCGCAATCCTTCTTTCAATATTCCCGTTGCTCTCTCCATTGCTCGGTGGTATTGTTCTTGTTCACCCAGTGGAACAATAACACTTTGTACTATTGTACTCTTACTGGAAAAAAATAGTTTCAGAACATTTTTTTCTGGATCATATTCTCTCTGCACGAAGGAATCTCCCCCACCATGCAGTCTGCTTAATAGGCACAGTTCGAAAAGTGAGTGATAAACAAATAAAGCAGTAACCATTTTGTTTGATTGGAAAAACTAACAAAATGGGGTGTTACTGCAATGACTGAAATACAACTGAATTTTAATAAT
>Ga0209211_10005376_pt1 | contig 19221 bp, 21 predicted proteins | sample RifGroA2_FD_183992 | JGI IMG/M metagenome (GOLD analysis project Ga0209211, IMG submission 183992) | Groundwater microbial communities from Rifle, Colorado, USA - Groundwater A2 (SPAdes) (version 2) | ecosystem: Environmental > Aquatic > Deep subsurface > Groundwater | place: Rifle, Colorado...
GGCGGCAAGCCGGTGAAGACGCGGCTCTACGAGTTATGCAACGAACTCGGCAGGCTCGGCCTGTGGGTCAGGCTGCATTACGTCTATCCCTACCCCAGTGTCGACGACCTGATCCCGCTGATGGCCGAAGGCAAGATCCTGCCTTATCTCGACGTGCCCTTCCAGCATGCCAGCCCGCGCATCCTGAAACTGATGAAGCGTCCGGCTTCGGCCGAGAAAGTGCTCGACCGCATCGCCGCCTGGCGCCGCGAAGTGCCCGAGCTGACCATCCGCAGTACTTTCATCACCGGCTTTCCCGGCGAGACCGAGGCCGAGTTCAACGAGCTGCTGGATTTCCTCGACGAGGCGCAGCTCGACCGCGTCGGCGCCTTCTCCTACTCGCCGGTGGCCGGCGCCAGCGCCAACGAACTCCCCGGCGCCCTGCCCGAGGAATTGCGGGAAGAGCGCAAGGCGCGCCTGCTGCGCCACCAGGAAGACATTTCCACGCAACGCCTCGAACGCAAGATCGGCCGGCGCATGACGGTGCTGGTGGACGAGATCGACGAGGATGGCGCCATCGCCCGCTCCGAGGGCGACGCGCCGGACATCGACGGCCTGGTCTACATCACCGACGGCCACGATCTGGAGATCGGCGAGTTCGCCGAGGTCAGCATCATCGACTGCGACGTGCATGACCTTTACGCCACGCTCGCGGTTCCCGAGTGAAGCCGCCTCATCATGAAACCGAAGCTGGGCCTCGCCCTCGGTAGCGGTTCGGCGCGCGGCTGGGCGCATATCGGCATCATCCGCGCCTTGGCCGACGCAGGCTACGTGCCGGATGTGGTCGCCGGCTGTTCGATTGGCGCCTTCGTCGGCGCCGCCTATGCCGATGGCGACCTGGACAAGCTGGAGCACTGGGTTGCGGGATTGACCTGGCAGGAGGTGCTCGGCCTGCTTGACGTAAGTTTCTCGGGAGGCCTGATCAAGGGCGACAAGCTCATCGATTTTTTCCAGCGGCATTTCGTGGATCGCGATTTTGCCAGCCTGGAAATGCCATTCGCCTGCGTCGCCACCGACCTTGCCAGCGGCCGCGAGATATGGCTGCGTGAGGGTTCGGTAGCCAACGCCGTGCGCGCCTCGCTGGCGCTGCCCGGACTGTTTACGCCCGTGTTGCGGGAAGAACTCCTGTTGGTCGATGGCGGCCTGGTCAACCCGGTTCCGGTTTCCCTTTGCCGTGCGATGGGCGCCGACATCGTGATCGCGGTCGATCTCGGTTCGGACCGGGTGGGAGGCAGCCAGCGCCACAAGGCCGAGGCGACGGCGAAAGCGGAGGGCAGCACGGACGACGGGATGCCGGGCTGGATCGCCCGCTGGCGCAAGAGCTTCGGTCGGCCGCGCCAGGCCAACGGCGAGCTGTTGCCATCGATGGCCGGCGTGCTGTCGACCAGCATCCACATCATGCAGATGCGCATCGCCCGCAGCCGCCTTGCCGGCGAACCGGCCGACGTGCTGCTTACGCCGCGGCTCGGCCATCTGGCGCTGATGGATTACCATCGCGGCATCGAAGCCATCGAAGAAGGGCGCGCTGCCGTGGTCCGCATGCTGCCGTCGCTCGAGCACGCACTGTCCACATGAACCTGCAAAAAGCATTGCATCCGCAGATTTCGCCGATTGACGCAGATGGATCAGTGCCTTGCTTGATCGGGTCGGCCTCCTTGCCGGGTGAGCGGTGCGCACCAGACACTTCTTTGTTCTCCTTGTGTAATCTGCTTCATCTGCGGATTGAGCTAAGATTTTTGGCATGAATGCATTGATCACCGAATTGACCGGTTTGCTGGGCGAGCGCCACGTGCTCACCGCCACGGACGACGTCGCCCCTTATTGCACCGACTGGCGCGGCCGCTACACGGGCAGTGCGCGCTGCGTGGCGCTGCCGGGCAGCACCGAGGAAGTGGCCGCCGCGGTGCGCGCCTGCGCCGCTGCCAGCGTGGCGATCGTGCCGCAGGGGGGCAATACCGGGCTCTGCGGCGGGGCGACGCCGGTCGGCGGCGAAGTGGTGATCAACCTGCGGCGCATGAACCGAATCCGGGCCGTCGATGCCGACAACAACTCGATCACGGTCGAAGCCGGCTGCACGCTGCAGGCTGTGCAGGAAGCCGCGACCGCAGCGGAGCGGCTGTTTCCGCTGTCGCTGGCGGCCGAGGGCAGTGCGACGATCGGCGGCAACCTGTCCACCAACGCCGGGGGGGTGCAGGTGCTGCGTTACGGCAATGCCCGCGAACTGACCCTGGGCCTTGAAGTGGTGCTCGCCGACGGCCGCATCTGGGATGGCCTGCGCGCCTTGCGCAAGGACAATACCGGGTACGACCTCAAGCATTTGTTCATCGGCGCCGAAGGCACGCTGGGACTGATCACCGCAGCGACGCTGAAGCTCTTTCCGCGGCCGCGGGCGCACGCTGTGGCCTGGGTCGCCGTGCCCCATCCGGCGGCGGCGGTACGCCTGCTCGGACGCCTGCGCGATGCGGCCGGCGACAACGTGACGGCATTCGAAATCGTCGGTCGCCCTGCCCTCGATCTGGTCCTCAAGCATATTCCGGATGCCCGCGATCCGCTCGCCGGCAAGTCGGAGTGGCAGGTCCTGGTCGAACTCAGCGGTGCGCACGACATCGTCGACGATTTGTCCGCGACGCTGGAACAGGCACTGAACCACGCCATGGAGGACGGCGTCGTACTCGACGCCGCGCTCGCCGCCAGCGAGGCGCAGGCGCTGGCGCTGTGGGCCCTGCGCGAAAATGTTTCCGAAGCGCAGAAGATCGAGGGGCTTTCGATCAAGCACGACATCGCGGTGCCCGTGTCGCGCATCGCCGAGTTCATTGCGCGGGCCGATGCTGCCCTGCTGGCGGCCTTCCCGAATGTGCGCATCGTCTGCTTCGGCCACATCGGCGACGGCAATTTGCATTACAACCAGTCGCGGCCCGATGCCCAGTCCAACAGCGCATTCATCGCGCAGACTGCCGCGGTGAATCGCATCGTGCATGACCTGGTGCATGAACTCGGTGGCTCGATTTCGGCCGAGCATGGCCTGGGGCAGTTGAAGCGCGAGGAAGTGCTGCGCTACAAGAGCGAGATCGAGATGGACATGATGCGCGCCGTCAAGCACGCGCTCGACCCGCGTGGCCTGATGAATCCGGGCAAACTGCTGTAGAAAGTCGAAGCAGGGGCTTTACACGCGGACCCCGCCTCCCTATAATGCGCGCTCTCTTGTGGGGGTATAGCTCAGCTGGGAGAGCGCTTGCATGGCATGCAAGAGGTCCGCGGTTCGATCCCGCGTACCTCCACCAAACGATAAGTCCCTATCGTCTAGAGGCCTAGGACAATACCCTTTCACGGTATGAACCGGGGTTCGAATCCCCGTGGGGACGCCAGCACAGGCAAAACGCCCGATTCCGCAAGGAGTCGGGCGTTTTTCTTTTATGTCCGGCCCGAAGGGGCGGACGGTATCCAGAGGAATGTCCGGCCCGAAGGGGCGGACGGTATCCAGAGGAATGTCCGGCCCGAAGGGGCGGACGGTATCCAGAGGACGGCTAGAATCGTCAATCTCTGCTTTTTTCCGATAGCGCCATGGCCCGCATCAAGCTTCAGTTTCCCGACGACCAGTTCTTCTACACCACCGATCTCACGGTGCGGATCACCGATATCAACGGTGCCAACCATCTCGGCAACGATTCGATGATCTCGATGATCTCCGAGGCGCGGGCGCGCTTCCTGTTCGATTTCGGCGTCGAGGAAACCACCGACGACCAGATTATCGTCACCGACCTGGCCACGACCTACCTGGCCGAGGCCTACACGCGCGACGAGTTGCGTTTCGAGGTCGGCGTCATGGATTTCAACAAGTATGGCGGCGACATCATCTTCCGCATCACGCGGCCGGCCGATGGGACGCTGATCGCGATGGCCAAGTCGGGCTTCGTCTTCTTCGACTATCGGGCGAAGGAGGTAGTGCCGATGCCCGAGTTCTTCGCCGCCAGGTTTCCCCGGGTCAATCGGCTGTAGCGTTGCAAGCGGACGACGCTTCGTCTCGGGCTTTCAGAAAGTTCCGGCCATTGCATACGGAGAGCACATGGACCAGCAGACACTCGATCACCTGCGCACCTGGGTCGGCCGGCGCGAGCAACTGGATGACCTGATCGCCCCGTCCAAGGTGGCCGCCCTGGCGGCGACCCTGGACCGCGACGACCCGCTGCCGCTGACCGGCGATCCGCTGCCGCCGCCCTGGCATTGGACGCTGTGCGTGTCTGCGGCGCGCCAGTCGGCGATCGGCCTCGACGGCCATCCGGCGCGCGGCGGCTTCCTGCCGCCGGTGCCGCTGCCGCGTCGCATGTGGGCTGGCGGCCGGCTCAGCTTCCCGCAGCCCTTGCGCGTCGGCGAGACGGTGCAACGCCGCTCGCAGGTGATGTCGGTCGCGCACAAGAGTGGGCGCTCGGGTGGACTGGTCTTCGTCCTGGTGCGCCATGAATTCCATGGTGCGAACGGACTGGCGATCACCGAGGAGCACGACATCGTCTATCGCGATTTGCCGAGTGCCGTGGGCTCTGCCCCTGCGGCCGGCTTTGCACAACCGGCCGATTCCGCGGGCGCGGAGCAGTGCTCCGCGAAACCCGCGCTACACCCAGCGCCGACTCCTGTGGCCGCGCCCATGGACTGCGCCTGGCAGCGAACGATCGTGCCCGACGACGTGCTGCTGTTCCGCTATTCCGCGCTGACCTTCAACGGCCATCGCATCCATTACGACCGGCGCTATGTCACCGAGATCGAAGGCTATCCCGGCCTCATCGTGCACGGCCCGCTGATCGCGACCTTGCTGCTCGACCTGGTGCGACGGAACCTCCCCGACGCCGCCATCGCAGCCTTCGAATTCAAGGCCGTGAAGCCGCTGTTCGACATCGCGCCGTTCTCCGTCCATGGCCAGCCGCAGGCCGACGGCAAGTGCGTCAAGCTCTGGGCGCGCGATGCCGACGGCTGGCTGGCGATGAGCGCTACGGCCACCTTGAACTGACAATCCGTCGCAGCCAATTCCTGCGAGGAGCGCCATGCTGAAGGCAAGCGAACCATGCCAGGACAGCCGCGATGCCGTGCGCGACCTTTGCGCGCAGTTCGAAGATCAAGACGACTGCCTTGAGAAGAGCGAGCGCTATGTGGTCAACGGCCAGAAGGTGTGGATCTCGCGCATCCGGCATTCCGGCTTGATGATCCTGCTGGCGCGCACCACGCCGCTGGACCAGGTGAAGAAGAAGTCCGGGGGCATGTCGATTTTCATCTCGACCAGCCGAAGGGCGATCCCGGCAATACCCTGAGCCGCGCCGATCGCCGTCCTGCCAGCGCCGACTCCTGCGCGCGAGCGCAAGTACCGGATCGCGACGGAAGTTCGGGTCTATCGCCGGCGCAGCGGCGTCAGCAAGTCATTCAGTCCGTTGTGATCGATCTCCTGCATCAGCGCCAGCAGGCGGCCGATTTCCCCGGCCGGAAAGCCTTCGCGGGCGAACCAGTTCAGGTAGTTGCCCGGCAAATCCGCGATCAGCCGCCCCTGGTACCTGCCGAAGGGCATTTCGTGGCTGACCAGCAGTAGAAGATCTTCGGGCTGCATTCGAATCGACGCGGCGCGCCCGTCAGATTCTGAAGGAACCGATCGCGCGGCCAAGCCCTTCCGCCAGTTGCTCGAGCTGTTGGGCCGCTGTTGCGGCACTGGCTGCCGCGGCATTGTTCTCCTCGACCATCGAGGCGATGTGTTCGATATTGCGCGCAATCTCGTTGCTGGCCGCCGTCTGCTCCTTGAGCGAGTGGGTGATGTTGCTGACGACGCCGACGACGCGTTCGGCTTCGGATTCGATCTCGACAATGGAGGTTCCCGCCTGCTGTGCCAGTTCCGTGCCGGAACGGACTTGGGCGACGCCCGCCACCATGCTTTGCACCGCGTCCTTGGTGCCGTTTTGGATCTTGTCGATGGTCGAGGCGATTTCCTGGGTTGACAGCGTGGTGCGTTCGGCGAGCTTGCGCACCTCGTCGGCCACCACCGCGAAGCCGCGTCCCTGCTCGCCGGCGCGTGCCGCCTCGATGGCGGCGTTGAGCGCGAGAAGATTGGTCTGGTCGGCGATTTCCTTGATGACATTGACCACGGCCGAGATTTCACTCGACTGCTGCTCAAGCGTGCTGATGATCGCCGAGGATGCTTCGACCGAGTCGGCAATCTTGCCCATTTCGGTGGCCGCGCCATGGATCACCGCGCTGCCCTTGCGCGACAATTCCTCGGAATGGACGGAAAGTTGGCTGGCCTCGTTCGCGTTTTCGGTGATCTGGCCGATGCCGACCGTCATTTCTTCGACCGCGGCGGCGGTGGCGCTGGTGGCTTCGCTTTGCTTGCGCGACGCCTCGGCCACCGAGTTCGACGCGAGCGCAAGTTCCCGCGCCGATTGGCCGACCTGCGCGGCGCTGTTGCCGATCTGCGCGACCATGTCCCGCAGTCGATCGCGCATCGCCTTCATCGACGCCAGCAGGCTACTGGCGTCGCCCGCAGCCGTGCGCACCTCGATGGCGAGATTGCCGCCGGCGATCTCGCGGGCGATTTCGTTGGCGTACTGAAGTTCGCCGCCCAGCCCGTTGCCGATGACGCGAATGACGATGATGGCGGTGGTCAACGCAATCACGATGACCAGCACCGATAACAGCATGCTGATGCCGTTCAGGCTGGTCGCCGCTGCCACCGAATCCTTGCTCAGGTGTTCCAGCGCGCTCGACTGGTGGTCGATGAGCCCGGTGATCGCGTGGATATAGGCTTCGAGCTTGGTCTTCAGCGTGCCGGTGAGAAAGCGGTTCGCATCGTCCTTGCTGCCGGACTTGACCATCTCCAGGTACTGCTTGCGATGCTCCGTGTAGTCTGCGCGGGCCTTGAGCATGACGGCAAGCTGCTGTTTGCCTGCTTCGGCAGTGACCAGTTTCTGCAATTGTTCGAACTTCTCCGTGATCACCTTGCTGTTTGCCGTCATTTCCTCGGTGATGCGCTTGCTCTCCGCCGGGTCGTTGACCTGCAGCAGGAGCAGTGTATTGGTCCAGTTGCGCATCACGTTGAGACGCAGCAACGTCGCTGCCGTGGTCTTCGGATAGGCGTCCCGGTCGATCTCGGTGACCTGGCGGCTGACCGTGCCCGATTTCAGGAAAACCACCGCCGCCATGATCAGGATCAGCGCGATGATCAGGCCGAATCCGACCGACAGAAGGGTTCGTATTCTTGTATTTGCAAACATATCGCCTCCCTCGTATCAACTTGGCGCATCGAGCATGGCTGTCCATCTTAGGTGAAATCCCGAATTTTCGAACCGATACGGCATATGCCTGGGGCTGGCCTGTCCGCCGCGAGTGCGGTTGGGTACAGCGGGCACGGCAAGTCGGAGTACACTTTCGCCCGAGCCAATGCTGGCTGATGAATCCATTTCTTGCCGTGTCCCTGTTCGTCAATTTTCGCAGCGTAGTCCATGCCCTCTCCGATTCCCTGGATCTTGTAGGTATCAACGACGTCCACCACGGCAAGCGCGTCGGCATCATGGCCGTCGAAATCGTCCGCCTCCTCGGCTGGCGGGGCGACGACCTGGATCTGGTGCTCGATGCGGGGCTGCTGCACGACATCGGCGTGTCCTCGTCGGATCTCCACCATCAGCTGGTGGAAGAATTCGACTGGGAGGGCTCGCAAGGGCATGCCGAATTCGGCGCCTATCTGCTGTCGCAATTTCCGCCCCTGGCGCAACTGGCGGCACCGATCCGGCTGCATCACACCCACTGGTCGGAAATGAAGGGCCGCTACGGCAGGACCGAACTCTTCGGCAACCTGCTGTTTCTGGCGGATCGCATTGATGTCCTGGCTGCCGTCGCCATGCTGAAGAACGAGTTGCTGGAGCAGGTGCCGGCGATTCGCGAAAAAATCGCCAGCCAGGCGGGCGAGATGTTCGATCCGGACCTGGTCAAGGCCTTTCTTGAGGTCTCCCGCAAGGACGCATTCTGGCTCATGCTGGAGGCCGATCCCGTCCGCGACTACATGGAGAAGATCTCCCGCAATGCGCGACCAGCGGAGACCAGCCTGGAAACGCTGCATGGCGTCGCGAGCCTGTTTTCCCATGTGGTCGACGCCAAGAGTCGCTTCACCGTGGAACACTCCGAGGGCGTTGCGCGCGTCGCCCGCTATCTTTGCACGGCCCTCAAGCAGGGGCTCGATCTGGGGGATGAGGATTGTGCCAAGCTGGAACTGGCGGGTTACCTGCATGACTTGGGCAAGCTGCGGGTTCCGGATGCGATCCTCGACAAGCCGGGGCCGCTCGACGAGCGCGAACGACGACAGATCGCAAGCCATGCGTATGAAACCTATCGCATCCTGACGCGCATCCAGGGCTTCGAAGAAATCGCCCGCTGGGCCGCTTTCCACCACGAGATTCCGAATGGCGAAGGCTATCCGTTTCGCCTGCAAGGCGAAGAGATACCGCTACCGGCCCGGGTCTTGCGCGCCTCGGACATATTCCAGGCCTTGTCGCAGGACCGCCCCTACCGTGCGGCGTTGCCCGCCAAGGTCGTCCTCGAACACATGAAGCAGCTGACCGAGAGCGGGCAACTGGACCGAATCATCTACGACATCATTGCCGCCAACCTGCAGGAAATCTATCGGCTGGCGCGACCCGGTTCGGAGTAAGGCCCGATCGATCCATGTCGTTGGACGCGTCGCAAAGCCGACAATTCCCCGCGTCGTCTTTTTACCCCATTGATTTAGCGTGAGCTTTTAGTCGGCACCCAACTTGCTAGTCATGGTTTGACCACCATGACCGACAAACACCGAACCCACATCGTCATCAACGACACCACCCTGCGCGACGGCGAGCAGTCGGCAGGGGTGGCCTTCAGTCTCGACGAAAAGCTGGACATCGCGCGCGGCCTCGATGCGCTGGGCGTGCCGGAGCTGGAGATCGGTATTCCGGCCATGGGCGAGGCCGAGCGCGAGGGTATACGCGCCGTCGCCGCGCTGGGCCTGAAGGCGCGGTTGATGGTCTGGAGCCGCATGCATCGCGACGACATTGCGCTGGCGGCGAATCTCGGTGCGCAGCTGATCGACATCTCGGTGCCGGCCTCGGACCAGCATCTGCGTTCCAAATTGCAGAAGGACCGGCCCTGGCTGCTGGCCGCGCTCGGCGAGCATGTCCGTTTCGCACGCGACCTGGGTTTCGAGGTCGGCGTCGGCGCCGAGGATGCCTCGCGCGGCGATCCCGGCCTGCTGGCGGCGATTGCCGAGGCGGCGCAGGCCGCCGGCGCGCGCCGTATCCGCTTCGCCGACACGCTGGGCGTGCTCGATCCCTTCACGACGTTCGAGCGCATCGCGGCGCTGCGCGCGGTCTGCGATCTCGAAATCGAAATGCATGCGCACGACGACCTCGGCATGGCCACGGCGAATACACTGGCCGCCGCCAAGGCCGGCGCGACGCACCTGAACACGACGGTGAATGGCCTCGGCGAGCGTTCCGGCAACGCGCCGCTGGAGGAAGTGGTGCTCGGGCTGCATGTCTGTCACGACATCGCCACGGGAATCGAGCTGAAGGGGTTTCCGCAGATTTCGCAGCGCGTCGCGGTCGCCTCGGGACGTCCGCTGCCCTGGCAGAAGAGCATCGTCGGCGAGGGCGCGTTCACCCACGAGGCCGGCATCCATGTCGACGGCCTGATCAAGGATCCCGCCAACTACCAGGGCTTCGATCCGGGCCTGGTGGGGCGGTGCCATCGCGTCGTGCTCGGCAAGCATTCGGGTGCGCGCGCCGTGCAGCGCGTGATGGCGGAACTCGGCCATGCGCTGTCGGACAGCGCCGCGCGCGAACTGCTGCGCCGGGTGCGGGTTTTCGTCGCAGATGCCAAGCATCCGCCCTCGGATGCCGATCTGCTTTCCTTGCTCGGAGCCGCTTCATGAGCCGCGATCTTGCCGCCGCGCTCGCGCTGGCCGCCGCCGACGCGCAACTGGAGCCGGGTCTGCCGGCGCTGGCGCGGGAAGACCTGGACTGCGTCTTCGGCCGCGATCCGGCGGCGCGCTCGCGCCTGGAAGTGCTGCTGACCTATCCGGGCCTTCATGCCCTCCTCATCCATCGCCTGGCGCACCTGCTGTGGCGCTCCGGTTGGCACTTCACGGCACGCTGGCTGGGCTTCCTGGGGCGCTTCCTGACCAATGTCGATATCCATCCGGGGGCCCGCATCGGCCGCCGCTTTTTCATCGATCACGGCGCCGGCGTGGTGATCGGCGAAACCGCCGAAATCGGCGACGACTGCACGCTCTACCACGGCGTCACGCTGGGTGGCACCACCTGGAACAAGGGCAAGCGCCACCCGACCCTGGGTGCGAACGTGGTGGTCGGCGCCGGGGCCAAGATCCTCGGTGCGATCCGCATCGGCGACGGCGCGCGGATCGGCGCCAATTCGGTTGTCATTCGCGAAGTACCGGCCGGCCGCACCGCGATCGGCATCCCGGCGCGACTGGTCGGCGAACGTTCGCCCATAGTTCCCAACAGGACGCAGAGCGCTGGCGCAGGCGGCGCGGCGGTAGGCGCCAGCGTGGGCACCAGTGTGGGAACTGCGGGCATGCCGATCAATCTCGATCATCACCTGATTCCCGATCCGGTGGGCAAGGCGATCCAGTGCCTGCTCGATCGCATCGACATGCTCGAAGGGCAAGTACGCACTCTGCGCGGCGAGCCTGTGCCGGAAGCGGCCGGCACCTGTGTCGCCTGCGCCGCGGGCGAACTGTGTTGCGCGGAGCATGGCCGTGGCTGAGGGCGTCGATCTGCTGGAGCTGGGCGAGGAGGGCCTCTATTTCGACGAGCCCTGCCTGCCCGAGGTGGAGGCGCTGATCGCCCGTGCCGCACGCCACTACGGCGAGACGGACGCCGAGCACAGCCTGCTGCGCGCCTATTTCCTGGCGCCCGAGCAGTTGTCGGTGCTGGTGGCGCTGTACCGCTATTACTTCTACCAGCATCGGCTGGAAGATGCGCTGATCGTGGCCGAACGCGCGCTCGACGTCACGGCACAACGCCTGCACCTGGTTGGCGGCTGGAGCAGCATCGGCCGCGTTGCGCTGGGCGAGGCGGTGATGTGCTCGATCGGCCTGTTGCGCTTTCACCTGTTGGCGCTGAAGGGTTCCGCGGTGATCCTGCTGCGCCTCGGGCACCTCGACCAAGCCCGCCTTCGGCTGGCCAAGATCGCCGAGGTGGATGAGCGTGACGCCCTGGGCGCCGCGCCGTTGCTGGCGGTCATCGCAGCGCGCCAGGAACAGTCCGCCGCGGAACTTGGGCGCGAAGCCGCACACGCAATGACACATTGAAAGGAGCCGACCATGGGATGCGAAGCCGACAGTTTTGAAGACGATCTTGCCGACCTGGCCAGTGCCGAGGACTTTCTCGACTATTTCGGGATTGCCTTCGATGCGCGGGTGGTCCAGGTCAATCGCCTGCATATCCTGCAGCGCTACCACGACTACCTGGCCAAACAGGAAGCCGGGAGGGCGCCCGACTACGCCGCCTGGCGCGGCTGGCTGCTGCGCGCCTACGAGGACTTCGTCGGCTCCAGCGCACAACAGGAAAAGGTGTTCGCGGTATTCCAGAAGGCCGACGGTTCGTCCTTCGTACCGCTGTCCTCGCTCACGGGTTAGGAGATGAAACAGCTCCCACGCTGCTCTGCATGCCTGGTATTCCGCTGCGCGGGCAGGCAACATTGTTCGCTGCCCCCGGAGGGGGCGCAGGCTCCCTTTGGGGCGGCCCGGCAGGAGCCCTGAGCATGCTGCCGCGCTGGGACTATGGCGATACCGTGCGCGTGACGCGCAACGTGCGCAACGATGGCACCTTCCCCGGCGTCAACACCGGCGAACTGCTGGTGCGGCGCGGCCGCGTCGGCCATGTGCGCAACGTCGGCACCTTCCTCCAGGACCAGGTCATCTACTCGGTGCATTTTCTCGACGAGGGGCGCGTGGTCGGCTGCCGCGAGGAAGAGCTGATCGGCATCGACGAGCCCTGGATCGAGAGCCGCTTCGAGGTGCGCCAGAAAATCCGCGCGGCGCGCGCGCTGGCGATCCGCGGCGAAGTCCGGGTGCCGGCCGGCAGCCGCGGCGAAATCCTCAACCTGGAACGCAATGAGGCGCAGGGCGTCATCTACCACGCGCATTTCGACTGCCTGCCGGGCAATCCGCTGCAGGTGCCGGAGTCCGCACTGGCCGAACTGGAGGCCAACGATGACTGAGCCGGACGCCGTCTATCTCTCGCTCAAGCTGGCCGCGCAGTTGTTCGAGAAGCCGCTCGAAGCCCTCGCCGCCGACGAGCTGCGCCGCGTCAAGAACGTCGCGGCAAAGCAGCACGAGATCGAGGCGCTGATCCTGCAGACGCCGGAAGCGGCGCGGGTGATGCTGCCCGAGGCTTCGATCGAGGCCAGCTTGAAGGAGATTCGCGGCCGTTACGCCAGCGAAGAGGATTACCACGCCGACCTCGACCGCATCGGCCTCGACGGCGCCGCGCTGCGCCAGGCCGTGCTGCGCGACCTGCGGGTCGAGGCGGTGCTGGAGAAAGTCGGCGCCCACGCCGCGGCGGTCAGCGAGACCGAGGTCGAGATTTTCTGGTTCATGCACAAGGAGCGCTTCCGCCGCGTCGAGACGCGCGTGCTGCGCCACATCCTGGTCACCGTGAACGACGCGCTGCCCGGCAGCGAACGCGACACTGCGCGCGCCGCGATCGAGGCCATCCGCGCGCGTCTGCTGAAAAACCCCGAACGCTTCGCCGAACAGGCGCTCAAGCACTCCGAATGCCCCACCGCGATGCACGGCGGCCTGCTCGGCGCCGTGCCGCGCGGCCAGCTCTATGCCGAACTCGAAGCCGCCGCCTTCGCGCTGGCCGCCGGCGAACTCTCCATCGTGGTCGAATCCGAACTCGGCTTCCATCTCCTGCTCTGCGATGCCATCAACGAGGCGCGCACGCTGTCGCTGACCGAGGCGCGGCCGACCATCCGCGAGCACCTGGAGCAGCAGCGGCGCGGCATGTGCCAGAAGTCCTGGATCAACGCCCTGCGCCGTCAGGCGGTCGCCGACGCGGCCTGAACGGCCGGGCCGCGCAAGCCGTGCCGGTTTCCGCCGGCATACGGCTTTCGATATGCCGCTACACGAAAATTAAATAATCCCCCCTGTCGGCATTCGCTAGAGTGACCTGTTCGACGCGACTCCAGGTCGTGTTCACGCATACGCTTTAAGGGCAGACGGCAGATTTGCCCGACAACGAGAGGGGAGACAGGCAAATGAGCTTGCGCAGGCAACTGGTCCTGGTGCTGGCGGTCTTGGCCATCGCCACGCTGATCGCCAATGGCTTCAGCTTCTACATGTTTTCACGCCTCGGCGCCGAAGCGCAACGGGTGGACGCGGGCCTTGGCGCCTATGCCGCCGAAGCACGCTGGTGGATGGGTGGCGTCACCGTGGTCGCCTCGGTCTGCGGCCTGGCCGCTTTCGTGGTGTTGATCCGCATGCTGCTGCGCCTGCTGGGCGGCGAACCCCAATACGTGGCGAGCGTGGTCGAGCGCATTTCGCAGGGCGACCTGGCCTTCCAGATCGATGTCGCCGGCGATGGCCGGGGCAGCCTGCTGGGAGGGATCGCCGCGATGCAGGCCAGCCTGCGCGAGATGGCGACGCGGATTCGCAGCGCCGCGGAACAGCTCAACGGCGGCGCCGACCGCATGCGCGCGATCACCGGCAGCATCGGCCGCGGCAACGACCAGCAGTGCGCCACCGTGGCCGAGGCGAGCTCCGCCATCGCCAGCGCGGAAGGCATCGTGCGCCGCGTAGCCGACAGCGCGAGCGAGGTGCGCCAGATGTCCGCAGCAAGCATTTCCCGCATGCAGGATGGGAACGAAAGCCTGTCGCGCATGATCGGCGAAATCGGCAGCGTGGAAAACTCGGTCGATGAAATCTCTCGCACCGCCTCCGCCTTCATCGAGAGCACGCTGGCGATTGCGGGCATGACCCAGGAAGTGCGCGACATCGCCGACCAGACCAATCTCTTGGCCTTGAACGCCGCCATCGAAGCGGCGCGCGCCGGAGACCAGGGGCGTGGCTTCGCCGTGGTCGCCGACGAGGTGCGCAAACTGGCCGAGAAGTCGGCGCTGACGGCGGCGGAAATCAACAAGGTGACCAGCGCGCTGGGCGAGAAGTCGACGGTCGTGGAACGCGCCATCGAGCAGGGCCGGGCGGCGCTGCGCTTGTCGCAGGATCACCTGGAAGCGGTTGCCGAGGGTTTGGGTGAGGCCAATAGCGCGGTACAGCTGACCACGCAGGGGATGGACGAGATTTCATCCTCGGCGGCGGAACAAACCGCGGCAAGTCGGGACATCGGCACCAGTGTCGAGCACATCGCCCGCGTGGCGAAGGAAATCGGCGTGCCGATCGGCCAGGCTGAACAAGAAGGCCTGCACTTGCAGGCGCTCGCCGCGGACCTGCATGGGATGCTCGACCGCTTCAAGCTTTAAGAGTCGTCCTCGTCGCCCCCCGCGCCATCGCGGCGCGGCACGGTCTGCGGGTCGCAGGTGATGGGGCGGTAGATCTCGATGCGGTCGCCCGGTTTCAGCGGCGCGTCGAGCTTGACCAGCTTGCCGAAGACGCCGACTTTCTGGCGGTCCAGGTCGATGGTCGGGAACATGCGCAGGATGCCGGATTTCTCGATCCCGGTCTGCACCGTGCTGTCGTCGGGCACTTCGATGGTGAGCCAGATCTGGTTGGAAGGTTCGGAATAGGCGACGCCGATCTGCATGGGGGTCTCCGCTATTTTCCAGGTTCCAGCGCGACGCCCTTGCGGTCGCGGCCGTAGATGCGCGGCTTGACGTAGCTGTCGATGATCGGCGTCAGCGAGTTCATCAGCAGCACGGCGAAGGCCACGCCTTCGGGGTAGCCGGCCCAGGTGCGGATGATCCAGGTCAGCAGGCCGCAGCCGGCGCCGAAGATCAGTTGTCCGCGCGGCGTATTGGGCGAGGTGACGTAATCGGTGGCGATGAAGAAGGCGCCCAGCATCGCGCCGCCGGACAGCAGGTGGGTCGTGGCGTCCAGGTAGCGGGCCGGATCGACGGCATGCAGGATTGCCGCCGGCAGTGCGATCCCGGCCAGCATCGCGAGCGGGATATGCCAACTGATGATGCGCAGGAACATCAGCGCCACGCCGCCGCCGGCGATCAGCCAGGCTGCGGTTTCGCCCAGGCTGCCGGGACGGCTGCCGTACCAGGCCTGGAGCGGCGCATGGGCCATGGCCTGCAGCAGGTCGATGCCGCGCGACATCTCGGTCTTGGCGAAACCGAGCAGCGAGGCGCTGGCGACCGCGTCGAAGGCCGGCGGCAGGCCCTTGAGCAGGATCAGCAGGCCGTCGATGGGTCCCGGCGCGGCGGCGCTGAAGATCGGCAGTGGCGCGATCCAGGCCGTCATCTGCACCGGGAAGGAAATCAGCAGGGCGACCCGCGCCACCATGGCGGGGTTGAACAGGTTCTGGCCGAGGCCGCCGAACACCTGTTTGCCCAGCACCGTGGCGAACAGGCCGCCGAAGGCGCCGATCCACCAGGGCGCCCAGGGCGGCAGGGAGAGCGCCAGCAGCCAGCCGGTAAGGGCTGCCGAGCCGTCGAACAGGACCGGCGAGGCCTGGCGGCCCATCAGGCGCAGGCAGAAGGCTTCGCCCAGCGTGGCGGCCGCCACCGTGACCAGCCAGAGGTAGATCGCCGGCCAGCCGTAAAGCCAGAAGCCGAACAGGGTGGCCGGCGCCAGGGCCGCCATGACGATGGCCATGACTCGCCCGGCGCTGTTCGTCGTGCTCGCATGGGGTGCCGCGACCGGAATTCCAATGACATTGCTCATGCCGGTGCTCCTTCGGCTCGGGCGGCTGCCTTGGCCTTGGCGGCGTCCCTTTCGGCCTTGCGCCGCGCGGCGGCAGCAGCCTTCTCCCGGCTCTCGCGTGCGAGGCGGGCCAGCCGCGCCTCGGCCAGGCGCTTGGCGGCCTCGGTGCGCAGGCGGGCGCGCTCGCGTGCGGCGAGCTCGCCCTTGGCGTGGCTGAAGTATTGCACCAGCGGGATGTGCGAGGGGCAGACATAGGCGCAGCCGCCGCAGGCGATGCAGTCGCTGAGGGCAAAATCGACGGCGCCGTCGAGGTCGCCGGCGCGGATGCGCGCCGCCATCTCCAGCGGCAGCAGGCCCATCGGGCAGGCCTGGGTGCAACTGCCGCAGCGGATGCAGGGGCCGGCCTTGGGCACGGCGGCTTCGCGCGCGTCGAAGGCCAGGATGCCGGAGGCGCCCTTGACCAGCGGCACCTTGCCGTGCAGCAGCGGTGTGCCCATCATCGGGCCGCCGAGGATCAGGCGCGCCGGGGTTTCCTTGAGGCCGCAGAAGGCCAGCAGTTCGTCGGCCAGGGTGCCCAGCGGGGCGAAGATGTTGCCGGGACGCGCCACGGCGCCGCCGTTGATGGTGACGATGCGCTCCACCAGCGGCCGGCCGAGGCGGATCGCCTGATGCACGGCGGCACAGGTGGAAACGTTATGCACCAGCACGCCGACTTCCGCGGCGCGGGCGTCGGCCGGCACTTCCTTGCCGGTCAGGGTCTGGATCAACTGTTTGTCCGAGCCCATCGGATAGCGCGCCGGCACCGGCCGGATCTTCACCTCCGGGTAGGCCGCGGCGGCCTTCTGCATCGCCGCGATGGCCTCCGGCTTGTTGTCCTCGATGCCGACCAGGGCCTCGCGCGCGCCGATCGCGTGCATCACGATGCGGGCGCCATCGACCACCTGATCCGCGTGGTCGCGCATGATGCGGTCATCGGAAGAGAGATAGGGTTCGCATTCGCCGCCGTTCACGATCAGGGTGCTTACCGCGAGGCGCTTGCCCAGCGCGAACTTCACCGCGGCGGGAAAGGTGGCGCCGCCGAGGCCGACCACGCCGGCGGCGGCCGTGCGCCGGGCGATTTCCTCGGGCGCCAGGGCGAAGGGATCGAGCGCCGGCTCGGTCTCGATCCAGCGGCCTTCGCCGTCGGAATCGATGCTGATCGCGGCGAAGCCGAGCCCGGAGGGGTGCGGTGCGGTGACCTCGCCGATGGCGGCGACGGTGCCCGACACCGGGGCATGGATCGGCGCCGAGATGTTGCCCTGGGCTTCGGCCAGCAGTTGTCCCTTGAGCACCTTCTGGCCGACCAGCACCACCGGCCGCGCGGCGCCGCCGACGTGCTGGTGCAGCGGCAGGTAGAGGCGGGCCGGCGGCGGCAGGACGCGCAGCGGCGCGTCGGCGGCCGGACGCTTGTGGTCGTCTGGGTGCACGCCCCAGCGCGGCTCCCTGAATATGCGTTCGAAGAATCCCATGGTGTTTTCCTCAGGCGGGCGCAGGTTTGGGCCAGACCCAGTGCTGCAGGCTGACCGGCACCGGCACCAGCGACATGGCTGCGGTCGGGCAGCGGTCGACGCAGGCGGCGCAGCCGGTGCAGGCCTCGCGGATCACGTTGTGGATCTGCTTGGCAGCGCCGACGATGGCGTCGGTCGGGCAGGCCTTGAGGCAGCGGCAGCAGCCGATGCAGATTTCCTCGGCGACCAGGGCCAGTTGCGGGCCGTTGTCGGCCACGGCGGAAAGATCGACCTTGACCCCCAGTTTGGCCGCCAGCGCCTCGGCCACCGCCTTGCCGCCCGGTGGGCACAGGGTCGGTGCCGCTTCGCCCTTGGCCAGGGCGGCCGCCGCCTGGGCGCAGCCGACATAGCCGCATTGGCCGCACTGCGAGCCGGGCAGCATGTCCTTGAGTTCGGCTTCGATGGCGTTTCCCTCGACCGCCAGGTAGCGCGCCGCGGTGCCCAGCACGGCGCCCAGCGCAAGGCCCATGAGGGCGAGACTTCCGATGGCGATCAGCATGTTGCTGCTCCCTTCAGACGTGGCTGGAGTGGTAACCCAACACGGGTGCTCCGTAAGGCCAGGAAAAGCATGAGTACGAACAAGGGGAGACCCTCCCCTTGTATATCCCCCGTATGGGAACAAGGGGGCCCGCCCCCTTGTAAATCCCCGGAAGCGTGGCACTTCGCAACAATCGTGAAGAGTTGAGACATAGCGTGCTAACCGGTGCTGATGCCGGAAAAGCCCATGAAGGCCATTGCCAGCAGGCTGGCGACGATGAAGGCGATCGGCGGCCCGGCGAACAGGCGCGGCACCTGGACCAGCGCCAGGCGCTCGCGCAGGCCGGCGAAGATCACCATGACCAGGCTGTAGCCGAGCGAGGAGGCAAAGGCGAACAGCGTCGCGCCGATGAAGCTCAGGTGGCCTTCGACCAGCAGCAGGGCGACGCCGAGCACGGCGCAGTTGGTGGTGATCAGCGGCAGGTAGATGCCGAGCATCTGGAACAGGGTCGGCGAGACTTTCTTGATGGTCATTTCGGTGAACTGCACCGCGCTGGCGATCACCAGGATGAAGGTCACGGTGCGCAGGTAGCCCAGCCCGTAGGCGTCGAGCAGGTAGTGCTGGACCGCCCAGTCGGCCATCGACGAGACGGTGATGACGAAGGTGGTCGCCAGGCCCATGCCGGCCGCCGTGTCGATCCGCGTGGTGACGCCCATGAACGAGCAGAGGCCGAGGAAGCGGGCCAGGATCACGTTGTTGACCAGGGCCGCACCGATCATCATCAAGACGAAATCTTTCATGGCCTATCCGTCCCACAGGTTTCGCCGGGCCGGGCGCGACGCAGGAAGCGCGGCGCCAACTCGCCTCGCGCGGACAGGCGGCGCGCGCCGACGTGTGCCGCGAGCAGGCCCGCGCCGAGGCCGGCCGCCATCGCGGCGAGGGTGGCGAGGTCGTTGCCCCAGGCGCTTTCGGCCAGGCCGGCGGCGGTGAAGGCGGCGACCAGGGGCAGGGCGTAGGCGGTCAGCGAGGCCTTGATCAGCGCCCGGTCATCGACACCGACCACGACGCGCTCGCCGACGCCGAGACCGGCGCCGTTGTCCATGGGAAAGCGCCGCGCCGCGTTGCGGCTGGCGATGGTGCCGATGCCGGTGGCGCTTGCGCCGCACTGTGCGGCGGAAGCGCAACTGCCGCAACTGCTGGTCTGCTCCGGTTCGAGCCAGGCCACGGCGCCGCTGACGCTGACGACGCGGGCGATGCCTTCGATGGTGTGCGAGGGAGCGCTCATGATCTTTCCTCAGGCCACGCTGTGG
>Ga0209211_10005377_pt1 | contig 19220 bp, 17 predicted proteins | sample RifGroA2_FD_183992 | JGI IMG/M metagenome (GOLD analysis project Ga0209211, IMG submission 183992) | Groundwater microbial communities from Rifle, Colorado, USA - Groundwater A2 (SPAdes) (version 2) | ecosystem: Environmental > Aquatic > Deep subsurface > Groundwater | place: Rifle, Colorado...
CCGCCATGCTGTCGGCATTGGCGAGATTGCTCGCCACGGCATTCAGGCGCGCCGACTGGGCTGTCAGGGCGGAACCGGCAATCGAGAAAATGTTGAACATGGCGTTCTACCTTATTAGTTCGCGAGGGCGCTTTGCATGGCTTTGAACTTCTCGCCCACGAATCTCAGCAACGCCTCGACATGCAGGGCGTTCTCGGCGAAGGCGCTGCGCTCGACATCCATGTTGACCGTGTTGCCGTCCACCGCTGACTGGTATTCGCTGCGGTATTTCATCGCGCCCGCGTAGGTGCTCGACTCCTCGCCGGGCAGATGCCGGGCGGAACTGCGGGCAAGACCCAGCGGGCCGTCCATACGACCGGACAGTGCGTTGTCGAGGGTCGACTTGAAGTCGATGTCGCGCGCTTTATAGTGCGGCGTATCGGCATTGGCGATGTTGGAGGCGATCAATTCCTGCCGGTAGGCCCGAAGGTTCAGGGCTTTCTGGGTGAAGTTAAGTTCGCTGTCGAGTCGGTCGAGCACGATGGGCCTCAAGTTTTTCCTGTGTAATCCGTAATGCAGCAATCGTGCCATCCTCCGGCGCCTACAGTTTTGCCGCCTGGAGGAGGTTTTTCCTGCGCCATGGCGGAAAGCGGCAAGACGGCGCGGCAATTCTTGCCGTCATCATCTGCCCACCGCTGCGCGTTGCATGATTTAATGCTGGTCATTCATCGTCGGACTGCCATGCGCCTGATCGCCTGCCTCGCCATCGCCCTTGCCACCCTGTTCGCCCCACCATTGTGGGCGCGACAGGAGCCGGCGCCTGTCAGGAAGGCCATTGAGGAATACCTTCGCATCCAGACCAAGGGACTGCCGGGTCGGGCCAGCTTCACGGTCGGCAGTTTCGACCCCAACAACAATCTTGTGCCCTGTTCCTCCCTGGAAGTCGGCCAGGCGCCAGGTGCCCGTCTCTGGGGTCGAACGAGGGTTGCCGTACGTTGTACGCAAGAAGGCGGCTGGAGCATTTTCGTGCCTGTCCAGGTACGGGTCATTGCGGATTACCTGATCACGGCTCGACCGCTCTCGCAAGGGCAGCTCATCACCGACGCCGATCTTGCCCGCCAGAACGGGGATCTCGCGGACCTGCCCGCCGGCATCCTGACCGATCCCCACCAAGCGGTCGGCCGCACCGCCATCCAATCCTTGCCCGCCGGCAGGCCGTTACGCGGCGATCTGCTGCGCCAGGCTCTGGTGGTTCAGCAAGGACAGAGCGTTAGAGTGGTATCCAAGGGTCCGGGGTTTCAGGTGGCCAACGAAGGGCGCGCGCTCAATAATGCCGTGGATGGGCAGGTGGCACAGGTACGGCTGAACAATGGTCAGGTCGTCAGTGGCCTCGCGCGGACCGGCGGTTACGTCGAAATCGGCTTTTGACAGGAATGTCGTAGAATCAGTACTGTAATTCCGCCCTCAAGTTTTTGCTCGGGTGGCCGTAAAAAGGAACAGAAACCCCATAGCGGAAAGGAATTCACCGTGAAGATCAGCAGTGGCATCCCCTCGATCGGAAGCGCCCCGGATAGCGGCCGTTCCCGTCCTGTCGATAGCGCTGCCCGACGTCCGACAACTCCACCCGGTGCCGAGGTTCAACTGTCACCCCTTTCCTCCCGCTTGCAGGAACTCGAAGCCAGCGTCTCCTCCCCGCCAGCGGTGGACTCCAAGCGTATTGCGGAAATCAAACAGGCCATTGCCGAAGGCCGCTTCAAGGTCAATCCGGAGCGCATCGCGGATGGTTTGTTGAACAGCGTACGCGAGATGCTGAAGGATCGCTGACAGAGTGGCAACTCCCAGCCCGGCGGCCGTCTCTCTGGCCACGCTACTTGCCGAAGAAGTACGGGAAGTCGAGTCTTTCGTCGAATTGTTGCGGCAGGAGCAGGCATTGCTGGTTTCCGCCAGCAATGCCGATCATCTGATGCAGCTCGTTGAGCGCAAGTCTGATTATGCAGCACGTCTGAAGACACTCTCCGACAAGCGTGAAGAACTCCTCGCCGCCGATGGCTACGAATCGGGGCGTAGCGGCATGGAAGCCTGGCTGGCCAATACTCCCGGCAGTATCCGTTCCCTGTGGCAGAAGCTGATGGCCCTGGCGGCCGAAGCGCGGGCTTTGAACGAGACCAACGGCAAGCTGATCAGAATTCACTGGCAGCACAACCAAGCGGCGCTGGCCACCCTGATGTCCGCCGCCGACCGCGCCATGACATATGGGCCCGACGGACAGCAAAAGGGCGGCGGCGGCGGTCGCATCCTGGGCAGCGCGTAGAAGGTGGGGTTCTTGCCTTGCGGGTGGTGGCAAGAAGTTCCGCGTAACCCGACTCCTTAGCCGGGAATCTTCACTTCCACCGGATTATCCGGCACTCGCGATTCGATGGTAATGGCGACGCGGCGGTTGCGGGCCTTGCCCTCTGTCGTCACGTTGTCGGCGATCGGCCGCTGGTCGGCATAGCCGGTCGCGGTCAGGCGGCGCGCATCGACGCCGGAATCGACGAACAGCCGCACCACGCTCGATGCGCGCACGCCGGCGAGCTCCCAGTTCGAAGGAAACTGCGGCGTGTTGATCGGCGTATTGTCGGTGTGGCCCTCGACCGTGATCGGGAAATCGGTGGGCGCCAGGATTTGCGCCACGGCCACCAGTGCCCGCACGGCCTCCGGGCCGAGGCGCGCGTCACCGGGGGCGAACAAAACATTGGCATTGATGTCGATGGTGATGCCGAGCGCGCTTTCGCTGATGCGCACCTGCCCTTCCCTGACCAGCGGCGCCATGGCTTCGGAAAGCTCCTTGGCCATATTGCGCAAGGTCTCCTTGTTCTGGCGCAGCTTCTCGTCGGTCTTGATGCTCGGCTGAGCCCGGCGGATCGGCATCGGCAGATTGGGATTCACGGCCACCAGCGCCCCCGTGGCGCTGCCGGGAACAGAGCGGAAGGCCGAGGAGAGCGTGTCGGAAAGGATGCGGTATTTTCCTTCGTTCACCTGGGAGACGGCATACATCACGACGAAGAAGGCGAACAGCAGGGTGATGAAGTCGGCATAGGAAACGAGCCAGCGCTCGTGGTTCTCGCGTTCCTCCACCCCCTTGCGGCGTCGCGGGATGCGCATGCGCTCAGACCACGTAGCCCTGCAGGCGGGTCTCGATGATGCGCGGATTGTCGCCGTTGGCGATGCCCACCAGTCCATCGACGAACATTTCCCGCATGGCCACCAGGCGCGTGATGTTGGCCATCAGCTTCTTGCCGACCGGCAGGAAGATCAGGTTGGCCGAGCCGACGCCGTAGATGGTGGCGACGAAGGCGACGGCAATGCCGGCGCCGAGCTTGGACGGATCGGAGAGGTTCTCCATGACGTGGATCAGGCCCATGACGGCGCCGATGATGCCGATGGTCGGCGCATAGCCGCCGGCCGACTCCCATATCCTGGCAGACAGCCGCATCTGCTCCTCGTAGGACGATATCTCGACTTCGAGCACTTCGCGCAGCCGCTCCGGCTCCGCCCCGTCGACGAGCAGTTGCAGGCCTTTGCTCATGAACGGATCCTTGAGTGTCGGCACCTGCACTTCCAGCGCCAGCAGTCCCTCCTTGCGGGCGATGTGGCTCCACTGGTCGATCTGTGCGATCAGGCGCGCCTTCGATAACAGCGGCGGAAAGAAGACCCATTTCGCCATGCGCATGCCCGCCATGAATACGGAGGCCGGGCTTTGCAGCATGACGGCACCGGCGGTGCCGCCGACGACGATGAAGAATGCGGTCGGCTGGATCAGCGATTCGATGTGACCGCCCTCGAGCACCTGGCCGAGAACGATGGCGGAGAGGCCGAGGAGAAGCCCGAAAATGCTGATCCTGTCCATGCGTGACGCCCCCTCTCCTATGCCGCCGTCTTCGGCCGCCGCCCGCGGCGCCTGGCCAGCGGCTTGTCCTCGCCCTCGCCGACCACGGCGGCACGCAGCCGCGCGATGGCCTGGCTATGCAGCTGGCAGACGCGCGATTCCGTCACCTCCAGAATTTCACCGATCTCGCGCAGGTTGAGATCCTCTTCGTAGTAGAGCGACATCATCAATTTTTCCCGCTCCGGCAGGTTCTCGATTGCCTTGACCAGGCACCGTCTCACATCGGCATCCTCGAGCGCGGCCCAGGGATCGACCACCGGTCCGGCCGGATTGCGGTCAAGGTAATTCTCGTCGTCGCCCCCGGTCAGGTCTTCGAGATAGATCAGTTGATGGCCGCGGGCATCCTGCAGCAGCTTTTGGTACTCCGCGAGCGCCATGCCCAGGGAATCGGCCAGTTCCTTTTCGGTCGGTGCGCGGCCGTTCTGGTGTTCGAGTTGCTGGATGGCGGTTTCGATGCGGCGCATTTCGCGACGCACGCCGCGCGGCAGCCAGTCGTTTTCGCGCAGGCCGTCGAGCATGGCGCCGCGGATGCGCTGCACGGCATAAGTCTCGAACTGGGCGCCCAAGCCCTCCTCGAAGCGGCCGATGGCATCGAGCAGCCCGAGCATGCCGTTCTGCACCAGATCGTCCACCAGAACACTCGCCGGCAGCTTCGCCATCAAATGGTAGGCGATACGCTTGACCAGCGGAGCGTATTGGGAGACGAGTTGATCCTTGTCGAGGGCGCCCTGGGCGGAGTACATCGGCGGTATGGGAGGGTGCGACCGTAGCGGCTTACTATACCATCACGATGCCGCCGAGACTCGCCTGCGGCGCGTAGAAATCGAAACCGCCGCCATCCGCCTCGTCGAGGGTGGGCGGCAAACGGGTGACCAGGGCGTCGGCCAGATGTTCCGTGACCGGCACCATCGAGGCACCGAGGAAATCGAGGCGTACACCCAGGTGCTCCTTGGCGACGCGCTTCATGTTGTCGAAAATGGCGCGCGCTTCCGCCACAGCGCGCGCACGCGTGATGACCACCTGGAAACCGTCGCGGCCACGCTCCTGCGCCATATGTTTGATCAGGGCGTAGGCGTGGGTGATGGCGCTGCCGTGTGCCGCCACGACCACCGCCAGGTGGCGCGCCGCCAAGGCCAGGGGCGAGAGATGCCCGCCGCGGCGCGCAGCGCAATCGATCAGCACAAAGCCGGCACCGCGCTGCATCTCCCGCAGGCAGGCCGCAAGCTGCGTCAGGCCGGCGCTATCGGCATGATCGAGTTCGCGCGCCGCCCGTGCCGCCGGGACGATGCGCACCAGGGGCGCCGCCGGCATGGTCACTTGCCGCAGCGAACGTTCGCCCCGGATCGCATGCATGAGATCGTAGCGGGCCGTGAGGCCGAAGGCGGAAATGGCATTATTGGGCGCCGGATTCTCGTCCACGATCACCACGCCATGGCCGGCGGCCGCCAATGCCGCCGCGGTCTGCACCAGCAGGGTCGTGCGGCCGCAGGATTCGCGACCCGAGGCGAAGGCCACGACCTGTGGAGCGCGCGTGCCGAACAGCCGGCGCAGGCCGGAGGCCTGGTCGCCCGAGAGGTCGATCGCCGCCGTCATGCCCGCGCCGGGCCGCCCCAAGAGGGCATGCGCCCCCCTGTGGGGGGCAGCGAACTAACGTGAGCGTGGGGGGCCATATATTCAGACAAGCGAAGCCCCCTGCGGCCGAATGTTCGATGGCGCCATGACCAGGCCGATCTCCTCTTCGCGCAGGCGGTGCGGCGAGGCGGCCACGGGTTGCTTGAAAGCCCGGTGCAGCAGGTAATTGCGGTTGGGCAGGTGGAGGTCTTCGGGCACGCGCTGGCCGTTGGCGACGTAGGACAGCAGCAGGCCATGGCGCACCGCCGCATCGAGTGCCGGTGCCAGCGAGGCGGCCTCGTCGACCTTGGTCAGGATGCAGCCGGCGAGATTCTCGCCGGCATAGGCGCGGATCACGTCGTCGAGCGTATCGCCGCGGCTGGTAGCGTTGAGCAGCAGCAGGCGGTTCACTTCGCCGGCGCGCATCAGCATCGCGGCCTGTTCCGCCACCATGCGGTCGCGCTGGCTCATGCCGACGGTATCGATGAGCACCATGTGCTTGTCGCGCAGGTCGGCGAGCGTGCGGCGCAGATCCTCGCTGTCCCTGACGATATGCACCGGCACGCCGAGAATGCGGCCGTAGATGCGCAACTGCTCGTGGGCGCCGATGCGATAGCCGTCGGTCGTCAGCAAGGCCAGGCGGTCGGCGCCGTAGCGCACGACGCAACGCGCGGCGAGCTTCGCCGTGGTCGTCGTCTTGCCGACTCCGGTCGGCCCCACCACGGCGAAAACGCCGCCGCGGTCGATGATGTCGGTTTCGTTGGTCAGCGTGCGCAAGCGGCGGTTGACGGCGTTTTTCAGCCACTTGCGTCCCTCCTCCGCCGACAATTCGGACGGCATGTCGTCCGACAGCTTGCGCGCCAGCACGCCGGAAAAACCGGCCTCCAGCATTTCGGACAGCAGCAGCGCCTTGGCCGGCGTCTGGCGCGACATCTCGCCCCAGGCAAAACCGGCGAGCTGCCGTTCCAGCATGGCCTTGATGGTCTTCATTTCCGCCATCAACTGGGCTACCTGCGCCCCTGCCGGTTCGCCGTATTCGTCCACGCCGCCCGCGCCCTGCATCGCCGCCGCCACCTGGGCACTCGTCGGTACCGCTTTTTCCTGCCGCGGCGGCAGCGGACGCAGCGGCGGACGTTCAGCTGCCTGCCGTGCCGGCGGGGCAGCCTGCACCGCCGGCTGCCAGGTCTGGAAGGGGGAACGCGCCTTGCTGGAGAGGCTGACGGTGTAGTCGTCCTCTACCGCCGCCGCTGCGCGCACCGGATCCGCCGGCCGCAGCGCTTCGGCGCGCGGCGCCGCCGGCGCGGCTGGAGTCTGCTGCGACAGCGCGTTCAGGCTGTCGGCCGACATGGCCATGATCTCGACGCCGCCGTCCACCGCCCGATTCGATACGACGATGGCATCGGGGCCGAGTTCCACCTTCACGCGCCTCAAGGCTTCGCGTGCGGTTTCGGCAAAATAGCGTTTTACGGTCATGTCGGTACCTTCGTTTCAAGAAACACGCCGGGCCGCCCCAAGTGTTTCTCCGCCCCTTGAGGGGAGAACCGAGCGCAGCGAGGTTTACGGGGTGGGTTCATGGTCATTGATTCGCCCCGATGACGGTCGTCACCTTGAGCGTGCGGGATTCGGGAATCTCGGCGTTGGCCAGCACCTTCAGATTCGGCCAGGCGCGGCGCAGGAAGCGCGACAGCAGCCAGCGCAGTTGGCCGGGTACCAGCAGCACCGCCGGCAGGCCGGTCTCCTCCTGACGCTGGGCCGCGGCGGCGGTCTTGCGCAACAGCGTGTCGGCGAGCCCCGGTTCGATGCCGGAAGCCTCCGCCGTGCCGGCGCCGCCTTGTACCGCCTGGGCCAGGATGCGCTCCAGGCCCGGTTCCAGCGCCATCACCTGCATTTCGGCGTTGCCCGGATACAGTTGCTGGACGATGGCACGGCCGAGCGCGATGCGCACCTGGGCCGTGAGCTCGACGGCATCCTGCGTGCGCGGCGCATTTTCGGCCAGCGTCTCGATGATGCTGCGCATGTCGCGGATGTTGACCCCCTCTTCGAGCAGGTTTTGCAGCACGCGCTGCACCGTGGCAAGCGGCAGCAGCTTCGGCACCAGATCCTCGATGAGCTTGGGCGTATCCTTGGCAATGTGGTCGAGCAGGGCCTGGGCCTCCTGGCGACCGAGCAATTCGGCGGCATTGGAGAGAATGACGTGGTTGAGATGAGTCGCCACGACCGTGCCGGCATCGACCACCGTGTAACCGAGGACATGGGCCTGGTCGCGCAGCGCGGCGTCGATCCAGATCGCCGGCAGGCCGAAAGCCGGGTCTTTGGTCTGCGCCCCCGGCAACTGGCCGGACACGCGCCCCGGATTGATCGCCAGCAGCATGCCCGGGAAAGCCTCGCCCTGCCCCACCTCGACGCCCTTGAGCGTAATGCGATAGGCATTGGGCTTGAGTTCCAGGTTGTCGCGGATATGCACCGGCGCCGAGAGGAAGCCCACCTCCTGCGCGAACTTCTTGCGCAGGCCGCGGATGCGCTTGAGCAATTCGCCATCCTGGCCTTTGTCCACCAGCGGGATCAGGCGGTAGCCGACCTCCAGGCCGAGCACATCGACCGGCGCCACATCCGCCCAGCTCGCCTCCTGCGATTCCTGCGGCGCCACCGCCTGGGGCGGCGCCTGCTCGGCCACCGCCGTTGCGGTCTGCTGGCGGCCGATGGTCCACCATCCGAGGCCGCCGATGGCCGCTGCCAGCATCAGGAAAACGAGATTGGGCATGCCCGGAATCAGGCCGAGGATGCCGAGGATGGCCGCCGTCAACAACAGGACGATCGGATTGCCGAACACCTGGCCGACGAACTGCTGGCCGATGTCCTTGTCGTCGTCGCCGACGCGCGTCACCACCAGGCCGGCGGCGGTCGAAATGATGAGCGCCGGGATCTGCGCCACCAGGCCGTCGCCGATCGTCAGCAGGGTGTAGTTCTTGGCCGCCATGCCGACTTCCATATCGTGCTGGACGACGCCGACGATGAGGCCGCCGATGACGTTGATCAGCAGGATCAGGATGCCGGCGACGGCGTCGCCGCGCACGAACTTCGAGGCGCCGTCCATGGAGCCGTAGAAGTCGGCCTCCGAGGCGATGTTGGAACGGCGCCGGCGCGCCTCGTCCTCGCCGATGAGGCCGGCGTTGAGGTCGGCGTCGATGGCCATCTGCTTGCCGGGCATGGCGTCGAGGGTGAAGCGCGCGCCGACTTCGGCGATGCGGCCGGCGCCCTTGGTGATGACGACGAAGTTGATCACCGTCAGGATGACGAACACCACGATGCCGACGGTATAGTTGCCGCCGACCAGGAAGTGGCCGAAGGCCTCGATCACCTTGCCGGCCGCGGCCGGGCCGGTATGGCCTTCGAGCAGCACCACGCGCGTCGAGGCGACGTTGAGCGACAGGCGCAGCAGCGTCGTCACCAGCAGCACAGTCGGGAAGACCGAGAAGTCGAGCGGCTTCAGCGTATACATCGCCACCAGCAGCACCATGACGGAGAGCGCGATGTTGAAGGTGAAGAAAATATCCAGCGCGAAAGGCGGCAGCGGCAACACCATCATCGAGAGGATGAGGATGATGAGCATCGGCGCGGCCAGCGCGCGCAAGTTGCCGCGGTTGAACAGGCCCTGCAGGGCGAGGGCGTTGTTCATTCAACCGCTCCGGGGTCGAGGCCGTCGGGCACGGCGATGGCGGCCGGCAGCTGTGGCGGCGGCAGCTTGCCGCCGCCCGTCATGAACTGCTGGAGCTGGTAGACATAAGCCATGACTTCGGCCACGGCGGTATAGAGCGTGGCAGGAATCTGGTCGCCGACGTCGGCATGACGATAAAGCGCACGGGCCAGGGGCGGCGCTTCGAGCATCGGCACCGCATGCTCCGCGGCCAGTTCGCGGATTTTCTGCGCCACCAGGTTCATGCCCTTGGCAACGACCTGCGGCGCTCCCATGCTGCCGCTGTCGTATTTCAGGGCCACGGCGAAATGCGTCGGGTTGGTGACGACGACGTCGGCCTTGGGCACTTCGGACATCATGCGCTTGCGCGCCATCTCGCGCTGCTGGCTGCGGATGCGGGCCTTGAGCTGTGGATCGCCTTCCATTTCCTTGTATTCCTGGCGCACCTCTTCCTTCGTCATGCGCAACTTCGAGTAGTACTGCCAGAGCTGGAAGGGAACGTCGATGGCGGCAATGAGGGCAAGACCGACGATCAGGCCAATCGACGCGAACAACAACATGCGACCAAAGGAGTGGAGCGCGGCCTCGACCGGCTGCGAAATCAGCGCGAACAGCTGATCCTGCTCGTGGCGCACCACCCACCAGATGATGCCGCCGATCAGCAGGGCCTTGAGCAGGGCCTTGACGAGCTCGCCGACGCTTTGCATCGAGAACATGCGCTTGATCCCAGCCAACGGATTCAGGCGCCCGAAATTGAGCGTCAAGGCGTTGGGCGAAAATACCCAGCCGCCAAGCAGGAAGGGCGTCAGCAACGCTGCCGCAATCGTCAGGAGAAAGAGCGGGGCTACCAGCGTCAGGGCTTCCCAAGACAAATCGAAGAAGATATTTGTCATGGCAGTGGTGTCGAAACCGACATCGCGGTCGAAAGTCAGGCCATGCCTGACGATGCCGCTGGCGCGCTGCGACAGCCAGGAACCCAGCGCCCAAAAGCCGGCCACGCCCGAGGCCATGACGAGGAAAGCCATCAGTTCCCGCGACTGCGGAACCTGACCTTCTTCGCGCGCCTTTTCTATGCGTCGGCTAGACGCTGATTCTGTCCGTTCGAGGTCGCTGTCTTCAGCCAAGGGCATTCCCCTCCATGCCGGCAATTATTGCCGGGGGCATCAAGGGGAAAGCGGGAAACAGGGCCGGGATTCGGCCCCTATTTAAATCGGCCCGGAGCGGGCCACGCGATCAGGCCGCTAGCGCGTTCTGCACGATGAAGGAGGAGCGGGGCACGCCGCGGCTGTCGCCGAGGCCGCTGAGCAGTTCCTTCATGTCGAGAATGAGGACGATCTGGCCATTCGACAGCGTCGTGACGCCGGCCACACCCTTGGGCCGGAAATCTTCGAGCGACTTGATCACCGCATCCTCGCGCCCCATGAAGCCATCGATGGCGAGGATGAAAGTGTGTTCGGCCGTCTGCATCAGCACGCCGTATTCCGCCACCTGTTCCGGCGCCCAGCCGAGCAGGTAATGGAGCGGATAGATCGGCATGATCTCGCCGCGCACCACCATGGTCGCGCGACCGCCGACCTCCTGCACCTGGGAGACCTCGATCGGCAGGATTTCGCGCACCATCGACAGCGGCACGGCGAAAGGCTGCTGGCCGAGTTGCACCAGCAATACCGGCAAAATGGCCAGCGTCAGCGGCAGGGAGATGACGAAGGTCGAGCCCTTGCCGGGCGACGACTTGATCTCCACGGAGCCGTTCAGCTTCTGGATATTGGTCTTGACGACGTCCATGCCGACGCCGCGGCCGGAAACATCGGAGGCCACATCCTTGGTCGAGAAGCCGGGCAGGAAGATCAGGTTGAAGCTCTGCCGCTCGTCCATGGTATTGGCCTCTTCATCGGTGATGAGGCCTTTCTCCAGGGCTTTGGCGCGCAGCTTCTCGGCATTCATGCCGCGACCGTCGTCGGCGATGACCAGCACGATGTGGTCGCCTTCCTGACGCGCTTCGAGGCGCACCGGCGCCTTCTCGGGTTTGCCGGCGAGGCGCCGATCCTCGATAGTCTCGACACCGTGGTCGACGGCATTGCGGATCAGGTGGATGATCGGATCGGAGAGATCCTCGATCATGGTCTTGTCGATTTCCGTGTCTTCGCCGATCAGCACCAGTTCGACGTCCTTGCCGAGGCTGCGGGCGAGGTCGCGGGCGATGCGCGGATATTTCTGGAACAGCCGGCCGATCGGCTGCATGCGCGTCTTCATGACGGCGTTCTGGAGGTCGGAGACCAGCAGGTCGAGCTGGCTCACCGCCTGGTCGAGGGCGTGCAGGGTATCGGTGTCGGAACGGCCGTTGAGAATGTCGCTGCGCAACGAGGTCAGGCGGTTCTTGGTCAGGCCGATCTCGCCCGAGAGGTTCAGCACCTGGTCGAGGCGCGTGGTATCGACGCGAATGGAGTTGTCGCGGGTCTTTTCCGTATCGCGGCGGCCGGGGGCCGGTCCCTGGTAACCCGGCTTGTCGCTGGTGCGGCGGCCGACCGCCTGATGAATGATCTGCTCCGGCGATTTGCCGGCGACGTCGGTGTGGACTCCCGCCGCGACTTCCGCCGCTGGCGCCGGCGGGGCGTCCGGCGCGGCGCCGGTCACGGCGTTGAAAAGATTATCCCAGTTGGGTCCGGCGGCCGGGACGCCTGCCACGGCGGGGGCTACCGCGGTGGGAGCGGGAGCGGGGGCCGCAGCCGGAGCGACGACCGCCTGGCCGGCGATCGCCGCCTTCAGGTTGGCGATCAGGGCGGGATCGGCGGCGGACGGCTGCACCCCACGTTCCAGGTAGCCGAACATGTCGCGCACCGTCCCCGTCGCGGCCAGGATGCTGTCCATGATTTCCTTGGTCACAGCCAGTTCGCCGTTGCGCAACCTGTCGAAAAGACTCTCCGTCAGGTGGCAAAGCGTCACCAGCTCGGTGGCGTTGAGAAAGCCGGCACCGCCCTTGATGGTATGGAAGCCGCGGAAAATGTCATTGAGCAGCTTCCGATCCTCGGGGCTCCGCTCAAGGTCGATCAACATGTTGTCGACACCCGAAAGGAGATCGGTGGCCTCCACGAGGAAGTCCTGCAACAGGTCTTCCATGCCTTGAAAGTCGCTCATAATTTTCTCCCTCGTTCCATATTCTTGCGCACCTCAGAAGCCCAGGCTTTCGAGCAGTTCGTCCACCTGCGCCTGACTTGTCACTATGTCGGCGCGACCTGCGGCGTTGATCACCGGGCCGTTCATGAGGCCTTCGGGGGCGGCGGCCTTGCGTTCGTCCGGCATCACCTCGATCAGCACGTTCAGCAACTGGCCTTCGAGCCCCTGCACCATCTCGACGACCTTCTTGATGACCTGGCCGGTCAGATCCTGGAAGTCCTGGGCCATCATGATTTCGGTCAGTTGGTCGTTGGTGGCCTTGAACTTGGCCGGCGCCGCCAGGAAAAAAGCGCGCGAGTCGGCAGCCAGGGCCTTGAACTCGTCGACGGACAGCTGGTTGGCGAACATTTTGTCCCAGCGCGCCGCCATCGCTTCGGACTTCGCCAACAGCTCGTCCTGGAGCGGCTTGGCAATGTCGGTGGCGTTGAGGACGCGGCTCGCGGCCTGCTCGGTCATCTGCGCGATATAAGTCAGGCGCTGGGTGGCATCGGGAATCTTCTTGGCCGTGTCCTCCAGCACTTTGTCATAGCCGAGCTCGCGCAGCGAATCGTGAAGCTGCCGCGCCATGTGGCCGATGCGGTTAAATGCCGTCTCCTGGCCGGATACGGACTCGTTCGCCGCCAGCGGCGCCGCTTTCGGCGCAGCGCTGCCGCCGACTTGTTCGGCAACGGAATCGAACAGGGCTTGCAGGTCGTCGGAATCGCCGGAAGAATTCGTCGCTGCCGCCACCGGAGCGGGCGTGGCCGGCGCGCCGACGGCGATGCTGTCGAACAAGGCTTGCAGATCCTCGGAATCGCCCGCCTCGTCGAAATTGATGGGTTTTGCCATTTGTCGTTATATCCCTGTCGGTGGGCTCACAGGCCCATCTTCTCGAAAATCTTGACCATTTTCTCGTTCAATGTCGCCGCAGTGAAAGGCTTGACGATATAGCCGGAGGCGCCGGCCTGGGCGGCCGCGATGATGTTTTCCTTCTTCGCCTCGGCCGTGATCATCAGCACCGGCAGGTGTTTGAGCGCGGGATCGGCGCGCACGGTCTGCAAGAGCGTGAGGCCGTCCATGTTGGGCATATTCCAGTCGGAGACGACGAAATCGAAGCCGCCGCCTTTGAGTTTTTGCAGCGCCACGGCACCGTCCTCGGCCTCATCGACGTTGGTGAAACCCAGCTCCTTGAGCAGGTTGCGGACGATGCGGCGCATCGTCGAGAAGTCATCGACAACCAGGAACTTGATCTTGCTAGGATCAGCAGGCATGGGTTACTCCGGATCAGTCTCTCTGGGATTTCATCAACAGCGGGCGCAGCGTCTCGGCCAGCGCATCGGCATCGAATTTGGCGACATAGGCGTCGACGCCGACGCTCTTGCCCATCGAGCGGTTCGCTTCCGACGACAGCGACGAATGCATGACGACCGGGATGCCGTCGAAACGGCCATCCGACTTGAGATTCTTGGTCAGCACATAGCCATCCATTTCCGGCATCTCGGCGTCGACCAGGATCAGGCTCACCTCGTCGCGCAGGTCGCTGCCGGACTGCTGGCAGTGGGCCGCCATGCCGGAGAGCCGCGTCCAGGCTTCAAGGCCGTTCTGCGCGTGCTTGTGCTTGACGCCGAGCTTTTCGAGCACCTCGGCGATCTTCTTGCGCGCCACCGCCGAGTCGTCGACGAAAAAGACGTTGATGTCGTCGCCGGCCTCCATGCGCTCGATCTGGCCGATGACGGCCTCGCCGAAGGTGTTGGCCATGATCTGCTCAACATCGACGATGGAAACGAGCTTGCCGTCCGGCAGTTCGGTGATGGCGGTGATATAGGCATGCGAGCCGCTGGTCACGGACTCGGGCGCGCGCACTTTGTCCCACTCGACGCGGATGATGCGGTCGACGCCATGCACCAGAAAACCGAGGGTGCGCTTGCTGTATTCGGTCACCATCATCGAGCCGCCGCGCTCGCTCGGCGCATCGGCCAGGCCCATCACCCTGGAAAGAGAGACGCAGGGGATGACATTGCCGCGCAGGCTGATCAGGCCTTCGACGCCGTCCGGCATGTGCGGCGCCTTGGTGATGGTCGGCGTCTTGCTGACCTCGCGCACTTTGAAGACGTTGATACCGAAGGTCTCGTGGGTGCCGAGCGAGAACAGCAGGATCTCCATGCGGTTCGAGCCGGCCAGCTTGGTGCGCGCATCGACGCTCTCCAGCAGCGAGGCGGGCGTGGTGGTATTGGAATAGAGCGACTGGGGAGCGTTCATGGAACTGTTCCTCGACGGTCAGTTGGCCGCGGCGGTTTCGCCCGGACGGAGTATGAGCCGGGTCAGCGTTTCTGCCAGGCGTTGCGGTTCGAACTTGGGCACATATTCGTCGACGCCCACCGACTTGCCGAGCTGCATGTTCGACATCGAGGACAGCGACGAATGCATGATGACCGGGATGCCGGCAAAGCGCGGATCCGACTTGACGTTCTTGGTCAGGATGTAGCCGTCCATTTCCGGCATCTCGACATCGGTGAGGATCAGTTGCACGACGTCGGTCACTTTGCGGCCGGCCGATTCCGCATAAGAAGCGATCTTCTGCAACTCCTCCCAAGCATTGCGGCCGTTGATGGCCGCGATGCCCTTGATGCCCAGGACGTTGAGGGTGCGTTCGATCTGGCTTCTTGCCACCGACGAATCGTCGGCATAGAGAATGGTCAGGTCGTCGCGATTGAGCGGCGTAATCGCCGTGAATTTGTACTCGTCGTCCATCTTCGCGGTTTCGGCCAGCACGCGTTCGACATCGAGCATCATGACCAGGCGGTTGTCGGCGAGTTCCGTCACCGCCGTCACGAGGCCGCCGAGATTGGCGGTCAGCATTTCCGGCGGCACGCGCATCTGTGCCCAGTCGAGGCGCAGGATGGTATCGACGGCCTCGACCAGGAAGCCCTGGGTCTTGCCGTTGTACTCGGTGACGATCATGATCTCGCGCGGCGACTCGGGCTGCATGCCGACATACTCGGCGAGATCGACTACCGGCACGAGGACGCCGCGCAGGCTGACCATGCCCTTGACCGACGACTGCATGTCCGGCGCCGCGGTGATCGGCGGGGTGCGCATCACCTCGCGCACCTTGAACACATTGATGCCAAAAGTCTCGCGCCGCCCGGTGCGCCCGTCTACGCCGAGCGAGAACAAGAGTATTTCCAACTTGTTGGTGCCCGCCAAACGGGTGCGTGCGTCGATATTCTTGAACAACTCGGACATATCCGAACCTTTCCGCCAGATGGTCCCCTACCCCAGGAAGCCCGAATATTACGCCATTTTCGCTGATTTTTTCAGCACTTGAAGCGTGCTGTGCACCTCCTCATTCCGTCCGGTAGCCGATACGAAATCCGCCCCAGTGGCGTCCTTTGACATAAATCGGCACGGAAATGTCGTGCATGATCTCGCCGGTGTCGCGCCGGTAGGTTTGCAACAGGAAAGGCAATTCGTGCGCACCGCAGCGTTTGCCGACCGCGTCGGCGAAGATGCGCTTGGTGCGGTTGCCGACGAAATCCTTCTTCTCGTCACCGGTCAGCGGCTGGCAGAAGCGGTTGTTGTGGGTCGGCACATAACCGCCGCTGTCGCAGCCGATGGCGTAGGAAATTTCACTGTGACGATCCAGGAACGGTTCCTGGATCGCCGGCAACAGCTTGTCGCAGACACTGTCGTAGCGGGTGTGATACTTCTGCGGCTTGGAGTTGGGGATCGGCACGTAATTCCGGTCGAAAAGGTCTTCGAGCCTGATGGCGCCGCGGTCGACCGCGGCATCCAGCTCCGCGGAAATCCGCCGCGCCCCTTCCTGGACGATCTGCGGCATGCCATGGTGCACTTTGCGCGCTTCCTCGCCCGCCTGCCCCAACTTGAAGATGGCGCCGATCTCCTTGAGATTGACGGCAAGGTAGTCGAGTTGCGTCGCCTCGACCAAAGTGCCGCGTGCGCCTTCGCTATTGCGCTCCGCCGACCCCATGATGCTGGCCACATGTTCGGCAATGTCCCTGGCCTTGCTGTTCTGTTCGGCCATGGCGCCGGCAATGACATCCACTTTCTCCATCGTCTCCTGGGCGCCCTGGTTGATCAGCGCCAGGGCCTCGGCAGCCTGCCGGGCCAGTTCGGCGCCGTTGCGCGCCTGGGTCGATCCTTCCTGGATCGTGGCGATCGCGCTCTTGGTTTCGCCCTGAATCGCAGCGATCATGGTGCCGATCTCACCCGTTGCAGCCGTGGTGCGTTCGGCCAGTTTGCGCACCTCGTCGGCAACGACGGCGAAACCCCGGCCCTGCTCGCCTGCGCGCGCCGCCTCGATGGCGGCATTGAGCGCCAGCAGGTTGGTCTGGTCGGCAATGTCGTGGATGGTCTTGACGATGCCCGAAATCGCCTCGGAGCGCTCGCCGAGTGCGGCGATCACCTGCGCCGATTGTTCCACGGATCGCGCGATGCGCTCGATCTCGGCCGAGGCCGCGCCGACGATCTGGGCGCCCCGGGAGGAATGCTCGCGCGCCGCCTGGGCGATGCCCGCGGTTTCCTCGGCATTGCGCGCCACATCGCCGATGGCGCCGGACAGCTCGGCGACCGACTCGGCAGCCGACTCGGCGGCCATATTCTGGCTCTCGGAACTCTCGACGGTCTTCTTGGCCTCGGCAATCAGTTTCTCCGCCGCCTCGGCGACTTGCTCGGAATTGAAGACGATGCGGGTGGAAATTCCCTGGAAACTCGCGATCAGTTCGTTGTAACCCTGAGCAATCGCCGCGATGCCGCTGCCGGGAGACACCTGGGCGCGGCGGGTCAGATCGCCGTCGCTACGCGTGCTGGCGATGATCGCGCGCAAATGCTCCAACGGAGTCGCCACGGAACGGGCGACCAGCAACAACGGCACCACCGCGACTACCAGCCCGAGGACGATATAGAAAACGACGATGCCCAACGTCGGCGTGCCGCCCGACAGATGGACGCCGCCAATGCCCGCTCCCGCCAAGAGCAAACCGGCGCATACATGCGCCACCCGAGCATGGGTCATGACATTCGATCTCGACATAGCATTTCCTCCAATGGCCCCATTATATTTTTGTATATTACACTTAAGGAATAGGGATGGGATCAGACAGGATGGAATCCGTTATTTCCCGCTCCGGCAGCCCTGTCCAGGGGGCGAGAGCCTTGCCGCGGGCGGCTGGCACGCCGGCACATGGCCAGGACCGGATCCCCGCCGCTCAGATGGCGGAGTTTTCGTGATCCAGCCCCTGGGTCAGGGCCAGGATCACGGTCACGGCATTGCCGATTTCGTTGAACTCGAAGCTGGCCGACATGGAACGTACCAGCGCCAGGCCGCGGCCGAACGGCAATTCGCTGACTTCGGGTACGCCTTGCATGATGGCGGCATGATCGAAGCCGGTACCGCTGTCGCGGCAGACGATACGCAGCCAGTTGCCGCCGCCAAGCTCGAACTGCTCGATCTCCAGTTCGACCTCGCCCTCGCCCAGTAGCGCCAGTCGGGCCTGGCGCTCGTCGAGGTAACGTTCCATCCCCTCGGGATCGAGCTTCTGACGCGAATCCAGCCGCAACAGGCCGTGATCGAGGGCATTGTTGAAAAGCTCCGACAGGATCACGAAAAGCTCGCCGGACCGGTCGCGGGCACCGTCGAACTGGTTGGCCAGTTCCAGCAGCAGCGGCACCACGTCCAGTTTGCGCACCTCCGCGGCCCCGAGACGCAGGGAAAAACGCCAGTTGCCGGGATTCGACACCGCGGCGGCGGACTGACCAAGCGACGACGGCTCGGCAGCGCTTTCGCGGCGGCAGTTAACCAGCATGATCGATATGTCGTCGCGTGCCTCGTGCTCGGCCATATGCCGGGATACTGCACCGACCGCGCTCTCAAGCCGGTCCTGTGGCGGGGCATTGACCAGCGCCCCGGCCAGGCGATCGAAACCGAACATCTCGCCGGCATGGTTTTCGGCTTCGATCACGCCATCCGAATAGAGGATCAACTGCGTGTCGGCGCCGAAAGCATGGGTCTCGGCCGTCGTCTCGAATTCAGCCTCCTCCAGCACGCCCAACGGCAGATGGCGCAAGGCGAACACATGCTCCGCATGCCCGCCCGCGGACAACATGAAGGGCTCGGGGTTGCCGCCGTTCCAGACCCGCACGTAGCCTTCGCGAAAATCGATGGCGGCCACGGTGGCGGCGACGAAGCGGCCCTCGGGCAGAAATTGCCGGACCTTGGTATTCATCTCGCGCACGATGGCGTCGATGCCGAAGCCCTTCTCGGTCATGCGGTAGAAAGGGGCGATGATCGGCAGCACGTTGATCGATGCCGCCAGGCCGTGGCCGGTGCCGTCGGCCAGCAGCACATGCAGCACGCTGCCCGGCGTGCGCGCGGCGGCGATGAGGTCGCCGCTGAAAAGCGCCGCCGCCGCAATCCAGTAGCGGATGGCCGCATCGCCGAGCTTGTCCGCATTGACGAGGCGCTGGATCAGGTGTTCGGCGATGCGCTTTTCCTCTTCTTCCGCGGCGTAGTACTTTTCGAGCTGGAAGGCGTGTTCCTCCACCTGGCGCTGCATGGTCAGCAGACGCTGGATGACCTTGAGGCGCGCCTCGAGCATGGCGGCGGAAACAGGCTTGACGATGTAGCCGTCGGCGCCGACCTGGAGCGCCTTGACCTGCAAATCGTCGGCGCGATGGCCGGAGAGGAACAGCACCGGCTGCCAGTGCGGCGCGGCGAGGCGCTGCACCTCCCGCGTCAGCGCAAAGCCGTCCATGCCGGGCATGAAAATATCCGTAATGACGACGTCGTGACGCTCGCGCTCGTAGAGTTCGAGCGCCTTGACGCCGTTCTCGACG
>Ga0209211_10005378_pt1 | contig 19219 bp, 16 predicted proteins | sample RifGroA2_FD_183992 | JGI IMG/M metagenome (GOLD analysis project Ga0209211, IMG submission 183992) | Groundwater microbial communities from Rifle, Colorado, USA - Groundwater A2 (SPAdes) (version 2) | ecosystem: Environmental > Aquatic > Deep subsurface > Groundwater | place: Rifle, Colorado...
CAGGACAGCAGGCGGAAGTCGAGTTCCTGGTTGACACGGGCGCGACCCTCCTCGTGGTTCCCCGGCCTCTGGCAGAGCGCTTGGCGCTCACTCCCACTCGTTCCCAGGGCGTTGTGATTGCCGGGGGACAGCGGGAGGTCTGGCCCATAGCCGAAGTCCACCTTACCCTGGACGGACAGGCAACCACCACACCTTGTTTCATTGCGCCCGCAGGTCCTCCCCTGCTTGGGGCCGTTGCTCTGGAGAGCCTTTTTCTCGCCGTTGACCCTGTGGCGAAGCGTCTGATTCCTGTCGACGGCTTTGTCGGCTAAACTCCCACACTAATCTTTCAGCCAGAAACGGATCAAGGCGTAGAGGGTCACGAACCCGTCTTTCCAGGTAATCTTCTTTCCCTCGGCATAGGTCCGGCCATGATAGGAGATCGGGACTTCATAGACACGGCATTTTTGCTTCGCGACCTTCAAGGTGATTTCGGGCTCAAAACCGAAACGGTTCGACTTGATCTCGATATGTCTCAAGACCTCCGTTTTAAAGACTTTATACCCCACCTCCATGTCGGTGAGGTTGAGGTTAGTGAGGATATTGGAAAGGAGCGTCAGGAACTGATTGCCGACGTAGTGCCAGAAGAAAAACACCCGATGAGGCCCGCCGCCGTAAAAGCGCGTCCCGAAAACCACATCGGCCTTGCCTGAGAGAATCGGCTCCAGTAATCTCATATAGTCCTGAGGATCGTATTCCAGGTCCGCATCCTGGACAATGACTATTTCTCCCGTGACATGGGACAGGGCTGATCTGATGGCAGCCCCTTTCCCCTGATTCGTCGGCTGGAAGTACGCCTTGAGTTCATTGAGAGAGTCGTTTCCCGGCTTCGCCTCCATCGCGAGACGATTGAGAAGCTCCCGGCTGCCGTCGCTGGAACCATCGTCCACAACGATGATCTCTTTCGGGAGCTGGACATTCCGCACCCGACGGATGGCCTCTTCCAACGTATTCACCTCGTTATAAACGGGGATGAGGACGGAAAGCTTCACTGTTCGAACTCGCGTTTCTTGAGCTCGCGGATGAAGGCGGAGAGGTTGGGATCTTTGTTCACAACCTCATTGACCTGATTCTGGAACTCAGCGGCGGAACGCTCCAAAGGGCCGATATCGACCCGCAGGCCAAGCCACTGGGCAAGTCGAAGGATCAGGGCCAGAGCTCCCCTCGGGTTTTGCGAGACGGAGAGATAATGGGGCAGGGCTGCCCAAAGGCTCATATTGGGCATACCCGTCCGGCGGCACACATCGCATAAAACTCCCACCATTCCTGTCGGTCCCTGATACCTCGACGGGATAAGATCGATCTCTGCCATCAGCTTTGTGTCCGTCGCAAAGCCTGTGAGAGGGACCGGCCGGGTGTAGAGCACCTCGTCGAGGTAAGCGCCTAGAGTAACAATCATCTCAATGTTGCACTCGTGTGCGAGCCTGAGGATTGCATCAGAGAAGGCCCTCCAGCGCAGGTGCGGCTCGGCGCCGATGCCAAAAACAAAATCCCGCTCGAGGCCAATCCCGGCGCCGTAGTAGAAATCATACGATGGCCAATGGATTTCCCGCTGCATCCCCTCCGTGAGGCGAACCTGGGGGCGCTGGATAGAAAAGTCGTAGAACTCCTCGGGATCGATGCTGGCAAACCTGGTTGCCATGAGCTGTTCCGTCAGGTAACGGACCGCAGTGGTCGCGGACGTCCCCGCATCGTTCCAGCCGGCGAAGGCAAGTATCAACACGGGATGCTTCAGCGAAGGCCGGCTCTCAAAGGTTATGGGATCTGTACTCATGCTGCCAACTATTATTTACCACAATTTCGACCATTTACTCCAGTACGGCGAGGCGCAAGAGATGCACGGCCAGCCTCCTATGACTTCAAATTCGAGTTTGCTATATTACCAGCGCTGCCAACGAAAGGTAAAGAGCTTTGGTATGGTTCAAGACTTGATGCAAGACTTGCCTTTTCATCACAACGAGGTCTTGTTTGGACACGACTCAACTCCGGCCCTGATTGCCATCGAAATCGAAGGTTTAGATAAGATCAGGATTTTTTATCGCCGGGGGGATCAGACCCTTACCGAAACAGCGCCATTCCGCCCCTTCCTGCTCTTGGAGGACGGCACTTGGCTCAAGGATTGGAGAGGAAAGGCGGAGTTGGAGTCTTTGGCGGGAGCAGGTGTTTTCAAATGTCTTGCCTACTTTCAAAATCTAAGAGAATTAGAGGAGGCGAAAACCTATCTCCAGAAAAAAAGCGGCAAGAACCCATCCGCCCCGGAGGCGCCTTATCTCTACATCAACGATCCGGTCCACCAGTACCTGCTGCTTTCCGGCCGGACCCTTTTCCTGGGCATGACCTTCGGCGATCTAAAGCGCCTGCAAATAGATATCGAAACCTACTGCCAGCCGGGTTTCGAATTTCCCAACCCCGCGCGGGATTCGGACCGGATCACCGCGATTGCCCTGGCCGACTCCACGGGTTGGGAGAGACTCATATCCGGAAGGGAGCTGGATGAAGCTGAAATGCTGCGCGAGATGGCGCGTGAGATCCAGCGCCGGGATCCCGACGTCATCGAAGGGCATAACCTCTTTCGCTTCGATCTGGAATACATCGAGGCGCGGGCCAAAAAAGAGGGAGTGAAACTGAATTTGGGCAGAGATGGGAGTCTTCTCAAGAGCCATCCTTCGCGCATGCAGATCGCAGAGCGGACCATCACTTATCGGAAGTACGAAATCTTCGGCCGCCATATTATGGACACCTGGATCCTCGCTCAGCACTACGATATCGCGGCGCGGGAATTGGCGGGATACGGGCTAAAGGAGATCGCGCGCCATTTTGGCATCGCGAGCGCCGACCGCACCTACATCCCGGGAGACAAAACCAGCTGGTACTTCGATCATGAGCCGGAGACCCTATTCCGCTACTCGCTGGATGACGTGCGGGAGACCCGCGCCCTGTCGGAACTCCTCTCTCCGAGCTACTTTGTCCAGACCCAGATCTTTCCCTACAGCTACCAAAACGTCGCCCTGAGGGGAAACGCCACCAAAATCGACGCCTTATTTTTCCGGGAGCACCTCTTCAGGCGCCAGTCCATCCCCAGGCCCGAGGAAGGCAGGGAGGTAGCGGGAGGTTTCACCGACGTGGAGCTTCAGGGAGTGGCCCATCGCGTCCTTCACTGCGACGTCACCTCTCTCTATCCCTCGATCATGCTGGTCTACGGTTATTTTCCTAAAAGGGATGAGCTGGGAATTTTTCCCGGCCTGCTGCGCGACCTGCGCGATTTCAGGATCAAGGCCAAGGAGCTGGCGCGGCAGGCGGAAACCAAAGAGGCCGGAATATATTTTTCCGCCCTGCAGTCGACCTTTAAGATCCTGATCAACTCTTTTTACGGCTATCTGGGTTTTCCCATGGGCCACTTCAACGATTTCGCGGCGGCGAATCTGGTAACGGCAAAAGGGAGAGAGCTGATCCAATCGGCCGTTGCCTGGCTGAAGCAGAGAGGCGCAACGGTTATCGAAGTCGATACCGATGGAATTTATTTTGTTCCGCCCGAGGAGGTCCGGACGGAGAGCGATGAGGAGGAATTGATCCGGGCCCTTGGCGATCGGCTCCCGCGCGGGATCGAGCTCGAACTCGACGGGCGCTACCCGGCCATGTTCAGCTACAAGATGAAAAACTACGCGCTCCTGGACCAGAAGGGAAGGCTTCTGATCAAGGGATCCGGCCTGCGCTCCCGCGGCCTGGAGCTATTCCAGCGCCAATGGCTGGAGGAGATGATGATGATGCTTTTGCAAGGCCGGAAGGAGAAGATCCCGGCCCTCTATCAGCGCTATCTGGAGGATCTCGAGCAGCACCGGATGGATATCTCCCTATTGATGAAAACCGAGACGCTGCAAGACTCGCTGGAAAGCTATCAGCTGAAGGTCAACACAAAAAAGCGCAACCCGGCTGCTCTCTACGAGATCGCCTTGAGATCGGAGCGGCCCTACCAGCCCGGCGACCAGATCTCCTACTACGTCACCGGGAAAGGGGCGAAGGTCAAAATCAATGAGAACTGCAAGCTGGCCGCGCATTGGGATGCGAAGAATCCGGATGAAAACGTGGAGCATTACACGGCGAAACTCAAAGAGCTGTACGAGAAGTTCAGACCGTTTATAGAATGAGTACGACAGAGGCGATAATCCGTTCGGGGACCTGCCTCTCGCGCCGAAAGCAATGGGTCAGTGGGTTCTTTGAACCGTTCACTCTCGGTGCTTTCGGCTTGCTCAGCAAGCCCCCTCACTCATGAGGCCCGGCTTCGCAGAGAGTTCCGACGCCTCCGAGCCGATCTTCGCTACGGGGACAGGGAGGTCCCGGGAAAGCGACCGAGGGGGGCGCGAGCGAGGCTGCGGACGCAGAGACGTGGAGGTTGGCGCAGGCCCCGACCGATGGAGTAATCACCCTTGGGGAGGACGGGGCGGAGGCCATCGAGGTAGAGACCTATCGGCCGCAGTCGAGAGCGCGTTCCCCGAAGGAGCCCGGAGGGGTGCATGGTTGGAAGACTGGTCGCCGAGAAGGGAATTAGGGAGGCGTTATGGATAAAGTGGCTTTAATCACCGGTGGGGCAAAGGGTATCGGACGGGCGGTCGCCCTGGATTTGGCCGAGCGGGGATGGTCCGTGGCGATTTGTTACCGCAAGAGCGCCAAAGAAGGTGCGGAAGTAGTCGATGCCGTTCAAAATAAGGGCTCCAAGGGGATGGCGCTCCAATGCGACGTATCCGACCCTAAACCGGCTCAGGAGCTGGTTAAGCGCGTTGAGGAAGAATGGGGAAGGGTCGATGCCTTGATCAACTGCGCCGGCCCTTACCACCGGGTCAACCTCCTCGAGGAGAGCGTCGAGGGTTGGCGCTCGATGTTCGACAACAATCTCCACCCGCTTTTCTATCTCAGCCAGGCGGTTGTTCCGGGAATGACCCAGCGCAAGTGGGGACGGATCGTCTGCTTCAGCATGGCCAACGCGGACCAACTGATCGCCCAACCCCAGTTGACCGCGCACTATATCGCCAAGACAGGGTTGCTGGTCCTCGCCCGCTCCCTGGCCCGCGTTGTCGCACCCCATGGAATTACGGTTAATGCTATTTCCCCCGGTTTTATCGATTCCGGCAGCGCGCCGAAGGAAGAGTTGGCCGCAATGGCCAAGAGAATCCCGGCCGGATATGTAGGCAAGTTGGAAGACGCTGTTGCTGTCGTCCGTTTTCTGCTTTCGGAAGAGGCGCGCTACGTCAACGGCGCGAATATTCATTTGAGCGGAGCATGGGGAATATGAATTTGGTCTTGACACATTAACCCCTTGCTGGGTAAGAAGGATCATCTATGGCACGGAGACCTGCAACGAAAACTGTTGACTCTCGTCTCACGGCAGTTGAGCGGGACATCAAGTCACTCCAAGCGAGCGACGCGGCGATTATAAGGTCGATGCGGGACGGCTTTCCCCAGATGGAAAGCCGCTTTGACCAGATCTACGACCACGTCGATGGATTTATGAAGCTTCACGAGACACTCGATATCGAGTTCCGGGTTGTCGGTGTAAAATAATAAAAGCCCAACACCGCGTCTGCGTCACTGCCGCTGGATTGTCAGGCGTCTCGCATACGACCGGCGAAGCGCTCAATGTCTCCGGTGGTCGGGTAATGAACTCTTCTTGCGGAAAAAAATACAAGATCCAAGACCCGACCCCACTGGCGCGCGCAAAAATCAAACCGCGGACTGCGCAAGTGCTGGGAGAAGACAGGAAAGGTGGAAGGTGAAAGATGCTGCCCGAGTTTGAGCTTATTCAGCCGGAAAATCTAAATGAGGCGACACGCATCCTGCTGGAGCTAGGCGAAAAAGCATGCCTTCTGGCCGGGGGCACTGACGTGTTTACTGCGATGAGGGAAAAGGGATTCGAGCCGGAGGTTCTGGTCGACCTGAAAGGGATCAGAGATCTGCGGGGAATCACGTCGGCAGGAGATCACCGGGTGAGCATCGGAGCTACGACGACCCTCCACGAGGTGGAAACCAGCAAGCTGGTCAACGAGGTTTGTCCGGTGTTGGCCGAAACGGTTGGGCAGATTGGATCTATCCAGGTCCGGAACAGAGGCACGATCGGCGGCAACCTGGGAAACGGGTCGCCGGCGGCGGATTCAGCCCGGGCCCTCCTGATCCTGGATGCCGAAGTTGAATTGGAATCGGCTGCCGGGAGACGCGCCGTCCCCATCGAATCTTTTTTCAACGGGCCTGGGGAGACAGCGATCAAGCGCGGGGAGATCATGCGGCGCGTCATCATCCCGGCGCCCAAGCCAGACACGAGTATGGTGTCGCTCAGATACGGCCCGCGGCAAGCTATGGATTGCGCAGTCGTAAGCGTGGCCGTCGCTATGACGTTTGACCCGTCGGGGGATTGCCAAATGGCGCGGATTGCGCTCGGGGCGGTTGCCCCCACGCCTCTTCGGGCGCGGCAGGCAGAGGCCCTGCTGGTGGGCGGTAAGCTCACTCAGCAACACCTGGAGAAAGTGGCAGAGGCGGCGTGTGCAGAGGCCCGGCCGATCAGCGACATAAGGGCAAGCGCCGGCTACCGAAGCCACCTAGTGGAGGTGCTGGTCAGGCGGGCCGTCAAGCAAGCGGTCGAGCAACACCGCGCAGGGATGACCCGATCGAAGTAAGAGGAGGCAGTTGTGAGCGCAAGATTTAGAAAGAAAGAGATTGGACTCAAGGTCAATGACGTCCAGCACGTGCTGGAGGTGAAAGCCAACCAGACGTTGCTGGAGGTGCTGAGGGACCAGCTCGGGCTGACTGGGACAAAAGCAGGATGCTGGACAGGGGACTGTGGGGCGTGCACCGTGCTTCTCGACGGCAAGCCTGTGAACTCGTGCTTCGTGCTGGCAGTCGACGCCGATGGCGGAGAGGTGACGACAGTGGAGGGCCTGGAAAGGGAGTGGAAACAGCATCCCTTACAGACGGCCTTCGTGGAAGAGGGTGCGGTGCAGTGCGGCTTCTGCACGCCGGGGGTGCTGATGGCCGCCAAAGGGTTGCTCGATGAGAACGCGAACCCTACCGAAGGAGAGATTCGGCGGTGGATTGCCGGCAATCTATGCCGGTGCACGGGCTATGTGCGAATTATCAGGGCGATCCAGAAAGCCGCTGTCACCAAGGCAGAGGCCCGTTAATCACGGAAGAGGCATGGGAGGAAGATAGGATATGGAAACGATTGTCGGAAGTCCGATTACCCGGGTGGATGCCCTCGAAAAGGTTAGAGGAGCCGCGGTCTATGGCGCTGACGTGAAGCTGCCGGAGATCCTCCATGGGGCGGTTTTGCGCAGCCCCCACGCGCATGCGCGGATTGTCTCCATCGACGCATCAGCCGCCAAGGCGATGCCGGGAGTGCGGGCTGTCGTCACAGGGGAGGATTTGCCCGGGGTGCTCACCGGAGAAGCGATTCGCGATATGCCATTTATCGCTCAGGGAAAAGTGAGGTTTGCGGGCGAGCCGGTGGCGGCCGTGGCGGCGGAGGAGGCGGCCACGGCGCGCAAGGCAATCAGGCTCATCAAGGTGGCTTATGAAGAATTGACTCCTGTCGTGGATGCGGTGAAGGCGAGAGAGGCGGATGCGCCGGTGATCCACGACGAAATGATGAGCTACGTAAGGATCGGCGTCGTGAAGCCTGTCCCCAACACGAACGTCGTGACGGTGAACGAGTACCGCAAGGGCGATATCGAAAAGGGTTTCCGGGAATCTGACTATGTGTTGGAGAATAAGTTTCGGACGCAAATGGTTCAGCACGGAGCCATCGAGCCACATTGTGCCACCGCCCAGGTGGATACTAACGGGAAGCTGACCGTCTGGACCCCCAACGACTCGCCCCATCGCCTGCGCAAGGACCTGTCGGATTCGCTCGGGATGCTTTACCCGAGGATACGGGTCATCAGCACGTACGTGGGCGGCGGGTTCGGAGGCAAGGGAGGCGTGAAAGCGGAGGCGATTGCCATTGCTCTGGCGATGAAAACGAAGCCCCGGCCCGTCAAGGTGGTGTACGACCGGGTAGAAGTGTTCACGGCATCGCTCGTAAAGCACGCGACGGTGGTGAAAATCAAAACGGGCGTGAAACGCGACGGAACCCTCATGGCACGAGACGTAGAGATTCTGTGGGATACGGGGGCGTATGCGGAGAAGGGGCCGGTAGTGTGCATGCAGGCCACGGCGGCGGCGGCGGGACCTTATCGCGTTCCCCACGCTCATATGATCGGCTACTGTGTCTACACCAACAGGATGATAGCGGGCGCCTACCGGGGGTATGGCACACCCCAGTTGACGTGGGCATACGAATCTCAGATGGATATGATCGCTCAGAAGCTCGGGTTGGACCCGCTGGAGTTTCGGCTAAAAAACGTGCTGAAAGAAGGCGATATCAATCCCGTGGGTAACGTGGTGCACAGCGTCGGGGTCGAGGCGTGTTTGAAGCAGGCGGCGCAGGCCATCGGATGGGAGGAACGGAAGCACGTGCCACGGATGACCCCCGAGGGGCGATACCGGGGTTTCGGCATCGCGTGTAGCACAAAAAACACGAAGACTCCCTCCGGCTCTGGTGCCGTCATTTATTTCAACCAGGATGGCCGGATTACCATCGCAATAGCGAGCGTGGAGGTGGGCCAGGGGGTGCGGACAATACTGGCCCAGGTGGTCGCCGAGGTGCTGGGGGTCCCGGTCGATATCATCAGCTTTTCGGACCCCGACACCGACTTCACCCCCTTTGATGCCTCGACGACTTCGAGCCGGACCACGTTCCACATGGGCAATGCGCTGAAGATGGCGGCTGAGAATGTGAAGAAGCAGTTTGTCGAGCTGGGGGCAGCGGTCTTTGAGTGCGGTTCCGCGGAGATCGAAGTGAGGGATGGCCGGGTGTGGCCGACCGACCGACCGGACGAAGCCATGACGTACGTGGAAGTGCTGCGCCACCAGTTCGCGGCGGGAGTGTGCCTTATCGGCCAGGGGCTCTACTATCCGCCGTCCACCCGGGGAAAGGCGTTCCACGGATCACCCAGCGTGTTCTGGATGTACGGGGCCCATGCCGCTGAGGTGGAGGTTGATCCGGAGACCGGGCGGGTGGCGGTGATGCGCCTTGCAGCGGCAATCGACGTAGGGCGGGCCATCAATCCTACCAATTGCCTGCAGCAGATCGAAGGCGGAGTTGTGCACGGAATCGGGACGACCCTGTTTGAAGATATGGTGATGGACGAGGAGGGGCACCTCATCAACCCGAACCTGCACGACTACAAGATGCCGACCGCGATGGATGTACCGGAGGTGCTGCCCTCCCTGGTAGAGGCTTATCACAACGAAGGCCCGTATGGCGCAAAAGGGATGGGCGAGGTGGTCACCAACTCGGCGATGGCGGCCATCGGCAGCGCAGTCGAAGACGCCGTTGGAGTACGGCTGACTGAACTGCCGTTGACGGCGGAGAAAGTGTACGCGGCCCTACGCCTCAAGGGAATGTCGGATAAAGGGTAGAAACAGTCGCCCGATGTGGACCGAAAAAAGGGACAGGCTGGTTTTTGGGCCACGAGCCTACGGCCAAAAAGGTAGCCTGTTCCCTTTTCCTTCTTCTTGCATCCGAGACCTTTTTGACAAACCTAAAGAAAAACCAAAGGCGCTCAGTGCATCAGTGCGCCGCCGTCGACGTTGATCGTCTGCCCGGTGATGAAGTCGCTGTCGTCGGAAGCGAGAAAGATCACCGTGCCGACCAGGTCCTGAGGAAACTGGTCGCGCTGGAAGCAGCGACGCTTTTGTCGGTCCAGGCGCTGCTCGGGAGTGAGCACGCCTTCCTGATTCGAACCGGAGATCGTCAGACCGGGCGCGATGGCGTTGACGCAGATGTTATCGGCGCCGACTTCTCGAGACAATGCCCGGGTGAAGCCGATCACACCGGCTTTGGAAGAAACGTAGTGGAGAAAGTAGGGGCTCCCGCCGAGGACGGTGCCGGAGGAGATATTGATGATTTTGCCTTTCCCCTGCTTTTTCATCGTCGGATAGACGGCTTTGACGCAGAGGAAAAGGCCTTTCACATTGACAGCCATGACCCGATCCCATTCCTCCGGATCGATCTCCATGAAGGGTTTTTTCTTCAACGCCGTGTACAGGCCGGCGTTGTTGACGAGAATGTCGATGCGCCCGTATTTTTTAACCGTAGCATCCACCATGGCCCGGGTCTTATCGGGAGAAGTCACATCCACGGCTACGGCATACGCTTCACCGTCCAGGCGTTTGATCTCGGCAGCAACCTTGGCCGCCTCTTTGTCCTGGATATCGGCGACGACGACTTTCGCGCCCTCCTTCGCTAGGCCGAGACAGTAGGCCTGCCCGATCCCCACGCCGCCGCCGGTCACGATGGCCACCTTGTCCGTTAAACGCATCGTTCACCTCCGTTTGAGTCAGGTCAGCCGGTAGAGCTTCTTCGCGTTCCGGTAGAGAATTTTTTCGCGGACGCGTTCGGGGAGATCCTCGCGGCTGCGCAGAATGCCGATGGTTTGATCTTGATCGTGCTCATGCGGAAAATCGGAGGCGTAGAATAGAAGATCCTCTCCCACAACGTTGACCACGGTCGGGATGATGTGTTCCTTAACGTCGCAGTTGAAGAAGACCTGTCCCCCTTTGAGATATTCGCTGGGTTTTTTCCTGAGCAGCGGCGCCTGCCGGCTCCCCCGCTTGTCCCATTCCAGGTCGAGGCGGTCCATGAGAAACGGCACCCAGCTCGCGCCCGCCTCGAGCGAGAGAATTCGCAGTCCGGGGTATTTTTCCAGCACGCCTTCGAAGACAATGTTGGTCAGGTGGATGAGCTGGGAAAACGGATGGGTGAGGGCCCGCGCCTGAATCAGCCGGGTGAAAAAATCAAACCCCAATCCGACCGCCGGCGCGCCGTGGAGCGCGATGACGCAGCCGAGCCTCTCGGCCTCGGCGTAGACCGGGTGGTAGTCCGGATGGCCAGCGGGGAAGGGCAGGCCGACCGGAGCGATCACGCCGCCCAGCATCTTGAGCTCTTGCACGGCCCGGCGCAGCTCCTTAACGGCTTCACTCACGTCCTGCATCGGGAGGAGCGCGACGGCGTGGATTCGCGGGCTTACCTTGAGGTAGCTCTCGGAGAGGAAATTGTTGTAAGCGCGGCAGAGAGCCACGGCCCAGACCGGGTCCTTGATGAGCCCCTCGGCCAATCCCGCTGTGGGATAGAGGACGGTTTGCTCGATCCCGGTTCGATCCATAAGCCTAAGCCACGCCGCCGCGTCATCCTCGTCGACTCCTGGCTCGGTGCCGTCGGCGAGGCTCATCGCCTGCCGGTGCCAGCCATCGAGCGTGGGAAAGAAGGGACTGCCTAAAAGTTCGGCCTTGCCGCGGTACGGTGGATCGAAATAGTCCAGCAGTTCCCGATCCTGCTCCACGATATGGCCATCGCCGTCGAAGACTCCCTCGATCATAAGGACCTCCTTCTGCTTGAGCCCTGGAGTTTCAGCTCATCCGAGAAAGTTCTGGCCACCGTCCACACAGACCGTTTGCCCGGTCACGAAGTCGCTCAGGCTAGAAGCTAGAAAAAGCATCGTGCCCACCAGATCCTGGGGCCTCTGCACGCGCTTGAGGGCGCGCTGCTGGACTGCGGACTGGCGGAAGCGAAGGACCTCTTCGGTGGGATTCTCCTCCGATAAAGTGGAACCCGGCGCCAGACAGTTCACCTGAATGTTGTCGTCTCCGGCTTCGCGCGCCAGCGTGCGGGTGAAGCCGATGACCCCGGCCTTGGAGGTAACGTAATGAATTCTCCCGGCGCTACCGGAGAAGACGGTCCCAGAGGCGATATTGATGATCTTTCCGGATTTTTGCGCGCGCATCGTCGGCAGCACCGCCCGGCTGCAGAAAAAGAGGCCTTTGAGGTTTACCGCCATGAGGCGATCCCACTCGGCCGGGTCAATCGTCTCGATTCCGCCCCGATTCATGGGGATCGTGGCAAAGATCGCGGCGTTGTTTACCAGAACGTCGACCCGCCCGAAGCGCTCGAGGGTAGCCTTGGCCATGCGCTTCGTCGATTCCTCGTTGGCCACGTCCACGTGCAGTCCCAGCGCGGTGGCCCCCGTATCCGCGGCCACCTGAGCGGCGACTTTCACCGCCGCGGGCTCGTCGATGTCGGCCGCGACCACGCGGGCTCCGGCGCCGCCGAAAGCCAGACAGTAGGCCTTACCGATACCGTGCCCTCCTCCCGTAACGATCACCACCTTATCCTTAATGCCTTCGATAACCATAAAATCTCCTTTGCTTTTGCGTTGAACCTATTTTTCGCTTTCGTTGTCTCCCGGCGACATGGGTGTTCACGGCTTGATCAGCGCTTTGATCGGGTACAGGTCCGCAAACTCCCCGCCAACGGCCTGAATGCAGCGCTCGGTCTCCTCCAGCGGAAAGACATGGCTCACCATTTCTTGAACCGGGAACTTGTTGGCCTCGATCAGACGCAAGGTCGCGTCGACGGCGTCGTTATCCCCGGTATAGCAGCCCTGCAGGCGAATCTCGCCCCAAACGATCTTGTCCATTAGCAATGGGGTCACCGTCGTATCTCCGGTCAGACCCGCGACCACCAACGTTCCCTGGCGCCGCAGGCACTCGACCGAAGTCTTGATCGCCTGCGGGCTGCCGGAGACATCCACCACGACATCGGCCATCGCTCCACCGGTTTCGTCCCTGATGACTTCGATCAGATTTTCCTTCTCCACGTTGATGGTTCGGTGGGCGCCAAAGCGTTTGGCCAACTCCAGCCGCTTTGCATCTCGACCGATCCCGGTGATAAACACGCGCGCGGCCCCGGAATTCCGGGCTGCGAACGCGCAGGCCAAGCCCTGCTGTCCCGGACCCTGGATCAGGACGAAATCTCCCATCTTGACGCCCCCCTGGCGCACCGCCCACTGAAAGCCGTTCGCCATGACGGAACCGACGAGGACAGCCGCCTCCGCGGGGAGATCATCGCTGATTTTGGTGGCCAGAGCGTCGGGTGCCAGATAGAGGTAATCAGCGAAGCCCCCGAAAAGGTGCGGCGGGTTGGCCGAGGAAGTCCGGCCACCGTAGCTTGTCCGCTTTTTGCAAAACCGCGCAGCGCCACGCCGGCAATCGGGACATCGGCCACAGCCCAATGCCCCTTTGAGGATGACGCGATCTCCTTCTTTTAATCCGTGGATGGAAGCCGCCTGGCGGCCGAGCTTGGCGATACGGCCGAGGATCTCGTGGCCCAAGATGATGGGAAGAGGGAGCTGCAGCTTGCCGCGGTAATATTTGAAATCCGTGCCGCACACCCCGCCCATCTCGATCGCCAAGAGCCCGCCCTCCGAAGGGATATCGGGAAGGGGATATTCGCGGATCTCGATCCTGTTCGGCTCGACTAACGTCGCCCCCCGACTTGTTGCCGCCATAAATCCCCCTTTCGCCTCTTCCTGCGGCCGATCAGGCCCGGCAGGATTTTTGCACCGACGCCCCGGATGTTTCCATTAGGGAAGTGAGGTTTGTCTCTCGTGCCGTCTACGCATATACTGCTGCCAGCAGGCAAAATCAAGCAGAAGACATGGGTCAGGCGCTGCGACTTTCTCTTCTCGGGTTTATCCTCCTTACCTCCGGGTGTGCCCCTTACCTGGTGGTGCGCGGGGGCGTGGTCAATCTCCAAAAACTCCAAGAGATCAAGAGCGGGGTTGCGGCGCTGCGGGCCCTCGAGTTCAAAGCCGCAGTTCCCATTGAGGTGAAAGATCCCGCCGGGATGAAGCGCTATTTCATTGCCGAGCTCGATCGAGAGTACGGCGAGGAGCGGCTCAAAAATCTCGCGCTCCTTTACGGCAAACTGGGCCTTTTGCCTGTGGGGTTCGATCTGAGGAGCGCGCTGGTCGAGTTTTACAGCTCCCAGGTGGTCGCCTTCTATGATCCCAGGGCCAAGAAGCTTTTTCTACCGGAAGATCTGGGAGGGGGAATTGCGCTGGCCGCCGTTCAGTTTTTCGCCCAGAGAGACATTATGGGCGAGATGGTGCTGGCGCACGAGCTGACCCATGCCCTACAGGACCAGCACTTCTCGTTGGAGGAACGGCTGGGGCCGTCGGGCAACAGCGATCAGATCTTGGCCCTGCGCGCGGTTGCGGAAGGCGATGCGACCCTGAGCGGGTTTGAATACTTGCTGGGCGACCTGGATGAGACCTCGCTTGCCCAGGTGAAAAAAGCGGTTCAGGAGAGCATTCAAGAGGCCCGCTCGCTTCTTTCCGATATTCCGGGAGCCATCCTGGAAGAGCTTTTGTTTCAATATTACGGCGGGGTGTCGTTTGTATCCCGAGTCCTTCAAGAAAGGGGTTGGCTCGGAGTTAGCCTGCTCTATCGCTATCCACCCCTTTCCACTGAACAGATCCTCCACCCGGAGCGGTATTTTGATGAGCCCGATCCGCCTACGGAGATCGCTCTCAAGAGTCTCTCTTTTCTTTTTCCCCAGGACTGGAAAGAGATAGAGAACAACGTCCTGGGAGAGCTGATGGTTCGGGCCCTCTTTCAAAGGTTTTTTGCCGCGGAAGAGGCGGCGGCAGTGGCGGAGGGTTGGGACGGCGATCGCCTGGTGGCCTTCCGTCGCGGCGATGAGGTCTCTTTCATCTGGGCGACCGTGTGGGATTCGGTTGAGGATGCTGGGAAGTTCTACCGGCGCTACCAGGAAATGCTCGCGCAAAAATACGCCGGCCGCGATGCGGCTTCCGCGGATTCCTTTGTCGAGCAGCGTGACCGCCGAGTCATCGTGGTCGAGGGGTTGGCGAAGGAGCACGCCGAAAGGCAGATTGAAAAGATTTGGCAAGGGATGGTCCTCGAGCCCCAGCCTTTCAACGCTTTTTTCTCACGCTTAAGGTCCAGGCCCGCAACGCCGCGCTAGAACTGGCCTAGACGCACGCCGAGCCGTAGGATCGGGGGCGGAGGGCCGCCTTGACGGGGGTCCAGGCCCATGTTAAAAGCTCCCTTCACTTGCGTATCTACCGTCCAATCTTTGTTAAATGAATCTCGAGGAAAAGCTATGTTAAGCCGACTTTTTGTTGTCGTACTTGCTCTGTTGTTCTCCAGTGGCGCTCTGTTCGCTCAAGGACCGAGTCGGGTGATGTCCGGTTACAGCGCGATCTCCGGGCCGCATGCGGTTTTGTGGACTGCCCGTGAGGCAGGCCTGTTTGAGAAGAGCGGTCTTAAGGTAGATGTCGCCTATATTCGGAGCGGCTCCACCATGGCTCAAGCGTTGTTGGCAGAGGAGCTGCAGATCGCTCAGACTGGAGGTCCCGGTGTTCTGGCAGCGGCAGTGGGGGGCGCAGACTTCGTCATCATCGCGGTCGCGCTCAACACGACACCCATCGTTCTCATGGGAACCGTTTCCCGCATCGAGGAACTGAAAGGAAAGGCCGTTGGAGTAACGCGCTACGGGTCCAATACCGACATCTCGGCCCGCTTCGCCCTGAGGAAATTCGGTCTCCAGCCTGACAAGGATGTGGCGCTTGTCCAGTTAGAGGACTATCCGGGAATTATGGGGGGGATTCAGTCTGGCAGGATCGCGGCTGGCGCCTTAGCAGACCCGTTCACGGACCATGCCAAGAAGCTGGGCTACAAGGAAATCGCCGACGTCGCCTCATTAGGTTTGGAGTTTCCCTTTGTCAGCTTAACAGCTAAGAAATCATATCTTCGTGATCACCCCGATACCGTGCAGCGTTTCGTCCGCGCTTATACTGAGGCGATCGCGCTTTACAAGAACAACCGCGAGCTGGCCATCAAGGTCACACAAAAATATACCGGCATCAAAGATGCGGCGATTCTTTCCTCCACGGTCGATTTTTACGCGCCCAAGCTTGCCCGCGTTCCTTACCCCACGATAGGCGGAATCCGCTTTGTTCTGGAGCAGATTGCCGCTCGGGACCCGAGAGCAAAAAATGTGAATCCCGAAGCCTTCATGGATGTGCGCTTTGTCAAGCAGCTTGATGATAGCGGCTTCATCAAACGTCTCTATCCTGCGCGCTAAGATATATCGGTAGCGGGTCGCTTTATCCGGGCCTGCGGATCCCGAGGTATTCCCTCCACCTCATCGGCCGAGGCTGCTCCTAGCCCCGGGCTAACCCCAAACCCAAGAGGATGACCACGGGACCGAGGGCGGCGTTTATTTTCAACAGGATAAACCACCTCTTCCAATGGGACGAAAGAGGCTCGGGCCACGACGGAGTATCTTGTGCGGTCTGGACGGTGAGGGAGGCGATTTTGGGGCCATATTTAAAAACCTGCAGAGAGGAATGAAAAAGCATTGCCAGAAAGAGGAGAACTTTAATAGCCAGAACTAGATCATAACCATAACCGAAGTGGAATCTAACCTCCATGCCACGGACGATCAGGTTAAAAAGCCCCGTGATCAGGACGAGGGTGATGACAATCCAGGAGATGGTCTCAAAGGACTTTCGTCCTTTATTCAGGGCCTGGACTCCCGACCCCGGCGCGAGGTCATGGACTGCGGGCGCGAACACGAAGAGGAAAAATCCCATCGCACCGATCCATACGACCAAGGAACAAACGTGCAGCCATAAACTGAAGGGCTGAAAAAATTGCAAAACAATCTCACCTTTTGAGCCGGCCTTCGATTATCATGCCTGCGCAGCTTTTACAATCTTATGGTTATTCAGGAAATTTTCTCCCTTAATCGCAGGCGTCCTTGCCAGGGCATATCATATATGATATAAACGACTAGTGGAGAGCTTGAGGTCGTGGGAGATTGAGTACTATCAGACCGCCGCCGGGTCGGTCCCTGTCGCCGAATTCGTCGACAGCCTTTCACCTCAAGCCAAAGCGAAATACATTCGTTCTTTGGAGCTGTTGGAGCAGCACGGCCTGCTTCTCCGGGAACCTTGGGTTAAGAACATCCCGAATGTCCCAAAGCTGAGAGAGCAGAGGTAAACTATTAATTTTCGCCAGCACAAGGAAAGGCTTCTAAAGAACTCCAAGGTCCGCAAAGAGTACGAAAGGCTGGGCCCAGAATTCCACCTGGCGCAGAGTTTAATCAGAGCCAGGCTGAAGAAGGGATGGACGCAGGCGGAACTGGCACGGCGGGCCGGCATGCAACAGCCCAACATCGCTCGTCTCGAAGGCGGAAATTATGATCGGGTTTCCCTGCCTACACTTAAGAAAGTGGCTCGGGCGCTCGGAGCGGAGATCGAGATCAAGCTCTCCGCCTAAAGAGCTGGCAAGCAGCTTCTTTTTCTTGCCCGGTCATTTCGATGTTTCGAGAATTGTCGAAACGTGGAAATGTCAGAAAAGAAGGACCGGGGGCCGCGTGCGCACCGGATTTTGGCGGAGCCTTCATTGCAATAAGTCAAAAATCAGGCCTGACCCTAGCACGCCCACACAAGGGTAACGGCTTCGCGACACAGCCTCCCCTACCCACTGAGTATTCAGTTCGCTGTTTTCAGCCCACTACCGGGATTTCGTTGTCATTGAACAGGTTCTCGTGCATGGGGACGGCACCAGAATCTGTGACGACATAGGTATCCGCGATAGATGCCACAGCGGACTTTGTTATCGCCGTGGGGTGAAATGAGAGCACCATGCCAGCTTCGAGTTTCGCTGGCTCTTTTCGATGAATTATAGGTCTCTCCACGAGATCCACACCTTGGCCATGTCCTGCCACTCGGGACTCTGGTGGGCAGCCTTTACTTTTCAGGAATTGGTCGCTTGCATCCAAGGCAACACTTGTCGGCGAGCCGGGCTTCAAGTTCGCTGCTATTATGGCTTTCGCTTCTTTGGCGATGTCATATGCCTCTTTAAGCTCATTTGGAGCAGCACTGCCTATACGCAGGAACCTCCTGAGGTCGTACCAGTACCCGCCCGTTGCGTTCGATTCTATCAACGCGTTGACTACGTCGCCATCCTTGAGTGTCCGTCGCTCAAAGCCGTTACCCGGATACATCTGCATATATTCTAGATGGCCTGGTGGGCCGAACTGGATAAACACCTGTTGCTCCTCGCTCCCAAACTGCATCTGGGCCAGCCGAACTTCCCGGATGACTTCAATCGCCAACCTGCCTGGTCTGAGCGCCTTCTTCAAAACTTCATAGCTCATCTCATGCATGTATGCAGCTTCCCTAAGAAGCTTGAGTTCCTCTTCGCTCTTTACCATCTTTACTTCGTCAACAAGATCGGTAGCGTCGATGACATTCACACCTTGCAGCCCCTTCTTTAGGTTTTCATATAGCGCCGCTGACATAATTCCCAGCCCCACAAGACCGACAGTTTTCGGCTTCTTTTTCATCATCGCTTCCACGGCCCTTTCTGCATTGAAAGCGTTCTCCCAGTATATATTTGGCATGGCCTCCGTGGCGAGCCTCTCCCACGCACCTCTCAATGCCCATGCCGGCGGTACCATTGGCCGTGCTGGTGGCGGCGCACCGTGTCCTACGATCGTAATCTCGCCTTCTAGTGGGAAGATGGCGGTGATGGGATAATTTGAGCCCGGTAAATCGATGAAGTAGCGGACGTACGAACCGCAGTATCTTTGCTGACTCTCCATAACGAGGAAATCTATCTTCCTCTCAGCCATCCGATCACGTACCGCCTTCCACCTCCTCTCAAGCTCATTCTGAGGTAGCGAATATTTCCGGTGATCTTCTCTCTTTAGAATATTTTCAATCACATTAGACCTCCCTTGATAAGAACTTTACTCAGTAGAACTCTTTTTAGGATAAGTACCAAAATCGCGTTAAACGTCAAGTCGCCGTCGAGAATAAAGTACGGGAAAATGCCTAGTCCGACGCTTCATAAACAGCCCCACGTCCGACGGGGTTAAAACGGATAAGGTCCGCCCGGCTGCCAGAAGTTGACCTCGTCCAGCTCCGGCCGTGACCGGAGGAACCGGTACCAGTCGTTATCCGTGACGCCAACGTAGAGTTTCACAGCAGCCTACCGCGAAAAGTAACCAGCCTCTTTTTTGTCTCCGCCAATTGTCAACAAAAGACTTGACCCCTCAACCAGGCTTGGTATCCAACGTGCGGCAAAACTTCACGACGTCCAGAGCAAAGGAAAACGTCCGTTCCTTGATATCCCTCGGCTTGTCTCTAGCGGTCATATCGATTGCACTTTTACCCGATTCGCTTACTGGATTCAATTTTTAACTTTTTACTTTTACCTTTTT
>Ga0209211_10005380_pt1 | contig 19216 bp, 16 predicted proteins | sample RifGroA2_FD_183992 | JGI IMG/M metagenome (GOLD analysis project Ga0209211, IMG submission 183992) | Groundwater microbial communities from Rifle, Colorado, USA - Groundwater A2 (SPAdes) (version 2) | ecosystem: Environmental > Aquatic > Deep subsurface > Groundwater | place: Rifle, Colorado...
TACATTCCAAAAGAGTGGCTAGCCAAAGTTTATCAGTATCATCTTTTTTCATTAAATGACATATATAGAATCCAGAGTTTATAAATTATGGCATTTTATTTTGAGTCAAGCCCTAAGTATCTTTTTATCTATTTTTTTTCCTTCTAACAATAATTGTTTTCGTTCTTCATACAGCATCCATCTGCATTCATCCAATGTGTATCCAAATCTTCTGCAGATTTCCCTATAAATCTTGTAAATGTAATAGAATGAATGTGTAAATCTTTCTTTTCTGTATGATTTTGTATACATAAATCCTTGCGCAACTTTTAATATCTGCTGATGTTTCTCGTCGATATTATATTGAATTATGTATTTTTTCTTCTGTTCCTTTATTTGTCTATCCTTTTCTTTTATTTCTTCTAATATTTCTTGTGGTGTTTTGCTGCTTTCTGCAACATTTAGAAGATTCTCATAAAAATGTTTTATCTCCCAAACAGGGCCAAGAAATTCATGCGGCAGCCAATTATACTGATTATAATGTTTTTTTAGCAGTTCATATTGTTCAGGATAAATTCCTTTGAACGTCTCTAAACTAGGTTTTTCTTTTAAAACTCCTTTAAGTTTATCGTTCATTATCTTAGAGCATAAATTTAAAAATTCAATTTCCTCTTCTGTAATAGTTGTCTTTTCTTCTGGTGTTATCAAAACAGAGAAAACTTCATTAACTTTTTTTGTATCTTTTACCTTTGTTTTAAGATATTTTAAGATATAATTGCTCAATTTCGGCTCATATACTTCTAAAATCATAGGCAAACTGCCTGAGACAAATTGTTGGATAGAATGGTCATTGAATTTTTGATAAATCTTCCATAACTCTTTATTTGTTGCAGTTGCTGGATCTAGCTTCTTAAGCTTTTTTTCAGTGGTGTTAATAATTTTATTAGAATCTTTTACAATCATTTTAATTATATTTAATCCCCATTTAGGATCATCTAAAATCTTTTTTAGAATCTGTTCAGCAGCATCTATTAATTCTTGTTTTACATAGCAGATCTTTGCTGTTTTTAGGTCGTCAAATACAAAAACCATTTCAGAAAATGGCTTGCTCAGTATTTTTTCTATTGCTTTTGTATTTTCATCGCCATAAAGCCTGCATAAATCAGGAATAATATTAAATTCATCAAAAAATATTGCATACTTTTTCATCTTTCTAACCTTTTTTTTAGATTTATTCATTTGATTCATACTAAATGCTTATTCTTGCTCTTGTTTTAATATTTTTGCATAATTCTCTGATGCATTTAGTTCAACAAAATCACCTTCTTTCAAAATTCTTGTTGCAATTTGTGCACCTGTAAGGCAGGGAACATTAAATTCTCTTGCTAATATTGCTGCATGACATGTTATTGAGCCGCCGTCATCTGTAATAATTCCAGCAACCTTGTCCATGTAAAACACAAGTTCTGGCATGGTCATTCTTGCAACGAGGATACATTTTTTGTCTGAATTGTTAAGATTATCCAATTCATTCTTATTATTTATAATTTTTATTATACCGCTTACTCTGCCAATTGAGCTGCATACGCCTGTTATCACTGAAATCTCTTCTATTTTTTTATCATCGACTGATTGCTCAACTAATTCCACATATTTATTTAATCCAGCTTCCTTTGAAGTGCCGTTATTAAATAAAAAAATACTCTCTTTATATCTTTGTTTCAGTTTTTTGGTTAGTTCTTCTTTTTTTTGCGCAACCAAATTTTCATCGCAAAGCATATCGATTTCTTCAGGCAAGATATATTTTAGCTCTTGTTCCTCTATTTCAGTTATTTCTTTCAGTCTTGAGAAAATCTGGTTGATGTAATAAAAGCTTTCAGATCTTTTTTCCTTTATTTTTTCTCTTAAAATTGAGAATTGCTTTATTGTATTTGCAATAAACCTCTCGTAGTCATTAAGATTCAATTCATGAACAGCATTTTCAAATTCTTTATCAGCATTATTAAGATAAACCGCATTATTGTTTTTTTGTATTTTACTAATTTCTTTTTCAAAGAACTGCATATCCCATTTATCAGATTCATAATCATATCCAAGCCACATAAATACTTCTAGTTTTTTAATATCATTCTTATTATAACTTATATTACTCTGATAAGGGTTGATTTTCCTATTATTTTTCACTATTTTTAAAATTTCATCATAACTTTTTTTAGTTAATGATGCCTGTGGCTCTCTTGTAAGTTTTTGCAGATACTCATTTACCTTTTTTTTGTCGCTTATTCTTAATTCAACAGCTTCTTTTAGCTTATTAAATAACAATCTGTCAACTAACGGCCCTATAAAGCTTCGTGAATACATATCTGTGTATAATTCAACATATTTTTTATAGAATTCTACTAACTGCTCGTTTGTAAGTGGGGTATTTTCGTCTAAATGTTTACAATGTTTAATAAGAATTTCTGCTTTTGCAAAAGCATCTTTAATTGTTTCATCAACAAACTGTTTATTGTTCATTATCTTATTAAAACAAAGCAGGCTAAGACATTCATACTCTTCTTTGTTTAAAATAAAATGATAAACACTATTTTTATAATATACTACTATCTGACTAAATTCCTTGCCAATAACCTCTTTTAGTTTTGAAGTTAGTGCTTTACCTATAAGAGTTATGTAAAATAAACTGACTTTTCTTGTGCTTAATATGAAATTATTTTTTTGCTCCATTTTGTGTTTGCATTTCTTTGTATTTTCTTACAGTTTCATCGTGTATTGCTTTTGCGCTTGGCGACAGTGTTATCTCTCCAGAAAATAAGTTTTCGTAATGTGCTGGGCCCTCTTCGACAAGATGAATACCTCTAAATTCCACGCCATGCAATTCTGCAATCTGGTCAACAAACACTTCAACACCATCGTGGCCATAAAGCAATCTTATACTTACATCTTTGTGTGGTCCAATTCTTTCTGCTAGTCTTCTGAAAATCATGTCAACCAATGCTTCCTGTTCAACATCCTTGCCATTCTCGCCTTTATACCTTAATGCAGCAGCTGAAAGCTCTCTTGTTGGTGCACCATGCATATTTATTGTTACGATGTCACCAATTCTATGCCTCCGTAAAGCATAATCAACACTTGCTGCAAGTTTTCTTTCTTGTTTCACCATTTCATCAACTATTAATGAGCAGGAGACACCAGAATATTCAGCAATCATTCTTGCTAATCCTGAATCATTCCAAGGAATACAATATTGTACAATGGCTGGATAAGCAGGTCCTAATCCATCACCACCACAGAATTCTGAGACGATGAGTTCATCTTCTAAATATCGAATAATATTACTTTTCCTTGCTTCTCTTCTGATTACTTCTTCAACAGGCTCAAGCTCTCCTTTTTCAATCAAAGCATGATGTCCGAATAATGCCCATAATGAATAAACAGGCTCAGAATTTCCTCTTATCATAACAACAGGCGCTTCAGCCATTCTGCTTATTAACCCTATTCTCTGTCTTGTCATTTCATTGCCTTCTCTTAGAACATCAGCTAATGTTTGGTATATTTCAGAATGTGGATTAATTGGCTTGTTTTGTGGATATGGCAATGCACCATCATCTCCTGCAATAACAGCAGCAATCCATCTTAATTCAGGCCTTGGTATGCCAGCTGCTTTGGCAAACGGTTTTGTTAATTGTTTGTTTGCTCTGAAAGCATTGCTGTCGCCATGAATCACCCATCTATCTATTCTTCCACTATTACTTCTAACATCCTCTTTTGCTTCTCTTATATATTTTTCTAAATCATCCAAACTGCATTGCTGGATATCACTCATATGTACAACATATACCATTTTAAATTACCCCCATTTCTTTTGCTTCAAAGAACACTATAATTTTTGTTTATTACTATTCAGTAATTCAACATTTATATATACTTTTCCCCCTTATATAATGGGTATGAAAAAGTGGTGAGTATAAATTATTAAACCCATATTCAAAATGTGGTGTGCTTGGTCAAATTCTCAAGAATAAATGGTATCATCTTGCTCTCAGCAATCCTTAAATGCTCCTGGCATGTTGACTCAGATATCTTTAGTAACTTTGCAAGTTTTCTAATGTTTGTTTTTTTTGGAAATTCGTAATAACCCATACCATAAGCAAGCTTTATTACCTTCTCTTGCATGGTTGACAAAGCAGGTATCTGTATAGGCATTGTAATCTTCGCAACCTTCTCTTCTTTATATTTTAAGAATTCGATTTCATAGCCTTTTTTTGTGTTCTCAATAAATTTGTTTAGAATCTCTTTGCTCCATGCAGCAACCTCAACATACTCCCATCCATCTGGCTTTATCACAATTGGTTTACTGAATATCAATCCAGGAACAACATTTCTTAATATTCTTGTTTCTTTTTTTGGAACATAATAAGAAAAGATGTATTGATCACCTTCAATATCAATATATTCCATTTGTTTCAATGATTTTATTTCATCAAGATATGCCTTTTTGTTCTTCTCGTCTCCATAAATAACATGGTAAGAAGTGATATAATCCTTATTCTCGTCGTTATAGAATGTAAGGGGGTAACCATATACAGTGAGATTGTGCTTTTTAGCGCCCCTGCATCCCCATGATTCCCTATGCCTCATCTTTAGTTTAGCTGTCCACATAATAAAACTTAAGAATAATTAAGTTTAAATAATTAATGGTGTGCCACATACCCACTCTAAAGTTAATAAACATATTTAAATAACTGTGTTACTTAAATTGTGAAAAGAGTAAAAGGAAACTGCAAAAAAATAATAATTATACTGAAAAGATGCAAAATGGGCTTTTTCGATAAACTAAAATTTTGGAAAAAATCTGATGATTTCGGCGACATAGGCAAAGGACTAAGTTTAGAAGGCCAAGATTTAGGCGGATTAAGCGGCACAGATTTAGGATTAGGGAGAGATACAGCAGGTTTGGGAAGAGACACACTTGGTTTGCAGACAGAAGGAATGGACAATGCATGGACAAGTCCTCAAATGCAGCAAGCTCATACAGCTCAACCATCTCGTGGATATCAATATCAACAACCTGCACAGCAATTTCAGCACCAACCACAATACGAGAAACCAGTGATTGTATCTCAAGACGAAGGTTTTGGCACAAAAGCTTATTCTATGGAAAAGAACATGGAAGTTATTTCTGCGAAATTAGATGCGCTAAAAGCAGGCATTGATGCAATGAATCAGAGATTAGCTACAATAGAGCACGAGATTAGGCAAAAGAGATGGTAGATTTTTAATTAAATGATGAGAGGGTGTAATGATATTTGTTTAGCAGAGGTTATGTTTTTCAATCTTTTTTCTCGTCAGGTTTTTCGCTTTAATTATTATTTCTCGTTCACAATCCTTTTTCTCGCTCACAGCACGTTTGTGGGACGCAGTCCACAGTCACATGAAAAATAAAAATAGGTGCTGGGTGTTGGGTGCTAGGTGCTAGCGGCGATAATTCATCGTAACTAGCACCCAGCACCTAGAACCCAGCACCCACTTAGAATCTAGCACCTAGTTTTCATAGTGAACTGGTTGGACATGCCAAGAACGAAATAAATAAAATAATTTTATTCATCTAAACAACTTTTCAGCAGAATATCTCTCTCAACTTCTCTTTTAGATCAGTAATCTTAACTCTTATCTGCTTGGTTGTATCTCTTTCTCTTATTGTAACACAATTATCTTTTTCAATGGTTTCAAAATCAATTGTTAGGCATAACGGAATTCCTATCTCATCTGCTCTTGCATATCTTCTTCCAATTGCGCCTGAGCGGTCATAGAAGCATACAAACTCATTTTTAAGTAAATTGTAAACTTCCTTTGCCTTGTCCTCCAGCTTGTTAACCAGAGGCAGAACCGCAACTTGTGTAGGCACTAGTTTTTTATGCAGTTTTAATACAATCCAATCTCTCTCTTTGTTTTTTGGATCATGCGTATAAGCATCAAACATGAATGCTAGAAAAGCTCTGTCTACACCCTGAGAAGGTTCAATTACTTTAGGCAATACTTTTTTCTTTGTTGCTTCGTCAAATAGTTCAAAACTCTTTTTTGAATGTTTCTGATGCTGTTCTAGGTCAAAGCTGCCCCTATTTGCCATTCCATGTATTTCTTTCCAGCCGAATGGAAAATTATATTCTATGTCAAAACATGCTGAACTGTAATGTGCAAGCTCGTCTTTTCTGTGCTCTCTTAATCTTAAATTTTCTTTCTTAATGCCTAAATCAACAAACCATTGGTACTGCTGTTTTAACCAATAAGCATGCCATTCTTCCATTAATTGCATTTTTAAGATATCTTTTATCTTTAATTTCTGAATATGGACTTGTTCATGTAGATTCTTTTTTTGATTCTTTTCATGTGAACTTTTCTTTTCCTGTGTTTCTGCTGTTAGAATTTGAAATTCATAGTCTAAATCCTGTTTTGCCAATAAATTGCACTTTTTCTCCTCAGGATGAATAAAATATTCTAACTCCATCTGCTCAAATTCTCTGCATCTGAACAAGAAGTCTCGAGGGGAAATTTCATTCCTGAAAGCTCTGCCTATCTGCGCAATGCCAAAAGGTAATTGTACTCTGGCTGTTTCAGTTATAATTTTGAAATTAGTAAACATCTGCTGAGCTGTTTCTGGCCTTAGATATGCAACTGCTTCTTCAGATTCAACAGGTCCTACACATGTTTTGAACATTAAATTGAATTCTTTTGGCTTGCTTAGATTGCCTTTGCATATAGGACATTTAAGATTATTCTGCTCGATTAGTTTATTGATATCTTCTTTTGAAAGCCCTTCTGCTGCAATACTTAATTCATCTTCTATCAGCTGGTCAGCTCTTTTTCTTGCCCTGCATTTTGTGCATTCGACCATTAAATCAGCGAAACAACCAACATGGCCAGATGCCTGCCAGACTTTTTGGTGTGAAATAATTGTACCATCAATGCCAACAACATCGTCTCTGCTCTTCACAAATATTTTCCACCAATCCTGTTTAATATTATTTTTTACTTCAACACCCAAAGGGCCATAATCAAAAAAACCAGACATCCCACCATAAATCTCACTATTAGAATAAACAAACCCTTTTCTTTTGCAGAAGGTTGACATTTCTTCTATTGATATATTGGAGATGTGGGAATTGAAGTTTTCAGCCATAATTTTGGTTAGTTTAGTACTATTTATATAATTTTTTGTTATTTGACAAGCAGCAATAATAAATAGTAAGATGGTTTGCTGGTAGGAAGGTTTGAGGGTAACTGCTTGTTTTCGTTGAACCTTCTTACCATCAAACTTTCAAACCATCTTACCTTTTCTATACCTAATTTTTCTCTTGATAGTCGATGTAAATATTTGTGTCTAAATAAATTAGTTGTGACATAAATAGAAACTATAGAACAACTACTTAATATACCCTCTGTTTAAATTTCCGTAGATTTTCCGACGTGAGGTAGTTTTGGCTAGTGATTTTCGGAAATGATATTTAAAGCATGAAAAATTTGTCGAAAATCTTTTGGTGAAACTGAAAGGTTTTTGGTGAAAAACAAAACATTACTAAAAACATAATGGTTGTAAATTTAATTAAAATATTCTTCTCAAAAAAACGCAAAACACATATCACTTGCTTTGTTCCCGTATTAATTGCTTCAATGTTGCAAATGCTCTTGGCGCATCTTCTTCTTTTATAATAAATGTCAGCTCTGTAAATGTTGAAACAATTTCTATAATATTTATGTTCTCCCAGTTTAATGCTCTCGTGGCTATATAAAACAGACCAATAGTCTGTATTGCTTCTACAGGAATATTTATTGTGACGCTGGCAATATCCTCTACTTCTGACTTAATTTCCTTTGAATCAAATAAGGATCTTATTTTTGGCTTGTTCCTTCTGTTTGTTATCAATGTTATTTCATTAATGCCTTGAGTTACAGTAAGAAAATCATTCTCTGAGTTTATTTTGTCATATAATTTGCTGATTTTTGCCTGTATACTTGGAAGTTTTCTTAATGTTATCTCATATAAATCAGATTTAACACTAATATCTGAACTTAAATCAAATTTTGCAGTTTTTATGAATGATTTGTTTAGTTTTTCACCTAATCTTCTTATCGCCATCATTACTGCCCCAAATTTAACTTTTTCTTTCATTTCTGTTTCTACTTCTGGCAAAATCTCCTCTGCCAATGCAGCTACATTAATTACTCCTCTGACTAATGCTTCCTGAAGAAATGGCTTTCTTTCAACGATTTTTTCAACTGTTCTTGCGATTGTTACCATATTAACATGATATAGTAGTTAACAGTTTATATATTTTTTGTTAAATAGTTAACATTATGTTAAAGGATTGTTAGATACATTAATATTAGAAAAAGGGATATACTAAAAGTCCTTGGGGTTCGAACAAACCTCAAGGACTTTTGTATATACAAAAGTGATTAATTTGTTCGAAAATTAATCACTTTTGGTATAATGTAATAAGTAAATAATTAAGACCACTACTTACAGCATGAAATGTTATACAATCACAACCAATTTCTAAAAGTGAAGCACAACTTATTGCTCCTTTCTTTGCATATTCTAATACATAATTAGAATTTAGAACATAAATTTTTTCTGTTAGATTCCAAATGCCAGCTTTGTGCTTTACATTTATAATACATTTCATTGCTTTGTCAAAATCCATTCCTCTGCCATAAACTCTTTCTGCAAATGCTCTTTGAGTCGGATTAAGTTGTTTTTTGTAGTTCAAAAGATCTATTGTAAAGTAACTATATTCTTCATTCATGCGAGGACTACATCTATGTTCCCCCTCTTTTAAGTTAAGTTCTGATAATGGAATTCTTAATGTGCTATTTGCATTAATCACACTTTCAATGTTTTTTCGTGGTATATAATAATGTGTTCTTGACATTTGATGCAATGCATCTTTCAAATTAGCAAGCAGAAGATTATTCTCTCTTCTTGCAAGATAAAGTATACCCTCTCCTTCTTCAACAACATATAATGGAAAATCTGCTGTATTATACGTATTCCTTTTATGTATACTAGGAAGAAATTCATAATCTTGTTCATCTTCATCTTGTTCGTTATCATCTTTTCCATTTTTTATTAAGAAGCTAATTAACTCATCCACATTAGGTATTTTAGTAATATCTAAACAAGATAACATTTTATCTAACAATCTTTTATCCCAAAGCAGTTCATCAAACAAATCAGATCTCATTGCACTTATTAAACCATTATTAAGATCTATCTCCAAGGTATTTACTTTATGATGTTTTTTTTTCGCTTTTATTTTTATGTTATTTAACAATTCAACTTCTAATCTTCTATTATTTAACAAATCAACAATACAACCCATTCTATGAGAATATTCTCTGGTGACATTATGAGTTTTGTGGATTATCTCATTCATCTCTATAAAGTCTTGTGTAGGAACTTCTCCACCGCGCTCAGGAGCAGATTCATAACAATAAATGCCATCATTATCTCTTCCAAAATATCCGTCTTCTTGTTCCTGTCTTTGTTCTTGTACTGGTTGTGCTGTCATATTTATCACAATAAGAAGATAGCAGTTTCCATAGATAAGCTTGACGTTAACTAATTTACACATTTTTTTAAAAAGGTTTATAATTACTCATAATTGTAATTCTTCTTAATGGCTATCTATTAATCTTGAAGTTATTTAACAAATAATTATCTTTTTGTTGCATAGTTTACATTAATCTAAAATAGTTTATCTGAGTCTATCCTCTACATGTATAATTTAAGTGATAATAGTTAACTGGTGATAATAATGAACACAAGAACACATCTTAACTTAAGAGCAGAAATTGGAACATACATGGATGAGTGTCGGAAATGTCGTCGATATAGACAACAATATTGATGATTACACTTTTCTTAATAATAACTGCAATGATAGTTGTAATAGTATTTGTAATAATAAATTTGATAATAATTGTGATAACATTTGTAATAATAACAGTAATAACTGTTGTAATAATAGTTGTTATGCGTCTGTACTTCAAGTTTCTTTTGAAATCTTTGAAGGAAACGGGAATGTTTTTGCAATAATAAACGAAAGAATTAATTCTATTCCTAATGATGAAACAAGAAGTGAGTTAAGCAAAGAGATATGTAATTCAAACCAAATCCATAATAAAAGGATAGATGGATTACTTTTTCTCCAACCTTCAAATGTTGCAGATATAAAAATGCGCATATTTGAAAAAGACGGCTCAGAATCAGATATGTGCGGCAATGGATTAAGGTGTATTGCAAAATATCTTGAACAAAAATCTGCGATAAGAAACCCAAAAATAAACATCGAGACAAACAGCGGTATATTTTTAACAGAAGTAATTGGCGACACTGTAAAAGTTGATATGGGTTTTCCACAAGATCCTTTGAAATATGTTAATTTACAAAAAGCAGCATTCAATGTATTAACGCAATTTTGCATAGCTTTCACTTATAAAAATCACATTATTTATTTATTAAATTCTGGTGAGCCGCATGGCGTGATAATTGTTGACGATATAGATCATATTGATTTAACTGCATTTTTAGATTTTATTCAAAACAAAGAATTATTTCCGTTTGGCATAAATTTAAATGCCATGCAAATTATCAACGACAAAACAATCAGGATAAGAACATTAGAGCGCGGTTTATGGGCGACAACATTATGCTGCGGCACAGGCTCAACATCATGCGCAACTTTGATGTGGTTGTTAAATACACACCATAATAATTCTAATAATCCTAATAATCCTAATAATCCTAATGAGATTAAAGTAATTAGTGATGGTGGAAAGCTGTACATAAAATTCTCAAAAAACAAGATTTGGATGAGAGGAACAGCGAGGCGAATTGGCTGTTTAAATTATCAAATGACTAAAATGAATGGTGCTGTTCCATGAAAACAAATCATTCTATATTATCAAGTCCAATTGATAGCGTCATTGATAATGTTAGCATTCTGATGGATGGAGCTCCTATTACTGTCCAGAATTCTAATTCATGGCCAAGTAAAACTTTCAAAAGGCATACACCTATACTTCATCTTTATGCAATGTTAAGAGAAAAATATCCTGCTTCAATAGTTACACCTGTTATCGACGCAAAACCACTTAATTTTGAAAGTATGCTTCCTGAAATCTATAAAGATTTTGAAAGATTTGCAGGTTTAATTCATACAGATTTATGGTTGATTGATGAAGCAGCCATAAAACAACCGAGACATGATGGAAGATATAATGATTCCATAAGAGAATGGGTGTCTTTCTTAAACACACTTGATTTAGGTTTGCTTAGAAAAATAGATGAGGATAAAAGATTCTCTGTTCAAGATTTGATAATGGTAGATGGCAAGGTAACTGATATTCGTGAACACGGCAGATTAAAATGTACAATAGCTGAGCTGATTGTATATTATGAAAAAATGAAACATATCACTTATGCAACAAAAGAACATCTAAATAATAATCGCAAGGTAATAAGCAATAATAGTAATGTGATTCTATTGACTGGTTATGATGAAGGCTACTTGTTTCTTTATGGAAACGGCCGACACTTTAAGCAAATACAGTCATCACTTGAAGTTTCCTTGTCGCAGCATTATAGTAAAGAAGTTACAATAATTGATTTTATGTACGGATTAAATCCTGATAAAAACTTTAATCCGATTGAATATTCAAAACCATTTTCACAATTTTCAGAAGAACAGCAATATGCAATAAGAGTTGCAAATGCAGCTTATTGCCTAGCAACATCATTTTATTTAGAAAACATAACAAAAACTAAACTTGATGAGCAAGATGAGCAACAGTTGCATAAATTAAGAATCAATGCAGCAAGGCCAGAGTTAACAGCGTCGTTAAATCGGCTAATTATGGATATTGATATAACAAATAGAGATGAGATTATTAATAAGGAAAAAGAAATATATAACTTATTGGAGGCGTGATTAAAATGAGTGAAATAAACATTAATGAAATAAACGTTAATGAAATAACATTCTTGGTAGAAAGATTAAAACCTTCCCAAAGGTCTGGTTATGGTATAACATATAAACCTGTGTTTCCATCACACAGAAAAGATATATGCGCAATAGTAAGAAGTACAACATTAAGAAATGATAGATTAACACCAGATACAGATTTTGCATATTTTTTTTGGTACGAGGATAGGTTGAATTATAAAGAGATTGTAAAATCAGCCGGTTATTTGGAAATTGAAGATATAACCGAAGATGATATTAATTTTGTTGTTAGAGTAAAAGGCAGTACAAGTTTAACTAGATGGGCAATAGCTGGCTCAGAAGCTTGTGCTTTTAATAGGTTAAGAACATATAAAATAAAAAAGTCAGAATTAACAACAGGTGACTTTGAAGAGTGGGTTCAACCACATGAAGAGCGTGTTCAACCACAACAAGTAAACCTATGGACTGTAGTTGGCCTCTCTTATGAATAAATACGATTTTACAAGAAAAAAGAAATTACGAAAATTCAACCACTCATCCACTCAACTTCTTCCTTATCTAATTCAAAGAACTCTCCTAATTTTACTCTTGAGCTTTTGTTCTTTTTCATTATATATTGAACATACGGCAGCGTGCTTTTAATTGTATCTTTCACAGAAGTGTGTGTTTTTGAGGCAATTTTTTCTGCAATAGCTTTTCTCTGCTGGTATTTCATGTTAGCTCTCCAAATTTTTAAAAGCCTTTGCGTTGGTCCATAACTTACAAATTCCTTGTTTTTCTCGTCCTTTGATACTGCAATTCCTGCTGTCAGCAGATCATTAATATACACTAAGAATCGCCAATGCTGCCACCTTGATATTCGTCCTCTGAACACATCTGCCCTGCTTAACATATTATAAGCTCTTGCAAGGTCTTCAGGTTTAGTATACTCTTTTGGCAGATTCTCGTCAATCCACAAAAATAATTGGTCTGTATCTTCTTCAACATTATTAAATGCCATTGACGCTATTTTTGGATCTTTTATCTTAAATATTCTTACAAGCGCATCTATTATGCTCTCTTTTTTGTCTCGCTCGCTTAACTGTTCCATATCTGATTTTTCAAGTTCATTTTTGTTCTGAACAAGCCCTTGGAGGTCGTTGATTGCAGCCCTTAAATCTCCATCTGCTCTTCTTGCAAGTGATTTAAGGTCATGCTCCTGAAATTTAACACCTTCTTTTTTGCAGATATCACTAAGCTTTTCGTATATAATGAGATAATTTAATGAGCTGAATTCAGCAAGCTCACATTTATTCCTCAAAGAACTTAGTTTCTGGTCATAAGGATTTGTTGCTGTGCATATTATAGGAAATGAAGTACTTTCTATTATGCTGATTATTGCCTGAATTCCGCCTCTGTCTTTTGTCCCTGACAAACCATCAACCTCGTCTACAAGAATAATTTTTTGTTTCATGAACAAACTCATTTGTTTTGAGGCTTGACCTATTGTCTGATTTATCAGTTCTGCATTCCTAAAGTCACTTGCATTCACTTCAATTATTTCTAAATTTAACTCATTTGCCAATGCATATACAGAACAGGTTTTGCCAACACCGCTTGAACCATAAATGAGAATAGCTTTTTTTCTTTGGGTTTTGAAATTTTTTATGAAGTTTCTTATTGCACTGATAGAATTATCCTGTCCAACTACATCTTTTGTTGAAGTTGGCTGATATTTACGTATCCAAGGTACAAATTCCTGCCTATTTATGCTGTTCATACATCCCCACCACTTATGTACTCATACTAACTTGTGCACATATACTAACGCAGAAATTGCCTGAATTTATTAAGTTTGCTGATAATTCATTTTCCAAAAGAGTAGAATTTTTCCATAAAGCTCAAAAATCAATAATATTTATAAAGATTTACCTTACTTCTATACACTTATGGCTAAACATAATGCAAATACTGCTAAATTGTCAGAGAAAGATAAAGAACAAACTAATAATAATGAACAAATTAAGCAAATTAATGACAATAAGCAAGAGTCTAAACAAAAGAATAAATTAGATAATAAACTGGGAAATAAGCAAGGAAGCAAACAAGATAATAAACAGGGAAATAAAGAAAATAAACAAGAGCCACAAGACTATAATTTCAAGACAGATGAGCCTAAATGGCAAAAATTCTGGCTAAAAGAGGGGATATATAAATTTGACCAAAAGGATACTAAACGGGAAATTTATTCTGTGGACACACCACCACCAACCATTTCTGGCAATATGCACATAGGCCATGCTTTCAGTTATTCTCAGCAAGACTTTGTTGTAAGATACCAAAGAATGTTAGGCAAGAATGTATTTTATCCGTTTGGCACAGATGATAATGGCCTGCCAACTGATAGATTAGTTGAAAAAATAAACAATGTCCGTTCCAGCCATATGGACAGGACTGAATACATTAAATTATGCCTCGCAACACTTGAGAGAATAAGAGAAGATTTTATTAGCGACTGGAAAAGAATAGGCATGAGCTGTGACTGGAGCATATATTACAGCACAATCAATGACCATTGCAGAAAACTATCGCAAAAAAGTTTTATTGATCTTTACAAAGCAGGAAGAGAATACCAAAAAGAGGCTCCAACAATCTGGTGTCCTCACTGTCAGACTGCTATAGCACAGGTTGAATTAGTTGACAAAGAAAAGCCAAGCAAATTTGTTGACATTATTTTTAAGGTTGAAACAGGTGAGGGCAAAAATAAAACATCTGAAGATATTGTTATCGCTACAACAAGACCAGAGATGTTAGGCAGCTGTGTTGCAGTTTTTGCACATCCTTCTGATGAGCGTTACACTAAATTTATTGGCAAAAAAGCAAGAGTGCCTTTATTCAATCATTATGTTTCTATCTTGGCAGATGAAAGGGCAAATCCTGAAAAAGGAACAGGCATAGTTATGTGCTGCACGTTTGGAGATCAAACAGATATTGAATGGTACAAAGCGCATAATCTGCAATTGAAGATTTCTATCAGCCAAGGCGGATTCATGACAGAGATGGCTGGAAGATACAAAGGCCTCAAAATTAAAGAAGCAAGAGAACAGATAATTAATGACCTCAAAGAAGCTGGTTTGCTAATAAAGGAAACTCCAATTACACATATGGTTAATGTCCACGACAAATGCAGCACAGAAGTTGAAATACTTAATTCTAAACAATGGTTTATTAAATATCTTGACTTAAAAGAAGAATTCCTTAAAAGAGGGCAGGAAATTACATGGTATCCAAGATTTATGAGGCACAGATTTGATAATTGGATAAGCGGCCTGCAATGGGACTGGTGCATTTCAAGGCAGAGGCATTTTGGTGTCCCTTTCCCTGTATGGTATTGCAAGAAATGCGAATCAGTTATTGTTGCAGACGAGAAACAGTTGCCTGTTGATCCGATTGTTGACAAGCCATATGGAAAGAATGGAAAAAATGCAGTATGTGCAAAATGCGGCTCTAATGAGGTTGTTCCAGAAAAAGATGTTCTTGATACATGGGCAACATCATCTCTAACACCACATCTTGCAATTGAATTAATGAAAGGCAAACCGTGCTATAATAAACTATATGATCAAATGTATCCAATGAGTTTAAGGCCGCAGGCGCATGACATTATTACTTTCTGGCTTTTCAACACAGTTGTAAAAGCTCATTTGCAAGACAATAATATTCCTTGGAAAAATGTAATGATAAGCGGTTGGGCATTGGACCCTCACGGCAGAAAAATGTCAAAAAGTTTAGGCAATACTGTCGAGCCAAGGCCTGTACTTGATAATTATGGCGCAGATTGTTTAAGATTTTGGGCAGCAGGATCAAAACTAGGTGAAGATTTGTCATATCAAGAGAAGGATTTGGTCACAGGCAAAAAAATGATTACTAAATTATGGAATGCTTCTAAATTTGCAATCATGCATCTTCAAGATTACGATTATGAGCAGCCGCAGATTGAGATGCTCGAGGTAATAGATAAATGGATCTTGTCAAAATTGCATAAATTAATCAAACAATCTACAGAAAGTTTTGAGTGCTATGAATATTCTAAAGCAAAGATTGAGACAGAAAAATTCTTCTGGCATGAATTGTGCGATAATTACTTAGAAATTGTCAAAGACAGATTATATAATCCTGATAAAAGAGGGTCTAACGGAAAGGAAAAAAGGAGATCAGCCCAGTTCACTTTATATCAAGTATATCTTAATCTATTGAAACTAAGCGCACCAATAATGCCGCATATCACCGAAGCTGTTTATCAGTTATACTGGCAAAAAAAAGAAGGTGTTAAAAGCATCCACATCTCTAAATGGCCTTCGTATGATGAACAGTTTGTTGATGAGTTTGCAGAAGAGATTGGTGATAAATTTGTGGCAGTACTTGCTGGTGTCAGAAAATATAAATCAGAGAAAAAACTAAGTCTGAAAGCAGAGTTAAGCAAATTGATTATTATCTGCGACGAAAAAATAAGAAAGGATTTAGAATTTGTAAAAGAAGATATGTTGGCTGTATGCAAAGCAGATGCACTTGAGTTTGAGGGCAATGCAGATATTATAATTAATGAGAATATTAAGATTGGTGTTGAGATAAAGCAGAACACACAAATTCTGTCTTAATTGTCTGAACTTTTGCGGTTTTTGAAATTTAAGTATAAATTTTAAATGTCTTTGTATCTTACTTATATTGCTTAACATTATCAATTTTTGAATAATCACAAAAGTTGAGTTAATTATTCAGGTTTACTATAAAGCCTATAAATCAGTAGATTTTGCCTAATTTTATCCATCCCATTTGGCGATTGGGTAATTCATTTCTCCTCGAAAATTTTTCGGTTTTTTTGTGTGAACTTTTATTAATCTGTTTTACTTTATTCTTCTTTTGAATATAACTTGAATAATTTAATTTCCGTAAGATTTTCGATTAAAAAATTTACTAAAAAAAGAGGTTCGACACATAATGAATTTATTTATTGTTGATAAAAAGGCAGATATAAAAAAATATAATTATTTAATCACTGAAATAGGTAATGTATTAGAGCAAGGTAGAAAGCAGGCTTTTCATTCTGTAAATACTATTCTTATTACAACATATTGGAAAATAGGGAAAAAGATAGTTGAGTTTGAGCAGCATGGAAAGGAAAAAGCAAAGTATGGCGTTTCATTATTGGATAATCTCTCAACAGATTTAAAGCTAAAATATGGTAAAGGTTTTAGTAAGAGCAACGTATATCTTATGAGAATGTTTTACTTGAAATACCAAAAATTCCAGACAGTGTCTGGAAAATTGGGCTGGAGTCATTATTCAGAATTGCTCTCGATAGAAGATGACATGGCAAGACTGTTTTATGAAAGCCAGTGTCTAAAAGAGAATTGGTCAGTAAGAGAGCTTCAGAGGCAGATTAACACTGCATTATTTCACAGAATTGCGTTAAGTAAGGATAAAAAAGGAGTTATGAACCTTTCAAAGAGAGGCTTGCTTGTAGAAAGCGCAAAAGATGTTATAAAAGACCCTTATATCTTAGAATTTCTTAATATTCCTGAAAACTATAAGTACTCTGAAAAAGAGTTAGAACAGAAGATAATAAACAATTTGCAGATGTTTCTATTAGAACTAGGAAAAGGGTTTACTTTTGTAAAACGGCAATTTAGGATTACATTAGACAATACCCATTATTATGTGGATTTGGTTTTTTACCATAAGATATTAAAGTGTTTTGTTCTTATAGACTTAAAAATAGGAAAGGTTCGCCATAATGACATTGGACAAATGAATATGTACCTTAACTATTTTAAAGAAGAGGAAAACTCCTCTGCAGATAATGAGCCCATTGGTATTATATTATCTGCTGAGAAAAACAATTTTTTAGTGAAATATACTTTAGGTGGAATTACAAACAAATTGTTTGTTTCAAAATACAAATTGTATCTTCCAGACAAAGAAGAATTGAAAAATAGACTGAAGGAATTAGTTGATAATTTTTAAAAAAAATAAATAACTTAAATTCCAAACATCTCACCATAAAACATATAAACCATAAAACATTTATGCACTTTGGTGATTTAAAATGAAACAAGACTCAAAACAAGAAAACCCACTTTTTATATTAAGACCAAACATATCTGTAGCGATAATACCTGTAATAGTAGGTGCTATAATCGCAGGAATCTTTGTTGGATTTTTTGTTTGGACAATTTTTCATAATCTGATTACTTACAGTTTGGTTTTTGGAATTATTACCGCAATGATTCTGGCAATTGTAATCATCTTTTTTCGTTTGATGAATTTAAATGCCATGCGCTACCTTTTTTATCAGAAAAAAGCAGAGTTTTTTGAAGGCTTTCTTAACATTGTGCAAAGAACTGTGCAATATGACAAGGTAACTGATTGTGTTCTTACTATCAGTATATGGGACCGACTATTCGGCACAGGAACAATAAGATTAATCACAGCAGGACATTTGGGTGCAGTTAATTATGGTGGCTATCAAGGAGCAGGTGGCGGAATTGCTCTTCAATATCTAAATAATCCTAATGATGTTTATAAAAGAATACAGAAATTGATTGGGAAAGAGTGATAATTAATCGCTGATGTCTCCAAGAGATGGTTTTACTAGTTCAATTAAGGTTTTTGAATCTAACTCTATACCTGCTGATGGGTTGCCAGAGCTGATGTTTACTTTTACTTTTTTTAGAATAATCTTATCAAAAAGAATAGGAATTGTTGTTTTTAATAACAATGGTGGGATTGCGCCTAATTGATATCCTAATACTTCTTCAATATCTTTTTTTACAGCAAAACTTAATCTTGAACATCCTACTAATTCCCTTACTTTTTGTAGATTTAATTTTTTATCAGATGTTAAGCATGCCAAATAATATTTTTTCTCTTTATCTACTAAAAGAATACACTTAATCATTTCATCAATAGGGACATTCCTTTCTTTAGTAGCATCTTCACAAGTAAAAACCGGTTTGGTATGAGGAAGAAGTTTATATTTAATTCCTTTTGAATTTAATAATTTGGTAATGTTTGTTTCAATTATCATCTTAAATATAGTGGTGGGCTTTAATAATTGTATCCATTTAGTGTACGTAAAGAATCCCCAGCACTTTAGTGCTGGGTCTCGCTATTTTCTCAGAAAAATTTAAGATGCGGCTTCGCCGCAGTATAAACTGCGAACGAAGTTGCGCACCAATTTCTATCAACCA
>Ga0209211_10005381_pt1 | contig 19216 bp, 18 predicted proteins | sample RifGroA2_FD_183992 | JGI IMG/M metagenome (GOLD analysis project Ga0209211, IMG submission 183992) | Groundwater microbial communities from Rifle, Colorado, USA - Groundwater A2 (SPAdes) (version 2) | ecosystem: Environmental > Aquatic > Deep subsurface > Groundwater | place: Rifle, Colorado...
GGGGATTCTCTATGCCATACATCATATAACCCGCTTAAATAAAATGAAAATTCCTATACAATGGACTTATTCATGAGGGATATAAAATGAGAAACAAATTTCTGATGCCGGTTTTGATTTTTGCATCTTTTATTTTATCGGGTATGTCAGTTTCCAATGTAATGGGGGGAAGCGCTATGCAGTCAGTTAAAGGAAAAAAAGCCGTGATGATAATTGCTCAAAATAATTTTAGAGATGAGGAATTATTGAAACCAAAGGAAGTTTTAGAGAAAAATGGAGTGACTGTAACGGTAGCTTCTTCCTCGTTAAAAGAATCTACCGGTATGTTGGGCGCTAAGGTAAAACCGAACATTCTATTCACCAACATTAACGTGGCGGATTATGATGCAGTTATATTTGTTGGAGGTTCCGGAGCGAGCGAATACTGGGATAACCCAACTGCTCATAAAATTGCGAATGACGCAAACAATGCCAAAAAATTGGTTGGCGCTATTTGTATTGCCCCGGTAACCCTTGCGAAGGCAGGTTTATTAACAAATAAGAAGGCCACCACCTATTCATCCACAGTAAATGACATAAAATCTGCCGGTGCAAAATATACGGGTGCAGATGTGGAAAGGGATGGAAATATCATTACTGCCACCGGTCCTGCTGCAGCACAAAAGTTTGGAGAAACCCTTGTCAAAGCGCTTAGCGAGTAAACTGCTTGTAGGGGTTGAAGATTTTCAACCCCTACATTGAACTTCTTTGTACATGGTCATAGTATGAAAAAACATATCTTATTAACAGGTAAACCCGGTGTAGGCAAGACATCTGTAATTAAAAAGATCGTCCCTTTGCTGGGAACATCTGCAGGAGGTTTTTTTACAGAAGAAATTCGTGTCATGGACAGGCGCATGGGTTTCAGGATTGTTACCTTGGATGGAGAGGAAGGTGTTATGGCCCATGTAGATTGCAATAGTAATTACAAAGTTGGTAAATATCGGGTTGATCTGGATTCCTTCGAGAAGGTTGCCATCCCGGCATTAGAAAAGGCCGTGAAGGATAAATCGATTATTGTTATTGATGAAATTGGGAAAATGGAACTCTTTTCAACAAAATTCGGGGAACTGGTACGTAATATTATTAATGGTGAAAAACCTCTCCTCTGTGTAATAAAGGAGAACGGCGACACTTTTACTGAAGAAATAAAAAATCGAGAAGATGTCGATTTAGTAACGGTAAATTATGAAAACAGAGAAGGGTTGCCAGAAAAGGTGCTTGATATGTTGAAGGCAATGAAAAAATTTAGTTTTGTGTGAGATCGTTACATAACTGCGTGTTACGATATGTAACAGTCGCGTTCATGCCCATTTCACAGGTATTTGACAAAACTTGACCACGTAATCTTCCATAAAATGTCACTATTCGTTATACAATTCTCATAGCGTATTCTTACAGCATCAAATCTTTTCGCTAGATTTTAACTCTCCGCAATATCAACTCTTACAACTTTCATAGATATATAATTTTTTTGTAGAACTCGTGGCATAACATCTGCGCATTTCCCTTATACGACAAATTAGAATATCTTGTTTGTTCATAAATTTTTGTAGGTCTCTTTTTTCTCTATTCTTTAGGGATCTACATGCTTAAGAAAGGTCAGGGGTTAATTCGTTCTCCCTGATCTTTCTAAGCAAACCAGGAAAGATATTGGAGGAAACAGATGGAATTCGCTTTTCAAGTTTACATTAAAGACTTAAAAAAAATTTCTCCTCTCACGGTTGAAGAAGAAAAAAGATTATTTAAAAAACTTTCACAGGGTGATTCTGAGGCAAAAAAATCTATTGTGATAGCTCATCTTCCTCTGGTTATAAAGATTGCCCGCCGGTTTGCCTATTATGGTGCATCTCTGCTTGATCTGATCAGTGAAGGAAATATTGGACTTATGCGTGCAGCTGAAAAGTTTGACTACAGGATAGGTCAACGGTTCGGCAAGTATGCTTCATGGTGGATTAAATGGACTATCATTCGGGCGTTGATTAACAATTCAAAGACCATACACATTCCCGTCTACATGGCAGAAAAAATTTATAAGTGGAAGAAAATATCTTCAAAACTAGCAAACACCTTACAGAGACTGCCAGATCGAAATGAAATTGCGGAAGAATTGAATGTCGGCGAAAAACAGTCCCGTTGGATAGAAAGAGCCGTAAGAAACACATATACTCTCAATTATACGCACTTCCAGAAAGATGATTCAATGGAATTTAGTGAATCTATACCAGACGAACGGGTGAAAATGCCTGAAGACGAATTGATCGAATCTTATGATAAAAAAGAGTTAAGAAGGGTACTGGATATAATCGATCATAGAGATTCACACGTGCTAAAAATGCGATATGGATTAGATGGTATAGAACCCATGACACTCCGAGAGGTAAGTGAAAAACTTAATATCAGCCGAGAGTGGGTGAGAAAGATTGAAAAAAAAGCTTTATCTAAACTCAACCAACTTATGGCTTGTAACAGATAATATCTCTTAGAAGTTTAAGTCATACCCCGCAGTCGGAATCCAATCAGCCCTTAAGCCATCCTCATTAAGTGGTGTTTGCACATTGACAAATACGAACATTCCTGACCGCGGACTCCACTTGAATCCTGTTGAAAAATCAATAATATTCTTACCAATGGGTGCATTTTCTAATGTATATCTGCCGATAATATCCGATGCGATAGAAAAGTGGTTATTTCTTTTACCGAAGCCATAATCAACACCAGTGGCGTACACAATCCTGCTTTGTCCTTCACTTCCGCTATTGAACTCATATCCCAGGTTAAGATGCGGCGTAAAACGGCTGACACTTTTTGAAAATATAAGAAATGGTTTTATGCTGGTTCTCCCTGTTCCTAAAAGCTCGTTTTTGTTTCCTGTTTGGAGTTTCACATCAAGCGCAGAGGTGAAATCTATCCATTCCGACGTGAACAGATTATACTTACTTCTCAGAAAAATATCTCCAATGCCTGTAGAAGCACCGGAAACAGAGTCGCTAATCGTTTCTCCAGCTTCAAAACTGTAACCGAGTGTTTCGCCGCTTTTCCCTTTTTCCTTTGTCTGATTCAATATCCTTCCGTTACTGTCAACATCAAGTTGAACCTGTAGTATAGGTATCAATATGGAAATGTCCCAACGGTCTGTTATCCCATACGTGCCATAAAAAGAAAATAAATTGGTCTTCACATTTACATCAAAGTCCAGTTGAAGCAAATTTTTGTCTTTCTGGTTTTCATCTAAGAATACAATAGACTTTAAATTGTGTAAATCCTTTCCCTGCAGCTTGGAATAATCAATATAAGTATAAGAGAAGCCGAAGTTAATTTTCCTTTCCCCTAAAGTAGTAGCCCTCTCGGCAAAAATAGGCCCAAGGCTATCGGTTGTCCTTGTAAATACCTCTAATTCTCTGTCGTACTGAAAGGTAAATCCCCCTCCTGTTGAGCTAACCGGGAACGAACCCTTTTCGCTATTTAACTCTGAATTCAGATTTTGAATTTCCAGAAACGAATCTAATGGCACCTGAACGACCGTGACTACGTCTACACCCCCTGTGGGTCTTTCCTCCTCGAAGACGTTTTTTACAGGAACACCATTTCCACCATACAATGAAGTTATTAAGCCAGACAGATTATTGGCAAAACTGTTAGTTATCGGAAAAGTGATAATTAACAAAATAAAGAATGTGCTTAATATATGTCTTGTCATTAAGTAGATGACTCCAAATATGGATTAGAAGTAAATGCCTGCAAATGCATCATTATAGCTACTCCGTCATACTAATGAGGCATAACGTCCTTAGTGTCTTGGAACGATTATCACAATTATGGATAACCGCAATATATTACCACAAAAAAGTTACTACACAAAAAAATTCTGGCATTCCGACTGCTTCCGTTGGATTGCGTTAGCATTGACTACAGTTTGACTACAGTAAAAAGTATAGGGGGAGAGGGGATTTTCTGAGTATACGCACAATTATGTAATCTCGTTGTGCCTGGAAAAACACAAAGGAGGATTGAGTTGCTACACATTGTTAAAGAGAAACACCCCAAAGCATTCAAGGGTTTACGAGGCTGACTAAAAGGGATATAAAGAGCATTGTAACAGACATTGGCATATTAGAGGAACCAGGGTTAATTGATATTAAAAGAAAGAAGGAATGCCGGAGATAGTCTATACCCGTGGTAGATTACAGTAAGATAAATTTGGGAATAGCGGTTTAAGGCAGTTATTTTTGAAATTATTCATAGCTGGGAAGGCGAAGGAAGAATTAACCGTAAAATAGCTCTATAACTTTTAAGCAGAAGGAGATCAAGCCATGAAAAGGATGTTATTATTAGTAGTCTTGCCTTTGTTTATGTGTGATGTTACAAAGGTAACGATAGCAAGCGATATTTGTGGGTATGTATACGATATTAATGATAAAAGTTTGTCTGGGGTGAGATATCTGCTAAAGACGGTTATAAAGTTTATAGTGGCGCAACATTAGGTAGTGGCCATTATTGGATTTCTTTAAAGGTAGGAACTTATACCATTAGATACAAGAAGAAAGGTTATCAAACTCAAACTAATGATGTATGTTTAAAAGAGTACGAAAAAAATATAGAGAGATAGTTGTGGTGGTTGCAAACCAAATTCCGACACTGTCACAAATTCCAACTGATTAAATTTTGTTAAGTAATCATAAAAGGAATAGGGTAATTCCAGAAAAGCCGTAACATTGACGGCCTTCCCTAGTATGTAGAACGTTAAACGATATGTAAAATGGCAAAACTACTAAATGCATATCTGCTAATTACAGGAGGGGGTTCCGTAGACCTTCCATTCAAAAACAACCGGGTTGGACTGCTGTCCATTACATTGTGTGGAAGGTGAAATTTTTTTAACACGGATGGCTTTTGTAGTTATAGGTTCTGGAAATAAATATTCTACATCTCCTATTTCTTCAATAAATTCATCGTCGGTAATCCATGTAATTCCATCCGTATCTAGATATTGTACTACTCCATTACCGACGTTTCTTCCTGAATCTATATAATCGAAGTCATTTGAATCTTCACCACAACTTTCGTTACAATCAGTTGTCTGAATGGTCATTCTGGTGATAGTAACCTCTTTTCCCCAATCGAGCCTGATCCAGCCATGCTTTCTTTGACCGAGCTTATTTTGAGTTCTTATCCAGTGGTAGTGACAATCTTCCTTTTCTAATTCGTCATTCATCATTTCCGGGCCAAATTCATCGACACCACCTCCGCTGCTGGAGGCTATTGCACAGGGTGCGATATTTGAAATGACACTAACGGGTAAAGATTTTGACAATGTATTTGAATTAAAAGTTATTGTCGCAGTCCCATTAGATATGCCTGCTATTGTGAAAGAGATTTGTCCATTTGAGTTTGTCAGTCCCCCGCTCGGTGCAACAACAGCAACAGATTCTTTATTGCTCCTTGCAGTAACCGGTACGTTGCTTAATGGACTTTTCTGATCATTGAGAATCTTTACCGTCGCAGTGCTACTGCTCTGAACATCTATAAAAAGTGAATCTGGCGTAACACTGATGCTATTTGAAAATGCTGTTTGGCAAAATACGAGGGTAAATATAAATATTATAAAATGGTTAATATGTTTTTTGATATGAACCTCGTATGTGATATTTTGACTTATTTTACTATTTTCCATATATTATTTTCTTTACGAAGGGTTTTGACTATTCTAGGCAGACTTTCTTTATGCCGATCACCACGCTCATCTGTCCACTCATCTGTTCTGTCAAAACTAACCGTAGTCTGTCTATTGTCATTATTTATCTCCATTACTTCATTTTGAATAGAAACCTTTATATCATGAACGTACATATAATGATTGCGAAGCTTGTCTTCTTCTTTTTTTGAGGATATATGTCCAAGCTCCTTTAGTGTCTCAATATCTCCTTTCTCCCAGGCATTTTTATATTCCTGCAACCAGGTTTGTATCTCGCTTTTTAGTAATTCCCTTGGGTCTGGTTCTGGCCTGGAAACTTTTACGTTCTTACTAATGTCATGTTTTTGAGCATTGTCAACCACTTTATTTAGATATTTATTGTCTATGGTTGTTTTGTTTTCAGTATTATTATCCAAAGAATTCTTATAAGGTTCCTGTTTTATGGTTTGTGATTCCTGTTCTTGTTTATTTAATGTTCTATCAGAATCATTCATAATTTCTGTCGAACGGTTACTTTCTGACTTCACGGCAACCGCTGGCAGTTGAGGGATTGCACCCTTTGAAATGACATTTCCTGGTTCGTCTGTATTCCTTAGAGATGCTGGTATTTTTTTGTTTACATTAGGAAATAGAGCTACACCACTCTTAGCAGAAATGTTTTCTTCTTGTTTTTTTGATAGAAAGAAAGTGTATATTACTAACGGAATTACCAAGGTAGACAGGATTATTGCAAGAACACCGGCACTGGTATAAGTTGTATGTTTTTTGGTAGTAGAATAGTCTGCCCTTTGTAATAACAACCTGAATTCATCAATTGAATGGGGTCTTTTATTTTTATTTTTTTCTAAACATTTGAACACAATGTTTTCAATTTCTTTTGAAACTTTTGTATTTTTGTTTACCTTCCTGAAAGATTGGGGTCTTTCATTCATGTGTTTATTCATCAAGGTAATTTGGTCACCTTTAAATGGGGGATTCCCTGTTAACATCTCATACATAATTACACCCAAAGAATATATATCTGTCCTTTCGTCACACTCCCCTCGCCATTGTTCAGGCGCCATATATGGAGGTGTTCCCACGATACTTCCGGTCAGAGATACATTATCGTGTGTTCGTAATTTTACTATTCCAAAATCCAGGACTTTGACAAAATCGTCTTTATCTCCAACCTTAGTTAACATAATATTTTGTGGAGTAATGTCTCGATGTATGATCTTCTTTGGGTGTTTATGTGCCGTCGAAATTACATCACAAATCTGAAAAATTATATTTAACATTCTTGTGACATCGAATGTCCCCGTATCTTTTATAATTTCTTTTAGGTTCTTACCTGAGATAAACTCCATTGCCATGTAAATCGTACCGTTTGTGTCGCGATCAAAATCGTATAAGTGAATTGCGTTTGGATGACGTAATTCCCGTATGGCAGATGCCTCATTATAAAATCTCTTAATGTCTTGAGGATTATCGCTTAAATTCAAATGCAATATCTTCACGGCAATAATATCATCACTATCAAGCAATGTTCTTTTCGCTTTGTATATAGTACTCCAGCCGCCTGTAGCAATTTTTTCTATAATTTTGTATTTCCCACCCAATAATTTACCAATATAATGGTCGTATGATGGTTGTTGCAAAGGTGACAGTGTATTGTCGCATATCGAGGATGTTTGATGAGTGTGTAGCTCTGATGACATCTTATACTCACACATTTTTCCACAGTGTTTGCAGGTAAGAACCTTCCCAATATCAACATGGGCTTCTTTAAACCTTTTATTGCAATGCGGACATAAAATAACAGTAATACCTAGGTTTTTTAACAGATAAATCCATTGTTCATGCGTAATATACCCGCGATCAAGCAAGATAACATCTAGGCTCTTTCTTGGGTCTTCTACCTCAAAGGCATCAACAATGCGTTGGCTGATATGAACTTGTTCTGGTGTGGTAAATCCTTCAGAAACGGCAAGATTCCCAAATTCCATATCTAATCTGTTTTTCATAAGGATTTTTGCCAAAAAACTTTAAATGAAGTGAAAGTATGTAAAAAACTCTTTTACTAAGATATGTCAGCTTATCTTGTAATTAGATTATAGTTATTTAAAATGTCTATTGATATGATTTTTTGATGTGATCGTTTCTTACTTCTTATTTTTTTGTCATAGATACTAATAGCAAAGATAGATAATGCAAAGAAAATAAAGCCGCAGAACAACATCCTAATATCTTGCGAGTTTGGGTATATAAAGTGAATCTTTTGCCCTATTAAACTGCCTATTAGCAAATTAATAACGGGTAAAATAAGGAGGAGTATTACGCTTTTATATGGGGATCTTTCAACTATTTGTAATGTCACCTGCTGACCCACAACCAAGCCGGAAATTGCATTTACTTCTATAAAATTTGATTTGGTTTCTATTCCTGCACAAGTACCGCAACTTTTGCATTCCTTTGTATCTGGCTTTACTACTTCTACCGTTGCACGATTGCCTTGTATGGATTTTATAATTCCTTTTTCAATAATTTGTTTTTGATTGGACATACTGATTGGTCAACAATTAGGTTCCCTGCGGGGGTTGTTGGGTTTGGGTTGGATTGCCAACCTTTTCTCTCATTAATTTACCAACTTTAAATACTACCACATTCTTGGCAGGAACAAAAGCTACTTCACCGGTTCGCGGATTTCTAGCTTTTCTGGCAGCACGCTGGCGTATCTCAAAGACTCCAAAATCACGCAATTCAATACGATTACCTTGTGAAAGTTCACTGAGAATCTCATCCAAAAACATTTGTATCGTTTTTTTCACGATCATATGTGTATTATCTGTCCTTCTTGCTATCTTCTCACATAGGTCCCTTTTTGTCGTTGTTTGCATTACAATTCTCCTTTTCTAACGTAGATATGTAAGTGGTAATTTCCGGGAAGAATTTCTTTACTGGCTTAATTACAATGAAAAACATCACCTCCTCTTTGCTTGTACCTTAAAAATCAGGAAAAATACTTTTCAAGTCTTAACTAATTTCTAGGCATAATATTTATGATTGGTTTGGGACATATTAGCAATTCAAAAGATTAATGTCAATACGATTTTAACACTTTTAGTATTATAAATTTAAGGTAGTAACATATGAAACACGACTTGATTGTTCTTTAAAAAGCTTGACAATACATTAATAAATGTGTTATTTTTATATATAATTTTAATGTTTATGCGGCTTTAAAAGCAACAATTAAACAGTAAGAGCTAGAATCAACCCGTGAACAACAATTGAGTTTTAATGAAATTTTGATATAGCTCAGTATTAAAATAGACATGTTTTGTTAAAAATTGAGGAGATATAATGAAGGTTAACATCAGAAAGAGTTCTATAAAACATATAAAGATGTGTGGTTTTCGAAAGAGGATGCGTACAAAGGGTGGACGTGCAATCCTAAAGAGAAGAAGAAGGATTGGCAGAAAACCATTACTCGATGTTTAAGAGACTAATAAAAGGACCCTAAATATATTATAAGATTAATATTTAGGGTCCTTTTTATGATATTTTGTTTCAGTCTGTTATTATAATTGCCTCTACTGGGCACTCTTCAGCCGCTTGCTTACAGGTATCCTCATATTCCCCCGGCACATCGCCATCCTTAGCTACAGCCACGTCACCACTCATGGAAAAAATTTCTGGACATGTTTGTGTGCAAAGTTCGCAGCCCGTACAAATATCCGCATCTACTTTTGCCTGCATGATTCATCTCCTTTCTAAAATGCACTAAAAGTTATGTAACCTAAAACATTCACCCGTCTTCTCTACAATACAAAAATTTTAAAAAATTTTCGGACGAAACACAACAACTTTTTTTAAGATATAAAACCTGAGATACTATCTAGCTTAACACCTTGAACGGCAATTTCTGGAGCAAGCACAACTTCTTCTCCCCCCCAGACAATCGTCTGTTTTTTATCTTTTGACACAGCAATAATATTATTTAATATATCTGCTATGTTATTATTTATCCTTACCGTATTTGGTTTTAGAGGTTTATCAATTTTACCTCCCTTCACTAAATAGGAATCTGCAATGATGGTGCTTGTAAAATCCCCAGCCGCAAGCCCATTGATTGGATAAGTATACCAAATCCTGCCGATATAAATTCCATCATTTATTTTAGATAGTAAAGAGTGGCTGGGTACTTCGTCTTTGCCCTCTATAACAACATTCGTCGGGCATATTCTTGGCTGTATATTATGATTTCTACCTCCGTTGTGATAGCGAAATCCATTTCGTGGCGGAAACGAAACAAAAACATTCTGCAATTTTCTGGAAAGATAATTATTTGCAAGAAAACCCACAAGAAATCCATTATGAATAATGTCCGTTCTGCCCGTAGGAATCCCCTCACAAGAAATTTTTTTACTACCAACAGCGCCTTTTATTGTGCCATCATCGTAGACGGTTAATAATTCTGATGCAATCTTTTTCCCTAACTTCCCCATAAATGGGGTATCTGATGAATTTACAGACGAAAGACTCAAGGCTGGAATTACTATGTTTGTAAACAGGTCTGTTACCGGTTGCCTTCCAAATACAACGTTATATGTTCCAGAAGATATCCTTTCTCCACCAATGGTCTTTATGGCGCTTTCAGCCGATGCACGCCCTGCCTCTTCAGTATCAAAACTGGCTAAATGGGTACTGGTATTCCAACCAGTGCCTTTGACTCTTTCATTCTCAATCATGGAGGTTATATTGGTTGTAAGAACGGTAGATTCATCAAAATCGTCTATGCCTTTTGTACTCGCAATAGCCATACGTTGTTTAATGACGGTAATATCACCGCCAACAATGATTGATTTGTCAAAATGTTTTTGATTGTACTCTATAAGTGCCCCTTTTAGCCCCCGCCAGCCTAAATCAACGATTGCCTCATCACTAATATCCATTACTGCAGGGTCATGATAATTTTCCAATACGGGTTTTTCCATAGGTACAGGAATAGACTTGAAGTCAGGATCGTATACCTTATTCTTCCTTGCCTTCTGAAATGCCTCCACTACACCTTTTGTGGTAACATTATTGGGAACGCTGCCGAACCCTACTTTTATCTCTTTTCCTGCCTTAAAAACGACAAACAAGCCAATGCCGCTGAACTGCGTTGATTTGGGTTCGTGGACGCCATTACAAGGGATATCAGACGTATAATTGAGCCGTACAGTTATGTGTTCGTTCCATGATGCAAAGATTTCAGCATCAATGACATCTTTCTGTTTTTTTACAAAATCGATTCCGTTACGAACACAATCTCTAAGCGTTTCTAAACCTATCATATTATTGATGTCCTGTTAATCTTGCCATTGAACGTAATGTAGGTCCGCCGTTCCCGACTCGCATAACCTGCATAGGCTGTCCCTTCCCGCAATTGGGTATAGGAAAGACCTCAAAGTCATTTCCTACAGCGTCTATGTTCATTAAAAAATCTTTTGAATCCGCCGTAATGCCACCCTGTCGGTATAATTTTGTAATCTTGCCATTTTCTATCCTAAATACTTTTTGAGCAGAAATACGAAAGTTTTCCCTGGATTCACTAATGGATGGGATTCGATGGTTAACGATATAGTATCCCTCCTTAACCTCAGCAATTATTTCTTCAGGGTTTTTATTCCCATTTGCAAAAATGGTATTGGTCATTCTTACTATGGGAACGTAATGAGGTTTGGTTGCCCGCATAGAGCCATTTGGCGGATGACCTAGAATCGCAGCATACTCACGCCCATTCATAAACCCCCTGAGAATTCCATTTTCGATAAGATTCACCCGTTTACCGGGTGTGCCTTCCATATCATACTTGAAGTGGCCATATCCATGTATGGATGGATCGGAATATGCAGTCAAAAGAGGTGACGCTATCTGTTTTCCTAGTTCATTATCCTGAAAATCTCTGAATAGCCAGGATCGGCCGGCATAGGCTGTTTCTAATTTTAATACCCTGTCTGCCTCTGTAGGATGTCCGACAATTTCATGGGCAAGAAGTGCATTGAAATGCGGATTTGTCACGACAACGACAGGCTCAGTCGTTGCAGGCAGAAATTCTGCCTCAGTAAGTTCCAGTGTTTCACGCGTTCGCAATAACGCAAAATCACCAAATGATTGCTTGTAGACATTTTTACCTTTTAGAACTTCCCACCCACGGAGATCTCCCACATAATCATAACAGACCTCAGGGATACCTCCTGGTTTTTGAGCTACCACAGACACCATTCCCTGCGTCAGCGTGTATGATTGGTCAATGCAGGATCCCTCGGTACTGCAAAACAACTCCCTGTTTATACCTGTATGTACATTGATATGCGCATATTGCACGTCTTTGCAAATACTCCGCATATCTCCGGAAATTTTTGTGCAAAGGGTGAGGATGTCTTTCAGAGATACATTCCTTGGATCTTCATCATAAACAGCATTAATTATATCGTTGCAGATATCAATCCTGGCAAGACTTACCGCCGTTAGTGAAGGCGCAAGAGATTTAAACTCAGCCTTTTTGTTTGCGTTAGCAACAGCCCTAGCGTATGCCTTCTTTATTCCGAGAGTAAGTACCTTGTGAATACTTTTAGGATTAGACTCACCTTCCCCGATCGATTGACCGTAATATCCCCACGCACTCATTTCGCCAGCTAACACCCTGATCCCAAAAGAAATTGAGGCATCTTCGCCCATACCCTTTGCCTTACCGTCTTCGGCATTGGCATATTTTGTCTCATGTATACCAAGCCTGATGTCGGCATACTTACAATTCTTCAAAGAACCGGCATGTTGAACCACCTTTGTAACCGTTTCTTTTAATGTATCTATGAGTTCAACTTTTATACGGCTTGCGATGGGAATTCTCCTTAATAACAAAATAATACATAGCGCAGTATACCGCAATTAATTGACCACCCCTGTTTCCCCTCCTTCGCAAGGAGGGGATGGAGGGGAGGTCAAAACTTACTAAAAAAGGTGGTATTTATTTAACAAATAATTCCTCTTTTTTCCATAAATATTTGTGTCGTTGCAATCGGAGTTGACCGCATGCGGCACTGATATTGTCACCTTTTCTCTTTCGGAGGGTAACAACAATGCCGTGTTTTTCCAATGTCTTACAAAACATTTCGATCGTTTCCTGTGAAGGAGGTTTTAAATGAAATTCTTCAACGGGATTTACAGGAAGCAGATTGACATTACACTGGACACCTTTTAGTAGCCTTATCAGGGACTCAGCGTCTTGTTTGGATGCATTCACACCGTCAATCAAAATATATTCAAAACTGATATCCCTTCGGGTAGCCTTAAAATATTCCCGGGCTGCTGCAACGATGTTGTTTATGCCAATCTTTTTATTTGATGGTATTATCTTTGACCGGGTAATATCATTGGGCGCATGGAGGGAGATCGCAAGATTTACCTGTATCCCTTCTTGCGCCAATCGGTGCATACCGTCTATAATTCCGACCGTTGAGATGGTAATGTGTCGTGCCCCAATCCCCAATCCCCACTCTGCGTTCATAATCCTGACAGCCTTAACGACGTTATCGTAATTCTTGAGCGGCTCGCCAATACCCATAAGTACAATATTGGTGAGGCGTTCGTCATGTTGAAGGTGATTCTTAACATGAAGGGCTTGTTCCACTATTTCACCAACGGTAAGATTTCTTTCAAGACCAAGGAGTCCACTTGCACAAAACTGACAAGCCATTGCACAGCCTACCTGTGTGGATACGCATGCGGTAATCTTTCTGCCTTCTCTCAACAGGACGCACTCGATCACGTTCTCATCAGACAAATGAATGAGAAATTTTTCAGTACCATCTAATTTATTATCCTGTAAAAGCCTCTTTTTTTTGACAATGTTTTTTCCCTCTTCTTCACGCTTATCCTGAGAAGGTGTTTGAAAAATTGTAATTTTTCCCCCCCGCTTCCCCCTCTTGCAAAGGGGAGATAGGGGGGTCGCTTGGTTACAACCAGGCTGCTCTGTTATTTGGACAATGGAATCGACTTTGGTCTGAAGGACCTGATACTTTTCCTCAAGCTGCTTCCGAAAATTTTTTGGCAGATTAGACATCTCATCAAAAGCCATTGCTCCTTTGACATAAATCCAGGAAAGTATTTGTTTCGCCCTGTAGGCTTGTTCTCCTATCGAGACACAGAGCGCTTCCAGCTCAGACAAAGACATATCGGTAATTGATCGAATCTCCATTTTGTACATATTCTATTTCTTCTAATATATTTAGTCTTTCCAAACCCATTACGCTTGTATAAAATTATAATACATTTCACCTGTATATAAAGATGAAAAAGGCCAAATATTGGCTTGTAACAGTTCTGTAGTATCGGTAAATTATTTATAGACTTTATTGCGTGTTCCAATGGTTACATAATAAGTTAACAGTAGGCGAAACGCTAAAGAGAGTAGAAACCTGGATAAAAAGAGATTGAAGTGTTAAAGGAGTAATTAGTTATTTAAACCTGTTGCGTAATAATTTAGGGTCTTGACTAGAACAGAGCATAGCAATATGTCTATTGCAAATCCCACAGGTTTTTATTTCAATTACATACCACCCCCTAACACTGGCTGATTACCACCAAAAATACCTTTATTTGCTTCGTCATCTTCCCGTATAAAAGAAACTACTGCGAAATAACAATATTTACTTATATCTTAGTTGCCTAAATACTTGTGCGAATTAATTACCTGGCATAATCTAAGCTGTATATTACGGTATGCCGATTGCTAACCTTCAAATAGCCGTTTACTAACGACCCAAAAGCAAGCTAAAATTTTTTTATGAGAATAAAGTTTGTTTACCAAAAGATATAGCTCAAAATCAGCATCGACGCATTTGAATACACCCTCACTCGCCCGCAAGGTCGTTAGTAAGGAATACACACATCGGACGAGAATGCATAAAACAAGGGAAAAACTCAATTCTATTTTTAATGCAATAACAGACCCTATTATTGTATTCGATGCAGAGTTTAATGTAATAAAGATAAATAAGGCGGCAAAAGAATTTTTTACAGGATGTCCAGTTGGAAAGAAGTGTTTTTTTACAAAGCATAAATTTGCACTGGCCTGTAAGAATTGTCCAACATGGCAAACACTGAAAACTGGCGCTACCATAACCAGCGAAATCTTAAGCCCCAAAACCAGTACCACACTTCTTTTAAAAACATACCCTATTTATAACAGACTAAAAAATATAAAAGGGGTTGTTCTCATTGGTAGAGAAAGCGATGATGTGCCCATGAAATGGAATAGATAAAAGGATGTTGACGACAGCTCCGGTTGCGTATATTATTTAAATTAATCTTTGCGTAAGAAAGAGAACACTGTGACACATTAATCAGGGCAATTTTTAGGTCGTTTGTTCATGCAATTTATTAAATCTGTATCATATAAACATTGGTTCATTTTACTTTTTTTTCTCACTTCAATCGGTTGCTTAAGCGGAACCAGACCAGATGTAAGACTTTCCCCAAAACTTGACAAACGAATTTATCAAATAATTCCTTTACCGCTTACTGTCGGTATTTATATTGAACCAACCTTGCGTAATTATGTCCAGGAAGTACCGCTGAAACAAGACGAGGCTGGCACGCCTTATTATGTCTTTCCAAATTTTGTTTTTCCAATCGGCAAAACTCTTTCTTCCAAAATCGAGGAGATGTCACGCATCTTATTTAAAAAGTCAATAGTGATAGATAGTTTACAGAATAAGGAATTTTTAAATAAAGAAGCATTGGATGGGATTTTGGCTATCAGTTTAAAAAATTCGGAAATAGAACTTCACATGGAAGTATCTGTATGGAGGGCTATTGGCCGCCATAATCTTTCAATCACGGCATCATTTCTAGATCCCAAACTCAATAAAGTATGGGACACAGAAATTGCGGTGGAAGGGAAAGGGCTGGACTTTATAACCTCCAGGGTTGAACACGAATGGTGGATTACGACTGGCCCCAAATTTGGGCCTGCCGTAGATGACGCTATAGAAAAGCTCACTTACGAACTTGCCCAGAAAATTATTGCATCGAAAGAGATATCGGAAATCAAGAACTAACACTAATAAAGAAAACCGATATTACTGGTTAATTACAATCTGTGCCGCTTTATGAAGCTGAGAGAGTAATTTGAGGGTCTCCTCCTCCAGTACTGCTACTCGGGCTTTTTCCTTAACATCCCCAAATTTAATATTAGCGCCTTCTTTTTTCTCCGTTACTTTTATGAGGTGATATCCAAATTCAGTCTGAACCGGCTCGCTTATCTGCCCTGTCCGTAAAGAAAATGCAGTATCTAAAAATGACTTTGCGAGGTTGCCTTTTCTTTGAATGAATCCTAAATCACCCCCATTTTGAGCCGATGGGCAGTTGGAATATTTTTTTGCCATTTCATCAAAAGCAGCCCCTCTATCGATTTCTCTTTTGATACTTTTGATTTGTTCCAGCGTATGTGATAATTCTTCCTGCGTCTTCATATCTCTTGTATCGATGAGTATGTGGCAGACCTTAACAGACTCGCCATTAAAAAGGCTCTTATTTCCATCAAAATATTTCTCCAGAGTCTTGTCATCGATCTTATTATTGAAATATTTTCCAAGTGCAAGAGAATGCTTTATACTTCTCTTGAATTCACCAATATTAGAGCCTATCGCTGCAAGAACTTTTTCCAGTGATTGACCAGAATCCTTTTGATTACTTGTGATATTACTTCTTATCTGATTCACCTCCCGCGCAATCTCCTCAGCGGTAACAATTAAACCCTGTTTATCAATGAATTCTTCCAGCAATATATCGGTAATCAGTTGATCCAGGATTTCCTGTTTAATAGTATTGAATGTTTCTGCGTCTGTATTTCCGAATGTTTCGAGTCGATTGGTTATGTCCTGCTGTGTTATCTTTTTGCCGTTGACCGTTGCTATAACTATTTCATTTTGATGCTTTTTCTCAGCAGAAAACGTACCTCGCAGAAATGAGGTTACAAGCAAACACAATAATAGAATTATGAAAGGCTTATTCATGCTTTTACCTTATCGAAAATAATTGAAATTGTTGTATAAAACAAAAATGAGTACTCTTTTAATCGTCTTGTTAACTATACAAAACCGTACATAAATTGTCAAATTGTAATAAGTCGATTAAATTCAGTGAATATCGGTTGTTATTCGCTGGAAATGAATACGATTTCAAGCTCTTTAGTTGCTGAGGTATGGAAATCTAAGAGCGTACATTTCACATAGTTAATTAAAGATTTGCTCGCATAACCTTATCGCCACTTGATAGAGCATCCCATTGAGGGGTACTGTTTTTGTGAAATAGGTTTATTGTTCACCAAATTCACAATCGCCTCTTTCAATTCCTCTTTTGTAACCTTCGATTCGTCCTGCCAGTTATTATCAATCCTTCCGTGATAAACCAGTTTATGTTCTTTATTAAAAAGATAGATGTCGGGTGTGCACTGCGCCTTAAATGCCTTTGCTATTTGCTGGGTTTCGTCAACCAAATAGGGAAATTCAATTCCCAATTTTACCATCTTCTCTAGCATCTTTTCAGGGGCATCTTCGGGATAATCAGGATGTATGTTCGGATTTATCGCAACGGTATTTATTCCCAAATCTCTTGCATATCTGGCAAGTTTAATCAATCTTGGCCATACAGCATTCGCATACGGACAGTGATTACACGTGAAAACCACCAGCAGACCTTTTTCTGCATAAAGACAATCGCTCTTGAAAATTTTCCCATGAGGGGCTTTTAGCTCGAAATCAGGCATTTCTGTCCCGAGCGATATTTCTATAGATTCTAATAAAACCATATCAAATACCTCCAAATCAAATTTGGTAAAATGGTTATTGAGTTCTCTCCGAAAAATACCTTTAATCCACTTTGGGGATTTTACATTACAGATATATAGCTTTCGGAGTAAAATAAATAACCATTTTTGGTACTATATCTCAAATGTTTTCCTTTTATTCGTGGTACTTCGTGGCTATACAGTCATTTCAATATTCTATCAAGCATCTCAAGCATTTTTGTTCTATGTGTACCCGACCAGTAAATACGACCGCACTGCTGGCAGATATCGAATTCATCCTGTGTTGAATAAACATATGGTGGTACTCTGTCCTTTATTTTTTCTTTCTCAATAGGCTCTAATAGGTTATTACAAACCAGACATCGCGTAAAAATCCCTGATTTATAATCAATATTGTAATGGGTAATAACCTGTTTGAGTTGTTCTTTGTAAGAAGGGCTTTTGATAAGCAGAGAATTCTTTGCCGATTCACGTTCGGTAAGCTTCCTATCCATGGTTAAGATAATTCGGCGTTCGTGAATTGCACGTGCAATAAAGTCGTTATCTGAAATAGAAGATTCGTACGATACATCACATCCGAGTATGCGCAACCATCGTGCAAGCCTGCCAAGCATCGCATCCGCAATAAACTTCAAAGGTTCAGAGGTCATATTTAACTAACAGCATTATTGATTTTTCTCCCTTGCATTTATCTCCTATACTTCACAATCTTGATTTATCATTTAATCAACTGGCTCCAAAGAATTTCATTATTGCTTGCCCAATTTGTCCCCAAATTGTTGCAAGATTTGCAGCAGTTGAAAGGAATCCTTCAGCAGCTTTTATAAGACCACGATTTCTTTTCCCAGGAGGCAATACAGATTGTTCAACGAGAAAATCAACATTTTCCATTTGTTCCAGCTTATCCTCCTCCTTAATGGTTGAATTCTTGACTGTTTCAATTAGACGTGTTAGAACATTAACCAATTCCGTCTGATTTGATTCTTTGAGCTTTTCTATTTTTACTTTTACAGAATCATAAATTACGCCGGTATTAATTACTCCAACATCACCGCTAACGTGTATCATTGTTTCAGTAGAAGATTGCAGAATTCCTAATCTAAGTTCCTCTTGCAACATCTTAATACGCCTGTTTATGGACTCTAACGTAGGATTTTCATATTGTTGTATCTTTGAAATAATAGCATCTTCACTACATACTAATTGTCCTCGTACATATTTAAATATTTTTCTGGCTTCAGAACATACTACCTTATATTCATCTTTTGCAAATTCTATTATTTCCTTATTTAAATCAGCAAAATAGCTTTCCGATGGTTTTGATTGTTCACGGGATAGTGCTATTTTTTCAATTCTAAACAGTTCATCAACAAGCTTATTTACATACTTTTCTCCAATCTCGTAAAATAATGAACTATGTGTATTACCACCATACCTCCCTGCTAATTCAGCATTTGAATCAAGTTTTGCCCATTCTTTTTCACGTTCTTTGTGGTAACAAACTTTTAATTCTTCTAACTGTAATCGCGTGTAATTATGCATTCTTTTGTCTTCTTCTATTTATTTGAAGTTCTCTATGTAATTTTTAGAAGTCTACCAAAGTAAATGGAAAAAGTCACCCTAAAATCCTTCCAGAGATA
>Ga0209211_10005388_pt1 | contig 19192 bp, 16 predicted proteins | sample RifGroA2_FD_183992 | JGI IMG/M metagenome (GOLD analysis project Ga0209211, IMG submission 183992) | Groundwater microbial communities from Rifle, Colorado, USA - Groundwater A2 (SPAdes) (version 2) | ecosystem: Environmental > Aquatic > Deep subsurface > Groundwater | place: Rifle, Colorado...
TCAGGATGCGGAAAAACTGCCCTGCTTCCCGTGACAATGATTTTATGAACTCTTATTTTCACTGCAATGTAATCCGTAGTGTTTCTAAACATCATTGCATGCCATTTTTTGATAATTTCAAAGCTTAATCTGCCCTTGAAATTAAGCATTGAGTAAAATGCTTCCCTGTAGCCTTCTGCCTCTTTTACATCCTTTACAGGCTTGTTTTTTGGGGTTATGTTGTGGAGAAAAAGCGCTTTGGTGTCATTCAACGACAGGCTGCTGCCCTCAATTTTGCTCGAATCGTAAATAAAATGAACAAGAAAATCCTCAATTACTTTTTCTTTTTCAGTCTTTGGAAGCTTTTTCTGCTCTTTTTGATAGTTTGCTTTGATGTCTTTAAGCCTGATTGATACATTCAATCTCATTGCTTCATATTCAAGGTCATCTTTTATTTCCTGAAGGTTGTGCGGGGCTTTTCTGCCAATATACCTGCTCAGCACCCTTACTTTTTTGCCAGACTTGAAGCTATGTTCTACATAGTAATACACCTGCTTCCCCACCTTCCGCTTCTTTAATGTCGCCATAATATTGTTTATACCTACTTTTTTATAAATCTTTCTATTTTTCACGAAAAGTAGGGGTAATGTTTTGTAAAGAGATTAGTGGATTTTTATTTTATTATTGTGGCAATAAAAGTCATTAACGTTAAACCCCAGATTGCTACAGTAAGCCAATACATACTTTTATTAGATTTCTCCATATTTTTGTTTAGATTAAAAATATGCGCACTTATGTTTGATAAAAACGCCGTGTCTGACATTTTAACACCTCCAAATTTTTAAAATTTTACTTTTTCTTCTCCTCGTCCTTCACTTCATAGTCGGCATCAACAACATTCTCGTCTTTTTCGTGAGGAGTGTTTGATTCCTCTCCGCTTTCTTCTGCGCCATGCCCTTTGTGCTCCTGCTGGTATTTTTGCCCTGCCTTCTGGTACAGTTCTGTCGACATTTTCTGCACAAGTTCATTGACTTCATCCACTTTTCTCTTGATTGCATCAACGTCTTTCTCAGCAGGCTTCAATAATTCCTTCAGCTCAAGGATTTTGCCTTTGACTTCTCCAATTTCCTTTTCAGGAACTTTCCCTTCCAAGTCCTTGAACAATTTTTCAGTTGCATAGACTAGATTGTCAGCTTGGTTTATTGTCTCAATCTCTTCCTTCTTTTTCTTGTCAATATCGGCAAACTCTTCAGCCTGCTTTTTCATCCTTTCAATTTCATCATCGCTAAGTTTCTGAGCTGCAGTAATCCTTATGCTCTGCTCTTTTCCTGTGCCCAAGTCCTTTGCATTAACATGGAGAATTCCGTTAGCGTCAATGTCAAAAGTCACTTCAATCTGCGGGATGCCTCTTGGAGCAGGAGGTATTCCGACAAGATCAAACTGCCCAAGCACTTTGTTGTCAGCAAACATAGGACGCTCGCCCTGCCCGACCCTTATTGTAACAGCAGTCTGGTTGTCAGCTGCTGTGCTGAATACCTGCTGTTTTTTTGTCGGAACTGTTGTGTTTCTTTCGATTAATTTTGTGAAAACCCCTCCAAGAGTTTCAATTCCAAGGCTTAATGGCGTTACGTCAAGCAATAAAATGTCCTTTACTTCGCCTGCAAGCACTCCGGCCTGCACAGCAGCTCCCATTGCAACACATTCCATAGGGTCAACTCCCCTTTCAGCCTGCTTGCCTATGGAGTCCTCAACAAATTTTCTCACAATCGGCATGCGAGTCGGCCCGCCTACAAGTATAATCTTGTTAATCTGGTTAACAGATACTTTGGCATCCTTTATCGCCTGCTCAGTTGGGTGCCTGCACCTTTTTATTATAGGCTCAATCAACTGCTCGAGCTTCGCTCTTGTCAGTTTCATCTGCAGGTGCTTCGGCCCATCGTTTGTTGCAGTTATAAAAGGCAGATTGATGTCGGTTTCAAAAACAGTTGACAATTCAATTTTGGCTTTTTCAGCAGACTCTCTCAGCCTTTGCATTGCGGTTTTGTCTTTGGATAAATCAATGCCTTCTGTTTTTTTGAATTCAGAGGCAAGGTAGTCAATCAAAGACTGGTCCATGTCTGTACCGCCAAGCTGCGTGTCCCCGGATGTTGAAAGCACCTGGAAAACTCCGCCGCCAAATTCCATAATTGTTACATCAAGAGTTCCGCCACCTAAGTCAAATACAAGAATTTTAAGCTCCTTGTCCTGCTTGTCAATTCCGTAAGCCATTGAGGCGGCAGTAGGCTCGTTGACAATCCTTACAACTTCAAGCCCTGCAATCTCCCCTGCGTCTTTTGTTGCCTGCCTCTGGTTGTCGTCGAAATAGGCTGGAACAGTGATGACAGCCTTGTTTATTTTTTCTCCTAGAAATTCCTCTGCGTCCTTTTTTATTTTTTGAAGAATAAAGGCTGATATCTGCTGAGGAGTGTATTCTTTGCCCCCTATATCATACTTATGGCTTGTTCCCATCTTTCGCTTTGCAGCCATGATTGTTTTTTCTGGATTAGACACAGCCTGCCTTCTTGCCGGCTCCCCAACCAGAACTTGGCCGTCTTTTGTAAATGCCACAACGCTTGGAAACGCCTTCCCGTAAGCAGTTGTTCCCTCTGCGCTTGGGATTATTGTCGGCTTGCCGCCTATCAATGCAGCAGCAGCGCTGTTGCTCGTTCCCAAGTCAATTCCGATTATTTTTTCCTTTGCCATTTTAATTGTCCTCCTTGATTGTTATTTTTTATTTTTGTTTTAATCTTTTAATCTGTTCGCTTCGCTCACAACATCTTGGCAGTGGCATGCGAGGCTCGCGACGAGACTCGCTCGCCAGTCACTCGGCATTCTGCTGTGGAAGTCACTTATTTTGCGCTTCCCCTCGGTGCCGATTTATTCACGACATTCAGGCTTGCTTTCCTGAGCTGGGTTCCCTTTCCACCTTAGCAGATGCTGGGAAGCGATGTGATTTTTGAATTGTTTTTATTGCGATTGAAATTGGATTTTTTACTTTCCGCTTACCTTTACCTTGCTGAACCTTAAAACCTTGTCATTCAGCATGTATCCTTTCTGGAACTCCTCAAGTATTGTGCCCTCGGGCTTGTCTGATTCCTCTTTCATCAAAACCTCGTGCTTGTAGGGGTCGAATTTTTCATTGTCTGTTTTTATCGGCTTAAGCCCTTCTGCCTCGAGTACAGAGTGAAACTGCGCGAAAATAATTTTGATGCCTTCAACAAACTTTTCCTTGTCATTTGTGTTCTTTAATGCAATTTCAAAACTGTCAAGCACAGACAGCATCTGCGCAACAACATCTGCGTGGGCAAACTTGACGAATTCTATTTTTTCTTTATCAACCCTTTTTTTGTAATTCTCAAACTCTGCCTGCAGCCTTTTTAGCGTGTCTGTCAATTCGTCTATTGTCTTTTGCTTTTCTTCCAACTGCTTTTGGAAAGCGTCTTTTGCATCATGCTTTTTCGCCTCTTCAGGCTTTTTTCCCTTTGGCTCTTCCTTTTTTGATTCCATTTCAGTTTATGTAATTTGTATTCTTCCTGTCAATTCCCTTGACAAATTCTATATTAACATCCGCAGGCTGCTCAAATCCAGCGCTTGGGTAAGTCAAATTTGGCATGAATTTTGCCATGTTTGTTGCAAGCTGCGTTGCGACATGCTTTTCACCAAAGTAATGATGGCTCATCTCAAAGACAAGCTGCCTTGTCTGCCCTTCATCAAAAGAGCCGATTGAGTGAATGTACTCATGGAGCATGATATGGAATAGGTAATAGTTATACAAGCTGGGGTTTGTCTGCAATATCCTTGCCAAAGGCTTTTTGTTGATTATTATCGTGTTTGCATCAAGGGAATAAAAAGCTCCAATAAAACCTTGGCTGTGCGCGCCTAAATCGATTACTCCAACCATTAACCCTGCCTGCTCCAAGTCAAGGTACTCCCTAACCATCTCTTTCACTATTTCGAATATGTCAGCGATTGTTTTTGCGCTTTTTATGCCTTTTTCGTAATCCATTTGTCAAAGTTTAACAAACTCTAAGCTTGGATATTGGTTGACTTAAAGTCAACGAGATGTAGGTAATATCAACTAGTATATAAATATTTCGGCAAAGATTTATATATAAGCAGTTTATAAGGGATTATATGGTATTCATAAGGCAGAGAATAACTATAGTAAACATCAGGAAGCCGGCAGAGCGTAATGTAAACCAGGAACTGCAATGGCTGGGCAGTTCCCTTGGCTTGTTTAACCTTCGCGACAAGGACAAGAGCACTTTCAGGGTATTCATAGAGCTATTGAAATCTGCCAAAAAACATGAAACCCTGACAAGCGACGAGCTGGCAGCAAGGCTTGATTTGTCAAGAGGCACAATCATACACCATATCAACAAGCTGATAGAACATGGGTTGGTAATACACGAAGGCAATAGGTACATATTGAGGGTTGACAACCTAAAAAACCTGATAGAAGAGCTCGAAAAGGACCTGAGAAGGGCTTGTGATGATTTAAAGGATGTTGCAAAGGAGATTGATGAGAGATTGGGGCTTTAGCTAAAAAACAGAAACATTTTTATATGAGTACTCATTATATGTACATATGACAAGTACAAACATATCAATCAAGAAGGAAGCCTATGAATTTTTAAAAAATTTAAAGACTGCTGAGAGGAGCTTTTCAGATGTAATTTTAAGCTTTAAGAATGAGCATAAGGATGTAATGAGATTTTTCGGCGTATTGAAAAATATTGATTGGGACGAAAAAGAGAAAAATATGCAGCATTTTAGGGATTCTTTCAATAAGAGATTAGAATGATAGGATTGGACACAAGCGCGATAATTGACATATTCAGGGGAGATGAAAAAATAAAGCAATTTCTTGAAAATAACAAAGAGCCATTGGCTGCGACCATAATGAGCTATTTGGAGCTGTTTTTTGGCTTAGACCCTAAAAATCCCAAGCATAAGGAAGAAGGCAGCTATTACGGTGAATTATTCAAAACCGCCTATAACCTGGGCTTGACTAAAGATGCATGCGAAGAAGCCTCAAAAATATTTTGGAGCCTGAAAAGAGAGGGCAAATCTATAGAACAATTTGATTGTGTTATAGCAGCAATATTTATTACAAACGGGATTAACAAAATCTTAACAAGAAATTCAAGGCACTTTGACAAGATTAAGGGGCTGGAAGTGTTAAGCTATTGAAATAGTCTGAAATCCTGTAGCAAAGGAGATTGATGAGAGATTGGGGCTTTAGTGTTTTAATTTTATAATAGTAAATTATATATACAAGTTACCTGAGTTTTAAAGCCATGAAAAAAGGCGCTTTATTTTTATTAGTATCGTTGCTGATTCTTCCTGTTTCATTGGCGGATATATCAATCCAGACAGAGCAAAACACCTACAATCTTGGAAATAAGATAAGAGTTTCTGCTTCCGTGCTTCAGCCCAATAGTTTTGAGGGATTGTTCAAGCTGACCCTTAACTGCGGCACTTACAATCTGCAGTACTTCCTTACTCCGATAAGCCTTGAGGCAAACTTTAGGAGCGCTGTAGATGTCCCTGAAGTGGTCGCAACTTCTTCAATGCTTGGCGATTGCACTGTCATAGGCAATCTGCTGACAAACGACAATCTTGTAATAGAAGAAAAGAACTCAAACAATTTTGCTGTTACAAACCAGTTGGATGTGCTTCCGGTTAACCGCAGGATAACTGCATTGCCAGGCGATGCAATACAGGTTACAGGAGTGGTAAATGAAGCCTATGGCAACAATGTTTTAAAGGCTTCAGCAAAAATCACGCTGGACAGCAACTCATATGTAATAGACGCAATCGATGGAAAATTCAACCTTACCCTGCAATTAAATAAAAACATCAAATCAGGCAGGCACATCATAGAAATAAGCGCTTTAGATTCCAAAAACAATGCTGGCAGCGCTGAAGTTGAGCTGGAAATAACAGCAGTGCCTACTTATATACAGATGGATTTAAGCGGCAATCAGATATTGCCAGGCTCAAAAATTGGAATTACAGCTTCTTTATATGATCAGGCTGATGACCTGATAAATGCGTCCATTGACCTGGAACTTACAGCTCCCAATAAGGAAAAAGTGTTCAGAAAAACCGCGCAAAGCAATGAAAAGCTGGATTACGAGTTCAGCCAGTATGCAGAGCCCGGCATTTATTTATTGATAAGCTCTTACAATAGTTTATTGGCGCAGTCCCAGTTAAATGTGACTGCAATCAGGGAAGTCAAAATAAAATACGAGAATGAGGGCGTTTTTATAGAGAACATCGGCAACGTTCCTTTTGAGGACGAACTCACTTTTATCCTTGAAAGCAAGCAGAAAAAATACCCAATACTAAAAAAAATTAGTGTGGAGCCGGGAAAGCTTCTCAGCATTGACTTGTCAAAGGAAGTGCCGCTTGGCATTTATGACATAAAGCTTCCGATGAAGGAGGGCCTGGAGCCCGTAAGGGAGAAAGTAGGGGAAATCATTCAAAGTGCGGCAGAGTCTGCGCAGGAAAGCTTAATCAATTTGCTGCCGGAAAATGAGAACCTGCTGGCATCCGATGTTGAGATCCACGACAACAGGCCATTATACAAAAAATTTACAGGCTCGTTATCCTCTCTTGGCGGAACATTGGTCGGCGCTGACGGATTGCTTGCAAAAAACCCGTTATTGGCGCCTGCTATTCTGATTGCAATTGTCCTAATTATAGTATTCCGCTACGGCAGAAAGCCAATAATTAGGCTGATTAAAGGTAAGAAGGATGACGACAATAAAGAGAATCAGAACTAGCCTGCTCTTTTTCTTTGTAAATGACTCAGGTTTCGCCAAGGGTTTCGTCCAGCAAATCTTGGGATGTCTTGAGCAAGCCTACAGAGCCCTCCTTGGAGCAATAGGGGCATCTTGGCGGTGTTTTTTCCTTTCTGAATTTAAAGCCGCATTTGCGGCACTCTAATTCCATCATAACACTACCTTGCAGTAGGGAGTATATAAATTTTGCGGGAAATGAAAATAATTAAAATCACAACATTATAAAAATATTCAATTAAAAAATCAAAATAAAAAAACGAGAGCGACTTCTTGAAGCACTAGTGATTGAAGTAATCCGCTTCCGCTTCTTTGCCTTTATGCAGTTATTGCGGGGCACCCATTATTGTTAAGAAGGCGCATGGGTCGCTGGATTTTTGAATTATTTTTATTCGCCAATGGAAAATCATAATACATAAATTAACAACAAAAAACCACAAAAACCAAAAGGTTTAAAAAGAGCCTTGTTTACCTTTGGTTTATGATAGCACAAAATATACGGAACATTGCAATCGCTTCTATTATAGCTGTCATTATCATTATTTAATAAGCCCCAAGCTGAATATTCTGAGGGGCTTGGCAAGTGCTTGAGTTCGGAATATTCTAAGGTGTTTAATATGGAAAGCAAACAGTTAAAATTGCATGAACAGTATTTAGGAAATGTCGTACTAGGTTCAGGACCAGCAGTTTTGATATATGATACTACACTTAGAGATGGAAACCAGTCAAAACTAATTTCGTGGTCTGTTGAGGATAAGCTCTATATTGCAAGAAGGTTAGCTGAGTTGGGCGTGGATTATATTGAAGGAGGGTATGCTGGGGCGAATCCTAAAGACGATGATTTCTTTAAGCAAGCGAGAAATAACAACTATAGAAATGCAAGGATAGCTGCATTCGGTTCAACATGCAGGCCACAACACTCAAAAGACCCAAGTGGTGATGGGCTGATAAGGAAGCTTCTTGAAGCAGAAACACCCACAGTAACAATATTTGGAAAGAGTTCTGTATCACATGTGAAATATGCGCTCCGGACTGATAGGCGGACTAATTTGAGGATGATTAAAAAGTCGGTTGCTTATTTAGCAAAAGAAGGCAAAGAAGTAATTTATGATGCGGAGCATTTTTTTAGAGGTTTTAAGGAGAATTCTCACTATGCACTTAAGACACTCAAAGCTGCTTTGGACGGAGGAGCGGATTTTATTGTTTTGTGCGACACGAATGGATGGTCAACCCCATTTGAGGTTTATAAAATAGTTCACCATGTAAAACATGAGTTAAAGGGAACAGGAGTGGAACTTGGAATTCACACCCATAATGACAGGGGTTTAGCTCAAGCGAACACTCTTGCAGCTGTAAAGGCGGGTGCTCGAATGGTGCAGGGCACGATGAATGGTTTTGGGGAGCGGGTAGGAAATGACGACGTGCTGATGGCGATAGCAAACTTGTATCTTCAAGGTTATACGTTTAATGAAAATTTAAATTCAAGGCTTCAAGATTTAACCAGCACTTCTATAGAGGCTTATGATAGAGCCAATCTCGAGCCTGTTACCACCAAACCATTTTTTGGCGGTACTGCATTTTCACACAAAGGAGGGGGTCATGTTTCTGCTGTTAATCGAAATGCAGGATTATATGAAGGAATAGAGCCGGAAACTTTTGGGAATGAGAGAAGAATTGTTATGTCTGATTACGGAGGCAGGGCTAATATAATTTATTTACTAAGGCACTATGGAATGCCTGACGACCATCCAAAAATTAATGAAATGATCTCAACTATTAAGAGTAGGGAAAGTGTAGGTTATGTATATGAAGGTGCTGACGCTTCTCTCGAATTACTTATAAGGAGAATCATGGGCGAACCTGTAGATGTATTTACACTCAATGGTTTAAATGTGGTTACCAAACGAGATAGTGGCGGTAGAGAAGAAAATTACGCTGTGCTTCATTTAACTGTCAATGATTCAAGAATTCGTCCATCAAAGGCGTATGGAGATGGGCCTGTAAATGCCATGGACATAGCATTGAGGAAAGCCTTGAGAGGAAGATTTCCTGAGTTAGATGAGCTTGTCTTGGATGATTACAAAGTCAGGGCAATTTCAAATGGAACTCAAGGTACTGCATCAAGTGTTAGAGTTTTTATAGAATCACAATTTAGGGATAGAAGATTTGGAACTGTTGGAGTTGGTCCAAATCAGAATGTCGCAGGGTGGGAAGCTTTGGCGGATAGTTACACATACGGAATATTACTTGCGAGAAAAAATAAAGAAGTTGCTATCTCAATTCCCCTGCCTGTCATGCGCCCTTAAGCTAGGCCTTACTTTCTCGTAGCCCTTGCCTTTGCCCATTAAGCCCCTTCCTCTTTTGCCGGCGCTTGTCAGCCCCCTGTAAACCCTTCCTTTATGTTGGGAATCTGCAATCCAATTAATTCTCGGGTCTGCAAGAATCTGCGGATGGGATTTGTCAACAAGAACAACCTCATACCAGTAATGCAAGCCATCCTGCCCTACATAGTAGCTGTTTAGCACTTCGCAATTTGGATATTTTTTGGCTGCCCTTTGCTCAGCAACTGTCTGGTAATTCATTGTTAAGTCTTTCCTTCTGGACATTGCTTTTGGACGCCTGGGATGCCTTATTTTTGGGCGCTGCCTGCCTCCCCTGTTAACGCGCTGCCTTACCATAACATAGCCTTGCTTTGCCTTATAACCCAAAGAACGAGCGCTATCAAGCCTTGTGGGCCTTTCAATCCTTATCGTTGCAGGCTCCTGGCGCCATTTTATGAGACGCTGCTGCCATAGCTGCCCAAGCCCTTCTTTCGGCTTGTTCCAAGCCTCTCTAATGTATTGGTACATTCCCATTTTAAGCTTCCATATTTTTATTTAATTCGAGTTCAGGTAAGCTACTACCTACATTCTCAATGATTTGGAATTTTCGGTGGTTTATAAAAGTATTGGGAGATATTTGACAACCTCAGCATAGTTAAATTTAAAAGATAATTAAAATACCAAATGCAAAATGTCGCTGGACAAGGAAGTAGCTGAAAAATTTATGGAATTGGAAGAAAAGCACAAAGAAGGATACAACAAATTGATACCCTATCAAGTGGCACTTAAAGGAATTTCTAATTTGAAAGATAAATACAAAATATCATCAAAATCAAAAGATCACACCAGTATTACAATAAGGCAAAAACAGCTTGCTGGATTATCAGGAATACTACTAAAGCATCTCGAAAATTGGAATGGTTATTCTTATTTTCTTTTTGGGGATGTTTATAAGGATGCAAAGAAGAGAAGCAAAGAAATAGACAAAAAAGCAAAGATATCTGAAGGTTTCACAAAAAACAGGATAAGCTCTATAATAAGTGAACTGTGCAGGACTCATACGCAAAATGGGTGTGAATTTGAATTCAAGGGCGCGGTTCACTACATAAAGAATGGTAAGTGCGAGTATGGTGTCCCTTATTATAGGTTGTCAGGCTTAACCTAACAGGTTTCCCACTCAACCCAAATCTTTTTATATATTCACTTATTAGTTTCTAGGAATGCCAACCGACAATTCCAACATGCTCAAAGTCATTGAGGATTTCCCTTTGCAGTGCAGGACAGCACTAGAGCTGCCCAAGGGAATGACTGTTTCCGGAAAAGTTGACAAGATTGTTGTGGCTGGAATGGGCGGCTCCGCTGTCGGCGGAGATTTACTGAAGATTTACACGCACGATTCAAAAGTGCCTGTTTTTGTCATTAGAGACTATAAAGTCCCTAATTTTATTGATGAAAACACATTGGTTTTTGCTGTTTCATACTCAGGCAACACAGAAGAGACGTTGTCGGCTTTTGAAGATGCGCAAAGAAAAAAGGCAAAGATTGTTGCAGTTACATCAGGCGGGCAGCTTGCAGTAATGGCTAAGAAAGTCATTAAGATTCCAAGTGGTTTGCAGCCAAGGGCGGCATTGGGCTATACATTCTTTCCAGTTTTGGGGGTTTTGGCCAATTCAGGAATTGTTGATGTGAAGGGCAAGGAAATCGAGGAAATGCTCGATATTCTGTCCAAAACAGATGAATTCAAGGCAGTCGGAGAAAGGATTGCTAAAAAAATTGGATTAAGAACGCCAATAATTTACGCCTCTGAATTATTAGGAGCAGTTGCCTACAGGTGGAAAACTCAGTTTAATGAAAACAGCAAGGCTGCTGCCTTTTACCATGCATTTTCAGAGATGAACCACAATGAGATAGCTGGCTACCAGAGCATTAACAAAAATGATTTTGTTGCAATTTTCATAAGGGACAAAAATGACAATGAAAGGGTAAAGAAAAGGATGGACATAACAAAGGAAATTATCTCAAGCAGGGTTGATGTTGAAGAGGTTTTTACAAGAGGTGAGCATCTGCTCTCAAGGATTTTTTCAGGAGTTTACTATGGCGACTTTGCTTCTTACTATCTTGCCTTGGCAAACAGGGTTGACCCGACTCCTGTAACTGTCATTGAGAATTTGAAGAAGAAGCTGAAATAAAATATTATTTCTTTTTTGGCACCCTTTTCAAATCGTCTAGGTACATCCCGCCGATACTTTTATAACCAAGCGGATAGGTATTTTTTTTCTCTTTCATATCCTGCAGGTAATTTTGGTTGCTTAAAATCATCATTTTAAGCGCTTCATAGACTATTTCGTCCATTGATTTTCCAGTCGAAGCAGAGTAATGTTGTGATAATTTAACCATTCCGTGGGGAATCCCGAATGTAACTGGCTGTATTGCATAATTTGCCGTTGCTTCGGATGCAGATATCAATCTTACGGCACTGCCGCCCTGCCCTTTTTCCAGTATATAGCAGTACTGGGGCTTGCTGTCCCTTCCTGAAGCATATATCTGAAGTTTCTGCTCAAGTATTTTTACAGCCTTCAGAACCTGCCTGCGCGCAACATCAGAGTCCATCTCACCAGAAAAAACCCCAATTTCCTTGAGCTTGGCTGCAATATCCTTATTGCCGACAAAGTTGCCAACCTTGTCCAGCAGCAGTTTGAATAAGGCTAATTGATTTTTAGCAGGAATGCCCATATAAGTTGTCTTTCCCAGCACTTCTCTTGCCACCATTTCAAGGTCTAGGTCCATTAGGTCGATAAATCTACAATGTTATTTAAATTTTATCATTTGTACTATTTTAATAGTAGTAAAAATATTTTATTTGTAATAATCTACTAAATTTTCCACAACAACTTTTAAATAACTTCAAGCATTACCAAGACTATGCTCCTCAAATCCATAAAGCTGCACAACATAAGAAGCTATGAAAGCGCAGAGATAAATTTTCCTTCAGGCTCTGTTCTTCTGGCTGGCGACATCGGCTCCGGGAAATCAACAATACTTCTTGCGGTTGAGTTTGCAATCTTTGGAGCAAAGAAGGGAGAACTGCCAGCATACACTTTGCTTAGGCACGGAAAAAAGGAAGGCTATGTTGAATTAAGAATGCAGATTGATGCCAAGGACATAATAATAAAAAGAGCCCTGAAAAGAAGCAACGAGGACATAAAGCAGGAAGCCGGCTATGTCGTTGTTAACGGCTTAAAAAAAGAAGGCACAACTGAAGAGCTGAGGGCGATTGTGCTTGAGTTATTGGGATATCCGAAGGATTTGATAAAGAAGGGCAAGGACTTGATTTACCGCTACACTGTTTACACTCCGCAGGAAGCCATGAAGCAGATTCTTTATGACGACAAGGATACAAGGCTTGAGACTTTGCGGAAGGTTTTCAACATAGACAGGTACAAAAGGGCAAAGGATAATTCGAAAATTATAACATCCTCGTTGAGGGAGAAGAAAAAGCATCTTGAGGGGTTTATCATTGACTTTGACTACAAGAAGAAAGAGCTTGGAGAAAGGAAGCTGGAAATCATTGATATTGATGACAAAATAACAAACATGCTGCCTAAAATCGAGGAAGTGAAGAAGCTTATACGCCAAAAAAAGGCATCAATAGAAGGCATTGAAAAAGACATCAATGAGCTGAATTCCTTAAGAAAGGAGTTAAGCGTTGCAGAAGCAAACCTTAGCCACAGAATAGAGCAGAATAACAGGCTAAACGAGGAAATAAGAAGGCTTGAGTCCCAGATTGAAGGTATCAAAAATGATGTCCAAGGCAGGAGTTTGGAAGATTTAAGCCTGATAACAAAAAAAATCGGTGAAAAGGAAAACGAGATAAATGAGGCGGAGCAAAATTACAAGAATGCCATAAAGAATATAAAAGAGATTGAGGTAAAAATAGAGCACTGCAATGACACGATAAGGAAGATGGAATCCCTGGAGATATGCCCGGTGTGCGAGCAGAAGGTTGATGAAAGCCACAAGCACGGCATTCATCTGAGGGAAAGCGCGAAATACAATGAATTAGTTGAGCAAATACAAAGCTGCAAAGAGGGGGAGTCAAATCTTGAAAAAATAAGGCTTCAGCTGAAAAAAGAGCGCGACTCGTTAATGAAGGAGCAGAGCCATTTTAATGTTTTGAAGATAAAATTTGACAACCTGAATGAGAAAACCAGCTTGAGAGAGGAAAAGCACAGGCTGAAGGAAATGATAAAAAAGGAAATTGGCTTGCTGAACTCAAAAAAATCGGAATTGCATTCAAAAATTGAAAAATATTCCGAGACAGAGGAAAAATACAAGATTGTTAAGAAGGAAATTGATGAGCTGCTGCCTCAGGAAAGGTTTTTGGAGCTTGAGAAGGGAAAGTATGACGTTGAGAAAGATTCAATAAAAAGATTCATTTTGAATATAGAAAAGGAGCTAAATGAAAAGCAGAAGGCAAAGGAAAAATTAAGCTATATCTCGCAATTAAGCAACTGGATTGATGAATTGTTTGCCAATTTGATGTCAACAATGGAAAAGCATGTGATGGTTAACATACACTCGCAGTTTAACGAGCTGTTCAAGAACTGGTTTGACATTCTGCTTGAGGACGAGGCAATGAATGTGAGGGTTGACGAAGAGTTCACTCCGGTAATCGAGCAGGATGGCTACGAGACTTACATCGAGAATTTGAGCGGCGGAGAGAAAACATCCGTTGCATTGTCATACAGATTGGCGCTGAACAAGGTCATAAACGACATTGTTGCAGGCATAAAGACAAAGGACATAATAATGCTTGACGAGCCTACTGACGGCTTTTCCACAGAGCAGCTTGACAAAGTAAGGGATGTTCTCGAGCAGCTGAGCATGAAGCAGGTTATTATTGTTTCACATGAAAGCAAAATTGAAAGCTTTGTGGAGAATGTCATAAGAGTTCAGAAGCAGGAAAGTATTAGTGTGGTGGTTTAATTGAAAGGGCTTACTTCAATTGTACTTGGAATAAATATGGCAGTTTTTACTCCAGATTATTTACATGCACAAAATATTAACTTAGGCAGAAGTTATCCTGCGGCAGCCCAAAGTTATACTGAATCAAATCCCAAGCCTGCTCCTCAGCATATGGTTGCGTACTCAATTTATAACTTAACTCTGGAAGCGAGGATTGGGAATGTTAACATACCTATGGATTTTTATGTTCAAGTCCACAGTTTAAAACCAAAAAATGACGAGGTTGCCATATTGCACAATGCTTCTGATTTATACCGATTTTTGCAAAATAATGAATATGATCAGATATTTATTTTTAAAATGCTCAAATCCGGAATTCACCACGGAAAACCTTCTGTTGTAATTGATAAAAATGAGATGACAGCATACTACAGCTTGGAAGGCGAAGACAACATGGTTAATTACCTTATTAGGTTTGAACATGGTTTTGACAATGTGCAGCCTAAGCTTATAGAAGGGATAGTTGCCTATATTTTCAGCTTGCAAGGGGTTATTAATTTGAAAAGAAAAGGCATCATATTACCACAGGTTCTGAAAGTTACCGGAATAGAAAGCTAGGACTTCCAAGTATTTTTACAAAAGTATTAATAACCGAAACCATTGAAATCGCAGATTTCAGGGTATTCGGAATTTTCAATTCCGAAACCTTTATAAAGGGTATAAACTCGTTCTCGAGTATATAATTTGGGGGTAATAAATGGCTTATTCAGGAAATGTCAGGAGTCTGGAAACCGTCAAGAGTGAAGACTTGATTAGGCAGTGCTCTGACTGCGGCAGCAAGGACATTGAATACGCAAATGAGGAGTTCTACTGCAGGAAATGCGGATTGGTATTGGATTAAATGATTAAAAATAAAGTTGAAGATTTTATGGAACTTTCTAAAGAGGCAAAAGCAAACATCAAGCAATCTCAAAAAGAAATCAAAGAAGGCAAAACTATAAGTCTTTTTGAACTCAAGAAGAAAATTATATCCAAGTTGAATAATAGCAATAAACCTTAAATAGTAATTCTGAAACTTCAACTTTAAAAAGGGGTGGAAGATGAGATTTTACTTATTTGCCATAATTTTCATTCTATCAATTATTAATGCAAATGCTTCCTGGCAGACTTTCCAGAATGATTTGAGGAACACAGGCAGCGCAAACGGAACGGGATATTTTCCGCTGGCTACAGCAAATTTTTCAAACGGGCTTTACGGAATGGATTTTCAGCCATTAGTTAACGACATCAATAATGATGGCTATAATGAACTTATTATCTTTTCCAATGATTTTCTAAAAGTTTTTGATTACGAATTAAATTTGATAGATGAAAAATTCACTGGAACCACTTTAGGACAGCCAACTATTTTTAACAACAATCTTATTTTTAATTCAAGAATTAATGACAAAAATTACTTTTTTGCATATAAACTAAATAATTCAACTTTACAACAAAAATTCAACATAACTCTAAGCAATGACGCTGATTTCGGCGGAATAAAATGTTTAAATCTTAACGGTTCCAATTCTTGTATTTTTAAGGATAAACTTAGTTATATACATATAATAAATATAGACTCAAAAACTGACGAGAATTATACTACTTCTATATATAATGAAACCAGGCAGACAGTTCCTGCAATCGGCGACATAGACAATGACGGCAATCCTGAAGCGGTCTTTTGGTTTAATAATGACAGCGGCGGCGGCTATGGATTTTTGGCTTTTGATTTAAATGAAAGAAAAATTGACTGGATTGTTGATAATATGTTCACAAGCGCTTTAGGGCACTGGTCAACATTCATATTAAAAGGGCAGCCTGTTTTGGTTGACTTGAATAATGACAATAAATTAGAGATTGCAGCCAGCGTGTTTTATGATGATTCTTATACACAATGGTATAGAAATGACTGGTTTACTGAGTTATTTGTATATGCTCACAATGGAACAAAATTGTTTTCAAAGTGCGAAATTGGAGATAACTGCAATGAAGGAAGCTCTGTGGACTATAAGTGGGAAGGCACAAACCCATTTGTTCTGGATTCTGATAAAAATGGGGTTGATGAAATTTGTTTTATCAAGGACAAAAAGCGTAGTGGCAGCTTTAAAAATATGACAATAAACTGCTATAACTATTCTGGTAATGCTATTCTAGATTTAGAGTTATCACCATCTACAGATACAGTTAAAACAGCAATTATTGCAGATATGAATAATGATGGAATCAAGGAGATTGTAACTGAAAATAAGATATACGCTAATGGAACTGCTATTTTTTCACATGATTTAAGCTCTAATTTTGTTATTCCAGTTGATGTAGATGGCAACAATCATCTTGATTTAGTATGGGCAAAGAATAGCATGATGAAGTTATTTATTGATGACACCGGAGCTGTAAAAGTTTCTGATGTTTTAATAAAGCCTGAGAATCCTTCTGTTGAAGACTCCTTAAGTTGCCAATGGAAAATTAATGCAAATAACAAAATAATCTCTGCAAATGTTAGCTGGTATAAAAATAATAAATTATATAGCAGTGAAGAAATTCAATGTATTAACTCAACTTTATGTTTAACAATTAATAACATCCCCATATCCGCCTTAAATGAAAATGATGTTTGGAAATGCTCTGTTATAGCATTTGAAGGTGATACAAAATCTTTACCGAAATCTGACACCGCTCTTACTTTGGGCAGAAATAGCGAATGGACAGATTTTAACAAAAATAGGCTTTCTTATGGAATTGCATCTGGCAATGGTTATTTTTCAAAATCTGCAATAAACAGCATATTGTATAATTCTTATGGAACTGAATTCCAGCCTATGATAGCTGACATTGATAATAATGGACAAAACGAAATTGTTGTATTTTCCAACAATTCTTTAATTGTGCTTAATAAAAGCCTTGCCCTTATTGCACAAAAACAAGTAGGAAATTTGAGAGGGCAGTTTGACATTGAAAATATGGATAATGATGCTTTTATTGAAATAATAGCTGTCATTAACAACAGCGACAAAGACAATTTTACAATCTTTGAGTTTAATGGAAGCAGCTTCAAGATTGAGACAAGCTTTGATATAAGCTCGCAAAATGGATTTCAAGATATTAGATGCTTAGATTTTGACAAAGATAATTCAAAAGAGTGCATTTTCAGAGATTTTAATGGCATTGTGCATTCCTACCAAATAAATGCTACTAGCCAGAATGATGATGGGTTAAATATCAATATAAGCGACGCTGCTGATAATGTTTACGGGAGCAAAGTAAATATCGCTCCATCTTTTGTTGATTTTGACAGAGATGCTGATTTAGATGCATTATTTTGGTTTAATGATAATTTTGTTGTTGTTGACTCCAACAAAAATATTGCATTAAATGTTGATGTTGGGACTTTAAATGCTATATTTCAGAATGAGCCTGCATTTCTTGGATTGAAGTTTGTCAATTTGGATAAAGCAGGAAATTACGAAATTGCAGTTGCTTACAAGAGGGACTACGTTGCAGGCGTAAGCTACGAAACCAATATAAATCTGTCGTTATTCAACGTTAATGGAAAGATTGTTTTTTCCAGATTATTTGATTTTGGAGATTTTTATTGTTATTTAAACGGCAACAGGCACTGCCTTGGCTTTGGCTCTGACTTGTTTGTTTATGATTATAACAGGGACGGCTTTGATGACATCGGGATTTATGTTGAAGGTACTTATTACTCTCCTTACGGCACATTTATCAAGTTTTTTGACAGGAATGGCAATGAGATTGCGTCAAACAAGGTTGAGTTCATCGAAGACAGCAGCACCCCTCAATCTGTAACATTGGCTGATATGGACAATGATAATGAGCTTGAGCTTATATTGAAAAGAAGAATCTACAATCTTGACGGAACTGTCCTTTATAATTTTTCAGGTGTTGCGAAAAAAGTGCCGATTGCAGTTGATATCGATAAAAATAAGGCTTTGGATTTATTGTGGTTTAATTCAAGCAATTTAATCCTGCTTTTGGACAATAACAGCTATAAGGCAGATTTGTCTGTTGAAGAAAAAGGAATTTCATTCAGCCCGTTGAACAGCACAAGCGTTCTTGTTACAGCCAATGTGCATAATAATGGTGGCTTAAACCTTGATAACGTAAAAATCAAATTGACAAATACAGGGACAATGGAATCTGCAAATGGAACATTAAGCATAAAAGGCAACAGCGTAAATAATTTTACCGCTATTTTGAGCTTGAAAAAGCATGACAAGGTTTTGGCGCAGGTTGATTATGACAACTCGATAGAAGAAAGCACTGATGATAATAATTTTGCAAGCAGAGAGTTTATGGGGTTGCCTTATGTTTTTGTCAGTGCCGATAATCTTGAGCCTTTCAATGTTCAATCTGAATTTAAAAATTATATTAAAAATAAATTGGCTTCTGGCTACTATACGGAAAATGAGAATGAGGCGGGCATTAAGGTTTACATAGGCAAATTCAACCCAAGGAACCAGGACCACAATATAAAAACCCTTGAAGACTTTGAGTTTGGCTATGATTTTGGGAATGTGATATTTAATGACAAAATCGGAGCAAATCCTTATGCTGCATTGGTTGGGGCATTCAAGGACGACGATGGAAAAGTAAAAATCATGATTGTCGGCAATGAGATTGAAGGGGATATTGCAGGGGCTAAGGAGTTTATTAAAAATCAGGCAACGCTGCTTAATGTTAAAGATAAAGATGCAGTGTTTGTTGATGATGAAAATGCCGATGCTGTGAAAGTTTATGACTATTTGCATTTAGGCGGAAATCAAGAGCATTACAATATTAACAATGAGCAATTTAAAACAATAGTTAAAAATGCGCTTAATGACGAGATGTTCAATGTTTTTGACAAAAGTGTTGTTTCCGGCAATGGGATTACCTTAAGGCTAAGGAATCTGAAGCCAAATATAAGCAATGATTATCTGGAGTATTTAAATTCTACAGGAGTTCCAACAGATTTGCCTGTGGTGTTGGCTCATGGCTTGTTCAGCAACTTAACCACATGGGAAGTTTTAGGAGCGG
>Ga0209211_10005389_pt1 | contig 19190 bp, 14 predicted proteins | sample RifGroA2_FD_183992 | JGI IMG/M metagenome (GOLD analysis project Ga0209211, IMG submission 183992) | Groundwater microbial communities from Rifle, Colorado, USA - Groundwater A2 (SPAdes) (version 2) | ecosystem: Environmental > Aquatic > Deep subsurface > Groundwater | place: Rifle, Colorado...
TCGGCGGGTCTCTCAGGTCCAGCAGGCGGCGGGCTCCGGCCACGCCGGACTCGAACGTGAACGCGCCTTCCACTACCAGCGTCGGGTCGTAGGGAATTCCGGCTGCCTTGAGCGCCGCACGGTAGCCCTCATAGCGCCAGGTGCAGGCGCCGTGGTCGGGGTGTCCCTTGATATGTCCGATCCTCCGGTGTCCCAGCTTGAGCAGGTAGTCCACCAGATCGCGTACCGCGGCTGGCTCATCGACCATCACGCCGATCCGTCCCTGGAGGGTGCGTGGCGATATGCACGCGAACGGGATGCGATGCTTGTCCAGATGCGCAAGCAATTCCATGTTGTCGGTCAGCGGCGGAACCAGGACGACGCCATCGGAACCTGAGTGTTCCACCAGCTCCGTGATTTCCGAGATGCAGCGCGGCTCGCCATAGCTGACCGGCCCCAGCAGGAGGTTGTAGTGTTGCGCGCGGCATGCTTCGAGCACGCCGCTCTGTATCTCCATCAGGTAGTTGCGCGAGGGGTTGTCGTAGGCCAGGGTGACGACGTAGGAACGTTGCCCGGCCAGGCTGCGTGCCGAGTGATTGGGACGATATTGCAGCAAGTCGACCGCCTTCTCGACCCGCTTCCGCGTTTCCTCGCGCACGTTCGGCTCGTGGTTGAGCACGCGCGATACCGTCTTCATCGAGACGCCTGCTGCCGCGGCTACATCTTCGATCCGCACCCCCATCGACTACTCCGTGCTCATGTCTGTCTATCGTGAATCGCTGGCGGAATGCCAGACAAATGTGGCTACGCTCTTGCGAGGCAGCGTGTAATCGAACGAGCGACCAGCAGCGGCGACGGTGAAACGCCGCGGTTCGACTGCGGAATTTACCACCACCAGCGCGATCGAACCGTCGTCGGGGTTGAGGAAGGCGACATTGTCCAACTCGGCGCTTTCGACACTGGATGCAATCCTCGACGCGCCCGGCCGCACGAAGCGGCTGGCATGCGCCAAGGCATAGTAGTCGTCGGTTCGACTCACCATTCCCGTTCTGGAATCGATCGTAACGACGCCGCGGCAATTTCCGCAACCGCCGGCATGGGGACCACCGGTTTCGTCGAGCGCAAGATTCCAGAACAACACTCCGCGCGCCCAGTGGCGGGTGGTGCCGACGATAAGCTGACGCGCCTGCAGCGTCAGCCCCCCGCTCTTGACAGGCTCCCAGTCGCCGCCCGAGCACTCGGTCATGTAGACCTCCTTGTCGGGCGCCGCTTCGCGAACCTTGCTCTGCGCTGAAACATCGCCGCCATAGCAGTGCCATGCGATTCCGGCGACGTAACGCGCTGCCCGTGGGTCCGCGAGCACGGCCAGCGGCTCGTTCGGCAGGTCCCAGTTATGGTCCCAGTCGAGAATCCGCACGCCGGGAGCGTGCCGCTCGAGCATCGGGCCCAGATGCTTTCCGATCAGATCGGCGCGCGCGCGCGCGCTCAGGCGCATGCCCGGATAATTCTCCGGCTCGAAGGAAGGCTCGTTCTGCAGCGTCAGCGCGAAGATCGGCACGCCCTGGCCGGCATAGGCGTCCACGTACTTCACCAGGTAACGCGCGAAGGCGTCGTACTGCGTCTCCTGCAGCGTGCCCTTGATCAGGGAGCGGGAGGTCTTCATCCAAGCCGGCGCGCTCCACGGCGACGCCATGATTTTGAGCTGGGGATTCACCACAAGCGCCGCCCGGGTGACCGGAACGACATCGTCGAGGTTGCGCGCAATCGAGAACTGCTGCAGGTCGGGATCGGTGCTTCCAGCCGGCATGTCGTCAAGGCTGTAATGCTGGCGCGAGAAATCGGAGGCACCGATGGTCAGTCGGGTGAAATCCAACCCGATACCCGGCTCCCGGCCGAAAAGGTCCTGCAGCAGCGCCTGGCGCTGCGGCTCGTCCAACCGATGCTGGATCAGCCAGGCCGAGGCGTCGGTGATCGCCGCGCCGAAGCCGAGCATCTGCTGGTAACGCTGCGCGGAATCGACGTCAATCGTGGTGGACAGGCGCTCGCCCGGTCCGAAGTGCGCATCCGCCTCCTGCGACAGGGCCTTGGAATGATCCGATGTGGTCACCCAGACACGTACCCGATCCTGCCCTGAGGGTGCCCCAATGGGTTCGGGATTGCTGGCGCAGGCCACCAACAACGCAGCGGCCGCTACGCAGGAAAAGCCGGTTTGAAGCGCACGGCGCGAGCCCGCGGAGATTTCCTGCTCAAGCATGATCGACCCACCTGTTCTGATGCCAAGTTTCGAGACCTGAATCGCACAACGCAAATGCTGCGCTGCAGCACCAGGGGCCTCGGGATTGCGCCGCTCATTTTCTGGTTGACAGTGCCATTTGGCGCGCGTATTGATAGCGCTGTCAATCAATGGTCGGAGGGCCAAATGACCATACCAAGGGACCGTCGCACGCACCGTCTTCAACGTTCCACCCAGACGCCACGAGTCGCCGCGCTAACCGCAGCCTGCTGGCTGGCGTTGGCCTCGGCCGGCAATGTCTACGCCCAGGAGGCCACCGTCGCGCAAGACGAGGCAAAGGCCGCCGAGCAGCAATCGGCAGACAGCCAGGCCGACGCCGAGGCGAAGCGGAAAGCAGAGCAAGCCAAGACCCTCGCAGTCGTGAAGGTCGTCGGCATCCGCGGCAGCATCGCCACGTCGACCGAGACCAAACGGGAGTCGACGTCGATCGTGGAAGCGATCTCCGCCGAGGACATCGGCAAGTTGCCCGACGTCAGCATCGCCGAGTCGATTGCACGGCTGCCCGGCCTGGCTGCGCAGCGCGTCAACGGCCGCGCGCAGGTGATCGCGATCCGCGGCCTGGCACCCGACTTCGCTGCCACCCTGCTCAACGGCCGCGAGCAGGTCACCACGGGCGACAATCGCGGCGTCGAATTCGACCAGTACCCGTCCGAACTGGTCAACGCAGTCACCGTCTACAAGACGCCCGATGCAAAGCTGATCGGACAGGGCCTCTCGGGCACCGTGGACTTGCAGACCGTGCGCCCCTTGTCGTTCAGCGGACGACAGATCAACCTCAATCTTCGCGGCGAACACAACTCCTTCGGCGCGCTGAACGACGGCACCAGCGCCGACGGTTTCCGCTTTAGCGCGTCGTACATCGACCAGTTCGCCGACAATACGATCGGCCTGGCACTGGGCTTTGCCCACCTTGATTCGCCTTTCCAGGAAAAACATACCAAGGCGTGGTGGTGGGGCGGTTCGGAGAGTTGGTTTCCGGGCGGCTACGGCAATAACGGGGCAGCGGCGCTGATGGGCGCCGAAGTCTGGGCGCGCTCAGCCGACCAGACCCGCGATGGCCTGATGGGCGTGCTCGAGTTCCAGCCCAATGACGATTTCCACAGCATCCTGGATGTGTACTACTCAAAGTTCAAGCAAGACGAGACCATGCGCGGCATCATGTGGTCGAACGACCCGTGGAGCGGCGCCACGTTGTCCGATCCCACGACGGTGTCTGCAGGCGATATCGATGTAGTTACGGCCGGCACGCTGCACAACATCAAGCCCATCGTGCGCAATGACCACAACACCCGCGACGACGACATGTTCTCGGCGGGCTGGAGGAGCACCTGGAATTTCGCCGACAGCTGGTCCTTCATGGGTGATCTGAGCTATTCAAGCACCAAGCGTACCCAGAGCATTGCCGAAACCTATGCCGGCATTTTGAACCCCAATGGAACCTTTGCGCTGGATAGTGCGACCTACAGCAGTCCGCTGGACCCGCAATTCCTGAACTATACGTTCGGTTCGGATTACGCCGACCCCGCTCGAGTGCTGCTGAGCGACCCCGCCCCTTGGGGACACGACGGACGCATCGAGCGGCCCCGCCTGAAGGACACCATCCGCGCCGTTCGCCTGGAAGTGCACCATGACTTCGCGTCCGGTCCGTTCAGCGGCTGGGATCTGGGTGTGAATTTCAGCCGTCGCGAAAAGGAAAAGACCTCCACGGTCTATTTTGCCAATCTGCTCAATGGTCGCACGCCGATCGCGGTGGACCCCAGCCTCCTGCTGTCCCCTACCGACCTCGGCTTTGCCGGTATTCCGGGCGTGCTGTCCTATGATGTCGACGCCGCGCTGGGCAGGTACTACAACATCACCCAGCACATGGATGGCAACGACTTCCAGAAGGATTTCACGGTCACCGAGAAGGTGCGCACCATCTACAGCAAGCTCGATATCGACACCGAGCTGGGCACGAAGGTCAACCTGCGCGGCAACATCGGCGTGCAGTGGGTCCACACCGACCAGTCCTCCGTGGGCTTCAATGTCAGCAATCCCAGCAACCTGGGCAACATCGAGGCGGGCACCAGCTACAACGATGTGCTGCCCAGCCTGAACCTGGTGGCCGATTTCGGCGATGGCTGGTTCGTTCGCTTTGGCGCAGCCAAGACGCTGGCCCGTGGACGCATCGATGACATGCGTGCCGCAGGCAGTGCCAGCGTCAGCACCACCACGCATCTGTGGGGCGGCGGTGGCGGCAATCCGTACCTGGAGCCGTGGCGTGCGACATCCGCGGACTTGTCGCTCGAGAAGTATTTCGGCACGTCCAGCTATGTTGCCCTGGCTTTGTTCTACAAGAACCTGGACAACTATATCCGCACGAACACGGTGGACTACGACTTCACCGGCTATACCAATCCGGATCCGGGCACTGTCCCGCTCTCCAACTTCGGCAGTTTCAGTACGCCGGTCAACGACTCGGGTGGCTATCTGCGCGGGGCGGAATTCAGCGCCACGGTGGATTTCGGCCAGCTGGCGCCGATGCTGGATGGGTTTGGTGCGCAGTTCAACGCCTCTTACACGGAAAGCAACATCAACCCAAATACAGGCGTCTCCAGCAATGCGGCGTTGAACAAACTGCCCGGGCTGTCGCGTGACGTGGCCAACCTGACGCTGTACTACGAAAGGCACGGCTTCGCGGCCCGTATCGCCGAGCGCTATCGTTCCAGTTTCCGGGGCGAGGTCTACAACCTGTTCTTCTCGCGCTCCTACACCACGGTCCTGGCGGACCGGCAGACCGACCTGCAGTTGAGTTATGACTTCAGTGCGGGCAGCAGCTTGAAGGGCTTGTCGATCCTGTTCCAGGTCAACAACCTGACCAACTCGCCTTACCGCACGGTTCAGGACTCGGAGTTCGCCGGAGGCCCAAGCCAGCCGCTGGAATACAACGAGTACGGGCGTCAGTTCATGCTGGGCGCCAGCTACAAGTTCTAAGCGGTTGCTGCAACCATGGCCCCGCCCCGGGAAGCTTCCACGAGAAGTTGCTTGGGGCGGGGTTTTTAATTCGAATTCGCCGGAGACCCGACCGTGAAGACGCGCAATATTGCATTCCTTGGCAGTGCCTGCCTCGTCGGCCTGGTCAGCGCCTTCGCAAGCAACGTGGCCGGCGCGGCCGACGCCCACGACGCGACGGCAATCGGACCGCTCGCCGATTGGCCGCGGCTGCATAGCCCCATCGCCCGTGATGCCGCGCTTGAAGCGCGCGTCGCCGAAATCCTGGCCGGGATGAGTTTGCCGCAGAAGATCGGGCAGATGACCCAAGCCGAAATAAAGTCCATTTCTCCGGAGCAGGTGCGCGAGTTCCACATCGGCTCGGTGCTCAACGGAGGCGGCTCCTGGCCCGGAAAGAACAAGCATGCCCGCGTCGGTGACTGGCTCGCTCTGGCCGACGCCTACTACGACGCATCGATGACCACCGGCATGCCGGTGCCAATCCCGGTCATCTGGGGAACCGACGCCGTCCATGGCCACAGCAACGTCTTTGGTGCCACGATTTTTCCGCACAACATCGGACTGGGCGCCACGCGCGACCCCGACCTGGTCGCCGCGATAGGAACCTCCACTGCCCGCGCCGTGCGCGCGACGGGCATCGACTGGGTTTTCGCGCCCGCCGTGCCCGTGGTTCGGAATGCCCGCTGGGGCAGAACCTACGAGAGCTTCGCGGAAGACGCCGCGCTGGTGCGCGAGTACGCCGCTGCCGAGACAGGCGGGCTGCAGGGACGGTTGAGCGACGACGCCGGGGTGGTTGCCACGGCCAAACACTTCCTTGGCGACGGCGGCACCCAGAATGGCAAAGACCAGGGCCTCACGGTGACCAGCCTGGCAACGCTGATCAACGTGCATGGCCAGGGGTACTTTGGCGCCATTGAAGCTGGCGCACAGACCGTCATGATTTCCTACAACAGCTGGAAGGATGCCGACAGCGGCGTCGATCACGGCAAGATGCACGGCAACCGGGAGCTGGTAACCGGCGCCCTGAAGGACAAGATGGGCTTTGACGGATTCATCGTGTCCGACTGGAACGCCATCGGGCAGTTGCCTGGCTGCACCAACGCCAGCTGCGCCAAGGCGATCAACGCCGGAATCGACATGATGATGGTGCCGGACGACTGGAAGGCATTCATCGAGAACACGATTCGCCAGGTCGAACAGGGTGAGATCCCGATGTCGCGCATCGACGACGCAGTCACCCGCATCCTGCGCGTCAAGCTGCGGGCCGGGCTGTTCGACGGCCGCAAGCCGTCCGCCAACCGCTACGCCGGGCGCATGGATGCCGTGCAGGATCGCGCGCTCGCGAGGCGTGCTGTCCGCGAGTCGCTGGTGCTGCTCAAGAACGATCGCGGCGTGCTGCCGCTGAAGCCAGGCAGCAAGGTACTCGTCGTCGGCAAGAGTGCCGACAGCGTTGCCGACCAGAGCGGCGGCTGGACGCTCACCTGGCAAGGCACCGACAACAGCAATGCCGATTTTCCGAACGCCGACTCGATTCTCGCGGGCATCCGCGAAGCGGTGGGCAACGGCAACGTGACGTTTCGCGACAGCCCGGGCGACGTGGACGTCGCCGGCTTCGATGCCATTGTCGCGGTAGTGGGCGAATCGCCGTACGCGGAGGGCGCCGGCGACATCGTGCCGGCGAGTACGCTCAGCCACAGCACGCGCCGCCCCGAGGATCTCGCCCTCCTCCAGGCAATAGCCGGAAAGGGCAAGCCGGTGGTGACCGTCTTACTGTCGGGCCGACCGCTCTATGTCAACGACCTGTTGAACCTGTCCGACGCCTTCGTGGCAGCCTGGCTCCCGGGTAGCGAGGGCAAGGGCGTGAGCGATGTACTGGTCGGCGGTGCAGACGGCAAGCCGGCTCACAACTTCACGGGCAGGCTCTCGTTCTCGTGGCCCGGGGTCGCTTGCCCCGCCCCCGGCGCCCGCGGCGCCGGCGATGCGCCGCCCCTGTTCGGCGTTGGCTACGGCTTGAGCTACGGCACCGACGCCGCCGTTGGCGTACTTCCGGTATCGATTCCGTCGGCAGGCTGTGCGGATGCCTCCACATTGTCCATCTTCAACATGCGGGATTTTGCACCCTTCGCGCTGCACCTGTCCGGCAATGGCGAACAGTTCAAACTGGGCGCCGACCTGAACGCGACCGTGGAGTGGCCGCGCGACCAGCCATTGCTGCGTGTCCGCACGGTGCAGATCAGCACTCAGCAAGATGCGAAGGAAGTGGCCTGGCTGGGACCGGCGAGTTTTCTCTCGCGCGGACAGGGTGCCAGCAACTTCAATCCGATGCGGAGCGCCAACGGCGCGCTGCAATTCGACACGGTGCTGACGACTCCGCCGAAATCCCCGGTGCTGGCATCGATGGAGTGCGGCCGCAACTGCGTGGCCAGCGTGGACCTGACCAAGATGTTCGCCGGCCTGGAGCCTGGCCGTCGGCACACGGTGATCGTCCCGCTTGCCTGCTTCGCATTGCGCGGGGCGGATCTCGGCGGAATCGAAGTGCCGTTCCGGATCACGGCGGACAAGCCGTTCGCGGCGGCTTTCACCGCTATCCAGATCGTCGCCGGCGCCGGCCAGGACAGCAGCGCGCTGGACTGCGATATCCAGCCGTAAGAGCCAGCCGCGCGCACTCGCACCGGACCTGCCATGAAACGCCTACTGCTGATCATCTTGCTTCTGTTTGCCGCGTCCAGCGTCCAGGCACGCGGCAAGACGCTGAACGTCATGAGCTTCAACATACGATGCGGCTTCTGCGAAAAGCCGGACGACATCAATCACTGGAGCAAGCGAAAGAATCTGGTCGCCGACTTGATCAGGAGCCATCGACCGGACCTGATCGGCCTGCAGGAAGCCGAACTTTTCCAGGTCCGGGACCTGGCCGCCATCCTTGTCGATTACGACTGGATCGGCGTCGGTCGCGATGACGGCAAGGACAAGGGTGAGGCGAACGCGATCCTGTTTCGCAAGGCGCGCTTCGATTTGTTGACCCAGGAAACGCGTTGGCTTTCCGCGACGCCACCGCAAGTCGGTAAGGGTTGGGACGCCGCCTTCAACCGGACCGTCAGCATTGTCCGGCTGCGGGATCGCAAAGGTGCACAGGAATTCTTCCTCTTCAACACTCATTTCGACCATCTCGGCCAGCAGGCCAGGCTGGAGAGCAGCAAACTTGTCGTCGATCTGGCGAAATCGCTCGCCGGTCCCCTGCCCCTGATTGTCACTGGGGATTTCAACTACACCAACAAGTCTGATGGCTACCAGATAGTGGCGAATCAGTTGCGCGATGCCGAACGAGTGTCGACCCGTCCAGCGCAGGGCGGGTCCATCAGCTTCAATGGTTTTGGCAGATCCGTCGAACCCGGCAGCAAGATCGACTTTATCTTCGTCGATGAAGCATTCGACGTCGTGTCGCATGAAATCATCACGGACTTGCACCGCGGGCGCTATCCTTCCGACCACTATCCGATCCAGGCCAGGCTGCGCATCAGATAGGTGCTGGCATTGGGCCTGATCGCTGCCGACGCCAGGCTCAGGCACCCGCGAAGCGCGCCGCACTGCCGACCCAGCGTTGCACGATCTGCTCGGCAAGCCCCGGCGTGCTCGCCAGCAGTCCGTCCGCCGCGCGATGCACCGCCGGCAGCAAGTGCGCATCGCGGACCAGGTCGGCCACCCGGAATCCGGCCAGGCCGGTCTGCCGGGTGCCCAGCAACTCCCCGGGTCCGCGCAGCTCCAGGTCTTTCTCGGCAATGACAAAACCGTCGGTCGTCTGCCGCATTACTTCCAGGCGCTGGCGCGCCATCGGCGACAGCGGCGGCTTGTACATCAGCACGCAGCTGGAGGCCTGTGCGCCGCGGCCGACCCGGCCACGCAACTGGTGCAATTGCGCCAGGCCGAGGCGTTCGGCATTCTCGATCACCATCAGGCTGGCATTGGGCACATCGACGCCGACTTCGATCACCGTGGTGGCCACCAGCAGTTGCAGTTCGCCGGACTTGAAGCGTTCCATCACCGCCTGCTTGTCCGCCGATTTCATGCGTCCGTGCAGCAGGCCGACGCGCAGTCCGGGCAGGGCCAGGGTCAGCGCTTCGTAAGTGCTCTGCGCGGCTTGCGCATCGATGCGCACCAGACCTTGCTCGGGCTTGTCTTCGCTCTCATCGATCAGCGTGCACACCCAGTAGACCTGGCGGCCTTCGGCGCAGGCCACGCGAATCCGTTCCACCACTTCGTCACGGCGCGTCCCGGGCAAGGCCACCGTGGTCACCGGCGTGCGCCCGGGCGGCATTTCGTCGATCACCGAAACATCCAGATCCGCGTAGGCCGACATCGCCAGCGTGCGCGGGATCGGCGTGGCGGTCATCACCAACTGATGCGGTACGCGCTGCCCATTCAGGCCCTTGTCGCGCAGGGACAGGCGCTGGTGGACGCCAAAGCGGTGCTGTTCGTCGACGATGGCCAGCGCCAGGTCGCGAAACTCCACGCCTTCCTGCATCAAGGCGTGCGTTCCGACCACCAGTTGGCCGGCGCCGGAAGCGATCTGCGCCAGCACGGCCGCGCGCGCCTTGCCGGTTACCTTGCCCGCCAGCCACGCCACCTGGACGCCCAGAGGTTCCAGCCAGGCACGGAAATTGTTCAAGTGCTGTTCGGCGAGCAATTCGGTGGGCGCCATCAACGCCACCTGCTTGCCCTGCTCCACCGCGCGCAAAGCCGCCAGCGCGGCGACCACGGTCTTGCCGCTGCCGACATCGCCCTGCACCAAGCGCAGCATCGGCACCGCTTGTCGCATGTCGGCGACTACTTCGTCGTAAACGCGCTGCTGCGCAATGGTCAACACGTACGGAAGGCGCCGCCGCAGTTCCAGGGCGAGCGCGCCGCGACCCTTGATCGGGCTGGCGCCATGCGCGCGCAAGGCGATGCGCTGGCGGCGCAGGCTCAGGTGGTGCGCCAGCAGCTCCTCGAATGCCAGTCGCTGCAGGGCCGGATGCCGGCCGCTGGAAAACAGGGCGACGTCGGTATCCGGCGGCGGGCGGTGGGCGGTCAGCAGCGCATCGCGCAGTGGCGGGAAATGCAGGGAAGCCAATAGCGCGGCTGGCAACAACTCCAGTTCGTCGGCGGGCGGCAAGCGCTTCAACGCCTCGCCAATTAGCTTGCCGATGGTCTGCGCACCCAGGCCTTCGATCACCGGGTATACCGGATCCAGGCTGTCACGCAGCGCGCCTGGGTCGTTCTCGGCGATGAAGCGATAACTCGGGTGCACCATTTCCAGTCCATGGCCACCCGGCCGCGCTTCGCCGAAGCAGCGCACTCGCCGACCCGGAATGAACTGTGCCGCCTGCGCCGAATTGAAATGGAAGAAGCGCAGCGTCACCGCGGCGCGCGAATCGTCGACTACCGTCACGCGCAACAAGGGCCGGTAGCGGAAGCCGCGTTCGACCGCCTCGACCCGGCCTTCAATCTGCGCCGATTGTCCGGGCACAAGATCCCGGACGACGGTGAGTTGCGTGCGATCCTCGTAGCGCAGGGGTAGGTGCAGCCACAAATCCTGCACCGTCAACAGGCCGCGCGCGGCCAGTTTTTCAGCCAGTGCCGGACCGACACCCGGCAGGCTGCTGACCGGCGCATCGCCGGCTGCGGCCAGCGCCGGGCCCGGTCCCGTTGGCCTGGTCCGGCGTGCCACTCAATCGAACGCGAGGATGGCGTCCACTTCGACCTGGGCGCCACGCGGCAGGCCGGCGACCTCGATGGTCGAGCGGGCCGGATACGGCGCGCTGAAATAGTCGGCCATTACGGCATTGACGGCCGCAAAATCGCCCAGATCGGTCAGATAGATGCCGATGCGCATGACCTGGTCGAGCGAACCGCCGGCCGCCTGGCAAACCGCCTGTAAATTGTCGAACACGCGTCGGCTCTGCGCCGCGATGTCGCCTTCCACCAATTGCCCGGTGGCCGGATCGAGCGGGATCTGTCCCGACAGGAACACCGTGTTGCCGCTGCGGACGGCCTGCGAATAGGGGCCGATGGCGGCCGGCGCGTGCTCGGTTGCGATGGCGAGTCGGGACATGGCGAAGCCTCGATGTTGGAAGAACCCAAGTTTACGGCAGCGGCAGCGCCTAGATGCGTTCGACGCCATGCACCACGCTGAGCCGGCGCACGCGGCGGATCACATCGGCCAGGTGTTTGCGGCTGCGCACCTCGATGCCGAATTCCATCACCGAAATCTGCACGTCGCGTTCGCGATACTCGACCGAATCGATATTGGAGTCGCTTTCGGCGACGGCCGCCGCGACCTGGGCGAGCACGCCGGGTTTGTTCTCCACGTCCAGCTTGAGCGCTGCGCGGTAGTCGCCCTGCACATGGCGGTCCCAGGCCATCGGCACGCACCGTTCCGGATGTTTGCGGTACTCGGCGGCGTTGCGGCAGTCAGTGCGGTGCACGACCACGCCCTTGCCGGCGCTGATATAACCCATGATGTCGTCGCCGGGGATCGGGTAACAGCAACGCGCGAAACTGAGCACGCCCTTCTCGGTGCCGGTGATCAGGATCCGCTCGCCGCTGCCGGCGCTTTCGCCACGCAGGGGCAACTCCTCGCTGCCTTGCATCAGGTACTGGGCAACCTGCGCCGGCATGCGATTACCCAATGCGATATCGGCGAGCAGCTCCTCGAGCCGCCGGTAGCGATTCTCGACCAGGAATTGCTCGATCTTTTCCTGCGGCACGCGATCGAGCGAACTCTCGCGCGCCTCCAGCGCACGGTCGAGCATGCGGTGCCCGAGATCGACGGCGTCCTCGTGTTCCAGGCGTTTCAGATAATGCCGGATCGCCGTGCGCGCCTTGCTCGAAACCACGAACTCCAGCCACTGCGGCCCCGGCGTCGCCGACGGCGCGGTGATGATCTCAACCGTTTGTCCGCTGGCCAGCTTGCTGCGCAGCGGCACCAGCTTCTTGTCCACGCGCGCGGCTACTGCGTGATTGCCGAGTTCGGTGTGCACGGCAAAGGCGTAGTCGAGCGCGGTGGCGTTGCGCGGCAGCGACAGGATGTCGCCCTTGGGGGTGAACAGGTACACCTCGTCAGGGAACAAGTCGACCTTGACGTTTTCCAGGAACTCCAGCGACGAACCCGCCGATTCCTGGCTGTCCATCAGGCTGCGCACCCAGTCCTGGGCACGGACCTGCGCGCTGTTCATGCCCTGGCCGACGTTCTTGTACAACCAGTGCGCGGCAATGCCGCGCTCGGCGATCACATCCATTTCCTCGGTGCGGATCTGCACTTCCACCGGCGTGCCGTAGCTGCCGAACAACACCGTGTGCAGGCTCTGGTAACCGTTGGCCTTGGGGATGGCGATGAAATCGCGGAAGCGGGCATCGAGCGGCTTGAACAGCGAGTGCACACAGCCCAGCGCCACGTAGCATTGCATCAGTTTTGGCACCACCAGACGAAAGCCGAACACGTCCATTACCTGGTCGAAGCTTTTGTTCTCCTGGCGCATCTTCTGGTAGATGCTCCATGGCGCCTTGACCCGGCTGACCAGTCGGAACGGCAGGCCCTCCTGGCTCAGGCGCTGCGAAATCTTCGCCTCCAGCGTGGCCATCGCCTCGCGGCGCATCACTGGCTGGCTGGCGATGCGCTTGGCGATGACCTTGTGCCGGAGCGGGTGCAGCGCGCGAAAGCCCATGTCCTGCAGCTCCGCCTTGATCCGGTTCATGCCCAGGCGATGCGCGATCGGCGCATAGATCTCCAGCGTCTCGCGGGCGATGCGGCGCCGTGCGTCCGGGCTCATCGCATCGAGCGTGCGCATGTTGTGCAGGCGATCGGCAAGCTTGATCAGGATGACCCGAAGGTCACGCGACATCGCCAGCATCATCTTGCGGAAGCTTTCGGCGTCGGCTTCCTGCCGGTCGCGGAACTGGATCTTGTCCAGTTTGGTCACGCCATCGACGAGTTCGGCGACCGCCTCACCGAATTCGTCGGAGATCGCGCTGCGCGGCAGCGGCGTGTCTTCCAGGGCATCGTGCAGGATGGCCGCGCACAGGGTTTCGGTATCCATGCGCAGCTCGGCCAGGATGCCGGCCACGGCGACGGGATGGGTGATGTAGGCCTCGCCGGATTTCCGGATCTGGCCGGCATGGGCGCTGGCGCCAACCTGGTAGGCCCGCCGAACCCTGAGGACCTGAGCCTCGGGCAGGTACTCCAGCAGCCTGATCTCGAGCGCGCGCACCGCTTCCGGACACGGATCCGGACACGGTTGGAACGCAGCATCGATGGGCGATGTGAGCGAGGACATGAGTCCAGACTACCCGCCCGCGCCAGCGCCTTCAATGCGGACGCCGCCAACGCTGCCAGGGATTCCGCGGGTTTCGCGCGGTCCTTGGCGGCAGCAACAAAAACGGCCCAAAAAGGGCCGTTTTTTCAGCGTTTCGCCCAGCGCGACGATCAGTCGTCGACGCCCTTGCCCAGGTCGTCGTCGACTACTTCGGCGGCGGCCCATTCCAGGGCTTCGCGTTCGGCGCGCTCGCGTTCGATCTTTTCGACTTCATCGATCAGGTTCTGGTCGATCTTGCGCGCGGCGATTTCGCGCAGGGCCATGACCGTGGGTTTGTCCTGCAGCTCGCTGTTGTCCAGGGTCGGCTCGACGCCGGTGGCCAGCTGGCGGGCGCGTTTGGAGGCCATCAGCACCAGCTCGAAGCGGTTTTCGACGACGGACAGGCAGTCTTCAACGGTAATGCGGGCCATACAGTCTCCAGGGCGCCCGGCATGTGCCGGCCAGGTCGCAAAATCAATGAGTTACGCGGAACTGGGCATTATACGCCCCCCACCCCCCAGCTTCAATTCCCGCCCTTGTGGGAGCGGCTTCAGCCGCGATCGCCGCCCAGGGAATCGCGGCTGAAGCCGCTCCCACGGTGTCAAGAGCCGCGCAGCAGGGCTTCGATCAGGGCCGCGTGCCGCTCGGCCTGCACCTGCCGCCGCTGCCGGCTGGCCAGGAAGATGGCCTGCATCTCGCGCACGGCGGTGTCGAAATCTTCATTGACGATCAGGAAGTCGAATTCGTCGTAATGGCTCATCTCTTCGCGTGCGGCCGACAGGCGCTGGGCGATGACCGCCTCGCTATCCTGGCCGCGACTGCGCATCCGCGACTCCAGCGCCTGCCGCGAGGGCGGCAGGATGAACACGCTGAGCGCCTCCGGCATTTTCTCGCGGACTTGGCGCGCGCCCTGCCAGTCGATCTCCAGCAACACGTCCTGGCCGGCGGCCAACTGCGGCTCGACCGATTGCCGCGCCGTGCCCTTGTAGTCGCCATGGACGAGGGCGTGTTCGAAAAAGTCGCCAGCCGCAATCATCCGCTGGAACTCGTCGGCGCCAATGAAGTGGTAGTGCTGGGCATGACGTTCGCCCGGGCGCGCTGCGCGCGACGTGTAGGAAATCGACAAGGCGATTCCCGACGTGCTCTTGAGCACCGCATTGACCAGGCTGGACTTGCCGGCGCCGGACGGCGCCGCGACGATGAAAAGCGTTCCGCGCATGCTCACTCCAGATTCTGGACCTGCTCACGGAGCTGTTCGATCAGCACCTTGAGTTCTACCGCCGCCTGCGTGGTTCGCGAATCGACCGACTTGGACCCGAGTGTATTGGCTTCACGATTGAATTCCTGCATCAGGAAATCCAGGCGCCGACCGACCGCTTCGGGCAGGCCGAATACCCTGCGCGCTTCGGCGACATGGCTGCCGAGCCGGTCCAGTTCCTCGTCGACGTCGATCTTCTGCAGGTTCAACACCACTTCCTGCTCCAGGCGGCCAGGATCCAGTGGCAACTTCAGATCGGCCAGCCTGGCGTCGAGTTTTGCCCGCAAGGCGGCGCGGATATCCGGCAACCACTGACGGATTTGCCCGGCAATGCGTTCAATGCCATCCAGGCGCTCGCGCATCACCGCGGCAAGGCTCGCGCCTTCGCGCTCGCGTGCGGCGACGAATTCGGCCAGCGTCTGATCCAGCAAGGCCATGGCTTCGGCCTGCAAGCCGGCCTGGTCGAGCTCGGCTTCCTCCACCACGCCCGGATAGCGCAGCAGTTCGATGAAGTCGATGTTCATGTCGGGAAACTGGGAGTGATGGCGGCGCGCCAGCAAGGCCAGTTGTTCGAGCAACTCGTTGTTGACGGCCAGCGGCGCGCGCGCGCCGGCGACGGGACGCAGGCGGAAGTTCAAGTCGACTTTTCCGCGCGAGATCTTTTGCGCTACACGCTCGCGAAATGCCGACTCGAACGAACGCAGCTCTTCGGGCGCGCGCACCGACAACTCGAGAAAGCGGTGATTGACCGAGCGTAGCTCGCAACCGAGCTGGCCACCGGTGGCGGCGCGCTCGCAGGCGGCAAAGGCGGTCATGCTGCGGATCATGGTGATTCCGGAGGGAGGCTGGACGGGAATGGTAATCTAGCCGACCAGAATTTGTCGGAAATCAGCCATGACCCCTGTCACCCGGCCCAGCGGCCGCGCTCTCGACCAGCTACGCGAGGTCCGCATCGAACGGCAGTTCACCAAGCACGCGGAAGGGTCGGTGCTGATCTGCTTCGGCGATACCCGCGTGCTGTGCACGGCCAGCGTGGAAAACCGCGTGCCCGGGTTCTTGCGCGGCAAGGGCGAAGGCTGGGTCACGGCCGAGTACGGCATGCTGCCGCGCTCGACCAACGAGCGCATGAATCGCGAAGCGGCCAGCGGCAAGCAAGGCGGCCGCACGCTGGAGATCCAACGGCTGATCGGCCGCTCCCTGCGTGCCTGCGTCGATCGCAGGGCGCTCGGCGAGCGCAGCATCACCCTCGATTGCGATGTGCTGCAGGCCGATGGCGGCACGCGCACCGCGGCGATCACCGGCGCCTATGTCGCGCTTTGCGATGCCGTCGCGTTGCTCAAGCGCCGTGGCGACTTGAATCGCGATCCGATCCTGGGCGCGGTCGCCGCCATCTCCGTCGGCATCTACCAGGGCCAGCCGGTGCTCGACCTGGACTACGCGGAAGACTCCAACTGCGACACCGACATGAATGTGGTGATGAACGATGGCGGTGGCTTCATCGAATTGCAGGGCACCGCCGAGGGCCATGCCTTCCGCCGCGACGAAATGAACGCGATGCTTCTGCTGGCCGAGAAAGGCGTCGCCGAACTGGTGGCGATGCAGCGCGCCGCCCTCGGCCGCTAACGTGCACCCGCAACTTGTAGGAGCGGCTTTAGCCGCGATGGCTTCTTCCGCACATCGTTCGCGGCTGAAGCCGCTCCTACAGGACGCCGAGTAGTTGGATCATCTGCGATGAAGACTCTGGTCCTGGCCACATCCAACCGCGGCAAGTTGGCCGAAATCCAGCCGTTGCTCGCCGAATGCGGTTTCGCGCTGGTCTGCCAGGGCGAACTCGGCGTTGGCGACGCGATCGAAAGCGGGCGCACTTTCATCGAGAACGCGCTGATCAAGGCGCGTCACGCCTGTGCTGCGACCGGCCTGCCGGCACTGGCGGACGACTCCGGCCTGATCGTCGATGCGCTCGCTGGCGCGCCCGGCCTGATCAGCGCGCACTACGCCGGTGCGCACGGCGACAGCGAAGGCAATATCCGCAAGCTGCTGGCCGAATTGGCCGGCGTGCCGGAAGAAAAACGCAGCGCGCGTTTCTATTCGACCATCGTCCTGCTGCGCCACGCCGACGACCCGCAACCGCTGATCGCCGAAGGCCTCTGGGAAGGCCGGATCCTGGATTCGCCCCGCGGCACGCTCGGCTTCGGCTACGACCCGATTTTCTTCGATCCGGTACTGCAAGCCGGCGCCGGTGAGTTGCCCGCGCCAATCAAGAACCGCGTCAGCCACCGCGGCCAGGCCCTCGCCCGCCTGCGCCAACGCCTGCCCGAGTGGCGTCTGTAGGAGCGGCTTCAGCCGCGATTCTCCACACCGGCGCACACCTTATCGCGGCTGAAGCCGCTCCTACACGTTGGCGTGGGACAATGGGGGATGCTGATTCCGCCGCCGCTGTCGCTGTACATCCATATTCCCTGGTGCGTGCGCAAATGCCCGTACTGCGATTTCAATTCGCACAACCAGCCGCAAACCTTGCCCGTCGCCGAATACGTCGCCGCGCTGGTCGCCGATCTCGAACAGGACCTGCCGCTGGTCTGGGGCCGACCGGTGCATAGCGTGTTCTTCGGCGGCGGCACGCCGAGCCTGTTCCCACCGGAGGCCATCGGTCAGATTCTCGACGCCGCGTCGGCTCGCCTGCGCTTCACGCCGAGCGCCGAGATCACCATGGAGTGCAATCCCGGCACCGCCGAACATGGCCGCTTTGAAGGCTATCTGGCGGCCGGGGTGAATCGTCTGTCGTTTGGCGTGCAGAGTTTCGACGATGGTTGCCTGGCGCGCCTGGGCCGCATCCACGACAGCGACGAAGCCGAGCGCGCCGTCAAGCTGGCGCAGGACGCCGGCTACTCGAACATCAACCTCGACCTGATGTATGCGTTGCCGGAGCAAACGCTGGCGATGGCGCTGCACGACGTCGAGCGCGCGGTCGCACTCTCGCCCTCGCACCTGTCGCACTACCAACTCACGCTGGAGCCCAACACCGTTTTCGCTGCTCGTCCGCCGAAGGGCATCCCGCTGGAGGACGACGCCTGGGACATGCAGGAGCGTTGCATAGAAGCCATGGCGGCCGAGGGCTACGCGCAATCCGAAGTCTCCGCCTACGCGCAGCCCGGCAAGCAATGCGCGCACAACCTCAACTACTGGCGCTTCGGCGACTACCTGGGCATCGGCGCCGGCGCCCATGGCAAGATTTCTTCCGGCGCCAGCGACAGCATCCTGCGCCGTTGGAAAGTGAAGAATCCACGCGACTACCTCGATGCCGCCGCCACCGAACGCCGCATCGGCGGCGACGATCCGATCGAAACCGCGCAGCGGCCGTTCGACTACATGCTCAACGCGCTACGCCTGGTCGAAGGCTTCCGGCTGGCCGATTTCGAAGCGCGCACCGGTCTGGACCGCGGCGCGATCGGCAAGCAGCTCGAACACATCCGCCTGATGGGCTGGCTGGAGACACAAGGCGATCGCCTGGTGCCTACCGAGCTCGGCCGGCGGTTCACCAATGATGTGATCTCGGTCTTCCTGCAGGATTGATCGCGGTAAGTATCCAGGAGGATGGCGCGATGCTCGATTCGGTGTTCCTGAGTTGCCCGTTCTGCGGCGAACGCTTCGAGGCCCTGGTCGACGCCTCCGGCGGCGAAGCGGACTACATCGAAGACTGCCCGGTCTGTTGCCGTCCGATCCAGCTGCACCTGCGCACCGGCCCGGATGGCGCACTCGAGGGACTGGACGCCGATCGGGACGAATGAATGAGTGGCTGGTCGCGACCGGCCGGCTTCCATTACAATGCCGCCGCCCCAGGTGCTCGGGAAGCCGGTTCGAATCCGGCGCTGCCCCCGCAACGGTAAGCCAGGAAAGTCTTTCAACACGCCACTGGGCTTTGCCTGGGAAGGCGAAAGATCGATGTCGGTTCGTCCGCATCACTGGCAAGTCCGGAGACCGGCCTGGGACAACGCGGCGCCAGCCATTCCGGCCGGTGCGGCAAGACAGCACGTTGCGGAGGGCAACGCGGCATGACCGTCGCGTTCCCGCGCCTGCGTTCTGCCCGTTTTCCTTCGTCGCGCGCTTTTCCCACGCGGGTGAGCGTTTCAGGAGAACGTATGAACCTTGTAAATCGTAAAGCTGCACTGGCGGCGGCCGTTGCCGTGGCCCTGATCAACAATGCGCAGGCCGATCAGGTAAAGCCGCTCGGTCCGGTGGTGGTCACCGCCAATCGCATCGAACTGCCCGAAGCCGAAGCCCTGGCTTCGGTAACCGTGCTCACACGCACCGATATCGAACTGAGCCAGGCGCCCGACCT
>Ga0209211_10005391_pt1 | contig 19181 bp, 20 predicted proteins | sample RifGroA2_FD_183992 | JGI IMG/M metagenome (GOLD analysis project Ga0209211, IMG submission 183992) | Groundwater microbial communities from Rifle, Colorado, USA - Groundwater A2 (SPAdes) (version 2) | ecosystem: Environmental > Aquatic > Deep subsurface > Groundwater | place: Rifle, Colorado...
GGGCGGCCTCCCCCGGTCGGCCGAGGCGGCCGTCCGGGCCGAGGCCCGTGTCCGCTACAACCCCGGCCTCCGGAGCGAGCCCTACGTGATCCCCGGGCTGTTCGCGGTGATCCTCATGGCCTTTCCGCCGCTGCTCACCGCGCTCGCGGTGGTGCGCGAGCGCGAGCGCCGCTCCATCCTCCAGATCTACACGTCGCCGATCCGTGGCTGGGAGTTCCTGGGCGGCAAGCTCCTGCCGTACGCCGCCATCGCCTTCCTCGACATGCTGCTGCTGCTCGCCGTCGGCCGGCTCTGGTTCGGCGTGCCGGTCCAGGGCAGCCTCCCGCTGCTCCTCGGGCTCTCGGTCCTCTATGTGCTGGCCACCGTGGGGATCGGCCTGTCGGTCTCGATGGCCACCCGGAGCCAGGTCGTCGCGATCCTCCTGAGCCTCGTGCTGACCCTGATGCCCTCGTTTTTGTTCTCGGGGTTCCTGTTCCGCATCGCGAGCATGCCCGTCGTGTTCCAGTGGTACACGCACCTGTTCCCCGCGCGGCACTTCATGGAGATCTCGCGGGGCATCGCGCTCAAGGGCGTGGGGCTCGAGGCGCTCTGGCCGAGCGCGGCGCTCCTCGGGGCCTACGCGGCGGTCGTGCTGACGCTCGCGTCCCTCAGGTTCCGGAAGAAGGTCGGGTGAGCCGTGGGCCCCCTGCTCGCGCTCATCCGGAAGGAGTTCATCCAGTTCTTCCGCTCGAGGCCCCTGATCATTCTCGTCGTGTGGACCATCGCGATCGAGATCGCGATCTGCGCCTTCAGCATCACGTACGACGTCAAGCACCTGCGCGTCGCCGTCCAGGACCTCGACGGCTCGGCGCGCAGTCGCGAGCTCGTCTCGCGGTTCGCGCAGACCGAGTCCTTCGACGTGACGGGGCCGGTCGCGACCCGCGGGGCGCTGGACGCGCTGCTCGAGCGCGGACAGGCGACGGTGGGCGTCGTCATCCCGGGCGACTTCTCGCGGCGGCTCACGCAGCGGCTCCCCGCCTCCGTGCAGGTCCTCCTGGACGGCTCGGACTCGAACTCGGCGCTCGTCGCGCTCGGCTACACGCAGCGGATCGTCGGCCGGTACTCGCGCGAGGTGGAGCAGGAGTGGCTGCGCGGCGCGGTCGGCCGCCCCGGGCCGATCCCCACGCTGGAGAACGAGCGCCGCGCCCGGTACAACCCCGCGCTCAGGAGCGTGGACTTCGTCGTGGTCTCGATGCTCACGCTGGCCGTGATGATGATCGCGATCATCCTCCCGGCCGCCGGCCTCGCGTGGGAGAAGGAGGCGGGCACGATCGAGCAGCTCCTGGTCATGCCGTTCCGGCGCTGGGAGCTGATGCTGGCCAAGATCGTGCCGACCTTCGTGGTGAGCCTCGGCGCGCTCGCGCTCGCCTTCTGGGTCCCGTGGTGGTTCGCGGTGCCGATCCGCGGCAGCGTGCCGCTGTTCTTCGCGCTCTCGGCCCTGTTCCTCGTGAGCGCGCTCGGGCTCGGGCTCCTCCTCGGCACGCTGGCCGCGAACCTCCAGCAGGCCCTGCTGCTCAGCTTCTTCACCCTCTTCCCGGTGCTGGTGATCTCGGGCACGACGGTGCCGGTCGACGGCATGCCGCGCGCGGTCCAGCTCCTGTCGCGCCTGAGCCCGCTCACCTACTACATGGAGATCGCGCTCGGCGTCCTGCTGAAGGGCGTCGGTCTCGAGGCGCTCTGGCCGCAGGCGCTCGCGATGGGCGGGCTCGGCGCCGGCCTCGGGGCGCTCGGACTCTGGCGCTTCGGCCGGCAGCTCCGGTGAGAGTCGACGTGCCCGATTCCCTCACGCCCTCCGGGTCCCACTCAGAGCCCGTGAACGAATCGCGTGGTCGAGGAGCGTCACGGCTTCGCCGCGACGCTCCGAGCGCCGGGGGGCAGGGGGCGCCCGGAGCCCCCCATGAGCTCAGGGCTCCACGATGAGCGTCCCCATGAGCGCCATGTGGAGCGCGCTGCAGCGGACGCTGCAGTAGAAGGGGAACTCGCCCGTCTTGTCCGCGGTGAACTCGACCGTCTTGATCGTGCCGGTCTTGATCGCGCCCGCGTCCACGCCGAAGTGGAGGAGTTGGAAGCCGTGCGTGACGTCCTCAGCGAGGAGGCGCAGCCGGACGCGCTGCCCCTGCCTGACGACGATCCGCGAGGGCGAGAAGCCGCCGCGCTCGGCCGTGCGGATGACGACGAGGATGTCGTCGCGCCCGCCGCGCCCGAGCGCCTGGTAGGAGAGGACCGCGGCCGGGATCCCGACGACGACCAGGAGCACGATCGCCAGCGCGAGCCGTTCGAGGCGTCTCATGGCACCCCTCATCCGAAGTAGAGGACCGCGAAGGCCCAGGCGATCGCGACCAGGAAGCCGGCGAGCGGCAGGAGCCCGCGGCGCGCGCCCGCGCCGTCGCCGAAGGCCTGGCCGACGATCGTCCGCGCCGCGCGGACCGAGCCCCAGAGTCCCGCGAGCAGGAGCGCGAGCTCCACCCAGGGCAGGGCCGCGAGCGGCATCCACGCGAAGGTCGTCGCCCGCGTGCCGAACAGGTCCCAGCCCCAGCCGAACGGGTCGGAGAGCACGCGGGGCACGTACGAGAGGTTCGGCGCCACGACCGCCAGCGTGAACGCCATCCAGGCGCCGAGGCCGAGCGGCAGCAGCGCGTAGGCGTAGTCGACGAAGAGCCGGCGCAGGGGGACCTCGCGCGCGCCCGCGAGCGTCCGGGACAGCCACGCGACACCCAGGGAGAGCGCCGGGAGCCCGCCGAGGACCGTGCCGAGGAAGAGCCCCGTGTAGGAGAGGAACGGGACCGCCGCCTCGAGGTTCGCCCACGACTTGATGAAGCCCCAGGGGCCGAGCTTGATCACCGAGTGGGCGAGCGCCGTGCCGACCAGCAGGAGCGCGAGCCAGGCCTCGTCCGCGCGCCGGCCCCGCGCGACCGCGAGGTCTGCGCCGAACGGCCGCACGCGGAGGGCTACGTTGTCGTACGGGCAGGCCTTGAGGCACTCGGTGCAGAGCAGGCAGTAGGTGTTGCGCGTCATGCCCCCGCCCGGGAACTGGAACGTCGGGCAGGGGTAGGCGTCGCCGCCGCGGAAGCACGCCTTGGTCCGGCACTCGCGGCAGACCGCGAGGTCGCCCGCCCTGAGCTCGAGCGGCGCCAGCATCGAGTAGACGCCGAGGAGTCCGCCGACGGGGCAGAGGTAGCGGCAGAAGACGCGCCGCTCGAACACCAGGTGTGTCCCGAGCGCGACGACGGCGAATCCGAGGAGCATGAGCGACGTGACGAGCGGCCGCGTGGTGACGACGAGACCGAAGAGCACGAGCAGCAGCAGCGCGCCGAAGGCCGGCCAGAGGTTTTGGAGCCGCCGGGGCCACGCCAGGCCGAGGCCGAGCGGCCGCGCCCGGTGCCGGACGATCGCGCCGCGCGCGAGCCACTCGCCGGGCGCCGGGATCGGGCACATCGCGCACCAGAGCCGGCCGCCGAGCGGGATCAGCACGAGCACCAGGAGCCCCCACCACGCGATCCAGACGAAGATCGTCGAGAAGTTGGTCGCGCCTGTGGCAGTCCCGACCAACCCCGCCAGGATGATCACCGTGAAGAAGGCGAGGTTCGGCGCGATCAGCGCGAACTGGAGCGCGCGCCGGCGGAGGAGCCAGCGGACCGGCCGCCAGCGCGCGAGGTCCGGCCGCGGTGTGGTCCGCGCGGCGCCGGCCCCGGCCAGGAAGCCGACCAGCACCATGAGCGCGCCGCCCCAGAGCGGCCAGCGGTTGGGCTCGACCACCAGCTCGCCGACCATGAAGGGGTGCAGCGGGCCGCAGATGACCGAGCAGCGGTAGCGCAGCTTGCCCGGGCGCCCGGCCGGCACCGTGACGCGCGCCTCGCGGCCGGGCAGGACGGTGGTCTCGATGCCTGTGCCCTCGACGGCGAAGCCGTGCGTCACGTCGCGCGAGCGGATCCGGAAGGTGACGCGGTCGCCGGCCTGCACGCTGACCCGCGGCGGCGAGAACTCGTACCGGCCCGCGAAGAGGCGCACCTCGACTTCCCGGCCCGCGCGCGCGCCCGCGCCGACGCCGGCGAGCAGCAGCACCACGCCGCCCGCGAGCGCGCCGACCGCGAGGAGGGCGAGGAGGCGCCTCACGTCACCGCTCGAGGAGGGCGATCGAGGAGGGCGCCTTGCCGACGCGGATCGTGCCCACGACCGCGCGCGTCGCCGTCGAGATCACCGAGAGCGTGTCGTCCTCCATGTTGGCGGTGTAGAGCCAGGCGCCGTCGCGGGAGAGGATCATCGTGTGCGGCATGCGCCCGACCGGGATGCGCGCGAGCACGGCGCCGCGCGCCAGGTCCACGGCGAGCACCTTGGCGCCCACCTCGCTCGCCACCCAGAGCGTCCGCCCGTCGGGGGCCATCGCCATCCCGTGCGAGTTCAGGCCCAGCTCGATCCGGCCCGTGACCGTCCGAGTCGCGGCGTCGAGGATCGAGAGGGCGTTGGAGCCCGTGCTGCTCGCGTAGGCGCGCCGGCCGTCGGGCGTGAAGAGGGCCAGGTGGGGCAGGAAGCCCACGCGGACGCGCTCGACCAGCCGGCGCGCCACCGCGTCGATGACGAAGATCTGGTGCGACTCGGCGCCGCCGACGAGCACCGTCCGCCCGTCGGGCGAGACCGAGGTGATGTGCGGCTCGGGCCCCGTGGGGATCCGGGCGACCACCCCGGGGGCGGCCGCATCGATCACCGCGACCTCCTGCGAGGTCTCGAGGCTCGCGTACACGAACCGGCCGTCGGGCGCCATCGCGAGGTGCGTGGGCCGGAGACCCAGGTCGAGCTTCGTCAGCACCTTCTCGGTGCCCGCGTCGAGGACCCAGACCTGGTCGGCGCCGGCCATGGTGACGAAGAGCCGCTTGCCGTCCGGGGTGGCGACGACGAAGTGCGGGTCCGCGGCCGCGGGGAGCGTGCGCGCGACTGCGCGCGTGCGCCCGTCGACCACGGAGAGGGTGTTGCCGCCGAGGTTCGTGACGTAGAGGCGGATCGGCTCGGCCGCGGCCGGCCGCGCGAGGGCCAGGAGCAGGACGAAGACGAGCGCACGCATCGGGCGTCTCCTTTCGTCGGTGACCTCAGCGCGCGAGCGCCTGCCAGGTGAAGACGCGCTCCGCCACGCCGCCCACGGCCTTGACGACGATGACGATCGGCGTGGCCGGGGCGGGTGCGGGAAAGACGATGACGGTCTGGCGGTGGTGGCCGCTGCCCGTCGTCTCCACGGCCGACGGCGCCACCTCGGTGCCGTCCGGCTTGCGGAAGGCGACGGCGCGCTCGAAGGCGATCGTGTCGAGACCCTCCGAGTGCGTGTCGAGCGCGACCTTCACCCTGAGCGGCTCGCCGGCCGCCGCCGGGGGCATCAGGGTCGCGACGACGGTGACGGGGCCCCGGGCGTCGCGCTTGGTCAGCTCCTCGGCGGCGCCCAGCGCGGGCAGGACGAGCAGCGCGAGGATCGCGGTCGTGCGGACGAAGGTAGTCATGGCTGCACTCCTTTCGGGTTCGGTCGAACGGGCTCCCGCGGACGGGAGCGGGCGCGAGGGTCGCTCAGGCCTCGGGCGGCGGGGCGGAGAGGTCGAGCGCGAGGGCGGGGAGTCCGCCGGCGGCGAGCGGCGCCAGCCGACCGGCGCCGCCGAGCGCCAGCGGCGCCGTGAGGGCCGCGAGCGCGAGGAGCGCGGCGCAGCACTGGGCCGGGCCATCGCCGTGATGTCCCGTGGCGTCCGTGAGGCAGACGCCCGCGGCGAGGACCAGGACGGCCAGCAGCAGGGCGACCATCGCACGTCGGGCACGTGGGCTCATCACCGGGAAGGGGGAGCAAGAACCCTGCCAGGGCGACGACGTTGTGGCAACATGGCCGCCAGCATGCACATGTGGGATCGCGCGAGGCCGGCGGCCGGGCGAGGGCCGGCGCCGGCGCCTGACAATCTGGCCGCCACGCGCGGCGCGCCGGCCGGCGGGCCGACTTTTTGTCGGAGGACCGCGCCGCAGCGGCGGGGTGGCGCGCGCGGCCCTGGAGCGAGGCGATGATCCGCGTCGTGGTCTACGGCAAGCGCGAGTGCTGCCTCTGCGACGAGGTCAAGGCCGTGCTCGTCCGGGTGCGGAGCGACGTGCCGTTCGAGCTCACCCTGGTGGACATCGAGTCGAGCGCGGAGCTGCTGGAGGCTTACGGCGAGCGCATCCCGCTCGTCTTCGTCGCGGGCCGCCTGGCCTTCAAGTTCCGCGTGGACGAGGCGGCGCTGCGCCGCCGGCTCGCCGAGGCCGGGGCTACCGGGTCTGCAGCATCAGGAGGGTGAGAACGGCGGCGGCCAGGACCATGGCGCCCACCGCCACGAGCACCCAGCGGAGGAGCGGGCGCGGGCCGAGCGGGTCGGGGCTCACAGAAAAGGAACTATAGCATAGGTCCCACGCCGCGCGCGACGGTGACCCTTCGCGGGTCCTCCCGGCTAGGCGAAGCGCGCGAGGGACTTGGCGAGGGCGGCGCCCTCCCGCTCGCGCAGGCGCACCACGACGCGGAGCTGCTCGAGGTACTGCGCGAGCGTCTTCCCGCCGAGGTCGATCTTCCGCTCGGCGAAGAACGCGTGCACGTCGCGCTCGAGGTCCGGCGTGGCGAGGCCGGTCACGCCCTCCGCCATGCGGCGCAGGCCGTGCTTGGGCCAGCGGCGGTCCATCACCTCCCACTGCTGCTTGACGAAGTCCCAGGCGCGCGCGCGCGCGTCGACGCCCAGCAGGAGCGCGCGGGTGACGAACGGCGCGTCCTGCGTCCGGATCTCGCCGTTGACCGTGCGCGCGAGCGTTTGCTCGACGAGCGCCGCCTGGCGGAAGCCGGCGAGCGCGTAGAGGTAGCGCTGCTCCTCCTGCGGCGTCGCCGCGGCGCGCAAACGGGCGAGGAACTCCTCGTAGCGCGCGGCGTCGCCCGCGTGCGCGAGGACCGCGATGAGCGCGGGGAGCACGTTCGGGTCCACGCCCGCGGCCCCGGCCGCGTAGCGCTCGGCCGCGCCCGCCTGGACCGCGGGGTCGTCGCCGAGCGTGCCGAGCGCGCGCAGCAGGTCGCCGCGGAGCTGCCGCGTGAGCTCGTCCTCGCCGGGCCGCGCCGCCCAGCCGAGCGCGGCCGCGGCCGGCCCCACGCGGTCGCGCACGAGCGCGGCGAGGCGCGGGCGGTCGGCGGCCTCGGCGATCCGGTTGAGCGCGTGGAAGGACGCGAGCAGGATGGACCAGACGTTGCGGTCGCGCTCGTCGCGGAAGCGCGCGGTGAGGTCGAGGTAGTCGGCGAGCGCCATGTGGCCGGCCACCGTGACCGCCCACGCGTCGCCGACGAGGTTGAAGCGCTCGATCGGCGCCAGCGCCGGGGCCCGGGCGAGGAGCCGGTCCAGGAGGTCGCCCGCGTAGCGCACGCGGTAGAAGCCGTGCCCGCCCTCGTTGACGAGGACGGCGTCGGCGTCCGCCGGCAGCGGGACTCGCGCCTCGGCGTCCCCGAGGAGCAGCCGCGTCGTGGTGGTGCCGCCCGCGGTCGCCACGCGCACCTGCACCGGCACGCGCCAGCGCTGACCGGGCTCGCCCGCCGGGGCCGCGCCCGGCGGCGGCTCGGGCAGGTACGTGAAGCGCTGCTGGGCGAGCACGAGCGCGCCGCCCTCGCGCCGGGCGGTGACGAGCGGGTAGCCCGGCTTGAAGATCCAGCCGTCCATCACCTCGGGGATCGGCTGGCCGGCGGCGCGCCCGAGCGCGGCCCAGAGGTCCACGGTGTCGGCGTTGCCGTAGGCGTGCGCGCGCAGGTAGTCGCGGACGCCGGCGCGGAACACCTCGGCGCCGAGGTGCTGCTCGAGCATCCGGAGCACCGCCGCGCCCTTCTCGTAGGTGAGGACGTCGAACATCGCGTCCGCCTCGCGGGGCGCCCCGACGTGGAACTCGATCGGACGCGTGCTGTGCAGGCCGTCCACCGCGAGCGCGGCCGCGCGCGAGGCGCCGAACGTCTCCCAGCGCCGCCACTCCGGCTTCCACGCGTCCACCGCGAGCATCTCCATGAAGGTTGCGAAGGCCTCGTTCAGCCAGATGCCGTTCCACCAGCTCATCGTGACGAGGTCGCCGAACCACATGTGGGCGTTCTCGTGGGCGACGACGTCGGCGACGCGCTCGAGCTCGGCGTGCGCGGCGGCCCCGGCGTCCACCAGCAGCGCGGTCTCGCGGAACGTGATCGCTCCCAGGTTCTCCATGGCGCCCGCGGCGAAGTCCGGGATCGCCAGCAGGTCGAGCTTGTCGCCCGGATACGGCAGCCCGTAGTAGTCCTCGAAGAAGCGCAGCGAGGCGACGGCGATCTCGTGGCCGAACGCCGCCAGGCGTCGCTTGCCCGGCACGCACCAGACGCGCACCGGCGTGCGCCCGACCAGGACCGGCTCGGTCGCCTCGAGCTCGCCCACGACGAGCGCGACCAGGTAGGTGGACATCCGGATCGTGTCGGCGAAGGTGATGACCTTCCGGCCACCCACGCGGCGCTCCGCGACCACGCGCGTGTTGCCGACGGCGGTGAGCGCGGGGTCGATCGCGAGCGTGACGGCGAAGACCGCCTTGAACCCGGGCTCGTCCCAGCAGGGGAACGCGCGGCGCGCGTCCGTCGCCTCGAACTGGGTCGCCGCGAGCGTCCGGGTCCGGCCCTGCGCGTCCTTGTACGTCGAGCGGTAGAAGCCGCGGAGCTTGTCGTTGAGCGTCCCGCCGAACGCGAGCCGGAGTCGCCAGGGGCCGGGCGCGAGCGGCTCGGCGAGGGCGAGCCGGCACCGCTCCGCCGCCTCGTCCAGCTCGACCCGGGCGGCCAAGGTCCGGCCGCGCGCGTCGGTGACGGCCGCCTCGCGGATCGCCAGCTCGGCGGCGTTGAGAACGATCTCCGAGGTCGGCTCGACGACCGTGAGGGCGATCGTCTCCTCCCCCTCGAAGGTGAGCGTGTCGAGGTCGGGCTCGAGCCTCACGTCATAGCGGCTCGGCACCACGTGGCGTGGCAGTCGATGTGGGTCCACCGTTCGTCTCCGGGAGAGGTCAGGGTGACGGCGACGACAGGGTCCTACTGTACCTCAACTTGGCGGGCGCGCTACGGGAGCGTGTCCGCGGGGATCCCGAGGACCGTCGCGCTCGGGGACGTGTCGCTGCCGACGAGGGTGACGCCGCTCGGCGCGCCGCGGGCCGCCAGCGCCGCGCCCAGCGGCAGCCGCGAGAGGAGATCCACGATCACGATCGCGTTGTCGTCCTGGCTCGCGGTGATGGTGAAGCGACCGGAGAATCGTCGCGGATTCCGGAACTCCCCCCGACAAATCCGGCGAGCATGTCCCAGCCCGACGAGTGGCCGAGGCGCACGAGGCGGCGCGCGGCGGTGAGCGCGGCGGCGGGCGGCGCGCCCCGGGCGAGCGCCAGCGCCAGGTCGTGGAGCGGCGCGGGCCCGCCGCCGTCGAGCAGATCCCCGAGGAGCGCGGCGCTGATCGGGTGCGTGCGGCTTCGCGCGCGCGCGCGCACCACCGCGGCGGCCCGCGCCCAGCGTGCGCGCGCGTCGCTGTCCGCGACGAGCGCCCGTGAGAAGAAGGCGCCGCCGACGTAGTCGTCGCCCGAGGGCGTGAGGCCGGGCCCGAGGCCGAGCAGCGCGGTCGCGGCTTCCACGGCGCCCCCGGGGTCGTCGGCCGCGCACGCGCGGGCGAGCGAACGCGCCTGCGGCGCGGCGCCCTCGAGCGGAAACGCGGGCGCGGCGCCGCAGAGGAGCGCGCCGAGGCCGTCGGCGGGACCGAGCGCCGGGAGCGCGTCGAGGAGCGCGCGGCATCCCGCGCGGAGCGTCGCGGCCGGGGCCGGCGCCGCGGGCTCGGGCGCCCAGCGCCACGCGGCCTCGCGGTCGAGCACGAGCGCGCCGTCCGCCCCTGGCAGCGGGGCGTCGGTGAGGACCGCGCGCGGGTGGAGATCCGCGCCGACGGGGCCGAGCCAGACCAGCTCGTCGTCCGCCTCGAGGTAGATCGACGCCGTGAGTGGGGCGAGGACGCGGGCCGCACCGTCCGTCGCCTCGAGCGCCGCCCAAGCCTTCCAGCCGACCGCGCGCGCGCGAATCACGGACCCACGCTACCACGCGCTGCTAAGCTGGGGCGGACATGCGCTCGCGCCCCGTCGCGGTCCTGCTCGCGGCGCTGATCGGCCTGCTCGCGGGGGCCACGCTCGCCGCGGACCCGGTCGAGGAGTTCCTCCGCCGCCACTGGCGGCGACCGCTCGCGCCCCAGGGCGCGCCGCCCGCGCGCTTCACGGCGCTCGAGGGGTCGCTCGCGACGGAGGCGTGCGGCACCTGCCACCCCGCGCAGCTCGCGGAGTGGCGCACGAGCCTGCACGCCCAGACCATGGGCCCCGGCGTCGCCGGCCAGCTCGTCGAGATGCTGCGGAGCGACGCGGAGTCGGCGCTCGCGTGTCTCACGTGCCACGCGCCGCTCGCGGAGCAGGCGCCGCTCGTCGCCGCGGGCGCGGCCACGCGGCCGAACCCCGCGTACGACGCCGCGCTCGGCGCCCGCGGGCTCGCGTGCGCGGCGTGCCACGTGCGCGGCCACGCGCGCTTCGGGCCGCCGCGGCGCGACGGCTCGCTCGAGAGCGCCGCGCCGCGCGCGACGCTCCCGCACGAGGGCGCGACGCGCACGCCCGCGTTCCTCCGCTCCGAGTTCTGCCAGAGCTGCCACCAGTTCGCGCCCGACGGCTTCGCCCTGAACGGCAAGCTCCTCGAGAACACGTACAACGAGTGGCGCGCGAGCCGCTTCGCGCGCGAGGGCACGCAGTGCCAGGACTGCCACATGCCCGACCGGCACCACCTGTGGCGCGGCATCCACGACCCCGAGACGGTGCGCTCCGGGCTCGAGATCCGGGCGACGACCGGCGCCCCGCGCTACGGGGTCGGCGAGACGGCGACGGCCACGCTCCGGGTGACGAGCACGCGGGTGGGTCACGCGTTCCCGACCTACGTGACCGCGCGCGTGATCCTGCGCGCGGAGCTCGTGGACGCCGCGGGACGGGTGGTGGCCGGCAGCCGCCGGGAGCGGGTGATCGCGCGCGAGATCGCGCTCGACCTCTCGCGGGAGATCTTCGACACGCGCCTCCTGCCGGGCCGGAGCACGGCGCTCGAGTACCGCGTGCGCGTGCCCGCGGCCGGCGCGCGTGTGCGCCTCGCGGTCGTCGTCGAGCCCAAAGCCTTCTACACGAAGTTCTTCGAGGCGCTGCTCGCCGAGGGGGCGGGGCGGGGCGAGGCGCAAATCAGACAGGCGCTCGAGGCCGCGCGCAAGTCGCCGTTCACCGTCTTCCTGCAGGAGCTGCCGCTGACCTGACCGCGGCGCGGCGTCCGCGGGCAGGTGCGGCGGGGGTCGTGGGGACCCGTTCCCGCCGCGCGGATCGCGGGCCCCGCGCGCCCGGATGGAGCCCAGCCGCGGCGGGGCAAGCGGACGCGTGCCGCGTGGTCCCAAGACCCCTGCCGCACCTGCCCGTGGACGCCGGGACGCCGGCAGGCTCTTCGGGCGCGGGCTAGCAGCCGAGGGCGGCGCCGTCGGCGCGCGGGTCGGAGCCCGCCGTGAAGCCGTCAGGGTCCACGCGGATCACCTGGGCGTGGCCCATCAGGTCGCTCCACGCCTCGACCACGCTCACGTCGTGGCCGCGCGCCCGGAGCGAGGCGGCGACCTCGGGCGCGAAGCGCGCCTCGAGGCGGAGCGAGCGCGAGGCCTCGCCCCACGTGCGCCCCCAGAGCCAGCGCGGCGCCTCGACGGCGGCCTGCGGCCGGAGGCCGCGGTCCACGATCCGCGTGAGGAGCGCGGCCTGCGTCTGGGGCTGCCCCTCGCCGCCCATGGTGCCGTAGACGAGGCGCGGGCGGCCGTCCACGAGGTACATGGACGGGATCAGCGTGTGCGCCGTCCGCTTGCGCGGCGCCAGGCGGTTCGGGTGCGCGGGGTCGAGCGCGAAGAACGCGCCGCGGTTCTGTAGGATCACGCCCGTCTCGCCCGCGAGCACGCCGGAGCCGAACTCCCAGTAGAGGCTCTGGATCAGCGACACGGCGTTGCCCTCGGCGTCCGCGGCGACGATCGCGATCGTGTCGCCGTCCATCGGTGCGGCCGCGGCCGGCATCGCCGCGCGACGCGAGATCCGCCGCCGGCGCGCGGCGAGTCGGGCGGGGTCGAGGCAGCGCGCGACGGGCACGGGCACGACCGCCGGGTCCCCGAGCCAGCGGTCCCGGTCCTCGAAGGCGAGCTTGGTCGCCTCGACGACGAGGTGCAGCCAGTCGGCCTCGTCGAGCGCCGCCAGGTCGAAGCCCTCGAGCAGCGCCAGGATCGCGAGCGCGGCGACGCCCTGGGTCGGCGGCGGCAGGCTCGCCGCCACGCCGCCCCGGTACGGCACGCGGAGCGGCTCGACCCAGTCCGCCGCGTGGGCGGCGAAGTCCTCGAGCGCGAGGGGGCTGCCGGCGGCGGCCGCGCCGGCGACGACGCGCCGGGCGAGCGGGCCGCGGTAGAACGCCTCGGCGCCGCCCGCCGCGATCTCGGCCAGCGTGCGTGCGAGATCCGCCTGCGCGAAGCGCTCGCGCGCGAGCAGCGCGGGATGGTAGACGCGCCAGAGCGCGGGGCGCAGCTCGGCCGGCGCCGCGGCGCCGAAGAGGTCGGCGGTGGCCGCCGTGACGCGCCGCTGACCCGGCGACGGCGGGAAGCCGTCGCGCGCCCGCGCGATCGCGTCCTCGAGGAGCGCGGCCCACGCGATCGGGGAGCCGAGGGTGTCGCGGCTCAGCCGGTGCGCGGCCCACCAGCCGGACACGGCGCCCGGCACGGTGAGCGCGGCCGGGCCGCCCCGCGCGGGGATCGCGGCGCCGAAGCGTGCGCGGTAGGTCTCGAGGTCGGCCGCCGCGGCCGCGCGGCCCGCGGCGTTGAGCGCGGAGAGCGTGCCGCGCCGCGCGTCCCGGATCAGCCAGCCGTTGTCGCCGCCCACGCCGTTCATGTGCGGGTAGACGACGGCGACCGTCGCCGCGGCGGCGATGGCGGCGTCCACGGCGTTGCCGCCCCGGCGCAGGATCGCGACACCCGCCTCCGAGGCGAGCGCGTGCGGCGAGGCGACGATCCCGCGCCGGGCGCGCGCCTCGGGCCAGCGGGTGGCGACCGTCACGCGGCCCATGATACAAGAGGGGCGCATGCCGGCCATCCCCCCCGAGGCCGCGGTGGACCTCGTGCGCGACGTCCTCGCGCGCGAGGGCGCGTGCTGGGTGCGCGAGGCGTCGCCGAGCATGGCGCCGCTGATCCGCCCGGGCGACGAGCTGTGCCTCGCGCCGGCCGTGCCGGGGCGCGTCGGCGCGGGCGCCGTCGTCGGGTTCCGGCGGGGCGGGCTCCTCGTCGTCCACCGCGTCCTGGCGCGCACCCCCGCGTTCGCCGTCACCAAGGGCGACGCGCTGGGGGACCCGGACGCGCCCGTCGGCTGGGCGGACGTCGTCGGCCGCGTCGTGGCGCTCCGGACCCCCGAGGGCCGGCACGTGGGCCTCGTCGGCTTCCCCTGGCCGCTGCTCGATCGGGCGCTCGCCCTCCTGGCCACGATGGCCGCGCGCTTCGAGCCGGGCGGGCTCGCGTGGAAGGCGCTGCGCGCGCCCTTCCACCTCGTGGCGCGCGGCGCGCGATGATCCTCGCGAAGAGCCCCGCGACGGCGTCGCGCGTGATCGAGGGCGAGGCCGTCATCCTGTCGATCGACACGAAGGTGCTCCGCGGGCTCAACCCGGTCGGCAGCCGCGTGTGGGAGCTGATCGACGGGCGGCGGAGCGTCGAGGAGATCGTCGCGGTCATCGTGCGCGAGTTCGCCGTCGCGCCCGGGCCCGCGCGGAGCGACGTGGACGCGTTCGTGCGCGAGCTGCTCGCGCGGGGCCTCGTGACCGCGACGCCGTGAGCGGGTTCGTCCTCCTCGAGCGGGGCGAGGCGCTCACGGAGGCGACCGCCGCCGTGCTCGCCGCCCCGGTCCGGCTGCGGCTCACGGCGGCCGCGCGGCCGTTCCGCGAGGGACAGATCGTGCACGTGCACCCGCTCGCCGGCGCCGCGCCGGCCGCCCGCGACGTCGTCCTGATCCGGTGCGGCGGCGCGTTCGGCTTCCGCCTGCCGGGCGCGCGGGGCGCGCCGGGCGAGGTGGCGCTCGGGCGCGTGGTCGCGGCGGGGCGGGGGCCGGCCGTCTGCTCGCTCGAGCGCGGTCCCCTCCGCCGGCTGCCGGCGCGATGGCTCGGGGCGGCGGTCGACGCGCTCGAGGTCCTCGCGCGCCTCCGCCACCCGCTGACGCCCCCGCCGTTCCAGGGGAGCGCGGAGGACTGCCTCGCCGCGGTGCGCGCGAAGTACGGCGGCGCCGCGGAGGTGCGCGAGTACGCCCGGACCGCGCGCGCGGGGCTCGACCCGTTCGAGCTCGACCTGCTCGGGGCCCACGTGCGCGCCGGCGGGCGCGTGCTGGACGTCGGCTGCGGCGCGGGACGCGAGGCGCTCGGCTTCGCGCGCGCGGGCTTCCGCGTCGTCGCGCTCGACCTGGTCCCCGGCATGATCGAGGCGGCGCGGGCGCACGCCGCCGCGGCCGGCCTCGCGATCGAGTTCCGCGTCGGGAGCGTGACCGAGCTCGACGCGCCCCCGGGCGCGTTCGACGGCGCGTACTTCGCGGGCTCGCTCCACCACGTACCCGGCCGCGCGCGCCGGGTGGAGGCGCTCGCGCGGATCCGGCGCGCCCTCGCGCCCGGCGGCGCGCTGATCCTCGTCGTCGTGTACCGCGGCCGGCGCGGCCTCGTCTCGCGCAGCCGGCTCGTGGACCTCGTGCGCCGGCTGGGCGCGCGGCTGCCCGGCGCGTTCCGCCTGTCGGAGCCGGGCGACGGCTGGATGCGCGAGGTGTCCGAGGCGAGCGACCCGCGCGAGGCGATCTTCTTCCACGACTACGACGGGCCGGCGGAGGTGCGGGAGGAGCTCCGGGCCGCCGGCTTCGTCGCGGCGGAGGCGCGCCCGGGGTGGTGGGTGTGCCGGCCGGAGGCCGCAGGGGCGGGGCCCGAACTTCCGTAACTTCGCCGTTTCCTCTCGCGGCCCGGCCGGCTCGTTGCTCGAGTGGTTGACGTGGTGGCTCGCCCGATCGCCCTCCTCGCCCTCGGCGTCGCGGCGTGGGCCGCACCCGCTCCGGCGCACGCCGCGTCGGTCAGGGCGGTGCGCTCGGGCAGCGTCACGATGTCCGCGACGCCGCAGACGGTGACGCTGGCCATAGCCCATGGACATGCGACGCGGACCGGGCGTGCTCGTCCTCGGGGTGCTCGCGCTTGCGCTCGCGCTCGACGGCGCGCCCCGCGCCCTGGCCGACGACCGGCGCCCGTCCCACGAGCGTGAGCGCGACGAGCGCGAGCCCCGGCGCGGCCCGGCCCGCGTGCGCTTCGTCCTGGTCCAGCACGACGGCAAGGAGCGGCGGGGCGAGCGCTTCTCCGTCGCCCGGGCGCGCGACCTCCTGATCGTCGTCGAGTGGCGGGCGCTCGTCGGCGCCCACACCCAGCGTCTCGACGTGCTCGCGCCCGACGGCGCCCTCTACCAACGCTTCACCGCGCCGGTCGAGAGCCTGGACGGCCGGGCGCGCGTCGAGACGCGGCTCCCGGTCGGCGGGACCTGGATCACCGAGCGGGCGCTCCTCGGCCGCTGGCGGGTGCGCGTCTTCCTCGACGACGCGACGGTCCCCGTCGCCGTCGCCGTCTTCGTCCTGGCGCGCTGACGCCCCGCGGCGCGCCGCGCGTTGCCGAGCGCCGGGCCGGTCTGCTAACGTGGCGGTAACCGAACGTCGTCGTCCCGGCGAGTCCCCGAGAGCCTGGAGGAGCGGCTGATGGACACCGAGCAGGCCGGACGGTCCGAGCAGGCGGGCGAGCCAGCGCAGCGGGCGTACGAGCCCCCGCGGATCACCTGGGAGGAAGACTTCCAGCCCTACGCCTTCTCGACGTGCGGGAAGATGGCGGGGCAGGGCTTCATATGCAACCTGCACCGCAATTCCTAGAAGCGGTCGCGATCGCGGGCGTCGCCTGCCGCATCGAGTGCCCCGACGCCGCCTTCGCGAGCCTGCTCGCCGAGCGCTTCGCCGGCTTCCACGCCACCGGAGCCCCCGAGCTTTTGCTGCGCGTCGAGCTGAGGGCGCCCGACGGCCCGGGCCTCCGCCGGCCGGGGCCCTTCGCCCGCCTCGGCGGGGCGGACGGCGTCCTGACCATCGAGGGCGCGGGCTTCCACGGGAGCTTCGACGAGCGGCGGGGCGAGGGCGTCATCGTCCAGCCGCCGGACCCGTCGCCGCTCGAGACCTTCCTCACCGCGATCTACGCCGGCCGTCTCCTGCGCGCGGGCGGCTTCTTCCTGCACGCCGCGGCGCTCGTCGGGGAGGACGGCGCGCGCGTGTTCTTCGGCCCGTCGGGCAGCGGCAAGACGACCGTCGCGGAGCTGGTCGGCGAGGGCGTGATCTCGGACGAGACCGTCGCGCTCCGCCCGGACGGCGACGGCTGGCGCGCCTCCGCCGTGCCGTGGCGCGGCACGCCCCTCGAGGCGCCCGTGGCGGGGCTGTTCCGGCTGGAGAAGGCGCGGGCCACCGCGTTCCGCCGGCTCGCGCCGGTCGAGGCCCTGCGGCAGCTCCTGCCGAGCGTGCTCTTCTCGCGGGCCGACGCCGGCGAGCTCGACCGCTTCCTCGACATCGCCGGGTCGCTCGCGCGCGGCGTGCCGTGCTGGGCGATGCGCTTCGCGCCGGACCGGGGCTTCTGGGACGCGCTCGACGCGCGCGCCCGGCGGAGCGGGCCGTGAGGTCGCGCTACGAGCAGGTGGTGCGCGCCGCCTCGCGGGCCCACGTCCCGCTGAGCGTCCTCTTCGAGGTCACCCACCGCTGCAACCTCGGCTGCGAGCACTGCTACCTCACCGAGGGCCCGGTGGGCCGGCCACGGCCGAGCCGCGAGGAGCTCGGGCTCGACGAGGTCCGGCGCGTGCTCGACGAGCTGGCCGAGGCCGGCACGCTCTTCCTCACGCTGACGGGCGGCGAGGTGTTCCTCCGGCGCGACTTTCTCGACATCGTCGCCCACGCGCGCGCGCGGGACTTCTCGGTGACGGTGTTCACCACCGGCACGCTGCTCACGCCGGAGACCGCGAGCGCGCTGGCCGACCTCCACCCGCTGTCCGTCGAGATCAGCGTCTACAGCGCGCGGCCCGAGGTCCACGACCGCGTGACGCGCATCCCGGGCTCCCACGCGCGCTCGCTCCGGGCGCTCAGGCTGCTCCGCGAGCGGGGCGTCGTGATCCTGCTCAAGAGCCCCGTGATGAGCCTGAACGCCGGCGAGTACCGCGGGATCGCGGCGCTCGCCGAGGAGCTGGGCGCCGGCTACGGCTTCGACCCGATGCTCGTGCCGCGGCGTGACGGGGACGCCGCGCCGGTGCGCCGGCTCGGCCCCTCGCCGGAGACGCTGCGCGCGTTCTTCTCCGACCCGCTCCTGCTGCGCGAGTCGCCGCAGCCCGTGCGCTGCCTGCCCGAGCCCGGGGAGGAGCTGTGCGGGAGCGGGCGGCGCACGTGCATGATCTCGCCCTACGGCGAGGTCTTCGCGTGCAGCGTTCACCCAGTTCCGGCCGGCACCCTGCGTGAGCGGAGCTTCCGCGAGATCTGGACCGGCTCGCCGCTCCTCCGCGAGATCCGCGCGCGCACGGTGGACGACCTCCGCAACGGCGCCCGGCCCGCGCCGGGCTTCCGCTGCAGCGCGCTCGCCCTCATCGAGGACGGCGACTTCCTCGGGCCCCACCGCCGCGGCGAGGCGATGGCCGAGATCCACGACGAGGTCCGCGACGCGGGCGTCTGAGGGCGCGGCCCTGCGCGCCGCGGCCCGCGCTTTCCTCGACGCCGCGCCCGCGCCGGCGGCGCTCGCCGACCCCGACTGGGAGCGCGTGGCGGGCCGCGCCGAGGAGGAGCGCCTGGCCCCGCTCCTCTACGCGCTCGGCCGCGAGCTGCCGCTCCCGGACGCGGCGCGGGCCCGGCTCCGGGCCGCGTGGCTCGCCTTCGGGCGCCAGCACCTCCAGGGCGTCGCAGAGCTCCGCGCGCTGCTCGGCGCCTTCGAGGGCGCGGGGATCGACGTGATCCCGCTCAAGGGGCCCGCCCTCGCGGAGGCGCTCTACCGCGACCCGGGCCTCCGCCCGTTCACGGACCTCGACCTCCTCGTGCGTCGCCAGGACGCGGCGCGCGCCGTCGCCGTGCTCGGGGAGCTGGGCTACCGGCACCTCGGCTGGCAGCGCTCGCTCGCCTACGAGCTGGCCCACGCCCCCGCCGCGTGCTTCGTCGCTGGGGGCGGCGCGCTCCCCGTGGACCTCCACTGGGGGCTCGTCGGCTTCCCCGCCGGGACGGCACCGCTCGCGCCCGGGGCGGAGGCCTCGGTGTGGGAGCGCGCGGTGGCGACGGAGCGCTGGGGCCGCCGCGTGCTCGCCCTCGCCGCCGAGGACCTCGTCCTCTACCTCGCGCTCCACCTGGCCGTCCACCACCCGCTCGCCGGGCTCGTCTGGCGCCTGGACCTGGCGCTCCTGCTGCGCCGGCACGGCCCGGCGCTCGACTGGGACGCCCTCGTCGCGCGGGCGGGCGCGTGGCGGGCGCGCGGCGCCCTCTACTTCGCCCTCGCCGCGGTGGAGTACGCGTTCGCGCCGGGCGTGCCCGGCGCCCCGCTCGCCGCGCTCAGGCCGCGCGGTCCGCGCGGGGCGCTGCTCGACCGGCTCGCCCGGCGGGGAGACGAGCGCGGGCTCGGCGACCACCTGGTGGCGTTACTCGTGATGGACCGGCTCGCCGACGTGGGGCGCGCGCTCGCGGCGGGCGTGGCGCCACCCGCGGCGTGGGCGCGGAGCCGCTACGGCACCGCGCGCGCCGCGCGCGCCTACACGCGCCACTACGCGCGGCTGGCCGTCGCCGCGGCGCGCGCCGCGGCCGCGCTCGTCCGACCTCGCTGACGGGGTCGCGATCGGCGGTAGGTGCAAGATCGTGGAAAATTGATGCGATCGGCCCACCCGAATTCCTGGGGCGGGTTAGCAGTCCGTGGTTAAACTCTCGCCGCTCAGCTCACGCGCACGGGAGTCCATGAGGTGGACAGGACGGGCGGCAGTGATCGCCGGACGCGCCAGAAGCGTCGGGCGACCATCCAGACGTGC
>Ga0209211_10005392_pt1 | contig 19179 bp, 18 predicted proteins | sample RifGroA2_FD_183992 | JGI IMG/M metagenome (GOLD analysis project Ga0209211, IMG submission 183992) | Groundwater microbial communities from Rifle, Colorado, USA - Groundwater A2 (SPAdes) (version 2) | ecosystem: Environmental > Aquatic > Deep subsurface > Groundwater | place: Rifle, Colorado...
CCCCGCCGCAATGAAGCCCGTGAAGAAGACATCAGCCCCTTCCAGCCCGGCGAACGCATCCGGGTCGCCGCCGGCCCGCTGACCGGGATGGAGGGCCTGATCTCCGATGTTTCGCATGAAAGAGTGGTCGTGCTGATGCACCTGCTCGGACAAGACACTAGAGTGAGCCTGAGTCATCACCAGTTGCTGGTGGCGCACTGACGACTATTGGCAGTAACAAGAAGCTGAAGCAACGAAGTACTCATCTGCTGTGCGCCCGGCGCACCGGCATGGCGGTAGCGTGCACGGGGGCTTTATAGCTCCGCTGCCTCTCACATCAAAGTCGGCGCTGGCGAGACGGTGATAGTCTCTCTCAAACTTGGTTCAAAAATGAAAATTCTCGTCACCGGCGGTACCGGCTATATCGGCTCTCACGCATGCGTTTCGCTGGCGAGGGAGGGACATGAGTTGATCATCCTTGACAACCTGCGCAATAGCCGTGTCGATGTCATCGACCGTCTTGCGACCATCTGCGGCAAGCGCCCACAGTTTGTCGAAGGCGACATACGCGATGCTGCGGCACTCGACCGCCTCTTTGCCGCCCACCCGATTGGCGCCGTTTTGCACTTCGCCGGACTCAAGGCGGTCGGCGAGTCTGTCGAAAAGCCGCTCGAGTACTACGACAACAACGTGGTCGGCACCGTCCAGTTGCTTGCTGCCATGGACCGGGCTGCAGTCAAGACCCTCGTTTTCTCGTCCTCTGCCACCGTCTATGGTGATCCAGCGAGTGTGCCTGTTCGCGAGGACTTTCCATGTACAGCCACGAACCCCTACGGTCGTACCAAGCTGATGATCGAAGACATTCTTGCTGATATGCATCAAGCCGACACCCAGTGGCGGATCGCCCGGCTGCGCTATTTCAATCCGGTCGGTGCGCACGAATCAGGGCTGATTGGCGAAGACCCCCAGGGAATCCCAAACAACCTCATGCCCTACATGGCGCAGGTTGCCGCCGGCAAGCGTGACTTCCTTAATGTTTGGGGTAACGACTACCCAACGCCAGACGGTACTGGTGTTCGTGACTACATCCACGTTTGCGATCTGGCTGAAGGCCATGTTGCAGCGCTAAACTACCTTCATCGCGAAGGTGCAATGCTCACCGTAAATCTGGGCACCGGGCAGGGCTATTCAGTACTCGACATGGTCAAGGCCTTCGAGAACGCATCTGGTCATGCCGTCCCCTGTAGGGTGGGACCGCAGCGAACAGGCGATAGTGCCAAGTGCTGGGGGGATCCGACTCTTGCGCAGCATCTGATGGGGTGGAAAGCCACTCGCAGCATCGATCAAATGTGCGCCGATATGTGGCGCTGGCAACAGAGCGCTACGCCATGAGGTGCATACAGGAACGGGGGTCATTAAAATGATTTTTGCAACTACGGTGCTAGGCAATGCATGCATCATTGATATTGAAAAACAAGAAGATTTCAGGGGATTTTTTGCCCGCACCGTGTGTCGAGATGAGTTCAAAAAACATGGTCTAAGCGCTGACTTTACGCAACAGAGCATCTCTTTCAATCCCAAGGCCGGAACGCTTAGGGGTATGCACTGGCAAATCGAACCGTACGCCGAAGAAAAGCTGGTAAGGGCGACACGAGGAGCAATTTTTGACGTAATTGTCGATATACGGCCTGAGTCAAAAACCTACAAACAATGGCATGCGGCAGAACTTTCTGAAGGTAACAGACGCCAAATTTACATCCCGAAGGGCTTTGCTCACGGATTTCAGACACTTGAGCCGGATACCGAAGTGCTCTATGAAATGACGACCCCTTACAAGCTTGAAGCCTCCAGAGGATTCATTTGGAATGATCCTTCGATCGATATCGAGTGGCCAAAGACGGCCGACCGAATCATAGGAATCCGGGATTCCGAATTGCCCAGGTTCGCCGATCCTGAATAAATGCGCCTCCCACCCCGCGACGACGCCGGCAATGGCGGCAGCGAAAGAGTCCATGGTTTCGGCAGGCATGCGACGGTTTTGACCATGTTTGAGGTTTCGATATGAAGTGCAGGCATTGCCGATCCGAAATCAAGCTGCCACTGGTAGATCTGGGCAGTGCGCCACCGTCCAACGCCTATCTGACCGAGCAGGACTTGCATGCGCCCGAGAGGTGGTTCCCGTTGCGGGTGCTGGTATGCGAACACTGTTGGCTGGTGCAAACCGAGGATTTTGCGAAGGCTGACGAACTTTTCGATGCTGACTACGCCTATTTCAGCAGCTTTTCCAGCAGCTGGCTGGCGCATTGCGAGCGCTATGTGGCCGATATGGCGGAACGGTTCGGCTTGCGTGCGCAAAGCCATGTGGTCGAGATCGCTGCCAACGACGGCTATCTGCTGAAGTACTTCATGGCACGCGGAATTCCGTGCACTGGAGTGGAGCCTACCGCGAGCACGGCGGCGGCGGCGCGAGCCAAAGGCGTCGAAATCATTGAGGGATTTTTTGGCCTGCACATGGCTGGAGAACTGGTCAGCCAGGGCAAGCATGCAGATTTGGCAGTAGTCAACAACGTACTGGCCCACGTTCCCGATATCAATGACTTTGTTGCAGGTTTCGCCATGCTGCTCAAGCCACAGGGCGTGGCGACTTTCGAGTTTCCCCACTTGCTGCGGCTGATGGTCGAGAATCAGTTCGACACCATCTACCATGAGCATTTTTCCTATCTGTCGCTTACGGCAGTGAAGAATGTTTTTGCCGAAAATGGCCTGATGATTTTTGATGTGCAGGAACTTTCCACCCATGGCGGCAGCCTGCGGGTCTTCGCCCAGCGAACGGATACGGGTACGCAAGCACTCAGTGACCGCGTCGGTGTGCTGCTCGAACAGGAAGATGCGATTGGTATGCGGACTGCGGCGTATTACGCCGGGTTCCAGGCGCAGGCAGAAAAAGTCAAAGATGATTTTGTCGGCTTCCTGATTGAAGCCAAACGCGCCGGCAAAAAAGTCGCGGCCTATGGCGCAGCGGCAAAGGGCAACACGCTGATGAACTTTGCCGGCATACGGCCCGACCTCATCTCCTATGTAGTCGACAAGAATCCCGCCAAGCAGGGAAAGTTTATGCCCGGCAGTCGCATTCCCATACTGGCACCCGCCGCGCTGGAGTTACACCCTCCAGACTATCTGGTGATCCTGCCGTGGAATATTGCCGCCGAGGTGCGGGAACAAAATTCCAGGCTGATTGATCTCGGTACGAAATTCGTTACAGCTGTGCCAAAACTGGACATCGCATGACTGCCACGGTGCTGCTCACAGGCGCTTGCGGCTTTGTTGGCCGCCAGATACTGCGAGCACTGACTGAGCGAGGCGTCAAGGTCCGGGTAGTAGTCCGCGATGGAAGCCAGGGCAGACTTTCGGTCCGGGAAGCAATCGATAGGGTCATTGCCACGCCCGACCTGTTTGGCGAGACTGCCGATTGGTGGGCAGAAACCTGCAAGGGCATCGATACCGTCATCCATGTGGCATGGTATGCCGAACCCGGAAAATATCTTCAATCGGCCAAGAACATCGATTGCCTGGCTGGAACCCTGCAGATGGCCAAGGGTGCCGCAAGAGCCAAGGTCAGACGTTTCGTCGGAATCGGAACCTGCGTCGAATACGATCTTGCCGGGGGCGTTTTGTCTGTCGATACGCCCTTGCGGCCAGTGACTCCGTACGCCGGAGCAAAGGCCGCAGCCTTCATGGCGCTTTCGCAATGGCTTCCATCGCAAAATGTCGAGTTCGCCTGGTGCCGTTTGTTCTATCTCCATGGCGAAGGAGAGGACGAGCGGCGACTGGTGCCCTATTTACGCAGCAAGCTCGCTGCTGGCGAACCCGCCAATTTGACCAGCGGAAACCAGGTTCGCGATTTTCTCGATGTTCGCGAGGCGGGAAAGCTGATTGCCGAGATTGCCTTGAGCAAGAAACAAGGAGCTGCAAATGTCTGCTCCGGCATTCCCATCAAGGTCAGGCAACTTGCAGAGCAGATCGCAGATGAATATGGGCATCGTGACTTGCTCGTCTTCGGCGCTCGTCCCGACGATCCCCTGGAGCCGCCTTGCGTGGTGGGTATCCCATTCAGTTGCCAAAAATCCCAAGGTGTGACGTGGAAGATTCAAACATGAACCGCAAGCCTGTCGTGTCGATTATCTGTCCGGTCTATAACGAAGAGCAGGCGATTCCGCTTTTCTATGAGCGATTGACAAGCGCAGTTTCTCCGCTCTCCGAGCGGTATGAATTTGAACTGATCTTTACCAACAATCGGTCAACCGATGGGACCCTGGACATTATTCGGGCCCTTCGCGAGAAGGATCTCTCGGTTCAAGTACTGACGCTCTCGCGCAACTTTGGTTACCAGGCCTCCGTGCTGGCCGGGATCACGCATGCAGCAGGGGACGCCATCGTCGTAATCGACGTTGATTGTGAAGATCCCCCGGAAATGATTCCCCGGTTCATCGCAAAATGGCAAGAGGGATATGACATTGTGTATGGTCGTCGGGCGAATCGGCCGGAACCCCGACCACTGGTGTTCATGCGAAAGCTTTTCTACCGCCTGCTGCGGTTGATGGCGGATACCGATATCGTTCTCGACATGGCTGAATTCGCCCTGGTTTCATCCCGTGTGCGCGATGTCATGCGCGACAACAAGAATTCGTTCCCGTTTCTCCGCGCAGAAATCGGTTATTCGGGGTTTTCGCGATATGGAATAACCTACGACAGGCAGCAGCGAACCACCGGCAAGTCATATTACAACCTGTGGGGAATGTTCCTGTTTGGTGCGGCCGGAATTCTCAGCATTTCGACTTTTCCCATGCGTATCGCCGTATATGCCTGGCCGTTGGTCGCCCTCGCAAACCTGGTGCTGCTGGCCCTTGATCTGGCCGGACTGTCAGGCAGCGCATTCAGAGTGCTGGTCGCTCTGGATCTGCTTTACGGCATTACTCTGTTGACGACACACGGCTTATACCTGGCACGAATCTACAAGAACAATATTGCTCGCCCCGTGTTTATCGTCGACTGGAAATTGAGCCTCGTCAATCACCCAAAACGGCAGATTCCCGCCTGATGCTAAGCCCCAATAACTATTCGTCTTTCCTTGGCGCCGGCTATAGCGTCAGGGAGTTGGCCTTTGCATTTGTCCGGTTGAAGATTGTTTCGTGGATATGGACGCACCTGAAATACCCTCTGCGTCGAAGAGGGGCGAGAGTTTGCATCGACTATACGGTTGACATTGCCGGACCACGTTTCGTCGAAGTCGGCAACGACAGTTGGGTGCAGAGGTACTCCTGGCTTACCGTGCCGTTGATCGGGATGCGCTTGATCGAGGACAGAGCCTACCTTTCGATTGGCGAAAGAGTGCAAATCGGACGGAACTGTTTTATCGCTGCAAGCAATCGCATCGAGATCGCGGATGACGTGCTGCTTGGGCCTTATGTGACGATTGTGGACCATAGCCATTGCTACTCGGATCACGAGGTGCCGGTCAAGGAGCAAGGCATCACACAGGAGGGCTTCGTCAAGATCGGCGCAGGCGCCTGGATCGGAGCCGGGGCGATGGTATTGGGGCATCGCGGAATAACAATTGGAGAAAATGCCGTGGTGGCCGCGCATGCGGTTCTAACCAAGGATTTGCCGGCGTATTGCGTTGCAGTGGGAAATCCAGCGCGGATCATGGAAAATCGAAATGAATATTGACGAGAACGCTGCACTCGAGGTCCTGAAGGATGCGCCTGACATTTATCGCCCTTCACCCTTCTGGGAATCACTTGCATCTACCGGCATTGCCCAGCTCAGAGATGGTGGGTTTGATAATTTCAAGCGCACCGTAAATATGAAGTACTTCAATTGGAACATTCTGGGCATCGTGCGGCATCAACTGTTTCCCGTGCTTTGTTACTGGCTGACGAACAGGGATTGGTCGGTTTTCAGTGCGGAATTTCCCAAGGCCAGGGATCCGCACTTTGGCAACATCAAGAGCTTCAATCCTCTGTCAGCACTGGTCTACCGGGTGTATGTGGCGATGTTGTGGCACTACGTCTCGGCAGAAGATTCACTGGGCCTTCTCGCAAAACTGGATGAGCCCCTGGTTGGAAATCCGTTTCATGTTCTCCACAAGGGTCGGCGGACTTCCCAGGATTTATGCAATTCAATCCATGAGTTCTACCGGGCGGGCGCTGCGGTGGCCGCCGACGGGCGCCCTTGGAACGTAGCCGAGTTGGGGGCGGGTTACGGGAGAGTTGGAGACGTCTTTCTCAGGGCGCTTCCCGCATCAACCTACACCGTGATCGACATTCCCCCGGCACTCAACCTGGCCCAGGAGTATCTGAGTACCCTTTTCCCCGACGAGAGAATCTTCCGCTTTCGCCGCTTCCAGAATTTTGAAGACGTCCGGGAGGAATTCATGTCGGCTCGGATCCGGTTTCTTGCAGCACATCAGATCGCACTGCTTCCCGCCAAGGAATTCGATCTCGTCCTCAACATCAGTTCACTGCACGAGATGACGTTTGAGCAGATAAAGAATTACCTGGACCAGATCGACAGAGTTTGCCGGGGCAAGTTCTATACGAAACAATGGTTGGTATCGAGGGCGAAGGTTAACGGTTTCGTTATCACGGATTCCGAGTATCCGATTCCGTCATACTGGAAATGCATTTATCACCAGCGGCACCCGATTCAGAGAATGTTTTTTGACGCGCTCTATGAGGTACCGTCGCATTAGCGCGTTGTTTCAGAGTTCGGCAAAGCGGGTAGTGTCGCTTTGGAAATCCAGACACTGCTTTACGCTGTACGACCCATTCCCCGCTTGGAAAAATTCTGTCATGCGCGACCACAAAGGCGCGCTCGCGGCAGAATCGATTGCGGTGGGGATTTGAATGCCTAAGAGCCTATTTCAGTAGGCCGGTTGCGCGCCACGTGATGATGCCGCAGGCGAGATGCAACATGGCGATAAAAGTTTCGGGGAGTTTCTCCCAGCGAACCAGAATGCGACGAAAGCGATTCATCCAACTATGAGTGCGTTCCACCACCCAGCGCCGAGCCTTGAAGCCCGCCTCTTCTTTGATGGCTCTGGCTTCTTCGCCACGAGCGCGGATATGCGCGGTGAAACCGAACTCTTGAACAATGCTGCGGACCTCATCGAAGTCGTATCCCTTGTCAAGGCACAGCCCGTGAGGCATCGCGGTCGTCGGCAAGGGTCGCGTCGCCATGATTCCTTCGAGCGTACTTCTGACCAACTTCATGTCGTGACGATTGGCGCCCTCAATGGCGAGCGCCAGTGGAATGCCGGTAGCTTCCGTCAGCAAGCTGCGCTTGACGCCTTGCTTTCCCCTGTCCGTCGGGTTCGGCCCGGTTTTTTTGAGCCCGAAAGCGGCGCCTTCGTCATTGCTCCGTCCATGGACAGCCAGGACCAGTCGATTCCTTTCAGTCCATCGTACTCGATCAGTCCTTGCCGCCAGAAGGCTTCGAACACGCCGGCCTCGGTCCATTCGCGAAAGCGTCGATACGCCGAACTGCAGGTGCATATTCCTGTAGCGTCGAGTGCATTCCACTGGCAGCCAGTCCGTAGCAGAAACAGAATGGCATTCATGGCATCTCGATCCGGTGTCCGTGGATTGTGGCAACCCAAAGGATGCGGCTTGCGTGGCGGCAGTAGCGGTTCGATCTGTTCCCATACTTTGTCAGTCAAGCGCCATCCATCGTCTTTCGTGACCAGTCCCATCTCGTTCTCCCATCAATGTACCGATGGGAGCTTTATCGGCAGAAATGCCGCCTACTGAAATGGGCTCTAAGGCCGTACGCCGCCATGGTTTCCTGCAAAGGTTGCGCAGTCCGTCGCAGATCGGGCTGATCGGGCTCAATCTTGTTATGTACTTTCTTCTTTTGCGATGGGCCGGTGAAAACATTCATTTGGGAAGATTGGCGGACTATTTCAGGCAGATTCCGGTCTGGGCCGTCGTCGGCACGCTTTTGCTCAATCTCCTGGCGCTGGCGCTTTCCGGGCATCGGCTGGCCTTGCTTGTTGCAAGGGATTTCCGCACCGCGTTTTCGATCACCAACATTGGCTACGCGCTCAACACGCTGCTTCCCCTGCGTCTCGGAGAGGCAATAAAGATCTACCTGAGCCACCGCTTGTTCAGAATCCCGCTGACCGGAATATTTGCCGCATCCGTAGTCGAGAAACTGATCGACTTGGTGACGATATTGCTGCTCGGTGGCACAGTATTGGTATTCGCCGCCAGCGAGTATGTTCAGGCGAGCACCCTGCTGTCCGTCAGCATCCTTGCCATTCTGGGAGTCGGTGCCGTAGTTTTGTTTCGTCGCTATATTGTCCGCATAGTGAAGCTGCTCCCGAAGGGCAGTCGAATGCGCCGAATTTCCATCGAGTTGCACAAGCATGCCAGCAGCTACCCGCCCGGACGCATTCTGTTGGCAACCGGCGGAATATGGGCATTGAATGTCCTCTTGGTTTATTTCAGCTTCAACACCTTTCTTCCGGAAATCCGCCTCGGCCTATTTGAAGCCGTTGCCTTGCTGGTGGTTATGGCTCTTGCCATTGCCATTCCTTCAGCACCCGCCGGGCTCGGTCTGTTAGAGGCCGGGATCGTGGCCTACCTGACGCAGACTTCCCGGATCGGTAATGAAGCGGCGTTGGCGGCTGCTACGGTATTCCATCTGGCCATAACGCTTCCCCAACTGATCGTGACCGCATGGTTGCTATGGGGTCGATCTGGCGCCCTGCTCAAGGTGCAAGCCGTTGATTCAGCGTCCTGAGCATACATGCCCGCTTGCGGCAACTGACTGGCTATTGCCTGGCCACCTTGCGCTCGGCCGATTCCGCTGCTGCTATTTGCCCCACACCCACGGTTCATAGAATGCCAAATCAACTTTCTGTACATAGATACGTCTCTTGGACGGCCCTGCTGTCAGGCATCTTCTTTGTCTCGATGCTGGCATTCTTCTTCTTCAATCTGGGTACTACAACGTCTCAATATTCCATAGGTGGAGTCACGGCGCCGTATCAGTTTTTCCATAATTTCATGAATGGCCGGATGTTTCAGACATCCTTGTTCGCCTCACAATCGACCGGTGGTTCGATAGGTTTCAGTCACAACCCCTACGCATATTTGCACACCTATGCGATCCATGTATATCTGACCCCTTACCTGTTTGTGCCCATGTGGAGCGTGTGGCCGAATCTGCCCTGGCTATATGGCGTCGTCTTCCTCGTCAATTACGGCGCCATGGCGCTATTTGCCTGGAAGACCCTCAGCTATTTATCTCCGCAATCATTCAGGATCAAGCTGCTCGCCGCAATCGGGCTTTTGATGGCGAGCGGATTTCTTTTTACATTTCAGCAAAATGCCCAGCTTCTTATGTTCAGCGGGCCATTCGCGCTGGCTGCTTTCTATTTCCTGCTGACAAGGCAAAGAGCAAAATTCCTCCTCTCGCTGATGCTCTTGTGCCTCACGTCGGAGGATGCCGCGATGGTCGCGGTGACGCTCTGCGTCTATATCTATTTGTTTGAAAAGGATGCAAGAAGCTATGCCCTTCAGGGTGGGGCACTTGCCGTCGCCTACCTTGCGTTGGTGCTGCTGGTCATTCAGCCGGCCGCACGGAGCGAGTTGGTGCTGACCGGCTCCACGACAACCATGGTGGTACTCAAGCACATCCTGAATTTCGACCCATCGGCGATTGGCATGCTGCTGATTGGCTTTGCGCCGGTGCTGTTCTTCCTTCCCGCATTTGGTATCGCATATTTATTGTTTGGCAAGCCCGATGCCTCATGGATTCAGATCGCGGCCCTTGTCCTGATTGCTCCGCTGCCACATTGGGGGGAAAGCGCGATCGTCGGCGCGAGCCACCACCTGATGCCTGTTGTCGTGTTTACTTTTGCGGCATTCATCTTGATGCTGGGACGAACGGCAGACATTCAGTCGAATGCGGCTCTTTCAGGGAAGAAGGCGGCGCTTTTGCTCTGTGTGTCGGCGATCTTCGTGGCCGGCAGCTGTCGAGTCATGATCAGCAACCTGCCCGAACAGATTCTCTTGCCACTTTACAAGCTGGCCGGGAAGTCGCAGAGGGTACAGCAGCTGGAAGGCAGTGTCGTGGAGCAAAGAAGCAATCGGAAGCTGATTGCGGCCGTGGAAAAGCTCCCAAGAAACAATTCCCTGGTATATCTGACGAACAGCAGTGTCGAGGGCTTTATCGCCGGTCGCTCGGATATATGGAAGTTTCCGGACAACTACGATCTGGCGGATTATCTGGTTATCCAGCCCAATGCTCGCCAGTCTTTCTATTCTGTTGTCGTAAAAGAAAATCAGAGCCTTGCCGAGACGCTTGCCACAGGTAAGTATGTAGATTTCGACGATGCCTACATTCCGGCAGAGTTTGCGAAGGCAATTGTTCGTGATCTGGTGGTGGAGAAGAGGTCCCATCGCGTGATGGTGGACGAGCCGGAAGTTGTCCTCTTGGAACGTATTGAAAGACATCAGATGTACAGCCCGCCCTCGACCATCGGTCTTGGGTGGGTCCCCAATGTGTTCCGCTCACGCGGAGCAGCGCAGGAAAAGAATCGATGAGCGGCACCGTGGCATGTTTGGTGTCGAACGTCTTGCAGTAGAAAACCACCCGACCAACAAAGGAATATTCGTGGCAAACGTATTGGACTCCGGCGTCAAGCTTGTAAAGAATGTGGGCCGCTACAATATCGGCGCATCCTCTCTTGCCGAGCTCGGCGGCTTGCTGGCTCGCTTGAGAGAGCAGGCAGTCAGGGAGGGAAAGAAAGGCGGCGTAATTTTCCTGGTCGATCAGTATTTCAAGGCTGACGCTACATTGGCGGATCGTCTTGGCCTTCAAGCCTCCGATGTCCTCGAATTCATACCCACCAAAGATGAGCCGAAAACCGACGATATTGATCGGCTCGTGGCAGCCTTGATCCTGAAGGGATACTCGGAACCTGCGGCAGTGGTTGGAATGGGCGGGGGAATTACGATGGACTGCGCCAAGGCTGTTTCAAATCTGCTCACGAACGGCGGCAAAGCCGCGCAGTATCAGGGGTGGGATCTGGTCAGGATTCCCGGCATTTTCAAAATAGGAATCCCGACAATTTCCGGGACCGGCGCCGAAGCCACCCGCACATGCGTCATGACCAACCCGGCGACCGGCATGAAGCTGGGCATGAACAGCGATTTCACGGTGTTCGACCATGTAATCATGGACCCCGTGCTGACTGCGACCGTGCCGCGCGATCAGTATTTCTTCACCGGCATGGATGCCTACATACACTGTATCGAGGCGCTGGCGGGTTCATACCGCAATGCGATTGGCGATGCCTATTCAAGAGAAACGATCAATCTCTGCCGCCAGGTTTTTCTTGAAGACGACATGCAGACTCCGGCGAATCGCGAAAGGCTAATGGTCGCCTCGTATCTCGGCGGTTGCGCCATCGCCACGAGTTACGTGGGATTGGTTCACCCGTTGTCGGCAGGGCTTAGCGTGGTGCTGGGAGTTCATCATTGTGTCGGCAACTGCATCGTGATGCGCGCGATGGCCGACTACTATCCGGCCGCCTACGACGAGTTCTGGAAAATGGCCGAGCGTCAGCGCGTAAAGGTTCCCGAAGGTGTCTGCAGGAATCTGGGCGAAGCGGATTTCAAGGCGCTGTATGACGCATCGATCATGCACCAAAAGCCACTGACCAACGCCCTGGGTGAGAATTACAAGTCGATCCTGACGCTGGACAAGGTGACCGACCTGTTCAAGAAGATGTAAAGGGAAGGAACAAAGATGCCCGGCTATGAATTGATCGGCAACGAGGAACTGGCGGAAATCCAGGATGTATTCGCCCATGGCGGCGTCTTGTTCAGGCACGGCTTCGATGGCTTGCGCAACAACTGCTACAAGGTGCGCCAGTTCGAGCAGGAGTTCGCCGGGAAAATGGGCGTCCAGCATGCCCTCGCGGTGACCTCGGGTACCGCCGCACTGCGGGTGGCGCTGGCGGCGCTGGGCATGGGCCCCGGCGATGAGGTCATCACGCAGAGCTTTACATTCGTCGCCACCGTCGAAGCCATTATCGAATCGCGCGCAACGCCCGTATGCGCAGAGATCGACACCACCCTTAATCTGGACCCCGGCGACCTGCTCCGCAGGATTACGCCTCGCACCAAGGCCGTCATCGTTGTTCATATGCTGGGAACGCCGGCGCGCCTGCACGAAATTGCCGAAATATGTCGCCAACACAATCTGGTCCTGATCGAAGACACCGCATGGGGTTGTGGCGGCAACCTGAACGGCAGGCCGCTGGGTACCTGGGGCGATGTCGGGACCTTCAGCTTCGATTTCGCCAAAACCATGACCACCGGAGAAGGCGGTATGGTGGTGTTTCGTGACGAGGCTGTCTGGAAAAAGGCCGCCGCATGGCACGACCACGGGCACGAAAACAATCCCGCCGTGCCGCGCTGGGAAGACACCCGCGCGAGCAGCGGCTTCAACTACCGGATGATGGAATTGCAGGGCGCTGTGGGTCTTGCGCAGCTCAAGAAACTGCCTGGCGTGGTCGAAGCGCAGCGCCGCAATCGCGATGGCCTGTGGCGGGCGCTCGCCGATTTGCCGGGTATCGAACCTCGCGCCGTACCGGAGGGTTCCTACGACACCGCCGATGCGCTGGTGTTTCTCGTCCCGGACAGTTCGACAGCCCTGCGCTGTCGCCAGGAACTGCTGGCCGCCGGCCTTGCCACCAAGATACTGCCCGAAGCCTACACCTGGCATTTTGCGGGGACCTGGACGCACATGCCGGAGCTGGTGGCGGCCCACGGCGGAAACCTCGGCGCTGCCTTTCCGCAGTCCCGCGCCATCCTGTCCCGGGCGGTATCTCTTCCCGTCGGCGTCAAAATGGCCGAAGACCTCCCGGGCCGTGCCCGCCGCGCGATAGAAAAGGCGATCAAGCCGTGATCCAGAAAGACCCGCTCGTTTCCGTGATCGTGCCTGTCTACAATCAGGAAAAATTCATCGGCCGCTGCCTCCGCTCGTTGCTGCATCAGACCATACCGCACGAGAAATACGAAATCATCGTCATCAACGACGGCAGCACCGACCGCACGCCGTACGCGCTCGAACTCTTTCACGATGCCATTCACCCCATAAGCAATGAAACGAACATCGGCTTGCCCGCGTCCATTAACCGGGGAATCATGGCGGCGCGGTCGTCGTACATCGTCCGGGTCGATTCCGACGATTACGTCAACCTCAACTTCCTGAACTTCCTCCACTTCTATCTCGACCAGAACCGGTATGCGGATGCCGTTGCTTGCGACTATCTGCTCGTCGATGATGCGGAAGAGGTGCTGGAGCGGGCCAACTGCGTGGATCGCCCGATCGCCTGCGGCATCATGTTTCGCAAGCAGCAGTTGATCGACATCGGCATGTACGACGAGAGCTTCCGCTGCCATGAGGACCAGGATCTCCGAATCCGCTTCGAAAAGAAATACAGCATCAGCCGGCTCGAGCTTCCGCTATATCGCTATCGCCGGCACGAGAACAACATCACCAACGATACCGAGGCGATGGAACATCATCGCCAAAACCTGATCCGCAAACACGGCTCCGACAGCGAGCAATAGCGACAACACCAAGAGACCAGAGAAATGCACATCTCCATCAACCTCGGCAGCCGCGTCATCACTTCCCGCAGCAAACCCTACGTGATAGCCGAGATCGGCGTCAATCATGAGGGCTCGCTGGACCAGGCGAAACGGCTGATCGACCAGGCCAGGAAAGGCGGCGCCGATGCCGCCAAGTTTCAGAGCTACAAGGCGGGCACGCTGGCCTCGAAACATTCCCCCTCCTACTGGGATACGACGAAAGAGCCGACTCGCAGCCAGTACGCGCTGTTCCAGAAGTACGACAACTTCGGTCCCGAGGAGTACCGGGCCCTCGCCGAACATTGCCAGCAGGCGGGCATCGACTTTCTCTCGACACCCTTCGACGACGCAGCGATCGAGTTCCTCGACCCGCTGGTTCCTTTCTTCAAGATCGCCTCCGCCGACCTGACGAACATTCCATTCCTGCGCAAGGTCGCCGCCAAGGGGAAGCCGGTCGTTTTGTCGACTGGAGCATCGACGCTGGGCGAGGTCGATATCGCAGTCGAAGCCCTTACTCAGGCCGGAGGCACGGACATCGCCCTGCTGCACTGCATCCTCAATTACCCGACCGATGACGCCAATGCGCACCTGCGCATGATCGAAGGCCTGAAGCGGGCCTACCCCCGCAACATCATCGGCTATTCCGACCATACGCTGCCGGATGACGCGATGACCTCACTTGTTGCCGCCCATCTGCTCGGCGCCGTCATCATCGAGAAGCATTTCACCCATGACAAGACGCTGCCGGGCAATGATCACTACCACGCCATGGACCAGCACGACCTCGCTCGTTTCGTGTCGCTGGCGGAGAAGGTGCATGTACTGCTGGGACCGAGCGATCACAAGGTTCCGATTGCCACCGAAGCCATCTCGCGCAAGAACGCTCGCCGCAGCATCGTCCTCATGTGCGACGTCCCGGCCGGTCACGAACTCACCCCGGACGATCTCACCTACAAGCGCCCCGGTACCGGTGTCAGCCCCATTCATTGGGATGAGGTGGTAAACCGCCGCACGGCTGCGGCGCTGCAAGCCGACCACGTCCTGCAATGGCAGGACCTCGCACCCGCGAGCGAATGAACCCTCGCAATGTAGCCGTCATCCAGGCCCGCATGGGGTCGAGCCGGTTTCCGGGCAAGATGCTCGCCCGGCTCGGCGGCATCCCGCTGCTCGAGTGGGTCGTGCGCCGTCTGCTGCGTGCCGCGAGCCTGGCCCAGGTCGTGCTGGCCACATCGGATCGTGACAGCGACGACGCCCTCGCCGAGCTTGCGACGAACCTAGGGATCGCGGTGTTTCGCGGCAGCGAAGCGGATGTCCTCGGTCGTTTCGTCGGCGCTGCGAGCATGGCGGGTGCCGACAACGTCGTGCGCATCTGCGCCGACAATCCCTTCATCGACCCGGCCGAAGTCGATCGCCTGGCCAGATATTTTGCCGAGAACCCGTGCGACTATGCCTGCAACCATCAGGATCGACTCGGCAGCAACTATGCCGATGGCTTCGGCGCCGAAATATTGTCAGCGGCGTTGCTCGAGAAGATCGCCGCACATGCGCTTGAAGTCCGCCACCGCGAGCACGTCACGCTCTCCCTCTGGGATCATGCGAGCGAGTACACATTGACCGCGGTCGCGGCACCCGCAGAACTGGCATTCCCGGAACTTCGTTTCGATGTCGATACGCCGGACGACCTGGCAAACCTGGAAGTTCTGGTCCGCGCAGGAGTGGCCATCGAAACGCCGGCACCCGACATCATCAGGATTGCACGGCAGAATCGCCGTGTCGCCAGCGCCGACTTTCAGGGCGATGCACGCGATGAACTCGCCGATTACCTGCAACGATTGTTTCCACTGTGCCGAAGCATCACCGGCAATCCCAATCGCGAAACCCTGAAGACCTTGCAGGAACTCATCCCCCTCACACTCCATGAAGTACCGTCGGGCACCGCAGTGTATGACTGGACCGTTCCCGACGAATGGAATATCCGCGATGCGTGGATTGCCGATGCGAGCGGGCACCGCATCGTGGATTTCCGGGACAGCAACTTGCATGTGGTCAGCTATAGCGAACCCGTCAATTCCGTGATGGACTGGGCAGAGCTCCAGCCTCGCCTGCATCGCCATCCGCAATTGGCCGACGCCATTCCCTACCGGACCAGCTATTACAGGCGCGACTGGGGCTTTTGTGTGACCCATGCGCAATTTGCCGAAATGGAAAAGCTGGGAGGGCCCTTTACTGTCGTCATCGACAGCGAGCTCAAACCCGGGTCGCTGACCTACGGCGAATACCTTGTCCCGGGCCGATCCGCGCGGGAAATACTGCTCTCCTGCTACATCTGCCATCCGTCGATGGCCAACGACAGCCTGAGCGGTGTGCTGCTCACCGCCTTCCTGGCACGTCACATCGCGAGTCTCAAGGATCGTCACTGGAGCTACCGCATCGCCTTTGTCCCGGAGACAATCGGCGCCATCACCTATTGCGCGCGCAACGAAGCGGCGATGAAGCAGATTGACATGGGTCTGGTGATCACCACCGTCGGCGGGCCGGGCAAGTTCGGCTACAAGCGCAGTTTTGATTCGTCGCACCCGATCAACGCGATGATCGAGGAAGTGTTCCGTGACACGGAAACCGAATTCGTCACCTATCCTTTCGACATCCACGGCAGCGATGAGCGGCAATACTCTTCCCAAGGCTTCAGGATCAACGCGGCGACCATCTGCCGGGATCGCTACTATGAGTATGCCTATTACCATTCATCGCTGGACGACCTTAGCTTCGTCACGGCGGAGCAGATCGCCGAAACGCTCGACTTGTATGTCCGTCTGATTGAAAAGGTCGAGGCGCGCCGCGTCTACCGCAACCGGATTCCGCATGGCGAAGTCATGCTCTCGCGCCATGATCTGTATCCGGCCACTGGCGGAGCCCAGCGACCGGAACTCGGTGGAAGGTCCGAGCTCGACTTGATCCTCTGGTTGCTGTTCCTGTGCGACGGAAATCTGGACATTGCCCACATTGCGGCAAGGCTCGGCGTGGCGTCCTCAGACCTCGTGCCGATCGCAGATCGACTTGTCGCAAAAGATGTCCTCGAACATGTCTGACTGCCTCCATGGCTAAGAGCTATCGTTTGCAAGCGGCCGGCCTCGGCGCTGCGTGGGATACCTTCGTTGCTTCGTCGCCCGATGGCACGGCCTTCATCACCTCCAACTATCTTGCTCACACCGGCTGTCGCCTGGGCCTCTACCACTGCTACAACGCGAACGAATTGCGTGCCGTCGTCGCGGTGGTGGAAAGTCCGGACGGAGCCTCGGCGATTCTGGATGACTTGGTGATCTACAGCGGCATTTGTTTCGGGGCGCCCACCCATGGCCAAAACCGCGCGCAACAGAATTCCGAGCGGCACGAAATTGCCACCTTCATAGCGGCGGCATTGGCCGACCGGTATCAGCGGGTCGAGTTTGCCCTGGCTCCCTCGATCAATGATGTAAGGCCGTTTCTCTGGCACAACTACGGCCTGGAACACGGCCGTTACAGCGTGGATGTGAGATACACGTCCTATCTCGACATCGGTGATTTCGCTTCCGCGCAGGATCTGGAGCACATTGAGGCCTATAAACAGGCAACGGGAGCCCGCCGCCAGCAAATACGCTATGCGCGAAGAGATGGAGTGCTTACCGAAGAGTTTTCCGATGTCGGATTGTTTGTCGATTTCTACCGGCGCACGATGGAGCGTCAAGGCGAAGATGTGAGTCCGGACCAGCTTGACCGCATGGCCACCCTCGTCGCCGCCCTCTTGGGATCGGGCGCGGCCCGCATGTTCGTCTCGAAATCTTCCGACCAGATTGCAGGCAGTGCCGCAGTCTATGCTTTCGATAGTCGCCGGGCCTATTATCTTTTCGGCGCGAGCGACCCTGATCTGCGGGACTCTCCAACCGGCACTGCGGTATTGTGGGATGCGTTCGGCAAACTGGCTGCCGCCGGAATTCCGCAGATCGACATGGAGGGCGTCAATAGCCCGCGTCGAGGTTGGTTCAAAATGAGCTTCGGCGGCGAGTTGCGCGCCTATTATCAGATCACCAAGGCCAGTCAATGAATCAGAGCCATCCGGTCGTCCATTCTGAAGTCAAGCACGATGCAGCCTCCTGCAGTCGTGAGCATGTTCACGCTTTGATCGAGGTATCTCAATGAGCAGCAAACTTGGTTCGATTCCTGTGGTCTCCATGCCAGCCAGTACGGTGGGCAGCGTAGAGGAACGCTACATTCCCATCAACAAGGGCCATTTCGACCTGGACACGCCCGAGCGCACCGCCGCCTTCAGTGAGAAGCTGGCACGGGGTTGGGAGCATGAATACGCCGAGTATCGCCGGCTATGGGTGGAGCTGGCCAAGAACCGCGAACTGCGTGATTACCCTTTGCTGGTCGATCTCGAGCTGTCTTCGAAGTGCAACCTGCACTGCCCCATGTGCTACACGATTACTGAAGAATTTCTCAGCAAGGTCGATCGCAAGTACATGGAGTTTGACCTTTACAAAAAGGTCATCGATGAAGTGGCCGGCAAGGTGTTCGCGATCCGCCTCAGCTTGCGCGGCGAATCGACGCTCAACAGGGACTTCATCGAAGCCATCGCCTATGCAAAACAGAAGGGCATCCGCGAGGTTTCCACGCTGACGCACGGCAAAAAGTTCTCCGGCGAGTACCTGCGCAAGGCGGTGGCGGCGGGAATTGACTGGATCACCATCTCCATCGATGGAACGGGCGAGACCTATAACCGCATCCGGCATCCGCTGACGTGGGAGGATACATTGGGCCGGCTCAAGGAAATCAAGGCCCTCAAGAATCAACTGGGAACCCACAAGCCGGTGATCAAGGTACAGGGCATCTGGCCTGCCATCCGCGAGAATCCGACGGAGTACTACAACGCGCTGCAACCCTATACCGACCTGATTGCCTACAACCCCTTGATCGATTACCTGCACAACGACACCCAGATCGTCTTTGAGGAGAACTTTGCCTGCCCGCAGCTATATCAGCGCCTGGTGGTCGGTAGCGACGGCAGAGTCATGATGTGCAGCAATGACGAGGATACCCGGCACCCGGTGGGCGATGCCTACAAGCAGTCCATTCATCAGATCTGGCATGGAGAGGCGATGAACAAGGTCAGGGAAATCCACAGTCGCCACGATGGATTCAAGGAGCTTGGAGTTTGCCGGAATTGCTATTACCCGCGGAAGGCCGTGCCTGACGAAACTGCCTACGTTGGGGGCAGAGCCATCGTTATCGAGAACTACGTCAATCGTGCCCAGCAGGTTGGCAAGTGACGGGAATGATGGACGCGCGACTTGATGTCCATCTGTGCCGTACGCCAATGGTTACTCATCCGCTCGATGCATAAATAAGGCCAATCATTCATGAATAGTAACTACTCAGGTAGGCCGGAATAGCATCGCTACTCCGGGTTTGAGGAATGGCAGCGGAAGCCGATAAAAGAGGGCATGGATGAGCTGCCTGATCTTGACCGACTGAGCGTTGCTGCCAAAGATGA
>Ga0209211_10005393_pt1 | contig 19176 bp, 20 predicted proteins | sample RifGroA2_FD_183992 | JGI IMG/M metagenome (GOLD analysis project Ga0209211, IMG submission 183992) | Groundwater microbial communities from Rifle, Colorado, USA - Groundwater A2 (SPAdes) (version 2) | ecosystem: Environmental > Aquatic > Deep subsurface > Groundwater | place: Rifle, Colorado...
GTTTGCCGCTAGGCGAAGGCTTAGCTGGCTACAGCCTAGGTTTTGAGCATACCGCACCAAGAATTCCAGCACTTTTAAAGCCGCGGTAAACCTTCTATAAGTATTTTGCAAGATTTCTTTTTATCCTTTCCTTAATATCCCCCACTTCCGCCTTAAACTCTTTGCCTGTCACCATTTCATAAGCAGTTATATACCTCTTTGAAGCTTCCACTTTTATTTCATCTGGAATCTGAGGGATAGTTCCTTCTCCGATAAATCCTCTTGCGGCAAGCCACTGCCTTACATATTCCTTGTCTAATTTCTGCGGCTCTTCTCCTTTGGAAAACAGCTCTTCATAAGTATTTTTTATCCAGTATCTTGAAGAATCAGGCGTATGGATTTCATCAATCAAAGTCAATTCTCCATTTGAATCAATTCCAAATTCATATTTTGTATCAACTAAAACCAGATTATTTTTTGCAACCAATTTATTGCCGAAGTCGAACAAAGCCAAAGCAGCCTTTTCCATTTTTTTGTATAAATTTTCATCTACTACCTTTCTTTTTATTATCTCTTCGCCTGAGACAGACTCGTCATGGCTGCCTTTCGCTGCCTTAGTGGAAGGGGTTATTATCGGCTTGTCAAATTTTTGGTTTTTTGCCATTCCTTCCGGCAAAACATTCCCGCAGAAATTCCTGACGCCCCTTTCATAATTATACCATGCGCTTGTTGTCGTAACGCCTGTTAAATAGCCGCGGACAACCATTTCAACTGGTATAAGGGTGCATTCTCTCCCGATTGTAACATTTGGGTCGGGAACTTCAATAACATGATTATTAACTATATGTTTTGTTTTCTCAAACCAGAAAGCAGATGTTTGATTAAGAACCTGGCCTTTGAATGGAAGCGTGCATAAAACGCGGTCAAAAGCTGAAATCCTGTCTGTTACAATTATTATCCTTTTTCCGCCAAGAATATAATTATCCCTTACCTTGCCTTCGTATTTTTTGCCTATCTTTAAATCTGTTTTTTCAAGATTATAAGGCAACTGTTTTTTTAAAATTTCATTCGGTATCATTAAAACACCCCATTCACTTATTCTCCCGCCTAACCTTGCCCCCAATCTCTTTTCTGTAGCTAATAAGCTGCTGCTCAAGGCTGTTGTCCAAATTTAAAATTTCTATTGCGGCAATCGCAGCATTTGTGCCATTATTGAGCCCAACCCAAAGCCCGTGCTCAGTATGTTTTAACAAGTTTAAGGCCGCTTCTGCCTTGTCGTCCTTTTTTTCTATAAGGGGGCAGTAGATTACAAGCTGCTTTTTTTCTTCCAGCGGCTCATCAAAAAAAGTAAAATCTATATTTATTGCGTTGTCTATAATTTCATCTGAATTTGAGTAAGAGACTTCAAATTTTTTGAGCATCTCTTCTGCTTTTTTGCGCGCATCATTATTTTTATCCCCGACAAGAGCTATTTTTTTATAGCCTTTAAGCATCTTAATCGCGGAATAGGCGGCAATGCCAGCTTTGGATGCGCCAACGCCCAAAACAGGAATTCCGGGAGGCATCTGCATTATCGAAAGCAAAGCATCCAACCCTTCATAGCTTCCGGGGCATGGGATTCCTATGACGGGCCTTATTGTCTTTGCAGCTACAGCGCCAGGCAGCGCAGCAGCCAATCCTGCCCCAGATATAACTACTTTATAATTTCCCTCTGAGGCAATGCGGTCAACATCTTCCGGAGTCTTGTGCGCGCTTGCCAGCTTAAAATCATAGCTTACTTTGGATTTTTTAAGTATAGAAATAACTTTATTATAGCTTTCTTCGTCTGATTTTGATGCGAATAAGACTAAAATTTCCGGCATTTAAATCACCCATCTTATTATCTTAAAATTCTGATAATTCTCATTCATTAATAAGTTTTTTGTTATATCTATGGCGGTTTTTTCCGCATCTGCATTTCCATTAAAGCGCATTGCCCATAAAACGCCCTTTTCTGCCCTTTTTATATTGCTGAAGCCAAGCCTTTCTTTCAAAGTTGCCAGCAAGCCTGCGCCATTGCCAATATCATGGACTAAAATATTTACTGGTTTATAACTGCATTTTTTATTTTCTTGTTTTTCATTATTGCTTTTTTCCAGTGAAAATGAAAGCTTGTGCTTGTTGGCATTCACCAGAATATCAGCACCGCTTATATCTTTCCTGAACTTGCTCTTATCTCCGGAGATTTCAAACTTGTAGTAGTCAGCCCTCTCCAATTTCACCAATTCATTGTAGCCCATCCTTTTTAATGTGTTAAAGGCGGTTATAGCTACATTGTCAGGGACTTTCAGGCTTACGAGCATTTCTATTGTTGGCATTTTATTAAAACATTTTTGTTTATTAAATTATTTTTATTTTTTGCTTATTTTTGTCGATTGTTTTTATTGAAATTTTATTATTGAACAAAATCATTATGCTTCACAATGCCCCTATAGGTGGTGCCAAACTTCGTTCGAGCATTACTGCAAGGCGAAATTTGTCCTGCCACTAAATTTCGCCTCGCCCGTTTATGGGACTAAACTATTTTCTCCTCAATATATCTTTTCATCGACTCAAATATTTTTATTGCATTTGTCCTATCATTATTTTTGATTGAATCCGGAAGCTGCCAGCTATATGAAGCCCTTTCCAAGTGAGGCATTATAGCCATTATGTTGCCTTCTTTGTTCGATATTGCCGCTATATTAAGGGCAGCTCCGTTTGGGTTAATCGGGTATTTATCTATAATTTTTCCGCCTTTATCGCAATATTGGAAAGCTATTTGGCGGTTTTTTTCCAATTGTTTTATTAATGCTGAATCTTTTGTTGTAAACCTTCCCTCTCCATGAGCTATTGGAACTTGGATAATCTCATCTTTCCCATAAAGAATAGTATAAGCGCTATTTTTTTTGTTTATATTCCTGATATAAACCCATTCGCAATAATAGCCTGAAACAAAAGGATTTATGTTTGGGGCAAGAGCCATTTCAACTTTGTTTTTCAGCCCTGGAATCATACCCGTTTCTACCAATATTTGCGCTCCGTTGCATATTCCCAGCAGGAGCTTTCCTGATTCTGCCCCTTTCCTTACCCTTTCCATCATTTTTTCTTTTGCCGCTATAACACCAGACCGTATCCTGTCCTCATAAGAAAACCCACCTGGAATTATGTATCCATGGTACTGGCTTAAATCCTCCTTTGAATTCCACCTTATTATCTTAGCGTCCATTCCAACATCTATGCACCTGTCTCTGGTCTCTTCCTCGCAGTTATTTCCCGGGAAGTACAGGACTGCTATTTTTGGCTTTTTCATCATTTTTTAAGCTAAATTGTATTAAACCCAAAAATTTTATCACACCGATAGTCAAAAGCGAGCTTCGCCAGCCTGTGGAGGCTAATGCCCGCTTCCTCAAAAAACATCTCGGCGAATTCATCGCTTACCATCTTATCTAATGCTCCCCCAGTTGAATACACGCTCTTCTCAGCCATCTGCAGGGATTTAACAAAGGAGTCACGGACAAGCTTTCTATACGCTAAAAGATCGCTTAGCTGCTCTTTGGAGATAGGCAAGCACGACACGGATTTAAAATTGCCAGGCAACTGTCTATCTTTTTGGGGAGGGGAATAAATCCCATCATGTGAATAATGCAGCCTGCTGCTGCTGGAAGGCATCATTGCCCTTATTGACCAGTATTTATTATTTGAAACCTGCACAAATACCAAATGATGGTCAGGATTTTCAGGATCATTGAATATGTACGCAGCATAGCTATCCCTAATCATCTCAAAGCCTCCGCAAATCCAGTTGTCCACGCATTTTTCATTTCTTTAATTGTTAAATCAATTATTTTTTTATTATTGTTTACTATTGCCAATTTTTTATTATTGGACGTTTTTCCCAATGTATGGGCAAATAGCTTGTATTTTTTGAAAATATTTTGGGCTTTCTCAACATTTTTTCCCTCAACTTCAAAAACAAATCCCGGGCTTTCAGAAAATAAAATCCTGCCATTCCTTAAATCTGCATAATCAAAATTAATCTCTGCTCCAATCTCGCCATCGGCATTCCCGCCAAGAATCATTTCCGCAATTGTTGCAAGCATCCCCCCATCAGAAATATCATGGCAGCTTAATAATAATCCATTTTCAATGCACTCTATGGCAGCATACACCATGTTCTTGTGCTCCTCAAAATCAATTTTAGGCACATTTGCCCCGGTCTCATTAAAAATATCGTAATAAACACTCCCGCCCAGCTCATCCTTCCTGTTCCCTGCGAGCATTAAAATAGAATTTTCTTTTTTGAGCTTCATTGTTATTGCTTTTTCATAATCCTTCATGACTCCAACACATGCAATTACTGGGGAAGGGTCTATTGATGCTCCTTTTGAGCTTTCATTGTAGAAACTTACGTTGCCTGAAATTACAGGAACGGGGTATTTTGTTCCCCGTAAGTTAAGGTTTTCAGCAGCCTCCTTTATTCCTCTTATGCCCTCAACAAAATCATAGAACTGCTCAGGCTTTTCCGGATTTCCATAATTCAGGCAATCAGTCAATGCAGAAGGAACAGCCCCTATTGCAGCAACATTCCTCATGCTCTCAGCGACAGCATTCACTGCCCCCCAATATGGGTCAATCCTCGCATATTTTGGGTTTGCATCAACAGAAAGCGCAATGCCATATTTGCTGCCCGGAACTGCCCTTAACAATCCAGCATCAGCAAGCCCGCTTTCAATGACCGTATTGCCCATTACATTCCTGTCATAATGCTTGTAGCATTTTGCTTTTGAAGCAACATTAGGATGGCTCAATATTTTCAATGCAAGTTTATTATACTCATTATAACCTTTTGGCTCAACTAAAATCGGCTCTTTGAAATTTCTTGCAGGCTTTTTTGCCTCTCTTTCATATTTTATTCCTTTTGTGACTGCTTTTATCGGGACATTGCACACAATTTTTCCGTTATGCCTTATAATATAGCCTTGGTTTTTTGTTACAGTTCCAATAATGCTTGCCTTGGCGCCATTTGTCACATTCGATAAGTCAAAGTCATCATTATAGATTTTTAATATTGTTTTAGTAAAGCTTTTCGGGCTGAGCCATGTGAACCTTTCCTGCGTTTCAGAGCAAAAAATAATGTAAGGCGGTAAATTTTCCATAGAAACATGAACCCTGTCAAGATTAATTTCAGCGCCATAATCTGCATCCGAGCACATTTCAGATGTAGCGCACATTATGCCGCCAGCGCCCATGTCCTTGAAGCCTAAAATCACGTTTTGCTTTTTTGCCTCTTCAAAAACCGCATAGCTCGCCCTTATCAGCACATTTTTCAGGAAGGGGTCAGGAACCTGCACTGCCCCGCGATTGCTTTCTCTTGCTTCCTCATCCAATATTAAGGATGCAAAAGCTGCCCCTCCAAATCCGGAATTATCAGTGGGCTTTCCGACAATAATAAGGTCATAGCCTTCTGCATTTTTTGGCGCATAGCTGTGGATTATGTCTTTTTCTTTTATTATTCCCAGGCATACAACATTAACTAAGCAATTATCATCAAAGCTTTCATTGAAATAAATATCGCCGGCTATATTCGGGATTCCAACTGCATTTCCATATCCTGCAACTCCGTTAATAACTTCATTAGCGACATATTTCACTTTATTTTTGTTTTTTCCGCTTGGATTGCCAAACCTTAATGGATCAGCAGTCGCAATAACTTTTGCGCCCATGCAAAGCACATCTCTTATGTCCCCTCCAACACCAGTAGCAGCGCCTTCGTAAGGGACAACCTGAGAAGGGTGGTTATGGCTTTCATGGCTTATTACAATTCCATATTTTTCACCATCAATAACCCCTAATTCTACAATGCCGGAATCCTCAACAGGCCCAAGAATAACATTAGGGGCTTCCTTTGGCAAAGTTTTCAGTACATTCCTGCTGCTTTTATAGCTGGAATGCTCGCTCCATTGGATATTAAAGATGTAAAGCTCGGTTATTGTTGGATTTCTTCCTATAATCTCAACAACTTTTCTTGCCTCTGAAACTTTGAGGGAAATAGCATTTTTTTTAAGAAATTCCTGCAGCTTGTTATCTGGCATTTCTTTAATGCCTATTAATTCTGTATCGGCGCCACCCATTTTCCCACAATCTTTTGTTAATCCTTTTTATTTATATAGGTTTTGGTGCTTTATGATTTAGCCGCTTTTATTTCCTTATGCTGGTTTTGGCCTTTGGTAACCATTGATTATAGCATAAACCCTATATTCCACTTTACAAGAAAAAAAGGTTTATATTTGCAGCTAAAATACCTGCCCTGAATGAACGCTATAATAGTGCAACAGGTTAGGGCGCTTGACCCCAGGACTCTGCCGGATTATATATAGTAAAGGGCACAAATAGTAAAGGGCACAAATTATTGAGCAAAGATATGCCCTTTACTTAGTTTGCGTTAGCAAACCTAGAAAATCCTTTTTTGGATTTTCCACTGTTACGAACGGACAACTATTGCTCAATTATTATTGTCCGTGAGTATAGGAGAAAAACTCGCAAAAGTTCCACGCAGTTATATTAATGGCAAGATTTTTATATTAACTTCTTATAATCTCAAATATGCAAAAAAGAGTAGTTATAATAGGTGGAGGCTTTGCCGGCACTTGCGTCGCAAGAAAGCTCCAAAACCATTATAGTGTTACATTAATTGACTCAAAAGACTATTTTGAGTTTACCCCTTCTGTTTTGCGCACAATTGTGGAGCCGCAGCACGCTGAAAAAATACAGGCTCAGCATTTAGCTTACCTCCAAAAGACAGTTGTAATAAAAGAATATGCCACAGATATAACTAATAAAGAGGTTATAACTCCAACTAGAGTTTTTGCTTATGATTATTTAGTTATATGCACTGGCTCAAGCTATAAGTCACCAATCAAGGATGGAGATGCCATTACAGCAACAAGAGCCCCGGAGCTCGTAAGCTATGCCCGAAAGCTTAAGCAATCAAATTCAGTTTTGATAATAGGCGGCGGATTAGTGGGAGTAGAGCTTGCAGCTGAAATAATTGAAAAGCACCCATCAAAAAAAATCACAATTGTGCATGGAAACAGCGAGCTTATTGAAAGAAACCCAGCAATAGCAAGGAATTATGCATATAAGTTTTTGAAAAGAAGAAAGGTCAATATGGTGTTTAGCGAGATTGTTACCGGAAAGATGGGGAAGATTTATGCCACAAATAAAAACACGCAGTTTTCAGCAGACATGGCTTTTATGTGCATAGGGATATCCCCTAATTCAGGGTATCTTAAGGGCTTTTTTGCCCCAATCATTGACAGCCACGGCTTTTTAAAAGTAAACAGGTTCTTGCAGGCAGAAGGCTTTAGGAATATATTCGCAGCAGGGGATGTTACAGCTATAATGGAGGAAAAGACAGCGCAGAATGCGGAGAAGCATGCAGATATCATCGCAAAAAATATAGAGGCATTGGAGATTGAGCACGAGCTTAAGGAATACAAGCCAAAGCCAAGAATAATGGTAATAAGCCTGGGAAAATGGAATGGGATTATTATTTATAAGTCTTTAGTTCTTACTGGCATAATAGCTGCATTTGCAAAATGGTTTGCGGAATGGAAGACTATGGTGGACCATAAGCCATAATAAGCTAGAATCACAATAAAATCAAAAATCCAATAGTAGTTCTAATGATAAAAATCCATTAAGGAATAAATACAATAAAAATAACCTTAATAAACAACAGATACTAAAAACCCAATAATAATAGCAATAATAAATAATAATTTGATAAACATTCCAAAAACAATTCCAATCAATAAGAATACAATGGTTAATCAATAAACTAAAAAATAATTAAAAAGAAAAAAAAGAAATTAAACCTTGACTACAAATGTCTTGGCAATCTTGTCGTGCAAGCCCTGCTTTCTTTTGTCCCATGCTATCATTAAATAGCCTATCAGCAGTATTATGCTGGACAATATCTTTCCGATGTACCTCAGTATAGCCGTTGGTATCCCTATGTAATCGCCCTTTTCATTGACGATTCTCATGCCTAAAATCAGTTTCCCTGGAGTGCCGCCTTTAATGCCGTCTAAATATATTACCAAGGCTGCCGCAGCCAATTCCACAACATACATCATGGAATTAGAGCCTGTGGCAAAAATCAAGCCGAATTGCAGTATGCCTGCAGGTATGCCAATTATTAATGCATCTATCAAAGCTGCTGCAAACCTTATCCAAAATCCCGCATAATCGGGGTTTTTCATATTCACCATTTTATTTGCCTCCTTGTTGATTTTTTAAATTTGCTTTATAATCAAGATAAGCATTAAACAGGAAAATGCGCTGGAATGTCATCACTATAGATTCAAGCGCCAAAAATAATAACAGGAACATGAAATTTGCAAATATTTTCAGGAAGTTCGGCTCAAATATAAAATTATAAAATGTGTCATAAAGCGGCTGCGCTACGAAAGAGTTGATAAATATTCCAATGCCCCATATAACAAATCCTATAAAGAAAACCTGCTTAAACCTGCCTTTTGTTGATGTGAAGCTTTGCTTTAAGGATGTGAATGCTCCTCTGTTCTCAAGGAACATTATTGGCAGGGTGAAAAACAGTTTTGTGCCTATAAATATGAGGTAGGCTATATAAATGATAATTAAAGCCATAAAAACGGCGAAGGCAGCAAAACTTCCAAATAAATACGCTGCAACGCCCAAAATAACCATGGGAGCAATGAAAATAATTGCTAGCAATATCCTCACCAAAATAAACCGGAAAACAAGCTTGTTGGCTGCCTCTGCAGCGTTCATTGCCTTCTTTTTTGCAGTTGCCGGGGAAATTACTGTGTAGGACATAACGGAAAAGTAAATTGTCCCGACAATGCCCAATAAAATGAAAATGCCCAGCATGATTCCATTCTTGGCATTAAATAATGGTATAAACCCGGAGTAGTCAAAGCCTTTCTCTGTAAGATAATCGTCAAACTGATCCTGGTATGGGGAGTTGGCGCGGTCTTTCCCCAGATAGCCAAGCAGCTCCAATGTATAATTTTTATCTTTTATATTGCCGGTATCCAGCAGATAATCTGTTTTTTGCTCATCAAAATCAGCTTGCACCTCTGCCATGTTCTTCAATATGGGGCTCAATCCTGAAAACTGAACAAACAGGAAAATCAATGCCAAGGGAATAGCAGTTGCAAGAAATAAGGGGATTGCCAATTTCCTTTGCTTGTTCAGCAAATTAAAGCTATCCTCAAAAATTTTCTTTATATCGGCCATTTATGCAGGCTTTGCTGTCGAGATTATTTAAATATTTCCAATATTGGCGAAAAACAAAAACTTATTTAAAGAATAATTAATAAGTTCTTTTTTATGGAACTTAACTATCAAACCCTCGGCTTCAAATGCGGCCTTGAGGTGCACCAGCAGCTTGAAGGCAAAAAATTATTCTGCAACTGCCCTACATTGAATTCCGGCAAAGAAGTTGATGTAAGGTTTGAAAGAAGGCTGCGGGCAGTAGCAGGAGAAACCGGTGAGATAGATGTGGCAGCGCTCCATGAAATGCAGAAAGGCAAAAAATTCATTTATGAGGCAAATTCCGAGGATACGTGCCTTGTGGAATATGACGAAGAGCCCCCATATCCTATAAATAAGGATGCGCTTGAAACCGCATTAAAAGTTGCCTTGCTTCTAAATGCAAAAATTATTGATGAAATCCAGATAATGAGAAAAACAGTAATTGATGGCAGCAACGTTTCCGGCTTTCAGAGGACTGCTTTAGTCGCTGTTGACGGATTTATTGAGACTTCAAAAGGAAAGGTGGGCATTCCAACAATATGCCTGGAAGAAGAAGCTGCCCAAAAAGGCGAGGAGGGCAATGATTATGTTAAGTACAGGCTTGACCGGCTTGGAATACCCTTAATAGAGGCAGCAACAAGCGCAGATATAAGGGATAATGAGCACGCAAAGGAAGCTGCTGCCCATATCGGAATGGTTTTAAGAAGCGTTGAAGGTGTTAAAAGGGGGCTTGGCACAATACGGCAGGATGTTAATGTTTCAATAGAAAAAGGCGCAAGGACGGAAATAAAGGGCTTCCAGGACCTAAGGAGCATTCCCAAAGTAATAGACTATGAAATTCACCGCCAGCTGGAATCCATAAAAAGCGGAAAAAAATTAAGCAGGGAGGTAAGGAAAGCAGAAGCAGACTTTACAACTTCTTTTTTGAGGCCTCTGCCGGGGGCTGCAAGATTATACCCAGAAACAGACGTTTTGCCGATAAAAATAGATAAAAAATATCTGGAAGGCCTGAAGAAAAGCCTTCCAAAATTATTGAGCCATAAGGCAGAAGAATTCGGGGAAAAATATAATCTGCCGGAAAATTTGGCCAAAGAAGCAATAAGTAATGATAATTTTGAAATTTTTGTTAAAAAATTCAGGAAATTAGAGCCATTAACAATTGCTAACATCCTGATTAATATTCCAAAAGAAATAAAAACAAGATTTAAGGAAGATTCATCAAAATTAACCGCTAATGATTTTGAGGAAATTCTTGGGTATTTGAATGATGGCAAAATCGCAAAAGAAGCCGTTATTGATTTATTGCTCAAAAAAATAAAGAATGAAAAAATAGATATATCTGGCTTTAAATCGGTTTCTGGCAGTGAGCTGGAAGCTGAAATAAAAAAATTAATCGCGGAAAAGCCCGGATTGAATGCTGGAGGCTATATGGGGCTCCTTATGGGCAAGTACCGCGGCAAGGTTGACGGGAAGAAGATTATGGAGCTTTTGAACCAGCACATAAAAAGCCAGTTTTAATCTAATTAAATGATACTATAAAGTAACAAAGAACAGCTTTGCGTACAAATTAGCTCTCAAGTTTGTTGAAATAGGATGAAAGATTTATAAATGAGCATATACTATCAAAATTCTTATGAACCTTACAATACCTTCAGCAAAATCCCATTTAGCCAGGGGAGTGGAAGCGCCGCAATTTACTGCTCCTGATGGGCAGGTTCTTACGCTTAATATTCCACGTGGCATAAGACAGCTTGAAGCAGCATGGAAGGTTCTTGAGGATTATACTGCCAGAATGGCTCCTAATCCGGAAAGCGCATCTCAGGATTTGGATACATTAGCAGATGTTTGGGGTTACCATTCAAGTGATTCTGGATATTTAATTTTTACAGCAGTTGACCAAGGTGGAAAGCCTGTCGCTATTGCGCCTGTAGAAATCGTTTCGCTATCTGATGTGACTGAACGCAAGCCTTTTCAGGATAAATCGATGGGCTTAATTTACCAGATAGGGCATACTCCTGAGATTTCTAATAATGATAGGGATTTTTCTGTTGCCAGTGACTTATATAAATCGGTTGCATCAACAATGCCAAGGCTTCTTAGGCAAGGTAACTGGGCAGGCACAGTAACCGAATCAAGAAACAAAGGCCCTGAATTAGAAGCAATATTAAATGCTGGGTTTACAGTTCTTGTTCCTAATAGCCATTATATGCCTCCTGCTGTGCAGCAGGAAAACATAAGGGATCCTGCAAATAAGGTTACAAGCGACCTTGTGCTGTTAGGCAGGGATATTCCGGGCATGCCTCATGCAGGATTAGTTGCAGCGAGGGCTTATGTGAAATCGGCGTATGTTAAGCCAGACCAGCCTGTGCAGCCTACGCTGAATCTAATCGGGCAATATCTTAGTGGGAAATAAGATTAAGGAAACCAATTAACAAGACTATAGATTCTTTAAAAAATATCAATGCAATTTTTATCGTTCTAAAGAGTGTTGCTAAATGCTTTTACAGCAGCAGCAAAGCCAATCCCAATAAAACAGCAATAATCTCTATTTTTCTGGCTTTGCCCACTAAGATTCCACTTATGTTAACAATTAACAAATAACAATAAAAAAGCTTCTTTTGTTAATAAAAAACAATATGTTTATTATTAACAGTAAACGCTAAATAGTACTTAATTTTTAATAAAAAACAAAATATTTATAAATAACTGGCACTATGCATATGAATATGGCAGACGAATTGATGCAAACCTTTCTGGAAGAGTACAACGGGGCAAAAGATGAATTAGGAAAAGGCAGGTACAAAAACTCAGCCATCCTATTTTCAAAGGCATTGTTTGCCGCCTGCGATATTATTATTCAAAATAAATTAAACAAACTACCAAAAAATCACGCTGAAAGATTTAGAATTTTAGAGCAGTACTTCAAAGATGTGTATGGAATAGTAGATGAGATTTTTGACAAGTATACAGATTCATATTCCAAGCCAATATTAAAAGAGACTTGCGAGGCCATTAAAGATGGAATTAAAAAAATCAGAGAAATTTCAGAGCTGCCTGAAGAAATTAAGAAATCTATTGAGTGAATACAAAACATTAGAAGACATTGTTTTGTTTGGCTCTTTTGTTAAGGGTAAATTGGAGCCTAAAGATATTGATATTGCTTTGCTGATGAAAAGCCAAGCTGATATATCAAAGATTAAAGATGGCATAAAATCAGCTTTAATGAACGCTGACATAGAGATAGTTGATTCGATATACAGCCCATTGTGGGCAGTTTTAATGAGGGAAGGTTTTAGTGTCAGAAAAAATAAGTTTTTGTTCGAAATTTATAGATTGGAGCCAGTGGTCCTTTATAAATATTCCCTGAAAAAACTTAATCCTGTGCAAAAAGTCCAGTTTACTAGGGGCATTAAGAGAATTTTAAAGGACACAAAAGGAAAAATCTTGTCAAGAGCCGTTGTTTTGGTGCCTCTCAACAAAAAAATCGAGTTTGACGAATTTTTATTAACATGGAATTTGTTCTATGAAACGCAAAGTTATGAATTGTTTCCGATATTGAGAAAAAGTGAAATTGCTTGAGTTATATAGCCAGCAAAACCAATCCCGCTAAAACAGAAATAGCCCCCATTTTATTGCTTAATTCTATCGTTTCTTTAAAAAATATCATTGCCAGAATTATTGTCACAGCAGGGAATGCAGAAGCAACAGAATAAACTATTGAAGTGTATTCATGGCTTATTCCCGCTCCAATGGAAAGGAAAGCAGCGGTTTCTAAAATTGCAACTATAATAACGAAGAGTTTAGCATTTTTTGGAAAAGAAAGCTCTTTTTTTGCTATAACAGAAAATAGAATAATCAGGATAAGCCCAAGAAACCTGATAAGAAAAATAGGCACAAACCATCCAAGGTGCTCTATTAAAACATCAATAAGCGCAAAAGACACTCCGAATGAAAGCATCGCTATGACGCCGTACTCAACTCCTGCCGCAACCTTATTGAGCTTTAGCTTTGCAATGTCTTTGAGCTTAAAGGAAGCGAGAATAGCGCCGATTATAACTAAGCTTATCCCAAAGCCCTGCAAATAAGTTATTCTTTCGCCAAGAAAAGCAAGGCTCAAAATAACAGTAACTACTGCAGAAGATGCGGCAATCGGGCTTATTATCGATATAGTGCCGACCTCAAAGCCCTTGTAGAGTGATATATCCCTCCGGAAATATTTGGAAAATCAAAGAAAAGAATAAAGATAGCAGCAAATGCAGATACGCTGATGAGCTGGCTCCATACAGCTGTCTTTGCAACTCCTGCTTTTCTGGAGGCTTTAGCAGCAAAAAAATCAGAAATGCCCCAGCTGAGCATTGTTATTATGCCGAATATTATGCCTAAAGATATTGCCATGGATAAAGATTTTTTGCTTGGATATAAAAAGTTTGTTTTAAATCTATAAGAAAAAAACGCGCCAGGGAGGACTTTCGCAGCAGGAAAGCAATCCTTGCTCTTCGAACCCCCGGCCTAAAGGTTAGGAACCTTTCGCTCTTTTTGGCTGCATCAAAGCAGCATCCAAGCTGAGCTACTGGCGCATACTAAACAGAATAAAAAGCTTATTTAAAAATCTTTATAATATGGAATTTGTAATATCAAAACTGGGTTTCTAAGAATATCCATCAATTATAGCTTTTCCGCGCCAGCAATGATGCGCCCATAACATATCTTAAGTTTCTGGAGATGCTGTTGGCAGTAACCTTTCCTACTATTTTCCCGTTCTCAACTACTATCAGCCTTCTTATCCTTTTTTCGCACATCTTTCTGCTGGCTTCTGTAATGTCCTCATCAGCATTTATTGTTATTAAAGGGCTGTTCATTATCTCTTTTACCGTTAGGTAATCTGGATTCTTTCCTTTGGCAACGACCTTCCGCAGAATATCGCGCTCAGTCATTATGCCGATAGCTTTGCCTTTTTCTTCTACGAGCACAGAGCCAATCAGCTTTTCATCCATTATAGCCGCGGCTTTTGAAACTGATATGTCAGCAGAAATCCTAAGCACGTTGTGCATTATCTCTTTTACCTGCATATGTTTTCATTTGGGGTAATGTGTATAAAAAGTTTGTCATTTAAGGGCTCGATTGCAAGTTAACTCATAAAAGTCAATAAAATGGGCAAAAATGCTTAAATTTGATTGTAGACGCTAATCCAAGCGTCGCGGCTATTTTGTGATTAGCCAAGACGCGAAAATCAAAGAACTTGCAATCAAGCAACCACAGCAAAACTTTATAAATCTCCCATAATTCCTGAACCATCAAAATGGCAGGAAATTATGCTATCATATGCCCAAGAGCAGAAATGGTGGCCTATGCTCAACAAAGTATTCATTCTGCATTAGCTTTGGGGGATGGAGTTGTTCCCATTAGAGAAACAAGGGAGCCTATTATCAGTGCTCTTCTCAGCTGTTATAGCCATAGAATAGCTTACGATGGAAATGCACCAAGAAGGGAAAGACACAAACTGCTGAAAAAGGAGCTTAGGGCAATTGTTGAAGATGCAGCAACCATGCAGGGCCTTGAAAGGCGCAATGTTGTGCAGATACATCTTAATGGAAATCAATTAGGGGATATTGTTCTGGCAAGTGTTGATGGAGTCAGCGCAGGAGGCAGTGTATACTGGGTAAGAGCAAATGTATACTCAAGCAATGGGCGATTAACAGATTATTTGGGACCAGAGCCATAAAAAATAAATTGTAAACTATAAATTTTGAAGATTCATCCAAGCACTTTCTCAACATTTTTCTTATGCTCTTCCTTTCCCTGCACCAATAATTTTCCGTTTTTGTATAATGTAATTGTGCAGGGCCCTTTCATCCTCACATGCTCGTGCTCTGTTGAAGTTGGGACGAACTTATAGCCAAAATCCTCCAATTTCTTTAGCTTGCCTAGGATGCCTGCATTCTTGTCTTCAACTTTATCAATGAATTGCGAGAAATCCTCAAGTTTTTTCTGGAATTTTTTGTTTATTATATCTTGGTAAGGGAACCAGCTTTTCCTGAACAAATAGCTGTAATCTTCGTAATGCTTTTCTAAAAATGCTACTGTTTTGTGGTCTGACATATAGCCGCTGCCAAAATCTATGCCTATCCCCTTTTTTATTTTTTCTATCTCTCTGTCTCGTGTGACTTTTGCAAGTATTGAAGCACCGCCCACAACAACGTAATTGAAATCTGCCTTATGCTCAAGAACCAGATTCATTTTTTTATTGTTGACAAAGCCGGAAAGATACTCTTTGTAGCTTGATATATTATTGCTGGGCGCATCAACAATTGCCTTGTCCGGATTTAGCTTATTTAGTATCTGGGCAGATTTTCTTGCCTCCAGCAGGTTTAGGTTTAAGCCGTCATGGTTTCCGACAGCCAGGTCTATTTCCTCAGGGCTGACAACAACAATGTCAAAATCTGCAGATATGCCTTTTATCTTATCGAACAGGAATTCTCTCCTTTCCCGTGTAAGAAGCTTGGAGTCTTTTACCTCCAGCCTCACAAGCTTTTTTTCATCTTCCCCTTTTATGAGCAGTCCGCACATCACCATCGGGCCTATAACAGGGCCGCGTCCAGCTTCATCAATTCCGCATAACAAAATTTTTATCACCCAATTCTGATTTAATGCGCTAAAATTCCGCCAATTTCATGAAAATCATAGATTTTCAGGATCCTCGAAAACCTTTGGTTTTCGGGAAACCGGAAATACTTTGGATTTCCCAGTTCACCAAAAATTTTTGATTTTTGCGTGCTATGATTGGCGGTAAACTAGTGGCGGAATTCGCTGAGTCAAAAACCACTTACACGCTTTATTAATGTAAACATGCCACCAATCTCTGATTGGTGGTTTTTGACGATTAAAGAACGTGCTATTTAAATTTTGTTATGAATCAAAAACTATGAATGCAAATATGGAAATAATGTATAACAACTACAAATTCCAGGCAAACTTAAGAGTTTTTTCATTTTAATTTAGCTTATTTATCCCTAAATTCTTCCATTCGGTCATTCATATCTATGGTTTCAATCTTTTCCATGTCTTTTATGTATGTTTTTTCCCACTTGTTCATGTTTTTTTCACCTCGTGTTTTAATTTTTTATAGAGAAATCTGATGCTCCCGTTGTTTTTCAGAAGGAACATCAGAAAATCTAAATGGCTTTAAATGCAATGGCCACTAGCATATGATAAGAAGAATTACAAGTTCCGTTAACTGTGCTAATAAGCATTTTATTATCTATACTCAACAGCTTATATTTAAATGTTGTCATTATAAAATTTATAAATGCTGGAAGCAAAAATCACCGCAAACTATTTAAATACTCCATATCAACACCATGTTTTATGGCGAATATATCAAGATTAAATATTTTGACTCTATTGCTGGTTTTAGTTCTGGTGCTGATTTAGCCATAGCCTAAAATTTTAAAGGTTTATGGCATCATTGATTAAATAAGCCTTAATTAAGGCACTCAATAAAAACAAAGCATTGAAAAAACAAGCAAAAAAGAGCCATCAACAAAAGCATAAACTCAATAATAAAAACGCAAAATCAATGAAAAAATAGAAATTTACGAGGAAATCAAATATTTCCAGTACCCACTTCGTGGGTTTTCAAGCATAAAAAGTATTTCATACTTTTTATACAATACAAAAACCTTGGGAAATTAATCGGCAAAAGTTAACAGCCAATACGAAAAACTCATTAACAAAAAATAAGAATCAGCGTAAATCAATATAAACTAAAAAAATATTCCGGCAATGAAAAAATAGAAATTTACGAGGAAATCAAATATTTCCAGTACCCACTTCGTGGGTTTTCAAGCATAAAAAGTATTTCATACTTTTTATACAATAAAAAATAATAAAAATAATCAAAAAGCCTAAAACAAAAAATGAAAAAAATACTGATATTTGACACAACATTGAGGGATGGAGAGCAAAGCCCAGGAGCCAGCCTTACCGTCCAGGAAAAGCTGATTATAGCAAAGCAGCTTGCAAAGCTGAATGTTGATATAATAGAAGCAGGCTTTCCTATATCATCTGATGGGGACTTTGAGGCTGTAAAATTAATCGCGCAAAATGTAAAAGGCCCAGTAATATGCGGATTGGCAAGAGCCATAAAGCATGATATAGGCAGGGCTTGGGAAGCAATAAAATACTCTGATAAGCCTCGAATTCATACTTTTATTGCAACTTCTCAGATACATATGGATAAAAAGCTGAGAAAAACAAAAGATGAAGTAATCCAGATGGCTGTTGATGCTGTATCGCATGCAAAGCAATATTGCGATGATGTTGAATTCTCTCCGGAAGATGCGGCAAGGACTGATATGGATTATATGTGCGATGTTGTAAGGGCAGCGATAAAAGCAGGAGCAACCACAATAAACATTCCCGATACTGTTGGGTATGCAGAGCCGGAAGAATTCGGCAAAAGGATAAAATATCTTTTTGAAAAAGTGCCGGAAGCCCACAATATTGTAATAAGCTGCCACTGCCATGACGATTTGGGATTAGCGGTTGCAAACTCATTAGCCGCGATACAAAACGGCGCAACACAGGCAGAGTGCACTATAAACGGGATTGGAGAGAGGGCAGGAAATGCCTCAATGGAAGAGATTGTGATGAACCTTAAGACAAGGCAGGATTATTTCAAAAGCTTCTATGCAGATATTAACACAAAAGAGATATACAAAACATCAAGGATGGTTTCAGAACTTACTGGACTGGCAGTGCAGAGAAACAAAGCCATTGTTGGCGCAAATGCATTCGCGCATGAAGCAGGCATACATCAGCATGGCGTTATCTCAGATAAATCCACCTACGAGATAATGTGCGCGGAAGATGTTGGATGGATAGGGCGGGGGCTTGTGATGGGAAAGCATTCAGGAAAGCACGCTGTTGAAGTGATTTTAAGGGAAATAGGCTATGAGTTATCTCCGGAGCAGATTGAAAAAATAATGGGCAAAATAAAGGAATTGGCAGACAAGCAGAAAGAAGTTATCAGGGAAGATATAATTGCGATAGCAAGCGACGTTGCAGGCGCATTAACAAAAGAGGAGAGCATAATCGTGCTTGAAGAGATTAAAGTCAGCACAGGAAACAAAACAAAGCCAACAGCTTTTGTAAAATTAAAAATAAGGAATGAATCCAAAAATGGCTCTGGAGAAGGTGTGGGCCCGGTTGATGCGGTGTGCAATGCTATAAGGTCTGTCGTTGGCCCTTCCATCTCTTTAAAGGAGTACAATCTTAAAGCCATAACCGGCGGTACAGACGCATTGGCGGAAGTAGCTATAAAAGTTGAGGATGACAGAGGCAATATTTTCAAGGCTGAGGCTGTTGACGAGGATGTTATAATGGCATCAACAAAAGCTTTCATGCAGGGGATAAACAAGGCATTAAACTTCAAGAAAGCCACAATAAAGGCAACAGAAGGTGCAATATAGCATGAAAGGCAGCAAGCTCATGGTGGAAACTTTGCTCAAGGAAAAAGTTGACACACTCTTTGGGATTACCGGCGGGGTAATAATCCCTTTTTATGATTCCCTGTATGATTACAAAGACCAAATCAGAAATATCCTTGTAAGGCATGAGCAGGGCGCTGCGCATGCGGCAGAAGGCTATGCAAGAGCCTCTGGTAAAGTAGGAACCTGCATATCCACCTCAGGACCGGGAGCATGCAATTTAGTCACGGGGATTGCTGATGCAATGATGGACTCTGTCCCGATAGTCGCAATTGCAGGCCAGGTCGCAACTTCTTTGATAGGCAATGATGCTTTTCAGGAAACAGACATGATAGGCATAACCATTCCGATAACAAAGCATAACTACCAGATAAGAAACACAGATGAT
>Ga0209211_10005394_pt1 | contig 19170 bp, 14 predicted proteins | sample RifGroA2_FD_183992 | JGI IMG/M metagenome (GOLD analysis project Ga0209211, IMG submission 183992) | Groundwater microbial communities from Rifle, Colorado, USA - Groundwater A2 (SPAdes) (version 2) | ecosystem: Environmental > Aquatic > Deep subsurface > Groundwater | place: Rifle, Colorado...
GATACGGCGGCGGCGACGGAACCGGTACGGGTTCTTTTGCAATCTTCTCTTCCAGGAACTTGATGGCAGCTTCAAGCTGCGCATCCTTTCCATTGAACGCGGCATGCGGCAGATTGTCGACGACGAAATCGGGATCGACGCCGTGTCCCTCGATTAACCACACGCGCTCAGGCCCATAGACACCCGTCTCCGCAGCTGTGGCGATCCCTTTGTCCACCAACCTGTTGCTTGAACTCAGCCAAATCTCTCCGCCCCATGTTCGCGTACCGATGACAGGCCCCATTCCAAGCCGGCGAAATCCCTCCGCAAAGGCCTCGCCATCTGAAGCCGTCCGTTCATTGCAGAGAACAACCATATGTCCCCGAAACGCGTACTGCATACTCCAGTAGGGAGATCCTACACGCGGCTGCCAATAGAACCAGGCTTTCCGAAGCAGTTTTCCCAGAATCCAGCTGTCGATATTGCCGCCGCGGTTGTGGCGCACATCGATAATCAGGCCCTTGCGGTGAAACACGGGGTAAAAATTCTTCACCCATTCCGTGTAATTGCCACCTCCCATCGCACGCAAATGGACATATCCTATCTGATTTGCACTTTCCTTGTCAACCTGAAGCCGGCGGGTATATTCCCACTCATCGTAGCGCAAATTGGCCTCAGCCGCGGAAGAAATGGGTTCTACCATCACGGTGCTTGTTGTTTTGGACGTTGCCGATTGCAGTTCCAGCAGAACCTGCTGACCCACGGTGTTCCTCAAGAGGATCGCCGGATTGTCAACGGAGAGCGTCGAGACCCCGTTGATGGAGACGATCACGTCGCCCTCCTTGACACCAAGGTATGGGCGGGCCAATGGAGAAAGATCAGAAGGATATTCGGGGCTCGTCCTGTAGATATGATCTATGCGCCACCCTTTTCTTTTTTCATCCTTTGCCAATCTCGCACCAAGCGAGCCGGCGGCTACGTTGTCGTCGCCCCTCCTCAGATCACCTCCGGATACATAGATGTGCAGCGCCGAAAGTTCGCCCACGAGATGACCGAACAGGTCGCTCAATTCGTCCCTGTCGGTCACACGATCGACAAAAGGAACATATCGTTTAAACAGCCCTTCATAATCAATTCCGTGCATATTCCTGTCATAGAAATAGTCACGCTCAAGTCTCCAGGCATCCCTGAACATCTGGCGCCATTCTTCCCCCGGCTGAATTGAAAATGTCCACTTCGAGAGATCGACCTTCTTTTCAGCCAGCGACGAGGGGGTGCTTGAGCCGGCGTCGATGACATACAAATCATTCCCCTTTTGCACCAGGAGCTTCTTGTTGTTTGGCGAACGCTCGTATCCCGAAACATCTTCAACGAGCGTTTTCGTTTTTACATCGTCATTCTTGATATCGACCGCCAGAAGTTTTCGCTTCGCTCCAATTCCCACCTCCGAATCAAGCATGAAGAGCACTTTTTCTATGGCGGAGAGCTCGCCGTAGCGCCCTGCGGGGAGAGGAACCTCATAGAGCCGGTCCTGGATGCCTTCAAGCGCAATGGTCACAACGGCTTTCGTTTCTTTCTCGTCCTTCTTTTCTTTCGTCTCTTTTTCGTCTTTCTTCTCAGCAGGTTTTTTCCTGAGTTCGTTCTCCGGCAGGAACGGAAACCATTCATCCGCGGTCATTCCCAGGGCATAGATCTTCGTGGTCTTATCGAAGAACGGTTCCGGCTGCCGGGGACCCCAGGGGCTTCCGACAACGGAAGCAAAGGTACGGTCCGAGAGGAAATAGAGCCATTTTCCGTCTGTACTCCATGCAGGATTCCATGAATCCGTCCGATCATTGGTGAGCTCGGTGTTTGTTCCCTTTTCCACAGAGTAGAGGCTGATCGTGGAGTTCAGATTGTCTGTGTTTTCGACGTACGCAAGCCATTTGCTGTCGGGAGACCACGCAAGGTCGAAGAACATCCCCCATTCTGACGTTGCGATCTTCTTCGTTTCCTTCTTGTCAATATTGTGAATCCAGAGTTTCAGATCCTTGTCGGCGAACGCGATCAATGTTCCGTCGGGGGAGGGAATTCCATCGAACCGGATCACGGTTCCGCCTGATGTGAGTTGTTCCGTTGTGCCAACGCCGTTTGCCGGCATTCGGTGAAACTCGTTCTCGCCTGACTGGTCCGAGATGACCATAAGAGACTTTCCGTCGGGAAAGAAGCGCGCGATTCTGTTTCGAATTCCCTCCTGGCGGCTCACGCGAACAATGCGTCCCTGCTCTGAGGGGAGGACAAAAACGTTGCCGCGCGAGGTCAGGACTACCCTGTCGCCGTCCGGAGAAACATGGGCCGAGCTCAGGTAGTCCATCGGTTTGGTCACCCACTTTTCGCGCATCTGATCGAAATCGGAAGAAAGCGCGATGTCGATCTTCCTGTCGGTCCCGCTCGAAATGTCGAACAACCTCAGATCCGCGACAAGTTGATACACAATCCTGCCGTTGTCGAGTGCCGGGTAGCTCACATCGAAACCGTCATGGCGCGTATGCTGCTTCAAATCCGAGCCATCCTCTTTCATCGACCAGACGTTCATTGTGCCGTCGCGATCGCTGACGAAATAGACGCGGCCGCTCCACCACATCGCGTCCTTGCTCGTGCCCGGATAATCGGCTGTGAGAGGAACTGCCTCGACGGACCCTCCGGTGAATTTCCACAGGTTCTGTGCAGTGCCCCCCTTGTATCGTTTGGTATAACTTCCCTGGAATGCCAGGCGCGTGAAGAAGAGAGTTGCCCCTGTTGATTCAAACGAGCCCTGACTTGCCTGCGCCAGGGGGAGAACCGTCTCGGAATTGTCACGCAGATTGATACTGATAAGCTGCCAATTCGGCAGCGTTGAGTATTTCTCCGTTGCGGCAAGAACCTTCCCGTCCGAGGTCCAGCCAACGACATTCGTCGTCCTTCCCGCGAATGAACGGCGGGTCGGAAGACCTCCGGCAAGGGGCATGGTATAGACTTCCACCGGACCTTCATACTGAGCTGAAAAGGCAATGAGCGATCCATCGGGAGAAATACTTGCGCGGGTTTCCAGCCCCTGGTGCGTCGTCAGCCTCCTGGCAATTCCCCCGTCGATTCCGACCGTCCACAGGTCGCCTTCGGATGTAAAAACGACGGCCGTCCCGTGAAGAGCCGGCATACGATAGTAGCCCACACGCTGCTGGGCAATTCCTATCGCGAGTGGTATCGCAAGAATGCACATCAACCTTTTCATGGAAACTCCGTTTCGTGGCAAATGAGAATCCTATTTCTGACAGTCCTATGCTGAAAGCTGACTTCTGACATCTGGTCTCTGACCTCTGACTTCACCTGACCTCCAAATAATCCTTCTCCGGCAATTTCGGAAACGCGGCATGCGGTTCGGCCTGATACCAATAAGCCACCGAGGCAATGTCGTCCTGCAACGGTAAATACCTCCCGCCAGACCGCCATCCCAATGCCTGGATCGTCACTTTGAGGTCTTTCTCAAACCGAATCGGATCCATGATATGCCAGCGATAGAGTCCGAAACGCTGTTGAGAGTTGTACAAGCCGTCGGGACGAATGACTTGATGCAGCCCCGTGTACGGCGTCGAAAATTCCTGATACTGGTGTGTTTTCTGATTCTCAAAGTTGTATGAACCGCAGAAGTAGTCTTCCGTTCCTGTTCCGGCGATTGTCGGAAACTCCTTGTCTCCATCCATAAAGAACTTGATCTCACCTTCACCCCACCATCCGGTGTTGTTCACTCCCCACGCCATGTACGTTCCCACATAGTGTCCCCATCCCTTCACGTTGTCGAGAATGGTGTAGACTTCCTTGTACTGGAGAGGGTTCTGCCGCCTGAACTGCGCGTGGAAATACGCGGCATCGCCCGGGACATCTGACAACGCATAGTCAATCTGATAATACACCGTCGCGTCATCTTCCCCGATGTTTTCGATCGTCAGCTTCGCAGACTTTTTGAACGGCATTTCCCAGTAACAATTGAACGCGCTGCCCGGGTTGACGCACACAGGGAGAGATGAAAGCTGGGCATACTGGTTCCATCCGCTGGCAAAGAAATCTCCCACCGGCACCTCCACCGAAGGCGTCGACTCGCCGTCCCAGTACATCCGAAGTATCAAGTACCGCCAATGACCTGTCGGAGTCAACCAGATGTGTTGAATGGCTCCGCTTCCGTTGATCTCTCCGAGCACGAATGTCTCTTTCGACTTGATCTTCACCGAAGGTGAGATTTTCCATCCCTGCCCAAGATCCTTGGCCGCGTTCTTCCCCGTTCCTTCAACCGCCATTCCCGCTTTCCCTTTTTCGCCAGTGAAGTTTTCCGGACTGATCGACCGCGTTTTGGCCTTCGAAAGCCTCGAGAGTGATCCCATCCCCATGTTGAGTCCTGTCTGCGCTTGAAGCGCCGACCCAATGAGCCCCGAGAGGGCTATCACAGCAATTGCGCGTGAAGTCTGTTTCATGGCATTCTCCTCATCTGTGTCGTTTACGTTCTATTTTCAGTCTCTTTTTCTGTGTCCACAAACAACAGAACACGCCTGCCCGCCGGAGTGCCGGCACGCAGGCAGGTCTGCGTCCTTTGCGACTCTGCGTTGTAGTCTATATTTGAAATTGAGACACTACCTGAAATTGCGCCAGGTTGCATATCCGTGTCGTTTCCGTGTTTCTTTCAATGCTTTTTCCGTGTTCCAAATTGTTTCAATTCGTCAGAAGCTCTCCTCCTTTATCGATATTCTCTTTTGTAAAGAACCGCGAAGAAAGCGTCATCTCCTTTTGAACCTTTTCCCCGTGAAAGATCCTGAGCGCGGTCTCAATGGCTTCTCTTCCACCGGTCGGGTATTCAAATGATGCAGCCATAATTCCCTGCTTCACATACATTTGCCCCTCCTGGGGAAGCGCATCGATGCCAATAAAGAGCATCTGTTTTTCTCTTCCTGCGGCACGGGCTGCCAAATATGCACCGTGAGCGCCGGGATCATTGTGCGCATAAACCAGGTCAATGTCAGAAAACCTTGCCAGTGCCGATTCCATCTCCTTTCGCGCATTCGGTTCCAGCCATTTCATGTCGGCTTCAAAAATGACGTTGATGCCGCTTCCCTTGATCCCTTCGCGAAATCCCGAGTGCCGATCCTGCCCCGGTGTGGAGGTCATTAATCCTTTCAGCTCGGCGACGGACCCTTTTCCGCCAAGTTTCGTGACAACCCATCTTCCGGCGGCGGCACCGATCTTCTTGTTATTCGCCCCAATGAAACATGTGTAGTCCTCGCCCAGCACACGCCGATCGAGAACAATCACGGGGATCCCGTTCTTGTAGGCGTCGCGGACAGGAGCGGTAAGCGGAGCAGCCTCCTTCGGCGAAACGATGATCAGATCCACCCCCGCGCGGACGAATTCCTCAAGGTGAGCGCGCTGTCGCAGATTGTCATTCTGCGCATCCTTGAAAACAACGGTAAGCTCGGGGTATCCTTCGGCCCCCTTTTTCACGTCGGCATTCATCTGCACGCGCCACGGCTCTCCGAGATTACACTGACTCATCCCGATGACCCAGGACTTTTTTTGCCCTAGGAGGAGAGTGAAAGAAAGTGTGAGCAGAACAAAACCGATTGAAAGGCTTTTTCTCATGATCGTGTCCCTTGAAAAAGAACGGCAGCAACAATGATGATCCCCGTGAGGACAAGCCGCGTCTCTTCACCGACCGCATTGATGCTCAGGATCTTCTCGAGCGATCCGATGATGAGAATCCCGAGCACCGTCAGCCCCATCGTCCCCCGTCCGCCGCGAAGAGTCGTCCCGCCGATGACAACCATCGCTATGGCAGTGAGCTCATATCCCACGCCCGTCTCGGGATCTCCCTGCACCTCCTGACCTGCCTGACACATTCCGGCAACCGCGCAAAAAAGGCCGCTGAGCGTGTAAGAGAGAATCTTCATCCTGCTTACGGGAACGCCCGAATACCAGGCCGCCTCTTCGTTTCCGCCGATCGCATAGAACCTCCGCCCCCACACGGTTTGCGAAAGAAACAGCCAGCAGAGGATGACGCAGACAATGAGTACAAGCGTCACAACGGCAACATTGCCTCCCAACACGCGGGCATCAAGGAACTGAAATGAAGAGGGGACTGAAGCGTACTCGTAAGACCCATCGGCGGTTTGAACCGCTGTTGAGATCTTTTCGCCGCCCGAGATCAGTTTCGCCGCTCCACGGGCGAACACCATCATGGCAAGCGTTGCGATGAAAGGTTGGACCTTGAACCGGGCGATAACCCAGCCGACAAGGACTCCGCAGGCCGAACCAACGGCCACCGTTACACCTGCCGCAAGAAGACCATTCCACTGAAGATGAATTGTCAGAAGAGAGAAGACGACCGCTCCCAGCGCCATGACGCTCCCGACAGCGAGGTCGATGCCGCCGCTGATCACAACGAGCGACATGCCGCACGCAAGAATGCCGTACACCGATATCTGCCGCAGCATGTCCCTGTGCGTTCCCCACTCGAAGAACGAGCCGCCGGCATTGAACACAACCCCGACGAGAAGGACAAGAATGAGGGAGAGTCCGGCCCTGGTCGTCGGAGATTGTAGAAAATATCTTAGGCTCGGGGCCATCTCGGAGACTTGTTCGATAAAGGGCTGAAGCCCTTGGCTGTTGTTGGTGTCTCATAACCCCCGCCTAAAGGCCGGGGCAAATCAATTTGCTGTAATAGGATAACTCTGGTTTACCATGCCTCTCGAGCTTCCATCACGAATTCTCCAGTCCCAAATCCGTTTCTCCGCCCTTTCAAAGCATAGCCGGGTTTCAAGCATCAAGCCGTCTTCAAAGCATTAAGCCGTTTTTCAAGCATCAAGCTGGGTTTCAAGCATCAGGCCGGTTTCAGGTATTGCCCCGCCCTTTAGGGCGGGGATAAAGAAAAGCGACGGAAGGAAGTGGTTTCAACCACTTCCGTAAATCCGCAGCTACTTGATTCCACAAATGCTCACATTCAATCCGAGTTCATCCATTGCCGCCGCTTTGATCAGCATTCCTTTCTTTGCGTTCTGGACATCGGGCGTGTACACAACATGAATATGGTTTGACTTATGCCGGGCCATCATTTGATCACGCGACGCACCTTTGAGGACAGCGTGCATGATGGGCCACTGCGGGGTTGTCAGATTCCAACGCTCCTTCGTCTCCTCAGCAGGGAGTGAAACCACCTCGGCAAGCCCGGTGTCGTAATTCAGTCTGTCGTTTGCCACAAATACCCTGCTCCAGACCACCCAGCCCGGTTTGCTTATCCCCTTGAGCGTTCCTCCCCCGAGTCTGAAGTACATCGGCGGCTGGCGTTCGCTCGAGGCGCCGCGATAGCCGTCGACAAAGTGCGCGGGAGGAGCAGCGCCCGAGATTTCGAGCACCCACACAAAATTGCTCTTTCCGTTCTTCCGGAACTCCCTTCCCCAGCGAAGATCATGCAGTGTGTTCTCCGGCGGAAACCCGAGCTTGCGCCAGAGCCGGTACGTCACTAACGCGTCGAGCCCTGCGCATTCATCGACTTCGTTGAAATGAGGAACCGCTTCGCCGGCGAACAGTTCCTCTCCCCCTTCCGAAAAAACCGGCGGACGGTCAACATTATTGAGAAGCCCTTCGGCAAGGTCCGAGGCGGGGGTCAGATCTTTGAGCCCCTGTTGATACTGGATCCCGATGGCCGCGCATCCGAATTCATCCGCCAATCGAACAGCGGCGATGTACATCTTGCATTGCTGCAGAACCTGGTCTTCCGTCAGGTCTTTTTTCTCATCCCAGCCGAACTTGAACTGAATTCCCTTTCCCTTCAGCCAATCGAAGGCCTTTTTAGCATCGAAATCGGAAACCGTCTTCATCTTTGCATAGAGGGTTGATTGGCTGAGACGTTCTTTGAAGACCCCTGTCTGGTGAAGCAATTCGTCGGGGATGATGGCGTTATACATCCCCATGCATCCTTCGTCGAATACCCCCATGATCGCCTTCTGCTTGCGAAATTCGTTTGCAAATGATCTCCCCGCATTCTTCAGCACCTCAGGAATCTTGACCTTGCCAAAAGGGACAACGTGAGAGGTATCGTGCTTGACTTTTCCGGTCTTCATCCATTGCGCCAGTCCCTTCAGGAAGAAATCGTCGGTGAAATCCTCGCTCCACAACGAAGAGTATTCGACGCCCGCCTTTGTCAGGGAACCGTTGAGATTCAGGAGACCGACGAGCCCGGGCCACGTGCCGCTCCAGTTCGCAACGGTCAGGATCGGGCCCTGATGCGTCATCAAACCGGCAAGGACATGGTGGCTGTATTGCCAGACTGCTTCTGCCACGATAAGAGGCGCTTTCGGAGGCATTGATTGGAAGACCCTCATTCCGTACGCCTGACCGTCGATGAAGCCATGTTTCTTCTGCGCGTCGTACGTATGTGCGCGTTGAATTGCTCCGCCAAGTTTTGTGACGGCCGCTCCAAGCTGCCGTTCCATTTCCGCCTGCGCGGCTTCGCAATTCTGATTAGCCGCAAGGCGGAGGTCGCCGCTTGCGATGAGATAGATCGTTTTCATGGATGCCTCATGGTCGCAAGAAAAGTAACGGAAAGCGTGGAAGAACGAAGAGCATCTGGTTCTCTCTTCCCTGAAGAAGGCCGGGACAGCACGAACAATGTAGAGAAATGAGGGTTCTTATTCCAATAATTCGTGATGCAATGAGGGAGCGGTTATTTCACGGCATAAAACAAAAAAGCCGACTCTTTCGAGCCGGCTTTTTGAAAATGGTCACCTTGTCACGGATAGAATCGGAATGCCAATCCGCCCTCCAGCCCCAGCCCCACGTTCGGAGAGACGACCAAAGCCGGCCCTATCTCGAAAGCGATATCGAACGGATTGTTCGGGAACAGATAATCCACGCCGAACATGAATCTCACTCCGAAGCCCAAGGTGCCGGATGGGTAACGCGGCCCTCCGTAGGTCGCGGGTCCTACAAAGGCCCCGGGTCCGTAGTAGAAGGGAAAGCTCGGGTTGTCGAACTCATTTGAGTGAAACACATAGTCAGCCCCGATCGCTATGCCGCCAAATCCGCCTCCCACATAGGCCTGAATCGCCTCCCGGTGAGTACTCCAGTATTTTATCGAGAGCCCCGTCGGTGCGCCGATGATCAGTCCGATGCCGAACTTTTTCGACTGGGGCTGAGCGATTCCCTGCCACGATGCTGCAATGGTGAGAAGAAGAATTGAAAGAACAGTACGTCTCATCAAAGCCTCCTTAAGATGTTCTTTTCTTGTGTTTCCCGACGTATCACTGTTTAATAAACAGGTGTTGACGGCAAGAATCATTGTTTTCGGTCACACGGGCGGAAATTTTCACACGGCAAGGTCTGACAATTACGTCAAACTGATTAATTACACCACATGAGTTCTCGCCGATTCCAACGAAACCCACGAAAAAGGAAAAGCCTTGCAACAAGAGACGCAGAGCAAACACGAAGATTACGAAGGCAGGATTCCTCTTTAAGTTCTTCGTGTGCCTTCGTGTAATTCTTTTCTTTCCTCGCATGTCCTTGATTTTGAACCAAGAATTCCCTATCACGCTTCCGATGTTCCTTTCTCTTCTTTGAAACTTCCGGCTTCAACTTCCCGCATGTGAAAGGAGGCATGTATGTTGCCCCTGATCCGAATGCTTCTCCTTGTTGTGATCTGTTTCCCCGTTGCGTTCTCCTTTGGCCAGAAGAAACCAAACCAACCCAAAACCTTCACCGCCAATGCTCTCGAAGAGATTGCTTTCCCACTCGGCGGAATCGGAACGGGATGCGTTTCACTCGGCGGACGCGGTGACTTGCGCAATTGGGAAATCTTCGGAAAACCCGACAAAGGGAGCAGACTTGATTTCTCGTTCTTTGCCGTCTGGGCGCAGGCCCGAGGCAAGCAAGGAGTCGCAAGGGTTCTCGAACGAAGGTTCGCTCCATCATATGGCGACCGGGGGCATGGCTTGGCCCAGCAACAGCTTTCCGGGTTGCCACGGATGGCTGAGGCGGTCTTCCGCGGCGAATTTCCTTTTGCCTGGATCAACTTCAAGGACCGAGACCTCCCCGTGGAAATTTCTCTCGAAGCCTGGAACCCCTTCATTCCTCTCGATGTCGAAAACAGCGCTCTTCCGATGGCAATCTTCACGTGGACGATCAAGAATCCCACAAAAGACACGATCGATGTCTCATTGGCCGCAAATCTGCTCAATCCGATCGGATCCCGATACACAAACGTCAAGGGAGAGCGGCCCGGCCTCGGGAAGAACCTCAATGTCTACACGGAGAAGGGCGATGTGCGGGGACTTTATCTTGTTTCCCTCAAGGTTCAAGAGGATGATCCCAACTACGGATCAATGGCATTGACCACATCGTGGCCCGACATCAACGTGCAGACCCGCTGGTATCGGGGCGGATGGTGGGACCAATGTCACGTCTTTTGGGATGATTTCTCAAAGGATGGCAGGATTCGCGAGGTCAGAGACACATCGGCGTCGGCGGAAAATCGATCTGATGTCGGGTCACTCGTGCTGCTTGCAACATTGCCACCCCGGAGTGAAGTCTCCCTCCCCGTCTTCCTCACATGGTATTTCCCCAATCGGGAAAATTACTGGAATGGCGAGAAAGAGGTCCGCGGGAAGATGATGAGGAATTACGTCGCGGGAAAGTTCACTGATGCGATATCGGTTGCGGATTATGCGAACAACAATCTCACGAAGCTCGAAAAAGAGACGAGGACATTTCATAACGCCCTGTTCGGCACAAGCCTGCCTGACTATGTCATTGATGCCATCTCGAGTCAAATGTCGACGTTGAAATCCACCGTCTGCATTTTATTGGAGGATGGATCGTTTTTCGGATTTGAAGGAGTGAGCGATCAGGGGGGATGCTGCCCGATGAACTGCACACATGTTTGGAACTACGAGCAGACGCTGGCATTTCTGTTTCCTCAACTCGAACGCTCCATGCGTGAAACGGATTTTCTCCACAACACGCTGCCGAACGGATACATGACATTCCGGACCCTTCTCCCGTTGGGCGACGACCAGTGGAAATTCAAAGCATGCGCTGACGGACAAATGGGCTCTATTATAAGAGCGTATCGTGACTGGAAACTCTCCGGCGATACGGAGTGGCTGCAAAGACTCTGGCCAAAGATCAAAAGCGCCCTTGAATTTGCATGGCTTGGGTCGGGCGATCCGCCGCCGCAGGGATATGAGTGGACCAAGGAACAGGTCCCGATGCCGTGGGATCCCGACAAGAACGGCGTCATGGAGGGAGAACAGCACAACACATACGACATTGAATTCTACGGGCCCAACACGATGATGGGATCGCTCTACCTCGGGGCATTGAAAGCCGGGGCAGAAATAGCGGATGCAATGAAAGAACCCGACAAAGCAACCGAATACCGTGGACTGTTTGAGAATGGAAAGAAATTGTACGATGAGAAACTCTGGGCCGGGGATTACTACATTCAGGACATGTATGTATTGGATGGGCTGAAGGTGCCTGAGCACCTGGTTTCGCCTGAAGACGAGGAATGTGAAGATGGATGCGAGTGCGATACGGCCCCCGGGGGAAAGACAAAGGCAATGGATTCTGCTCACGTCGTTCCGAAGTATCAATACGGAAAGGGCTGCCTTTCCGACCAGCTCCTGGGACAATACCTTGCCCACGTTGCCGGCTTGGGGTACGTTCTTGACAAAGATCATGTCAAACAAGCGATGCAATCCATTTATCGGTACAATTTTCGGCCCTCGATGAAGGATTTCGCCAACGTGCAGAGAGTCTATGCGGTCAACGACGAAGCAGGGCTTCTCCTCTGCTCATGGCCGCATGGCGACCGTCCCGCTCTTCCGTTTGTCTACAGTGATGAGGTCTGGACGGGCATTGAATATCAGGTGGCAGCAACGCTCATTTACAACGGATGGGTGAAGGAAGGGCTCGAGGTTGTCAAAGGAGTGCGTGCGAGATACAGCGGATTTAATCGCAATCCCTGGGATGAGGTGGAATGCGGGCATCATTATGCCAGGGCCATGGCAAGCTGGGCGGTTATGCTTGCGCTCACAGGATATCACTACGACGGAGTGACTGGCCACATTGAATTCAGCCCGGTGATGAATGCAGGGAACTTCGCGACCTTCTGGTCTTGCGGACGCGCGTGGGGAAGCTACGAGCAGGTGCAGAAGAAGGGAGAGACCGTGATTCGTCTGAGCGTTTCGAAGGGTTCACTTTGGGTCGAGTCGATAAGCATGGGATCAATTTCGGGAAAACCGGCGGTGGGAAACGGACGCGTGACGCTTAACGGGGCCAAACAGGCAGCAACGATTGAAATGAAGGACAAAAGACTCCTGTTGAGACTTTCAGAACCGGCGACAATACCCGAGGGTTCTGTGCTGCAAGTGATTCTTTGATGATAGTGTCGTCGGGAGTTTCCTCCCGACAGCTGCGCAGAGTTGATCGCCATCTTTAGGACTTATTCCTAATTACACCCTCCTATTTGCTGAAGTCGGAACTCAGCGGTGGCGGCATCGTATAACTCTTCACAGTACCTTTTCATTTATTGGCCCTTCGACGTCCGGCCGGGTGCCGAGCGAGCGCCTCACAGTCATCCGTACTCTCCATCGGAAGGCGTATTCCATGTCTTTCAGAATTTCTTTGACGGAAATTCTTTTCCTGTTTCCTGCCGGCTTGCGCGGCAACAAGCACAACGACCGAGGCCTCAGATGAGGAACTATGCCCAATAATCCTGCTGATTCGGTAGTGTCTCAATTTGGTTGTAGTTTCTAACGCAGAGACCTGCCTGCGTGCCGACGATCCCAAGTCGAAATTCCCGTGAGTGTTCACTTCGGCAGGCCTTTGCGCCTCTGCGTTGTATTCTATATTTGAAATTGAGACACCACCGCTGATTCCAGTCCCTTGACAATAAGCGCGTAAATCACCAGATTGTTCACTGATTAGGTGTTCAGAGAAGTGTACCGTCTTCGGGGGTTGTTCGTCCCACATCTGTCCCATAGCGTCCGACTCAATTACTAAAGACTGCGAGTAAGAGGTCCGGAAGCGATTTTTGGCCGTTTCGTGGACCACACGCCGACTTTCCTCGCTGGAGGCCATTCTGCCATGGACTTCAGACAACTTTTTCCCCTTTTCAAACGTCTAACAGAAAGCCTGCCACACATCCCGCGGGAGCTTATGAAAAAGAGAGCCATACAAGCATTCTCCGTCCTCGCATTTATCGTCATCGTTGTATACGCCTACGCCGCCACATCGACGCCGGAATCCTCCACATCGATCTCCGTTCTTTTGAAGCGGGGCCCGTTCGTTGTCTCCGTCACCACGACAGGGGAATTGCAGGCGAAGAACTCGATCGACATTCGAGGTCCCGAAGGCGCACGCGCAGCGAACATCTGGCAGATGAAAATCTCCAATCTCATCCCTGAGGGGACCGTCGTCAAGAAAGGGGCATTCGTCGCCGAGCTGGACCGGTCGGAGATCATGCAGAAGCTGAAGGATTCGGAGCTTTCCGTCCAGAAATTCCAGTCACAATTCGACCAGGCGGTCCTGGATAGCGTTCTGACGCTCTCGCAGGCACGCGACGATTTGGTGAATCTGGGCTTCGCCATGGAAGAAAAACGAATCGCGAAGGAACAGTCCGTCTATGAAGCTCCGGCGATGCAACGACAGGCAGAAATCGACTATGAGCGGGCCCAGCGCAATGTTCAGCAATCGCAAAAGAACTATGTCACAAAGCGCAAGCAGTCAATAGCAAAGATCGTTGCGGTGAAGGTCGATCTTCAGAAAGAACAGAGCAAGAAAGATATCCTCGCTCAGACCCTGGGCGAGTTTACGATCAAAGCCCCCGCTGACGGCATGGTCATCTACGCGAGAGAATGGAACGGACGGAAAAAAGTGGTCGGGGCAACGATCAATCCGTGGGAGTCGGCTGTCGCAACCCTGCCGGATCTGAGTGTCATGGAATCCACCACGTATGTCAACGAAGTGGATATCCAGAAGGTCGCCGTCGGGCAGAAGGTTGAAATCAAGCTGGATGCGGATCCCAGCAAGAAGCTGAGTGGAATCGTACGCCAGGTCGCCAATATCGGGGAACAGCGCCCCAATGCCGATTCAAAGGTGTTTGAAGTAAAGATCCTCGTCAATGAATCGGATACAACACTCAGACCCGCAATGACCACAAGCAACACCATTATTGTGGCTACCCTCGACAGCGTTCTTTTTCTTCCTCTTGAAGCTGTTCATGCCCAGGAGGGCCGGTCATTTGTCTACAAAGCCAACGGGAGCGGCATCGTCAAACAAGAGGTGAAACTTGGCCTGATGAATGACAACGGCGTGATCGTCGAGAGCGGACTTTCGGAGAACGACACTGTGTTTCTTTCCACTCCCCCTGATGCTGCGGAGATACCTATCGACACCCTGACGGCACCGCCGCCGCCCGCACAATGACCGGTCTGCAATCTCTTAACCTGAATTTTCCCATAGCCCTTCAGGCCATCATCCATAACAAGCTGAGGGGCATTCTCACTTCGTTGGGTATTGTTTTTGGGGTCGCCTCGGTCATCGCCATGCTGGCCGTCGGCAAAGGCGCTCAGCAGGAGATCCTGGAGCAAATGAGGCTCCTCGGCACGAACAACATCATCGTCATTCCGACCGTCGAACAGGAAGAAGGAAAGGTCGAGGCGACGGGTGAATCGGAAAAGGCCGCTGCAAAGAACAAGTTCACCACCGGATTGACCCTCGCCGATGCATCTGCTATTCAGGCAACCATCCCACAGGTGGAATTCGTCAGCCCGGAGATCATCGTTGAAACCACGGTGATCCGCGAAGGATTGAAACGAAGCGGCAAGCTGGTAGGTGTCGACACGACGTTCTTCAGGACATCCGATTTCAAGATCGTACGCGGCAACGGGTTCACCGACACCCAGATTCGGGAGGCCTTCCCTGTGTGTATCATCGGGTACGGCATCGGATCGAAATTCTTTCCCGGAGAAGACCCGCTGGGGAAATTGCTCAAGTGCGGCAGCCTCTGGCTTACGGTCATCGGAGTGCTTCAAGAGCGAACGGTCAGCAAACAGAGTATCCAGCACCTTGGCCTGCGAGATTATAACATGGACGTCTACACCCCCGTCAGCACTCTCCTTTTACGGTACAAGAACAGGACATTGATCACGAGGCAGGCCGTTCAGGAGGCATCCCGAACGTATCGCGGAAACGATTCGAATGAAGAGAAGAAGAAGCCGAACTACCATCAGATCGACCGGCTGGTTGTAAGGATTTCCGAAAGCAGGTACGTTCCACCGGCAGCTGAAGTCATGAGCCGCATGCTGCAGCGACGACACAACGAGGTGGTCGACTACCAGATCACGGTGCCGGAAGAGCTTCTGAGACAGGAGCAGAGGACGAAACAGATCTTCAACATCGTTCTGGGAGCTATCGCCTCGATCTCGCTGCTCGTCGGAGGCATCGGAATCATGAATATCATGCTCGCCTCTGTGCTGGAACGAACAAAAGAGATCGGGATCAGGCGATCCTTGGGCGCCACCCGCAGGGATGTTATTCTCCAATTCCTCAGTGAGGCCGTATTCATCAGCGTCACCGGCGGATTCATCGGAGTTCTCTTCGGCGCGGGAATGGGAACGGCAATCGAAAAAACGACCGGCATTCTGACGATTGTCTCGGCCGATTCTGTCATACTCTCGTTCCTCATTTCGATGGCCATCGGCATTGCCTTCGGAATCTTACCAGCTAAAAGAGCAGCCGAACAGGACCCCATTGTGGCATTGCGCTATGAATAACACGACTCGTACGGGTTTTTTGACAATACTTCTGATCCTCACACTCGCGGCGGGGACAAGCCTTGCACAGCAGGATACCGTCACATTAGCTCTCGATACCTCCATTCGAACGGCTCTCCAGGGAGGCCCTTCCCTTGCGATTGCCCGTGAGCTTTTCACCTCTCAGCGCGAATCATACGACAGCTTCCGCTCGCTCCTGTACCCCCAATTGAGCCTCCAGGGTCAGGTCCCAGGGTTCTACCGGTCGATCTCATCCGTTGTTCAGCCCGACGGAACGACCAAATTCTATCCTCAAAGCCAGGCAAGCTCAACGGTGAATCTCGCCCTCTCCCAGCAGATACCGTTTACGGGCGGGGAGCTGCAGATTTCAACAGGGTTGAACAGGGTCGATCTTCTTGAAACCAATTCCGTTCTCTACCGGTCATCTCCTCTTTCGGTGACATTTCGTCAGCCCATTTTCCAGCTCAACACGCTCCGCTGGAATCTGGAGGAGCGGGAGATGCAAATAGACCGCGCCAACCGGCAGTGGGTTGAGGCACTCGAAGAAATTTCGCTCGATGTGACAAACAAATTCTTTCAGACCTATCTTGCTTCGATGAATGTCGAGAACGCCCGGAACAACGTTCAGATCAACGACACGCTCTACCAGATTTCGCTGGGGAGATACAACGTTGGGAAGATCGCGGAGAACGATCTTCTCCAGAGTGAACTTGCGCTCCTGAACGCACGAACCCAGTTTGACAATGCCACCATGGCCTTCGAGAATGCACAGAAGACCCTTGCATTCGCCCTCGGACTTCCAAAGCATACCCCTCTCCGTCTGGTGCCGCCCCAGAGTGTTCCTGCGCTCACGCTCGATCCCGCTCGCGCCGTAGCCGAAGCCAAATTGAACAGGAGCGACGTCGTCGACATGGAGATTTCGAAGCACTCGGCAGATCGTTCTGTCGCGCAGGCGAGCCTTGAAAACACTTTTTCGGCAACCCTTACGGCCAACGCAGGACTGAATCAGCGTGCGGACAAGATTCCTGACGCGTATCGGCATCTCCTCGATCAGCAACAATTAAGCATATCGTTCGAGATTCCTCTCGTGCAATGGGGCGCGGGATCCGCCTCCATCGAAGCGGCGGTTGCGGAGCAGCGCAGAGTGGAAACCTCCAGCCTCGTTCGGGCTAACAGCCTGGAGGACGAGGTGCACGCACAGGTGATGAGCCTCAGACTGCTGCAGTTTCAGGTGGGGATTTCCGCCAAGGCCGACACGATGGCGCAAAGGCGGTTCGAGGTTTCGAAGGACAGGTATCTCATCGGAAAAATCGACGTGACGAATCTGTTCCTGGCTCAGAACGAGAAGGACTCCGCGAGACGGTCGAGAATCCAGACACTGTGGGATTTTTGGGCGGGGTATTATCGGCTGCGCCGGTTGACGCTCTATGATTTTGAAGCGAATTCACGACTGATGAATGCGCCGCTGCGATAGCGGAACGGGGGGAGGCCTGGGATTCCGGATTTCACGCTTCTCCGCCGAAGACGCCAGCCCGCCGCTGTGTTGGCTTCAAAGAGGCTGGCGGGGATGCGCCTATGGCGCAAAGCTTCAGGCATCAGCCCCCTCACTGGATCTTGACCCCGCTAACAGCCACTCCTCCCATTTGTACCTACCTTTCCTGAGTCAATCCGACAAAAGAACAGGGCAAAACATGAACCCGAGATATCTGCTGTTCGTTGCAGTCTTCCTGTTGCTCTCATCATGTTCCGTTTTCACACCTGCAATAAGGATGGGAACACTGGACATGAGGATCGAGAGTCTGGAAAACGGACACTTGATGCACATTCGGGTCGACCGTCCCGTCGGGTCGGTGACCGCGTTGGTTACCACCGGTCAGTGGCTTGTTGTCACGATAGCGGATTCCCTGCTGGATGCGAAGAAGATCGAATCGTCCCGATCAAGCCTTATCGATACGGTTGAAATCACAAATTTCTCAACGGTCCTGCAGCTCGCGTTTCACCTGACGGTTGGAGTAGACGCGGTCGAAGTCATCCATGACGACCCGAGCCAGGATATTCTGATTTCACTTTTTACCCCGCGAAAGAGGACGTTAAAGAAATGACGTTAGGGAAGGAACCTTCTGACCCGCCTACGCATACGCTTCGGCGGGCAAGCTTCTGACTTCTGATTTCTGACCTCTGACCTTCTCACTTCTTCTCTTCTTCATATCTTCCCTCCCTGTTCACCCTCCTGATCGCCTGCAAGGCCGACGGATGATCCCATTGTGCCGATCTCTTCTCACGAAACACGATTCTCCCATTCGAGTCGATCACATAGGTGGTGGGATAAAGACCCGTTTTCAATTGGGCCGGAATACCGTCGCGTGAAAAGAAGATCGGTAGGGTAAACTTCTTCATCTCCATGAATCGCTCAACAGTGTCAGGACTCTCTTCCGTAACAAAGAACAGCTCGACCCCCTCAGTCTTGAGTGAATCGTACATCCGATGCAGTCCCGGCATCTCAGCAATACACGGCCCACACCAGGTCGCCCAGATATTCAGGAAAATGGTGTGGTGCTTCGCTTCAGAAAACAGGTACTGGTTTTCGTAAATATCGTAGAGTTTCCATCCCCAGGTTGAATCGGAGATGACAACAGGCGGTGTGACGGGAGAAAGATCGGGGGGGATCTCTTCGTACTTGGTCTTGAAGAAGGAGCAGCCGAAAATGCCAAGGCACAAGGAAAGGAAGACAAGCTGTCTCAGATTAGATGAGGTCATAAACCCTTCTCAATACTCTATCAGACTACGACAGGTGCACCTCGGTGTTTCACACTTTGGCATCTTGAAGCCCGCTTTCACGCCCAAAACACGCTGATTCGGCCATTTCTCTCAATCACAAATTTTTGCGAATTTACTTGACTTTTCAGATCCATATTCGCAGTATTCTGCCATCTCCCGGGGCACCCGGGATCCGATTTTAAAAAGGGATCCCATGAAACCTCCCACTATTGAGCAATTTCAGAGGTTGATATCCCCGTCCTCTACCCGAATCGAATTCTCATTCAATGATCGTCGGATCAGCCTCGAAGTTCGTAATTGGGGCGGCTCCTACTCGATCTCCTTCTCCATCCCATCCGGAAACCAATGGCGAATCAGCCGGCTCCTGACCGATGTCGAGTCGGCCGAGGATCTTTGCGGTATCTGGAGTTCGTTCCTTGAACATCCCGAGCAGTACCTTGATCCTGAATGGCATAGAAGGTATGGTGGCAGGACAGGTTTTCATCAGTGATCCCGACAGAAGCCAACCAATAGCAAAAAGCCGACTCATTCCTGAGCCGGCTTTTTAGTTTTTTTTCTTCGTGCAATCCAACGCATG
>Ga0209211_10005398_pt1 | contig 19157 bp, 15 predicted proteins | sample RifGroA2_FD_183992 | JGI IMG/M metagenome (GOLD analysis project Ga0209211, IMG submission 183992) | Groundwater microbial communities from Rifle, Colorado, USA - Groundwater A2 (SPAdes) (version 2) | ecosystem: Environmental > Aquatic > Deep subsurface > Groundwater | place: Rifle, Colorado...
CAACGTAGCCTTCCGGCGGCGGGTCAATATTGAGCGCGCGCCCGATTCTTCGCGAATAGAACAGGCCGGGTCCGGTCGGACCGCCAAACGTGGTGAAGCGGATGATCTGCGAACCCTCGACGAAGAAGGGACGTTTTTCCGGATAGAACGTTTCGAACGTCGAGAGGTTCAACTCCGCCGGATCAGCTTCAACCTGACCGAAGTCCGGATTGAAGGTCGCATCAACCGTCAATCCCGAACCGTGCTGATACTTGAGATCGAATCCCGCATCACCGGCGATGTCCCTTCCATGCGGATAGGATCTCGACTTCGGGAGGAAGCGACCGCTGCCGACGCTGTAAGGGATGACCTGCACACCGGCCGGAGGAGCGATGTTTTCGATCCCCGTAAGATGCCCGAACTTCGACACCCAACCGCTCTCGCTCCGCTTGATCAGTGCCCAGTGCTGGACCTCGCTGTCGCGGGCGATGTGCCGAACGATCTGCAGTCCCCATTCCCTGACCTCCTCCCCGGAGAATCGAAGCGCTTGAAACGGGATCTTGTACTCCGCGATCCAACCCCGGTCCGTGATTGCCGTCTCGACATCCCACACGGCGTCCCACGAATCGTCCTCATCGCCTCCATCGTTAAACTGCAGGATGTCGAAACCCAATCGGTCACCACTTCGTCATCCCTTCGGGCAAGACGCGCCACAATTTTCGAGGGGTCGCGATCCTCCATCATGCAACTGACATAGAGTGCCTCGGCGTCATACAGGAACCGGACTTCCGTTTTCTGCGTTGCCGGTTCTCCTTCCGCGGGATTCTGCTGCCAAAATTCCGTTTCCGGTTTCGCCAGTTGCCACACCGGCTCGTCGAGCCTTCCGTCAATGCGCGGTGCGACCGTGGTGCGCGCCGCGACGGCCTTCTTCGGATTATTCCCGGCAGAGAGAAGCAGCGGGACAACTGCCAGCATCAAGACACGTGTCAACATCGATCTCATCTACCCCTCATCGTTATTATCGTTCGAGTATGCTTCCCTGCTCCATCGGACTGTGAACAAAAAACCCCCAGCATCATCTGCCGGGGGCTTTCACCATGCTTCATCCCCCATCGATTTTTCACTCTCCAGCCTTACACCGATGTCGCTGCCTTCAGGAGCGCGTTGACTTTGTCGAGCGATTCCGCTTCCGCGTAGAACCGGATCAGGGGCTCCGTCCCGGAAGCGCGCACCAGCACCCATCCGTTCTCAACGAACAACTTCACCCCGTCCTTTGTTTCAACCCGCTGAACCGGAAACCCTGCGAGATTCTTCACCCCTTTTTTATACACGCCAAGAATGCGATTCTTCTCTTTCTCCGTCAGGTGGGCATCGATGCGGTTGAAAAAATGCCAGCCGAACTCCTCCATCAACTCCCTGACCAGGTCGCTCAGCTTCATCTTCCGGGTCGCCATGATTTCGCACAACATCAGGCCGATAAAAATGCCATCGCGCTCGGGCAGATGCCCCTTGACGCCGAGCCCGCCACTCTCCTCGGCCGCGATCAGGATATCCCGCTCCGTCATAAGCCGGCAGAGGTGCTTAAAGCCGACCGGCGTTTCATGAAGAGTCAGTCCGTACTTGGTGCACATCTTGTTGATGATCTGGCTGACGGAAATGGATTTCGCAACCTCGCCGGTCATCTTCTTCTGTTCCACGAAATACTTGAGCAGCAATGCGAAAATCCTGTGCGAATCGACAAAATTGCCGTCTTCATCCATCGCTCCCACCCGATCCGCGTCCCCATCGGTCGAAATCCCGATGTCGCATCCCCGCATGACAATAGTCGAGGCAAGGTCCTTCATGTTCTGCCCCAACGGTTCTGGGTGCGCGCCGCCGAATGACGGATTGAAGGAACTGCGTAACTCAGCGCGCGTCTCCACAAGCTGCCCCATAACCCCCTGCCCTGCTCCGAACATCGCATCATAGGCGATCTTCATCCCGGAGGACCGGATGGCATCGAGGTTGATTTTTCCCTTGAGATCCTCCACATAGACGGAGGTAAAATCACTAACCTTGATCGTTCCCTTCTTGACCAACTCTTGGAAAGACTTTTTACTTTTGACTTTTGACTTAATTACTTTTTTAAGCTCCTTCTCAACCTTCCCGATCATCTCCGGGTGAGCCGGGCCTCCGAAATCTCCCTTGATCTTGAAGCCGTTGTACTTCGATGGATTGTGACTTGCGGTGATGACAATCCCCCCCGCGGCGTTCAGCTTTCTCGTGAGGAGGGAAACCATCGGTGTGGAGGAGATGGTATCGGACAGGATCACCTTGATTCCCCTGTTCGCCAGCACTTCCGCCGTCGTCTCCGCGAACTCGCGGGAAAGGAACCGCGCGTCGTACCCGACGACGACACCGTTCCGGATTTTTTTATGGCGCTTGAAATAGTTCGCGGTCGCGAGCGCGACCTTCGCGACGTTCTCGAACGTGAAGTCGGCCGCGATGACCCCGCGCCAACCGTCCGTTCCGAATTTGATTGTGCTCATGGTTCTCGTTTCGTCATTGTGCTATCTCATCGCACACTCGTAAGGCGGGAGACGAGCCTTCAATCCCCCATTCTCCCCTGCCCACGACGTACCCCGGCTCAATCCAAGCTTACATTCAACGCCCCGAATCCCGCGTAGTATCCGTTCGTATCCAACTCCTCTTCAATGCGGAGCAACTGGTTGTACTTCGCGATCCGGTCGGTGCGGCTGGCGGAGCCGGTCTTGATCTGTGCCGAATTTGTCGCCACGACGATATCGGCGATGGTCGTATCCTCCGTCTCGCCGGAGCGGTGGCTCAGGACCGTCGTATAGCGCGCGCGTTTCGCCATCTCGATGCAATCCAGCGTCTCCGTCAACGTGCCGATCTGGTTCACCTTGATCAGGATCGAGTTGGCAACCCCCTGGTCGATTCCCTTGGCAAGATATTCGACGTTCGTGACAAAAACATCATCCCCCACCAATTGGACCTTCTCCCCCAACGCCTCCGTCAGCATCTTCCACCCTTCCCAATCGTTCTCCGACATCCCGTCCTCAATGGAGGCGATGGGATACTGTCGCACCCAATCCTCCCAGAATTTGGCCATCTGTTCCGGCGTCCGCTCCGATTTATCCGACTTGGTGAAGATGTACTTCTTTTTCTCGGCATCGTAAAATTCACTTGCAGCCGGATCGAGGGCGATGTAGACCTGTTCCCCTGGTTTGTAGCCTGCCTTCTGGATCGCCTCGAGAATCACTTCGACGGCCTCGACGTTGGACTTCAGGCTTGGCGCGAAGCCCCCTTCGTCACCGACCGCCGTGTTGTACCCTTTCTTGTGAAGGACGGACTTCAGGGAATGAAAAATCTCCGCGCCCATCCGCAGCGCCTCGGCAAACGAAGGGGCATCGATGGGCATGATCATGAACTCCTGCGGGTCCACGTTGTTATCGGCATGCTTGCCGCCATTCAAAATGTTCATCATGGGAACGGGAAGGACTCGGGCATTCGTCCCCCCGATATAACGGTACAGGGGCATCTTCAGCGAACCCGCCGCCGCCTTCGCAACTGCAAGGGAAACGCCCAGGAGAGCGTTGGCGCCGAGCTTGCTTTTGGTCGGCGTCCCGTCCAGTTGCAGCATCATCTTGTCGATGCCGATCTGGTCCGTTGCCTCGAAGCCGACGACCTCCTCGGCCAGCGTCGAGTTGACATTCTCAACCGCCTTTAAAACCCCTTTGCCGTTGTAACGGGCTTTATCGCCGTCGCGCAACTCAACGGCTTCGTTCTCGCCGGTCGAGGCGCCGCTGGGAATGGCCGCACGGCCTAGGGTTCCATCCTCAAGTGTGACTTCGACCTCAATGGTAGGATTGCCGCGCGAGTCAAGAATTTCGCGGGCCCAAACATCGGTAATCGTGGTAGCGGACATGATGAACTCCGGGAATTATCAAAGAGAGGCTTCCAGACTGCGGTGGATTGAACAATGCGAACCAATTAAGCCAAAAATTCGGGGAAATGCAACGCGAGGAACAAGTCGGCTTAGATGAAAAGCAACCCACGAATCTTCACTAATCCCCGCCAATCTTCGGAGTCTGGAAAAAAAGAATCACTGGACACTCAAATGTTCTTCGTGAAGATTCGTGGAGATTCGTGGGACAGGCAAGGCGGGAAATTCTTTTCAGCAACCATAATGTTCAACAACCGAAAGAGGGGGATTCTCAATTTCGAGACCCGAGTTTCTCCTCCATCCAATCGCACAATTTCAACCGCTCCTCTATCTCCAGGCCCTGCGCCCCCCCCGTCATGACATTGAGCGCCTGCCAGTAAGAGATTTTTGCCCTCTGATAGTTCCCAAGAGAGAAGTAGAGGTTACCCATCCTGCGCAGACGATGATACTCGAGCGCATCGAACTTCATCCTCGGAATTCCCTCAAGGAGTTCAATCGCTTTCTCCGGTTCCCGCGAAACGATCTCCCGCGCAAGGAGGAACCCGGGGAGAGGCTCGTTGGGAGAGGCTGACACAAGTCGATTCAACAGTCCCTTTCTCTCCTGGTCGTCCATCTCCGCCCGGAAGAGCGTCCGGATCTCGGTCGAAGCCCATCTTCCAAATAGAATCTCCTGCCGCAGGGCACTCGCTTCATCATACCCCATGCTGAGCCGGGCAAGCACAACATCCTGGTACAACTTTTTTGCCCTCGGAATGGAATCCATTGCCCAGTAGGCGTCACCCAGCATCAATTTGAGCGGGAGGAGTGTATGGGCGATTGCAGAATCCTGCAGTTTCTCCTCCACGAACCTTATCGTTTCTTCGTACAGTCCCAGCCGGAACAGGGACAACGCCTTCTGGTTGGTTGCCTCGATATTGTTGCTCAGCTCCAACGACTTCGTCGACGATGCCAGGGCGGCCGCGTACTCTTTCCTCCCCAAAAGCTCACGGGTCTCCGCGTTGAGATTGGCGATCACGCGGGCACACTCCTTCGCAAAGATCGAGGGGCGCTTGAACACGTACCGCGCTTTTTCGCGATCGGCATCGTTCAATGCATAGCGCGCGAGGAAGCGCCGCCATTGCCCGAGCAACGCCGGGAGCTCCCGGTTATAAGCCGTTTCAAAACTGCCGAACTGGTAGACAAGTTTATACCGCTGAATGCCAAACCGGTCGATCAGGAATCGGGCGAACGAACCGGCCAGCACATAGCTGACTCCCGGGTGCGCCTGCATGAACCCAGTCAGGGAGAAGAGCCCTTCCATATCCGGTTCAAGATCGACGGCGAACGCCATGGCGGCAAGTTTGTGAATATGCTCATAGTACTCCACCTGTTCTGCCGCGACGGCCAACCCTTCGATCAATCCCGAATTCACTCCGACGCGTACGAACGGGAATCCGAACTCCGCTGCCATCACATGGACGAGCTCATGCTTCAACACGCCGTCCACATCCGCGAGGTTGAGATGGATCTCCCACAACCAGGGTTTCGCAATATTCGTCCCCCGGGCTCCCATGAGCCTTCCTTTCTGTTCCGGCGAAGCGTACAAATAGGAAGTGATTTTTTTGTCCGGACTGACCCTGAGGAACCGCGCGATCTCCTGGTAGTGGAATTCATGAAGCTGAATCAGATGATCCCGTTGCCGACCCGTCACCATGGTATCGGGAAAGACGATCACGAAATGGTCGGTTTCGACGACCGCGCCGAGCTCGTCACGAATATGACCTTCGGATGATGACAGCGCCAGCCGATCGCTGAAGAACCACATCCCGACAAGACAGAGGGAGAGGGCTCCTGCCGCAGGGATCTCCCACGATCGCCCGATCTGCGGCGATTCGGTATCCGTTGCGGATGGCGCGGACCGGCGTTCCGCAACGACGGCCAGGAGGAGCAACACCAGCGAGGCCCCGAGTGTCCCGATCCTGTACAGCAGCAGCCGGTCGAGAACGTTGAGTGTTTCATCGTAAGTGAACCCCGGGAAATATCCGAGCATGGGATTGAAGGCAAAGATCTGCGGCCCGGAGAGGGTCACGACAACGATATGCAACAGAGTGCCGACCCAGAGCATCACGAACAACGTCCGCCGCCAGGTCTTCAACCAGACGGCAACAACGAGGGCAAGAGCATGGCTGAACACTACTGCCGGAAGGGGGAGGAGGGCAAAGAGCATCAGGCCATGCGGGAACGAGCAGTTCTTGATGAAGAACGCATTGACGCTGATGATTGCAAGCGGTATGACCAAGAGAACCGACAAACGCGAAAGCAAATGGAAGGAGAACCGCCAGACGGATCCCCTGCCTGCCTCCCCGCCTTTCTGCCAGGACGATATCGTCACGAGGCCTGCAAGCAAACTGAGCAGCAGGCTCATGAGGGCGGAAAATTCAAATCCGAGGTAATTAAAGAGGGGAATCCGGGTGCAAAGAAGTGATACGAGGGTAACAAGGATAGCGGCTGTCAGGAAGGCCCGGTCGGAGAGAATTCGGCTGTTCATGGAGATATGAAATCCGGAGACAGGCTTGATGAATCAATCACCTTCAACTTTCAACCGCCGGAGGCCCATTAACTGAAGAATGCGAAAGCATTCTCCTATTTGCACAACAGCCCATAGCTAAACCCACCACCTATCACCTTCCCTAAAACTCCTCCCCCGCCACCCGCCGGATATCGGCTCCCAGCCCCTGGAGTTTTTTCTCGATGCTTTCATACCCTCGATCGAGATGATAGACGCGGAGCACCTCCGTGGTTCCTTCTGCGGCCAGTCCGGCAAGAATCAGTGAGGCGCTCGCCCGAAGGTCGGTGGACATCACCGTGGCGCCGGTCAACTTCTTCACCCCCATGACCGTGGCGATATTTTCCTTGATGGTGATATTGGCCCCGAGGCGTGCCAACTCCGGTACGTGCATGAACCGGTCGAAATAAATCGTATCGGTGACAACGCTGGTTCCTTCTGCCCGGGCCATCAACGCAATCCATTGCGCCTGCATATCGGTCGGGAACCCCGAATAAATCGAGGTTGTGACATTGACCGCCCGGATGGAGTTGGGCGGTTGGAGTTCGATAAAGTCCGGGCCGTATGTCAACCGTGCTCCGACGTCTTCCAGCTTCGTCGTGACCGCGCTGAGATGGTTCGGGTTGCACCGCTCGACGCGGACGGTCGCTCCCCGTTCTCCGGCAAGAGCCGCCGCGACAAGAAATGTCCCCGCCTCGATCCGGTCCGGGATCGTCGTGATATCGGCCGGGTGCAATTCATCGACCCCTTCGATGACAAGGTGGTTTCCGCCGACCCCTTCGATCTTCGCCCCCATCTTGACCAGGAACTCCCCCAACGCCGTGATCTCCGGCTCCATCGCTGCGTTATCAATGACGGTCGTTCCTTTGGCAAGCACGGCTGCCATCATCACATTGCCCGTGGCCCCGACGCTCGAGACGTCGAAGACAATCCTCGCTCCCTTGAGTCTGGATGCTTTCGCCCGGATATATCCCGCTTCCACCTCGATCTCGGCCCCCAGTTTCCGAAGCCCTTCAATGTGCAGGTTCACCGGGCGCGGCCCCCAGGCACACCCCCCGGGAAGTGATACGAGGGCATGGCCGTACCGGGCGACCAGCGGTCCGAGCACATAGATCGAGGCGCGCATTTTTTTCACGTGCTCGTAGGGAGCCTCGAACTTTGTCACGTGCGAGGCATCGATGGACAGCGTATGATCGGAATGCTTGAACCCGAGCCCCATCGATTCGAGAAGGCGTGACATCGTCATGATGTCGCGAAGCTGCGGCGTATTATGGAGCGTGTAGGAGCCAGGAGCCAGCAATGTCGCGGGCATCAGTGCAAGCGAAGCGTTTTTTGCACCGCTGATCTGAACCGTGCCGCGAAGTCCCTTGCCGCCGCGAATCACAAATTTATCCAAGCGTGGTCCTCTTTGGGAAGAATGGGAAGAAGTGGAGAATGTCGTGCAAAATATAACCCTTAAACGAGTGAAAGGCAAAGCAGGGACGTGTGGCGCTCATGGCGGATTGCCGGCGTTGCGGTATAGCCGTTCTTGTATTTCGTTCATTTTTTCCCTACACTTTTTCGGAAAGAAGCTCTCCTCCGCTCCTTTCCACCCAAACCCACTCTCACTCTTCACATTCAGCATCCGGAATCTATGTCTGTCCAGATCATTGTCGGCGCGCAGTGGGGCGACGAGGGGAAAGGAAAGATCGTCGACCACCTGAGCGAGCATGTCGATATTGTCGCACGGTACCAGGGGGGGGCCAACGCCGGCCACACCGTCGTGATCCCGACCAAGGGCCCGAACGGCGTCACCACACAGGAATACGTCCTCCACCTGATCCCGTCGGGGATCTTCCATAAACATGTCACTTGCGTGATCGGCAACGGCGTCGTCATCGACCCGGTCGCCCTGATGTCCGAGATCGGGCAGCTTCAGGCGGCAGGCATCGATCTCCAGGGCCGACTCCTCGTCAGCCACAACGCCCACCTCATCATGCCGTATCACAAGTTGCTCGATTCGATCCGGGAACAAGGGGAAAACAAGATCGGCACCACGGGCCGAGGGATCGGTCCGGCCTACATCGACAAGTACACGCGAACCGGGATCCGGGTCGTCGACCTGCTGCACAGGGACGTCCTCTGCAAGAAGCTCAAGCAGAACATCGAAGAAAAGAACGAGCTGCTCAAAAACATTTACCGCTCCCGCACGCTCGACGTCGACGAGATCATCAACGAGTATCAAGAGTTCGACAAGAAGATCGATCAGTACGTTACGGACACCTCGGCCTACCTGCACAACGCCCTTCAGAAAAAAAAGAAGGTATTGGCCGAAGGAGCCCAGGGGGCCTTCCTGGACGTCGATCACGGGACGTACCCGTTCGTGACCTCCTCGAGCCCGACGAGCGGCGGCGCCTGCACGGGGTTGGGCATTCCGCCAACCTCCATCACCTCCATCACCGGCGTGGTGAAAGCGTACTCCACGCGCGTCGGGAACGGACCGTTCCCCACGGAACAACTCAATGAGGTGGGCGAGCGCCTGCGATCGACGGGAGGGGAATACGGCGCCACGACGGGCCGCCCCCGGCGCTGCGGCTGGCTCGACCTGGTAAGTCTTGCGTATTCGGTACGCGTCAACGGCATCGAACGGATCGCCATTACCAAACTCGACGTGCTCGACGACTTCGATGAGATCAACGTGTGCACCGGGTACACGTTGAACGGAAAAAAAATGACAGGATTTCCCACCGACGTGCAGACGCTGGAAGCCATTGAACTGAAATACCGCGTGTTCAAGGGGTGGAAGACAAAAACCTCGGACGTGCGGAGCTACGGCAGACTGCCGGCCCGGGCACGGACGTACATCGAAGCCATCGGAAAGATCCTCCGAACAAAGATCTGGATGGTCTCAGTCGGTGCGCGGCGCGATCAAACATTAACGGTACGGTAGCGCTTCTCCCCTTGGCCCCCATTCCAAAAACCGCCCCTCCCCAGTCAAGCGAGATCAAGGTTATCCTCCTTGTCTTCGCGTTCCTCATTGTCGGGGGAACGCTCTGGTATACCCACCAGCTTGTTCAGGACCTGCAATCCAAAGAGCGCGATATTGCCGACCTGTATGCGAAATCCCTGGAGTACCTCGGCAGCGGCAGGAGCCAGGACGGCGATTACAGTTTCATCCTCGACAACGTCATCCAGAAGATCGATTTCCCCATTATTTCGACCGATGCGAACAAGGACCCGCTGCAACCCTACTCAGCGACAACCCGCAACGTCGACCTCGACACCACCCTCTCGCCTGAACAACAGAGGATCCACCTGAAAGGGCTCATCCTTGAGATGGACGAAACCAATCCGCCCATCCGGGTCACCTTCGGTAACGGCATCATCCTGAATTACGTCCACTACGGCGAATCGAAACTCATCCAACGGCTCAGGATCCTCCCGTACATTGAATTCGGTGTCGTCGCCCTCTTCATCCTGATCGGCTACATCAGTTTCAGCTACATCAAGAGGAGCGAGCAGAGCAATATCTGGGTCGGTATGGCGCGCGAGACCGCGCACCAGCTCGGGACGCCGATCTCCAGCATGATGGGATGGGTGGAGCTCCTGAAACACCAGTCGGGTGACGGCAACCCCGCGATTGCAGAGACGCTCCATGACATGGATAACGACCTGCAGCGGCTCCAGAAGATTGCCGATCGTTTTTCCAAAATTGGATCCAAACCGGACCTGAAGGACGAGAACCTGAGCGAGGTCGTGGAAAAGGTGATCCAGTACTTCCAACGCCGCATCCCCCAGACGGGCAAGCGCATCCAGATCGTCATGGAACCGGCAGACGCCATCTTTGCGCGCATCAACCGCGAGTTGTTCGAATGGGTGATCGAAAACCTGATCAAGAACGCACTCGACGCGATTGAATCAGGGGTGGGCACCGTCACACTCTCCGTTGGTGAACGCCCTCATTATATCTATGTCGATGTCGCGGACAACGGGAAGGGGATCGATCCGGGGTCCAAGAAAGAGATCTTCCGCCCCGGATTCTCCACGAAGAAGCGGGGTTGGGGATTGGGGTTAAGCCTCTCCCAGCGGATTATCGAAACCTACCACAACGGCAAGCTCATGCTCAAGGAAAGCCGGCCGGGAGCGGGGACGACATTCCGCATCCGGTTGAAAAAATAATGTTTCCCCGTTTAGAAGCCATCTCAAGAACCTTTATGCTTGTTGTTGTGAGCCACAATGAACACAAAGATCACAAAATTCTTTAAAGTTTTTTCTTTGTGCCTTTTGCGATCTTTGCGGCTCATTCATTTTCGAGATTGATACTACTGCCTGCCACGTCACCGCTCTTGGAGGGATAATGACCAATATTCGTTTTCTCACGTTGTTGTTGATTCTCTGCCCCATTCAGGCCGCCTCCGGCCAGGAACTCGATCATTCCATTGAGAACGCTCTCCCCTCGCTTCTCGAAACCTATCGCACGCTCCATGCAAATCCGGAAATTTCCTACTACGAGGAGAAAACGGCTGCGTTCGTGGCAAAGGAACTGCGCTCGCTGGGGTTTACCGTCACGGAACGGGTCGGCAACTACGGCGTCCCCAACAGGACATGTTTCGGGGTTGTCGGCGTGCTGAAGAACGGAACGGGCCCGACCGTCATGGTGCGGACGGACCTTGACGGGTTGCCCATGGAGGAGAAGACCGGACTCCCATACGCCAGCACGGTCCGCACGAAGAACGAAACGGGGGAAGAGGTCGGTGCTATGCACGCATGCGGGCATGATATTCACATGACTTCCTTCCTCGGGACGGCCCGGATGTTGGTCCAGTTAAAGCACGAGTGGCGGGGGACTCTTGTGATGATCGGTCAGCCGGCGGAGGAACGGGGCGCCGGCGCAAAAGCCATGCTCAACGACGGCCTCTATACCCGGTTTCCAAAACCGGACTTTGCCATCGCGTTGCATGACAACGCCACACTGGAAGCGGGGAAAGTCGGCTTGACGGAGGGCCATGCCCTCGCAAGCGTGAACTCCGTGGATATGACGGTTCGCGGCGTCGGCGGCCACGGGGCCTACCCTCATACCACCAAGGATCCCGTGGTGATCGCATCGGAGATCGTCCTTGCCCTGCAGACCATCGTCAGCCGGGAAGTGTCTCCGCTCGACCCGGCGGTGGTGACCGTCGGTTCCATCCATGGCGGAACAAAACACAACATCATTCCCGATGATGTCCACCTGCAGTTGACCGTGCGCGCTTACAAGGAACCGGTGCGAAAGACCATCCTCTCTGCAATCAAACGTATTGCGGAGGGCATTGCCCGTTCGGCGGGAGTACCCGAAGACCGGCTTCCGATCGTGAAGGTCGATGAGAACGAATTCACGCCGGCGACCTACAACGATCCTGCATTGACACGAAGGCTGGCAACAACGTTTGAAGCGGCACTCGGAAAGAAAAATGTCGTAGCAGTTGATCCCGTGATGGGGGGAGAAGATTTCGGAAGGTTTGGACTGGAGGGGCAGGTGCCGGTTTCTCTCTTCTGGCTCGGCGCCGTCGACCCAAAAAGGGTCGAGGAGAGTCTGGCTAAAGGCGTCCTTCTTCCCTCCCTCCATTCAAGCCTGTTCGCCCCCTTGCCGGAGCCGACGATCCGGACCGGTGTGAAAGCCATGACCTCCGCCGTGTTGGAGCTCATGAAAAAATAGAAGGCGACGATATGCTCGTCGCCTTCGGACTTTGGACCCGGACTGCGGTGACAATTTCACCGCAGAGGTTCAACAGAAGTTATTTTCAAGTCGTTTGTATCACAAATCATTTTCCTACTTAGCTCTTTCTAACCACGGATGGCACACAGATTATCACCGAGGTAAAACCGAACAATCTTAAGCTCTTGAAGGCAATATCTCTGTGTCACTCCGTGTGCCATCGGTGGTGAAAAATAAGCGCTGCTTTTTTCAGACTCCTATATTTCTGTGTTTTAATTCACTTTCATTCACCTTCCCCTCCGTGTTCTCCGCGCCCCTGCCTGCCGGCACCTGTCTACCGACAGGTAGAGGCAGGTCTGCGGTGAATTCTCACTCCGAATCAACTCCCTACGCGGGTTGTGTTGGAATCTGTTGCGGTGGATTCTTCGGACGGAAGAGCGCATACCCGAGCAACGCTCCGAGGATCGAGAAGATCGGGTACACGATCAGTGTAACGAACAAATTGCCGAGGATGCCCGAAACGCTCGCTGAATCCTTCAAGGACGTTTCAAACTGTTCACGCAACTGCTCCACTGCATCACTCGGAAGACTCCCATCCTCCGCAAGACGTTCAAGGGCTTTTTCGATGATCGAGCGAAGAAACTCCGCTTCCACCGGTCCCAAAATCGCCAGGATCAAGACACCGATGAGCGTGGAAATGAACGCACCGGCAATACCGGACACCAACCCGAGAATGAGCGCATCAGAGGACTCCAGCGGCTGCATCTCCGGTGTGAATTCGTTCTTATAGAGAACCATCGTCAGTAAACCGCCGAGCCACACCCCCGCGCAACAGCAGCAATTGATGAGGCTGATGCCGGGGATCCCGGCCACCACGCCGATTACCGCCCCCCCGATTAATCCCGCGCGCCACTTACTGGGTTTCTCGAGCATACGATGAGCCTTCCTTGATGGTGAATCGCGTTCGAAGTTGGGAAACCCCCTCGGCAACAAGGGGGACGACATACCAGGGCATCATCAAACCAAACAGGGCGCCGGTCGCAACTCGCGAAACCGTCGTACTCTCATACCCGGTGAGCAGACTCAGAATCGCATCAGCGGCTATCGGAGCAAGTGCAAGGAGAATCCAGGGCCGGCTTGGAAGTACGCGGATGGACGTCCTTCTCAATAGCACCAGAGCGAGAGTCGAAACGAAGAAACTGAAATAGATCGCGGAACACCGGACACACACGGCAAGTTTTTCCCCCGCAAGGTGAAACGACCGATGGTCGAGTTGATGACAAACCGGTGCATAGATGGAATAGAGAGCCGAACCAATGGGGCTTCCGGCCGCGCTCAAGATGGGTGCGAGCAGGATGCCCGCCGACCAGAGACCGACCAGGAGAAGAATGACGACTTGAATGTGCTTGGAAGGTTGCATGGAAATGTCGCAGCCATTATCGCGAGTATTGGGGTCTTTGTCAAGAAGCAGAGAAGACAGATTGCAGATAGCAGATCACAGACAACAGTAAACAGACTTCTTGATCTGCATCCTGCCATCTGCAATCTGTAGTCTGCAATCTGTTTCCTGCCGCCTGCCTTCTGTCTTCTTGCATCTCATTCCATATTCCGGTATTTTTGTTCCCACCTTTTACACACCATGGCAACACCAGCGAAATACACGGTAGGATTGATCCAGATGGCCTTCGGCACCGATTCCGAGGCCAACCTGCAACGGGCCATCGGCAAGATCGAAGAGGCGGCGCGCAACGGGGCACAACTGATCTGTCTGCCGGAACTGTTCCGATCGCAATATTTTTGCCAGAGCGAGAATGCAGACCTGTTCAACCTCGCGGAACCGGTTCCGGGCCCCACCACCAAAGCCCTGGGAGACGTTGCCAAAAAGCTCAAGCTCGTCATCGTCGCCCCCGTGTTTGAACGCCGCGCCCCCGGGGTGTACCATAACAGCGCCGCTATCATCGAGGCAAATGGCACGATGGCGGGGCTCTACCGCAAGATGCATATCCCTGACGATCCTTCGTATTACGAAAAGTTTTACTTTACCCCCGGTGACCTTGGCTTCAAAGCTTTCGACACGACGGTTGGAAAGATCAGCACGCTGATCTGCTGGGATCAATGGTACCCCGAAGGCGCCCGCCTCTCCGCCCTCCAGGGAGCCTCCATCCTCTTTTACCCAACGGCAATTGGCTGGCACCCGCATGAAAAGAAACAGTTCGGCAAGGCGCAACGCGAGGCATGGCAAACCGTCCAGCGGGGACACGCCATCGCCAACGGCATCTACGTCGCGGCCGTCAACCGGATCGGGCACGAGCAACCGGTCGCCGGTACGGCAGGGATTGAATTCTGGGGATCGTCGTTCATCGCCGACCCGCAGGGCGTTCTCCTTGCGGAAGCTTCCATCGACAAGGAGGAAACCTTGATCGCGGAAGTCGACCTCGCCCACCTCGAAGAGATCCGGCGCAACTGGCCCTTTTTGCGCGACCGGCGGATCGACGCCTACGGCGATATCACCCAACGATTTCTTGACGACACCTCTCCCAGGTAACACCTCCCCCGTGGATACGACACCGTCAGCATCAGGCTTTCATATGCCCGCCGAGTGGGAACGCCATGAAGCGACCTGGCTCGGCTGGCCCCATAACCGTTCCGATTGGCCCGGAAAAATCGCCCCCATTCCCTGGGTGTACGGTGAGATGATACGGAGAATCGCCCCCGGGGAAAAAGTCCGGCTCCTCGTCAACTCCCGCACCAGGAACCAGGCACAGCATATCCTCCGGCGAGTCGGCGTCGATCCGGCACAGATCGAATATCTCAACATCCCCACGAATCGCGGATGGTCCCGGGATACCGGCCCCCTGTTTGTCAGGAAGGAAAAAGAGATCGCGATCAGCCGTTTCCACTTCAACGGGTGGGCGAAATATCCCGATTGGAAAAAAGACAACGCAATACCCGATGTCGCGGCAAAGAAATTCGGCATCAAATCCTTTCGGGCCAGGATCGGGAAAAAGGATTTCGTGTTGGAAGGGGGAAGCATCGATGTCAATGGCCGCGGCACGCTCCTCACAACGGAAGAGTGCCTGCTGGATCCTGCGATGCAGGTACGGAACCCCGGTTTTACAAAGCACGACGTGGAACGGGCCCTCCGGGAGAACCTCGGCGTGACGAACATCCTCTGGTTGAAACAGGGGATTGCCGGCGACGATACTCATGGCCATGTTGACGACCTCTGCCGGTTCGTCAACCCCACCACTGTTGTTTTGGTCCAGGAATCAAACCCCCGCGAGCTCAATTATCGGCCGCTTCAGGAGAACCGGGAATTCATGCAGGACATGCTCCTGGAGGATGGCTCCAGAATGGAGGTCATCCATCTCCCCATGCCCGGCCCGCTCTTCCTGGATGGCCAGCGGCTTCCGGCGAGTTACGCCAATTTTTACATGGCCAACGCTGCCGTTCTCGTACCGACCTTCAACGACCCGAACGACCGGATTGCCCTTGGCATCTTGTCAGAGCTCATCACCGACCGTCCTGTGATCGGCATCCACGCGGTCGATCTGGTGTGGGGACTGGGAACGATTCATTGCCTTACCCAGCAGCAACCCGCACCATAAGAGCGCCTTGATTCTCCACGCTTAAACCCGTACCTTTTTCGCCGGAGCGCATGAATCATCAGTACAGAATCGACGTTTCCTCTCACTGCTCAATTCTCGACCCCAGACCACGGAGCTTCCCATGCCAACAACCAGATTTTTCTTACTCGCCTTTTTTCTTTTTGCTCTCCTAGGATGCTCAAAAACAGACATGGACACCAAAAACAAGACCGACCTCTCGGCAAGGATCAACCGATTCGCCCCGGCCGAGATCACAGCTGATATTTCAGGACTCTCGGAGGGAGATCGCAAAGCCCTCGCAAAGCTGTTTGAAGCCTCGTCCCTGATCGATAAGATCTATACGCGCCAGGTCTGGAGTGGGAACGAAGCTCTGCGGGCAACACTGGAAGCGGATGCCTCGCCGGAAGGCAAGGAGCGGCTCCGTTATTTTAATATCAACATGAGTCCTTGGTCGAACCTTGACGATAACGCCGCCTTTATCGAGGGAGTGCCGGAGCGACCGGCGCATGCCAATTATTACCCGGATGACATGAAGAAAGAAGAGTTCGAGCAGTGGCTTGCCACTCTCCCTCCGGGCGAGCAGGGGAAAGCCACCGGCTATTTTCACACCATTCGCCGCGGAGCCGACGGAAAGCTCGTGACCGTTCCCTACAACGAAGAGTATAAAGAGTTTCTGGAACCGGCAGCCCGACTGCTCCACGAGGCCGCGGCGCTCACCTCGGACAAGAGCCTGAAGAACTACCTCACGAGGCGTGCCGAGGCATTCTTGAGTAATGACTATTATTCCAGTGATGTGGCGTGGATGGAGCTGGACAGTCCGATCGAACCGACCATCGGCCCCTACGAAGTGTACATGGACGAGCTCTTCAATTACAAGGCGGCGTTTGAATCATTCATCACGTTGAGAAACGACGCGGAGACGCAGAATCTCCAGAAGTATTCCCAGTATCTCCAGGAGATCGAGAACAATCTCCCCATTGATAAAAAATACCGGAACGCCAAGTTGGGAGAGCTCTCCCCCATCCGGGTTGTCGACGAGGTCATGGTGGGGGGTGAAGCGCGTGAAGGGGTAACAACCGCCGCGTTCAACCTTCCGAACGACGAACGGGTGGTAAAGGAAAAGGGGAGCAAACGCGTGATGCTCAAGAACGTGCAGGAGGCAAAATTTGCTCAAGTCCTAACCCCCATTGCAGGCGTCGTTATCGAGCTGGGTCAGCGGTCCCTGGTCGCGTTTCAACCGTTCTTTACGCACATCCTTGCCCATGAGCTGATGCACGGACTCGGGCCGCATAACATCACGGTCAACGGAAAAGGGACGACAGTGCGGCAGGAACTCAAAGAATTAAGCTCCGCCTTCGAGGAGGCAAAAGCCGATATCTCAGGCCTTTTTGCCCTGCAATACCTGATTGATAAGGGGGTGGTGGAAAAATCGATGGAAGAGTCTATGTATGTTACCTACCTTGCCAGCTCGTTCCGTTCCGTCCGGTTCGGCATCAATGCCGCACATGGCAAGGGAATGGCTCTCCAGTTCAATTACCTGATGGATGAAGGAGCGATCGTGTACGACCAGGCGGCGGGGACGTTTGGCGTCGATATTGCCGCGATGAAGGGGGCTTCCAAGAAGCTCACCAGTGAGATCATGAAGGTACAGGCGGAAGGGAGCTATGAGAAAGCCAAGGCGCTCCTCGACAAGTACAGTGTCATTCGCCCCTCCATGCAAGCCGTGCTGGACAAGCTGAAGGACGTCCCAACAGACATCGAACCGAGCTTCCCGCTCGCCTCCGAGCTGAAGTTTTGACTTTAAATGGCGGAGTAGCTATTTTTGCTGAAACCGAATTAAAGGGAGACCGATGAGAGAATACCTCGACCTCGTTGAACGCGTCCTGACCAAGGGACAACTCAAGCCGAACCGGACCGGCGTCGATACGCTGTCAACTTTCTCCGAGTACTACAAAGTGGACCTCAGCGAAGGGTATCCTCTACTGACGACGAAGAAGATGAACTTCAAGTCGATGCTCCGCGAAGTGCTCTGGTATCTCTCGGGCGAAGAACATATCCGCAATCTCCGGAACCATACGAAGATCTGGGACGCATGGGCCGACGAGAACGGGAACCTCGACACTGCCTACGGCCGCTACTGGCGCCGGTTCCCCAGTGCCCAGGTGAACCCGGCCACAGGACAGTACGAGGTGAAAGAATTCGATCAGATCGGGGCCGTCCTCCATGCTCTCAAGACCAACCCGCACTCGCGTCGGATGGTCGTGTCGGCATGGGAACCCGGAAATGCATGGGGAAGCAAACTGCCCCCCTGTCACTATACGTTTGCGTTCAATGTGCAGGGGAACAAACTGAACTGCCATCTCTCCCAACGTTCCGGCGATATCGCACTCGGCATTCCGTTCAACCTTGCGGCGTACGCTCTTTTGACCCAGACCATCGCACAGGAGACCGGGTTTGAAGTCGGATACTTCAGCCACACCATCATCGACGCCCACATCTACGTGAATCATATCGACGGGCTCAAGGAACAGCTCAAGCGGGCCCCGAAACCGCTCCCGAAACTTGTCATCGCTCAAAAACCCTTCGACCAACTTCGCTTCGAGGACTTTGAATTGATCGGCTATGCATGTGACGAGCCGATCAAATTCGAGGTGGCGGTGTGAAGCTGATTATCATCGCCGCGTTGAACGGGGATCGCGTAATCGGCGTACATGGAAAATTACCCTGGCACGTATCGGAGGACCTCAAACGGTTCAAGCGGCTGACGATCGGGCATACCGTCCTCATGGGGCGAAAGACGTACGAGTCCATGGGCAAACCTCTCGCCCAGCGCAGAAACGTCGTTCTCACCTCGAGGGAGATCCCCGGGGTGGAGACCTATCCTACGATCGGAGACGCCCTCCGGGCCCTTCAGGACGAGGAGCGGGTCTTCGTCATCGGAGGGGGTGAGTTGTATACCCAGTTCCTGGACTCGGCGCACGCCCTGTATTTGACTATCGTCGACCGTAAAGCTGAGGGGGATACTTTCTTCCCACCGTATGAACAGTTGATCGGAACCACGTTCCGGCTGGTGAATTCAGAGCAACATGAGGGGTACCGGTTTGAGGATTACGAGAGAATGAAGTAAGCGCCGATCACCACGCGGCAAGCCGACTCCCGAACCCTCTCCAACAACCCTGCAACGCCACACCTTTGTCATCCTGGCTCCCCATCCCAAAAGAGACCTGAAGTTTGTTCCGGTCGTATGGGGCGCGTGTACTTTGTTTTCCCAACATCAATCTCATACGAAGAAAGGCACGCCATGAAGGGCTACGTCGATGTATACCTTTTACCGCTACCGAAGAGAAACCTGGCGGCATATCGTCGCCTGGCGCAAAAATTTGGCCGGATTGCCCGTTTACACGG